>ERZ1106931.471-NODE-471-length-26495-cov-5.396369_pt1 | contig 26495 bp, 24 predicted proteins | sample MGYA00403664_ERZ1106931 | MGnify/ENA primary metagenome ERZ1106931 (study PRJEB35170, sample SAMEA104062435) | human gut metagenome | biome: human gut; feature: human-associated habitat; material: faeces | place: Denmark | collected 2012-06-29 ... | reverse complement strand
CCGCAAAGAAACGAATTCTATCTGGAAATTCCTATGAATGAGCGCTTTTTATTATATCAGAGATCTAACTTGACTTTGGGGTTCTCTTACGAAGAGATTCCCATTTTTTATTATACCTAAATATGCAAGAAACACCTTTCTGCAAGCCTATTATACAATAACTCATCACTGCAACAAACCTATTTTCCCTATTATGTTTCTTTTTGCAAGAGAGAAGTAAAAATGACAGACATACACAATGCCTTAGAATAAAAAAACGGACTGTACAGTCTTTCTTTTCTGTACAGTCCGCTTAAATTATATACAATGTAGAGAGATAACGCTTATTCTTCGTCAGCAAACATCGGGTCCCATGCCGGCAGGCGAATCGGTTTTTGCTTGAGGATATCCAGCACCTTGGCAGGGACATATTTCTTTTCCGCCACCACGCGGAACATATACTCATCAAACCATTTGTCCGTCATAATGAGATGGCCTTTGTATCCGTTGGTGCTTCCCCAACTGTTTTCCACCATCCATTTTTTCGGTTTTCCGGCCTTATCCAAATCCACAGCCATCAGCGTCATGGCATGGCTGCTGCCACTGGCAAATGTCTGGATACGCTGTTTCTTGTCCATACCGAAAGTTGTCCCCATCAGTGACTCATAATCGTAATTATCAGGGTCCAGCAGTCCTCTCTTGCTATCAAGGAACTTACCCACATCGCAAGAAAAATACATCATTGTGCTGTCTTTGATGGAAGCAATGGCTATTTCCTTGATATCTTCTATAGGCAGATTGACATACGTCCAGTTCTTACCGTCATAGCTATGGCGGTCATAGTCTATCTCGTAGCATTTATAAAACTCACGGCTGGGGTCGTTCATCAGCATCACGTAATTATTGGTCAGGTCATTGCCCAGAAATTCCTTGTAGAAAGACAAGGGAGTGTACTCTTTCGCTTCGCCTCCCTTCAAGCTCCAAGTGAACGTAGACACCGGCTCACCGAGTGTCAGCACCAGCATGCGATAGACCGTAGCCAGCATTTCCGTTTTCTTTTTTTCCAGTTCGGCGGGCTTGGCTCCGGCAGCAGCAGCCTCACGGAGTTGTAAGCCGAATTCTTTCAGTTTCAGTCCTATCAGATTATTCATTTTTCCTGTGTTGTCACTGCTGAAAGTCTCCACCATCGCGCTCTTCGGTACAAGTCCGTATTTACCTATAATATCCGACACACCAGTAAATTGCCCTCCATCGCTCAAGGGATGCTTAAAGAGCCACTCCACCATCTTGTCGTCCATCGGCTTTTCACGCGTATCAATGATTCCCTGTAAGAAAAGATTCGATTTTTCCAGCTGGTCATAAAAGAAGCAGTAGTTCTGCGAAAACTCCATTTCATCCAGGCCGTACTTGGCTATCATCTGGCTGCGAAGCACATTCAGTCCCGTAAACAACCAGCAGCGTCCTGACGAGCGTTGATTGGTAATGCCTTTCGATAAGACTTTATTAGAGAAATGAGTGTCAAAGTCTGCCTGATTTTCCTGATTAAGTGCCAAGGTATTGATACTTGTTCCGCCTAAAGCATTGCGGATTGCCTTGTCGGTAGGAGTTGCCTGATAACTTTGTTTGATTTGATTCAGCATCTCGCTCGAAATGCCTCCCTGTTGTGCCTGCGCGGTCAATGCTGCCGCAAAAAGCAAGGCAAAAGTGATGTGTCTCTTCATAATATGAAAATATAAATTGATTATTTTTAGGTCTGTAAAAATACAAGTTATTTTTGAAATCCCCACTCTTCGGGACATTTTTTTCCCGGTGTACCCATTCCTGCCTGCACACCGGGGAAAAAATTATTCGGTTATTTTCTTCTTTATCTTATAACCGATAACTGCCACCGTGATACTCATCAGCGGACTAATCAGATTAAAGAAAGAATATGGAAGATAAGTGAGTGTAGGCACACTCAGAATAGTTGCCTGAGTCATACCGCAGGTATTCCAGGGGATAAGCGGTGAGGTGACTGTTACAGCATCTTCGGTGGTACGGCTCAGTAATCGGCTTTCATATCCGTTTGCCTCATAAATATCCTTAAACATATTGCCGGTCAGAATAATGGAGATATATTGGTCGGCAGTGGCCAGGTTGAGGAACAATCCCGATGCAACGGTAGAAGACACCATCCCTATACGTCTCTTGGTGAAACGGATAAACACAGAGGTGATACTGCCCAGCATGCCTCCTGCCGTCATAGCCCCTCCAAAGCACATGGCACAGACAATCAGCCAAATGGTATTCATCATTCCCGACATACCGCGTGTGGCAACCAACTCATTTATCTCTGCACTGCCTGTCTCCAGTTGGGTGCCACCGAAGAGCATGCCCATGCCTCCTTTGAAAAGTGCAGTAAGACCTGCTACCCCCTGCCCTGCTATCTCGCGCAACAAATCCGGCTGGAATATAAGTGCAAAGACAGTGGCCAGTGTGGTGGAAATAAACAAAGTAATGACCGAAGGAACCTTGCGGGCAATCAAAACTCCCGTCACGACGGGAACAATCATCAGCCACCAGGAAATATTGAATTTGGAGTCGAGTGCCTGCATGTATTCGGTAATATGACCTGTGTCCGTTGCCTCGTGAGACAGTCCGGCAACAGTGAAAATAATCAATGTGATGACCAATGAGGGGATGGTGGTTATCATCAAATAGCGTATGTGTGTAAACAGCGGAGTGTCCGTCACAGAAGACGCCAAAATAGTGGTATCGGACAGCGGGGATACCTTATCGCCGAAATAAGCACCCGAAATAATCGCTCCCGCTATCCAGCCTTCGCTGAAACCTTGTGCCTTGCCGATTCCCATCAATGCGATGCCGATAGTGGCTATGGTTGTCCACGAACTGCCTGTCATGACTGAAACAATGGCACAAATCACACAGGTAGACACCAGAAAAAAGTGAGGATGTATCACCTGAATGCCATAATAAATCAATGTGGGAACCACGCCGCTAATCATCCATGCCCCCGACAAAGCACCGATAATCAGCAGAATAATCAATGCCGTACTTACTCCGGCTATATTATTCGTAATAGCCAGTTCAAAATCTTTCCAAGCTCTTCGGTACCCTGCCATCCCTATCAATACACAAACAGCCGTAGCCGTAAGCAAACAAACCTGACTTCCGCCCGACAACGCATCGCTGCCAAAGACACGGATGGTGACAAACAATAATAAAATAAGTACAAATACGGGTAACAAAGAAATAAACGGAGAAGGAATTCTGTTATCTTTCATTCTTTTTTTATTCAGTTTTTATTCAAAAATGCTAATAAAGTGAATCTTTTTGCTTTCACCGTGCAAAGTTCGGAATATTTTTTGAGTTCTAAAAGTCAAGTGCAGCTATTTAAATACTTTTTTTGTATTTATGGGCAAACATTTTTGTATAGAGGACGTTATTAGTTGAAATTATAACCTAAAACTTAACAAACATGAATGAATTAGTTGGTGGCTTGGGCTACGCGGTAAAGAACTGGTGGATGTCCCTATTATTGGGATTGCTTTACATCGCAGTAGCATTATGCCTTTTGTTTGCTCCCGTGAGCAGTTATGTGGCACTGAGTGTCATTTTCAGTATTTCAATTCTGGTCAGCGGTATCCTCGAAATCTTTTTTGCCGTCGGCAACAAAAAGATTATCAACAGTTGGGGATGGTATCTGGCAGGCGGTATCATTGATTTGCTGATAGGTATTTATTTGGTATTCTATCCGCTGGTAAGCATGGAACTGATTCCGTTTATCGTCGCATTCTGGCTTATGTTCAGAGGATTCACCCTTTGCGGTTATTCCACCGACCTGAAACGCTACGGCACCAAAGACTGGGGATGGTATCTGGTATTCGGCATTCTGGCCATTTTATGTTCCATGGCTATCATCTGGCAACCGGGACTCGGAGCAGTCACTGTGCTTTATATGCTGTCCGTTACTTTCCTCATTATCGGTTGTTTCCGTATCATTTTCTCGTTTGAGTTGAAAAGATTGCATAAAAACAAGTAAAAATCCAAGTTTATTTTGGGCTACTTCGGACGTATTTCGTACCTTTGTTAGCCCAAAATAAGCAATGATATCAAGCAAAAGTCTTAAATATACAGTTCGCATACTGCTAGGTATTCTCTTGGGAGTTTATCTGGGGATAATTGTGCTTCTGAACATTCCATACGTTCAGGACAAATTGTCTTATATAGTGACCAAAGAGCTCCGCAAAGTGCTCAACACGGAAGTTTCTGTAGGAAAAATCGACATGGGCCTGTTGAACCGCATTATTGTGGAAGATGTGTTGCTGGAAGACCGCCGGGGCAGGGAAATGCTGAAAGTGGCGCGTCTGTCTGCCAAATTTGAAATACTCCCCCTGCTGAAAGGGAAAATCACTATTACCAGTGTTCAGCTTTTCGGCTTTTCGGCCAATATGGAGCGGGAAACGCCTCAGTCTCCTCCCAATTATCAATTTGTTCTGGATGCTTTTGCTTCCAAAGACACGGTGAAGACTCAGACAAATCTGGATTTACGCATCAACTCTTTATTGATAAGACGCGGACGTATCACATACGATGTCTTGTCGGAGCCCGAAACCCCCGGACGGTTCAATACCGGCCATCTTGCCGTAAAGAACTTCGCAGCCACCGTTTCGCTGAAGGCGCTCCGCAACGACTCGCTGAACGCCTCCATCCGTCGTCTGAGCTTTGAAGAACAGTGTGGATTTGCTTTACAAAAGTTCTCAATGAAAGTCACTGCCAACAATAAGCGACTGAATATAAAGGATTTTTCCCTCGAGCTTTCCAATTCTGCTTTAAGCATTGACAGCCTTTCCATGCGTTACGACAGTTTGCCGGATCTTCCTAAACTGACAGACAATGTGCAATATCAAGGAAGCGTCAATGCCTCTGTCGTACTCAAAGACATAGCCCCTTTTGTCCCGGCTTTGGCCAAGTTCGATACTCCGTTACATTTCAACATGGATTTCTCCGGTAAAGGAAAGAATATAGACTGCCCTACCCTGCGACTGACCGACAACCACAGTCTGATGATCAACGGAGAAGCATCCGTTGCCGACTGGAACGCAGGAAGAAATATGTATATCATGGGAAAGCTGACCGACGTAAACCTGAATAAAGAAGGCATCAGCACCGTTATGAGTAATGTGGCCGGGAAAGTTCCTCCTATTTTTCAGCAGTTGGAATATGTACGTTTTAGCGGTGATGCCACCGGATATCTTCACGATTTGATTATCACAGGACTCCTGCACACCGGCGTAGGTACAATCAAAGCCGATGTTATGATGAGCATTGACAACCAACAGAACCGTACCTATTCGGGAAATATCGCCAGTGCCGACCTGAATGTGGGCAAACTGCTTGATAACGAAAAGAAATTCGGTACGGCAGACTTCAATCTGGAATTGAAAGGGTTCAACTATAAAAATCACTATCCCGAATCTTATATCAAAGGGAATATTGCCTCTTTCGAATACAGCCAATATAAATATGAGAATATAGCACTGGACGGCGTGTATAAAGACGGAGGCTTCAACGGCAAGCTGGCAATGGATGATGACAACGGCTCTGTTCAGATAAACGGCAATTTCAACGTGGCGTGCGCCATACCCGAATTCAACTTGAAGGCCGTCTTAAAGAATCTCCGACCGGATAACCTGCATTTATCCGACAAATACAAAGATACGGACATTTCCCTGAACGTGACAGCAGACTTTACCGGGAAGTCTATCGACGACATGAACGGAAAAATCCGTTTGGACAGCTTGCAAATGAATACCCCCGAAGGGAACAACTATTTCCTTGACAACCTTACCATTACGGCAGGACAGGTAGAAGGACAAAAAGAAATACAAGTGCTTTCCTCGTTCATGACGGCTGTCATACGTGGAGACTATTCTTATAACACAATTCCGGCCAGCATATTGCAGACTGTTCAACGCTATATCCCTTCCCTGCTGACGCTGAACGAAAACATGCCGGTTCCTCACAACAACTTCAAATTCGACATCAGAGTAAATAATACGGAGTTCTTTCAAAAACTCTTTCAAATACCGCTGGAATTAAAGTTCCCTGCCTCCATCAAAGGGTATTTCAACGACCGCGAAGAGAAATTGCGCGTTGAAGGACATTTTCCGGCTTTCAAATACAATGGAACCCATTATGATTCGGGGGTACTCATCTGCGAAAATCCGTCAGACTGGTTCAAATGTTCCCTCAGAACCGGTATGTTGATGAACAGTGGTGCAATGGTGAATCTTACTGTCGATACCCAAGCCAAAAACGACCGGCTGGAAACAACTGTCAATTGGGGGAATAACACAAATGTCACTTACGGAGGTAAGTTTGCTGCCGTGACCCAATTCTATAAAACGGAGGGGAAACACCCCATCTTACAGGCCGACATTAACATCAAACCCACGAAAGTGGTATTGAACGATACGATTTGGAATATACATCCTTCGCATATTGCCGTAGACTCCGGACGTGTCTATATCGACAATTTTCTGTTTGAACATGAAAACCAGCATTTACGCATCAATGGAAAGTTGACAAAAAGCAAGGAAGACTCCTGCCATATCGATTTAAAGAATATCAATTTGGAATATGTACTGGATATAGTGCATTTTGATGATGTGGCATTCAACGGCTTGGTTACCGGGACTGTCAACATGAAGGGAGTAATGAAAGAGCCTGCCATGCACACCAAACTCAATGTGCATAATTTCTGCCTGAATAAAGCATTGTTGGGTGAAGCCGATATTACAGGCGTATGGGATTCGGAACTGGGCGGAGTACGCCTTGATGCAAAAATTGCGGAAGAAGGTATTTCGGCCACTCATGTCACCGGATACGTATCTCCGAAAATGAAAGGACTGGACCTGATGATTGAAGCAGACAGTACCAATATCGGACTCATCCAGCCCTTTGTGGAAGGCATATTCAGCGATTTAACCGGACGTGTCAACGGTCATATCAGACTCTATGGAGACTTCAAGCACCTGGATTTGGAAGGAGAGGCACGTGCCAATATAGATACCAAGATTGATGTACTGAACACCTATTTCCAAATACGCGATGATTCGGTACATATTTCCTCCGGACAATTACTGTTTACCGATGTACACGTGTACGACCGCGAAGGAAACAGTGGAGTAGTCAATGGCTATCTGCATCATACCAAACTAAAAAATCTGATGTATCATTTTAATATCAGTGGCGACAATCTGCTGATGTATGATACCCACGAAGGCGGCGATATGCCTTTCTACGGCAAGGTGTACGGTTCGGGAAGCGTCATATTGGACGGAGGAAACAATGCCATGACCGTAGATGCCTCACTGACAACAGGACACAACACCTCTTTTACTTATATCACAGGCATCACGACAGAGGCTACCAATACCCAGTTCATTACCTTTGTCGACAAGACCCCCAAACGTATCCATGATAATGTGGAAACCAATCTGTACCATCACTCGAATGTGCAGAAAGAAAAAGAAGAAGAGGGTCCTCCCATGGACCTGCGCATCAATATGCTGATTAACGCCACCCCCAATGCCACCATGAAAATCGTGATGGACCCGGTAGCAGGCGACAATATTACAGCAACAGGCAACGGCAATCTGCAAGTGAACTACTTTAATAAAGGAGACTTTAAGATGTTCGGTAACTACATTATCGATCAGGGAATGTATAAGCTCAGCATGCAGGAAGTGATTCGCAAAGATTTTACATTGAAATCCGGCGGTACAGTCACCTTCACAGGTGACCCATATCAGGCCAATCTGGATCTTCAGGCGATTTATACGGTAAACTCTGCCTCATTGAGTGATTTAGGTATCGACACTTCACTTTCGCAGGGACAAAGCACCGTTAAAGTAAACTGCCTGATGAACCTGACCGGCAACCTGTCCAGCCCCGATATTAAATTTGACTTGGATTTACCGACAGTCAGGGAAGAAGACCGTGATGTGGTGCGCAGCATCACCAGTACAGAAGAACAAATGAACACACAAATCATCTATCTGCTGGGTATCGGTAAGTTCTACACCTACGATTACGCCAACAACGACCAATCTTCAAACGCTACCAGTTCATTAGCCTTCAGCACTTTATCCGGTCAGCTCAATAATATGCTCTCCCAATGGATGGACAATAAGAACTGGAACATCGGTGCCAACCTGAGTACAGGAGACAAAGGATGGACAGATGTAGAAGCCGAAGCTGTCCTTTCCGGCAGGTTATTGAATAATCGACTGATAATCAATGGTAACTTTGGTTATAAAGATAATGCAATGGCAAACACCAACTTTGTAGGTGACTTTGAAGCCATTTGGCTGTTGACTAAAAACGGAGACTTCCGTCTACGAGGATACAATCAGACCAACGACCGTTATTTCACAAAATCAACCCTGACCACACAAGGTATCGGCATCATGTATAAAAAAGATTTCGATAAATGGAATGATTTGTTCCGTTGGTTCTTATGGAAAAGAGCCCATAAAAAAAAGGAAAAGGAAGACACCACCTCTTCCTCCCCTGCTTCGCAAACAAAGCGAAACGACAACTAATTACATGCTTTCATATTGATATATGTACATGAAATTCTGTTTTTGTCTTAGATAATATACTTTTGCGTATTTATCTGACATTAATTAATAATAAGTTCTTGATAACGATTTGAAAACATTACAGCCGCATTAATCTGCTACATTTTACTAATATGAAACAGAAGTAGCCAAATTCCTTATTAGGAGCAAACAATTGGTCACTTTTTCTTACTGTTTATTCTTATTCGTTTCATCGTGAAAAGAATTACACTATTTCAACTTTAATCTTTATATTAAACATATTGGCTATACGTTCTATATCCCGTTTCTTGGTAAGCGTATTGCTACATGTCATCAGATACCAACCATTACCGACAGGCTTTTGTGAACTTTTATATTTCTTATCAAGCGTATTGGAAATCAAAGGCACTTTATTTTGTTTCATTCCTAAAGTACGAATGCGTTCGGCACCTACTTCCATCACAAACTTACGAAAAGTCTCAGCTGCTTGTGGCTCTTGAATCACGTGACCATCAGCAAATGTAATCTTTAATCGAGTAGCCGGTGCAATTTCGCCTTTCGGCCCGGTCTTACCTATTTCCTTATGTTCCACCTGTGGATCAGGAAGAATCTCTTTGGCATCCGCTATATCTGCTGTGAAATTTCGTTTGCGAGACAAATGTACGCTAATAGGCGAGCCGGGTACATAATCCACAACAAGCACTAATTCACGCTGCACTTGCTTTAAAGCCGGTGCAATCGTCTCGGTTACAATCGGAAGGATTTCTTTTTTGATGATGTTCTCTTCCAAATCACTTACTTGTTTTTCGAGGTCTTCATTTAACGAAAGACCTTCTTTGCGCAATGTTTCCATTGCTTTATATAGGTCACTTAGTCGGGACATAGATTATTTTAGATTTTTCTCGATTGGATTTAACCGATTGAAGAATAAACTCTTAGCGAATTATTTGAGAAGTAGCGGTAACGAGTTAGTAACCGTGCGAATTTCAGCGCTTTACATTGCTATGCTGTCAAATAACTCTTTCATTTGCAAATGTAACATCTTTTTCTGAAAGTACGAACTATCGGCGGCAATTTTATAAAATCGGTTGGCAAAAAAAATCATTCAGCCCATTCACGGGCTGTAATGTGTTAGGGGAATCTGCTTTGTCATTTTGTTACCGGAATTTATCCGCATGGAGGGAGAACCACACCGATCAGCCAAGTATGTCGTTTCATTATGCAACAGCCGGCAGAGCGTTTTTGGGGTGTAATACTCCGATATTACTTTCTTTTTGTTTTCTGATATGTGCAAATGCAAAAAGCCTCCGGAGAGCTACCTTGCCGGAGGCTTTGTTAATCTCTGTTTTTCCTTACTTTTCCCGAAGTAGAACTTTGGAAAAACCGGATATTTATTGATATCTGTTGCTGTTGGTTGATGACAGTTCTTGACCGTTGAAATAGAGTCATTCCCAACTCTGAAGTTACAGTGAAACGGTCAAACTATCCGGTACGGCCCAAAAACGTGATTCATCCGTAGTTAGTACTGATTTGTCGCTTAAGTCAAAGCCACTGAACCCTTTAGGAACAAGTATTATCTCGCGGTCATGGTTGCTGAATGCAGGATTATTATCTTCACGGCTATAACCAGTTACCTCCCAAGATATAAACCAATAGAGGTTTTTGGCCCAATACATCTTGTAATAATTGAAATTATTTTCTGAATCTAATAAGGGGCGGTATATAATTTCTTGTCCGTTTATGTAACGTTCGCGCATTTCAGCGAGAGAAAGAGGTGTTCCGTTTTCATCTTCTGCCCAAGCTCTCATATCGGAATCAAGCATAGCCCATTTTTGTATTTCGGGTAGCCATACTTGATTTACCACATGACAGTCAGAATCTAACGAATCAGCGGGAAGGCAAGTGACAAAACGATTCACTATTCCTTCCGACAGCAATAACTCATGCAAAAGGATTGAATGGAGGCGGCAGTTAAAAGCTGGCTCTATCGTGCGGGTATATTCCCAAAGTCCTATTGCGTTACATTTCTTTGGATAGTTATTTTGATTGGCATGAGGAATATTCTTGGCTACGAAACGTGCCAATGCAATAGCTCTATTCCATGTGACTTCTGTAGGTTTCACAATGGTATCTAATCTGAAGTATTCACGGATTTGCTGTGCTTTGGCAGTATCTTGCTGATAAACAAAATTATATGACACACTATCTGGTGCATACTCACCAGCGTTCTTTAATAGTTCTATCTTATCCTTTCCTAAGGGTTCATTTAATTGTCTGTTGAATACATAACGTACTAACAATAGGGCTAATACAGTTAAGAGCAATAAGCCTAATATGCTCAAACTAAAAACTTTAAATATCTTCTTCATGATGTCAATAATAGGAATTAAAACTTCTGTTTATTTAACTGCAAATATAGTGAAAAAGCAATTCGTAAGTATTATGAACGGCTCTTTTTTCCAACAAGATAAAACGGTTATATCTTCATTCCCCTACCTTTCCTTTGCGACTGTATAGATCGGTGTATGCTCTGCCATAGCTTGTCGAATTACTCTTTGAACCACTCGGCAATGGGCTTTCTAGCAATAGCAAGAACCAGTTTGCCCCATCCGTCAGGGCTTTCAACACTTGAAACCCTGCCTTTTCGGTCGTGAATTTCCGTCCGTGTTCCTCCGAGTAGAGTTTCCCTGCATACTCCAAAGGCTTTCCCTTGACGAGTGTTTCGGTCTGCCTTTCATCGAATCCCACGAGTCGGCACAGTTTTTCAATGTGCAACATTTCACGCAGGTAGGGAAACCATGCCGCCTTTGCGATTACCGTTTTCAGAAACGATATTTCCTGCTTGTGCCTTGTGTCCTTGTCCGCTATCTCCCTGCCATGCTTCTGTTGCATTTCCCGTATCTCCCGGCTGTGGTCTGCCTGCATGGTCTGTATTCTGTCTTGCAGGGCTTCAATGGTTTCCTCGTGGTCGGCTACTTCCCTATGCAGGGCGGTGTTCTCCCCTTTCAGCGTCTTTACCTTGTTGTTACCGAAAAGAGAACCGAGGCTCTCGGCGATGTTGGCAGCTGCGGTGGTTGCCGTCCCTTTCAGCTTCTCTGTCTGTATTTCTTTTTTCGCCCGTCTTAGTTCCTCCTGCGCCGTTTCTTTCTGCTGTTGCAAATCCACCACTTCCGCTTTGAGGTTATCGGCGAGTTTCTGTATATCCCGATAATACTGCTGCGTAGACTTGTGGCGAGCTTTCGAGCCGTCTATGCCTCTTTGCAGCCCGTATTTCGCCATCGCTTCGGCATAGGTATCTTGGTAGGACTTCAATTTCAACCGTGTCATAATATCGTCTGCGCACAGCCTCACGGTGTCAATCGGTTTCTTGCGGTATCGCTTCTTCGTCTGTTCTTCCCTTTTCCTGCGCTTGCTCTCTCCCTTGACGATGGGGACGAGCGTAATGTGTATGTGCGGCATTTTTTCTCCGTGCGCAAAAAATACTCGAAATCGTTGATAAACGTAAGATTGAGTTCCTTTAACGGAATATCCTCTCGCTTGTAGGTATGGGGCAAAAACTCCCGAATATGGTTGCAGACCGTCCGATAGCGTGTAAATGTCCCCTGCGCCCTGCTGTGCCCGACTTTCTTCTCAAACTCGGCGTTGTGCTGCTCGAACAGCTTCAGCAAAGTTTCCTGCTTGACGCCGATACCGAGATAGGCGTCTTTGAGTTTGGCGGCGGTAACATAACCGTCCGTCTGCATCTGTTCTTGGTAGCGGCGGTTTACCTCAACACGGATTTTATCCACCGCAAGGTTGATTTTCTGCGCTTCGACGCTCTTGCCCGAAGCACGGCTGTTCTTCACTTCCCACAAGCGTGGGGGAACGTCCATCTTGCAACTGAACTGTTTAATCTCGCCATCCACCGTGATACGGCACATCAGAGGCAGGTTGCCGTTAGGCTTCTCGCTGCCTTTCTTCACGTAAAATAATACCTTGAATGTACTTCGCATAACTCACTCCTTTTTTTGGTTACAAAATTAGTTATTAGTGAGTTACCGACAGCTATGTAAATCTGCGCAAAACGCAGAAACATAACCTTTTAGCAAGAAATCTGCACCCGTTACGGGAGTAACGAAGTGGTAACTGAACTTCTGCACCGTTTGGCTTCGAGGTGGTATTTCGTTGGCTCTGCCCCATAGACAAACAAAGCGTAACGAACGCTCTATCAGCTAATTCGCTACGCTTTGCCCAAATTTACTTTTTCGCTATGTGTTTATTTTAGACTTTTCTCGATTGGATTTAACCAATTGATAAATAAACTTTTATCGAATTATTTAAGAAATAGGGATAACAATTTAACAACCCCAGCGAGTTACCCCACCGAAGGCATAGCTCATTTATTACAATCAAATTTCTGAAATGTCTTTTCTTCTTTTACAACCCCTTGCTTTATATGCCTGCATATTGCTCATTGCGCTACTTTTTAGGCAACATTTGTGTACCAAGATAATTGTATGTCACTTCTTGTATGTTATAAGGGAAGACATTATAATAACCGTCTGTTTGTATAATCTCCATGTTCAAAGCTTTTTGACCGTATGCTTTACGGAGTGTTGACCACTCGAAATCGAATGATGTTCCGGGACGCATCACCATGGTACGTTTATCGGGAAGTGATACCGGCTGTTGGAGGATGCGTACATATACATATAGGGTAGCCGTTGGCGGTAAGGTCGCCGAGGTCATTTTACGCATGGTATAGATGCCTTGAGCAATGGATTTGTCACAAGGTAGGGTGGCAAATGACGGAGCATTAGTGAAATGAAAGGCACAAGTTCCCCATAAGCAATAACCTTGTTGAGACAATTCGCTATTCTGCTTGGTTTCCACATTGACACACGTTAAGCCCGAAAGCGGGAAACGCTGTTGATTGATGTCGTACATTTGAAGTTCCGACAAACATTTGATACGGAAAACCTTATTGAAATCTGCCTTTGCCACAGCTTGTTCCAGTTCTTTCCGATATGTTGTACGAAGTTCTTCCAATGCAAACGGGTCATTGGCTGCTTCTGCATACTGTTGGGGAGCACAGAGAGAGGCATAGGTCTCGACTGATGCTGTGTCGATAGGTTTGCCGTAAAGTTTATGTGTGTAGGCGAACAAGATAGCCGGGGTAAGGTCGACAGCTCCATCCATATGAGAAACATGATGTCCGGACATGATGTTTCCTTTGGTTAAAGCCATGTTTAGATATACGCCAATCTTGAAATCGCCCTGTTCGGCAAAGACTATTTGGGGCGTTTCCGGCTGTTGGTAAATGCCGAACTGTTGATAGAGTTTGGGCTGGTAAGCAGGTATGTCGGTAATGACGGCAGTCCGTCCGGTTGAGTTTTTCGGATTCAGCTTATCAAATTGATTGTTGGCGTTTAGTTGCTTAACAAATAGATAGCCCGATAGCAATGGTTCGCCAATACGGAGCGTGTCGCCTACTTTATAAGTACGACCGTCACAAGCATCAATGCTCTGCTGGGCTTGGAGTGGTTGGCATAACAAACAAACACCACCTAACAACAAAGCGGTCAGATTCATTCTTTTCATACGTTTTTTTATGCTTAATTCTATAGTTCTCATATTAATAGATTCTTATAATAATTGCAATGATAATTAGGATAATTGATGCTCGCTGAAGATTTTATGTTATTTAATAGAAACGGCATAAGAAACCACAACTGTTTTTACTCCGGCTTGCGAATATTTATTTTTGTAGTATTCAGAAAGGTCTTTATAAAGATAAGCTACATCGGGAGTTAAATCTACGTTTCTTGATTTAGTAGAACGACCCATAAACACATCAAATGAAAGATAATTCGTTTCATTTCCCTGTTCATCTGAAAAAGTCCATTTCCCATAACCAAACACATTTCCCTCTGGAGGAAGTAATTTGTAAGATTCTGGCATTTCTTCCGGGGCTTTGTTTTCGTTTTTTATAATACACGGTCCCAGTGTATTATTATCGTCTTTTATTGCAATACATCTTAGGAATTTGTCTTCGCTCCGCCAAAATATATAGTGAAAATCCAAAGGAATAAGAGATTCTTTTTCCAATTCTTCTTCAATAAGTTTTTGATTATTATCTGCATCTACTACATATCTGTATTTAGGAAGCTGTACATTCTCGTAGTATGATTTAGGGATAAAATGTAAAGGCAAATTTTCTGAATCTTTCCTATCTTTAGATATTATTTCAAGTAGTTCATATTCCGTCCATGCGGGATTTTCCATGCTATAATCCAAATAATTTGTTTCACTGATTTTTACCTTATATTCATATCCTTTCTCAAACTCAAATTTATCAATGACTCCAAGGCTCTCCCATTCTTGGGCATTTTCTTTCTTTACGGCATATACATCAGATAAATAATTCAATCCGTCTGACCAACAAACACCGGGTATCTTCTTTGATGCAATGGTTAGAGAATATTCCTTGTAGTCTGTCACTTTCTCACCCTCTTCATCTTTGTTATCACAACCTATAAAGCCGAATATACAGAGGAATAATATCAGTATTTCTAATTTTTGTGTTTTCATATCTGTCAAATTTTACGATTCTGTATTTACTTTTATTTGCTCTATCCTTATTTTGTGTGCAAATATATAAAAAGTGCCATTCATAAGGCATTATGAACAACACTTTTTTATTGTTTCCCGGCAAGATAAAATGGTTATATCTTCATTCCCCTGCCTTTCCTTTGCGACTGTATAGATCGGTGTATGCTCTGCCGTAGCTTGTCGAATTACTCTTTGAACCACTCGGCAATGGGCTTTCTAGCAATAGCAAGAACCAGTTTGCCCCATCCGTCAGGGCTTTCAACACTTGAAACCCTGCCTTTTCGGTCGTGAATTTCCGTCCGTGTTCCTCCGAGTAGAGTTTCCCTGCATACTCCAAAGGCTTTCCCTTGACGAGTGTTTCGGTCTGCCTTTCATCGAATCCCACAAGTCGGCACAGTTTTTCAATGTGCATTTCTTTCGATGCGGCAGGCCAAACACACCTTGAAGCCGCATTATCTGCCCATATTTTATATTCCGGTTCGGGTAATCCGGCTTTACGACATTCAGACATCATCAGCCCAATGCCACGTCCCCAACTTTCCAAAACTTTTTGCTTGTACAGGACATTTACCAATAATGGATTTTGTGGTTTCGATTCATGCTCTGATTTCATTTTTCCGTATCCCAGTTGGGCGGAAAAGTTCCGGGGTTTTCTATCTTCACACGGTTATCATAAATGGCTATGCCCACCGAACCAGCGGTTTCTTTGTACGACCTATGTTGAAGAACGGTGTCCCATCCGAGGCGACTCTCTGCCGCGTGGAGCACGGTATCGATAATTCGGCACTTGCCAACAGGATGCAGGAGTTTGCGAAGTCTTTCCACCGAAGGCTGTCCAAGGCAGACGGAGATAAGGAGATAATCTGTGTGGATGGCAAAGCCAAGCGCAGCACTGTACAGGCCAACGAACGCAAGCCTGATATTGTGTCAGCATATTCCTACAACACCGGCATCACATTGGCTACCGAAGCCTGCAGAGAGCAAAACAATGAGATAATTAGATTGGGATAAAAGAATAACTTTCTGACATACAGCAATAAAAAAATACCCGATTTACGATGAATCGGGTAAGGGAGACTATGGCTCTACTTAGAGATTAAATGAAAGAGCATGATATAGCACCAAGTTTTTCTAAAATCACCTCGCTTCGAAAAGTGAGTAGCTCATTTTTATTTCCTATCTTTGTCGGGTAAAATTAAAGAATATGAAGAAAACTTATTTGCCGGCAGAATGGCACAAACAGAGCCTGATACAATTGACATGGCCCCATATAGACACTGATTGGGCCTATATGTTGGAAGAAGTAGATGCTTGCTTCCTTAATATAGCTTACGAAATTTTAAAACGTCAGCCTTTGCTGGTAGTAGCCCCGGAACCTCATCGAATCGGAGACAGAATCTATGAGCACGGATGCAATGTGAAGAATCTCACCGTTTCGACCGTGAAGACTAACGATACATGGGCACGCGACCACGCCTTTATTACCATGCTGAAAGAGAACGGAGAACCGCTCTTACTGGATTTCTGTTTTAACGGTTGGGGAATGAAGTACGCTGCCAATTATGATAATATGATAAACTCCAATCTATATTATCGCTGCAAAACATTGACAGGAGAATATGTATACCAAAGAAATTTCATTTTGGAAGGAGGTTCGATAGAAAGTGATGGAAAAGGCACACTCCTTACCACAGAAAAGTGCTTGTTGTCCTACAACCGAAACGAGAAAACGAAGGAAGAAACAGAACAATATCTGAAAGAAACATTCAACTTGAAACAGGTGTTATGGCTGAAGCACGGTTATTTGGCCGGCGATGATACAGACAGTCATATCGACACGCTGGCACGTTTCTGTCCTGACGATACCATCGTATATGTGCAGTGCACAGACAAAAAAGACGAGCATTATGAAGAGCTGGTGGCAATGGAAGAAGAACTGAAAGCTTTCCGGACACCGGAGGGAAATCCCTATCGCTTACTTCCCCTCCCTATGGCCGATGCTATTTATGATATAAATGGAGAACGGCTGCCGGCAACCTATGCCAATTTCCTGATTATGAATGAAGCCGTTCTGCTTCCCACATACAATCAGCCTCATAATGATACTCTTGCAAAAGAAGTATTGGAAAAAGCTTTTCCCGGAAGAGAGATTGTCGGTGTGGATTGCACGGCATTGATCAAACAACATGGCTCGCTTCATTGCGTCACCATGCAATATCCTGAAGGTGTATATTAATATAGACGTATATAATATGAGAAGAACAATTAAAGTAGGACTCATTCAGCAGTCTTGTACAGGCAATACGGCTGAAAACATGGATAAACTGAAACACAGTATAGAAGATGTGGCATCCAAGGGCGCAGAGCTAGTGGTGTTGCAGGAATTGCACAATACGCTTTATTTCTGTCAGACAGAAAATACCTCTCTGTTTGACCTGGCAGAAACGATTCCAGGTCCTTCCACCGAATTCTATAGTGGAATTGCATCCGCCAATGGTATCGTACTGGTCACTTCCTTATTTGAGAAACGTGCTCCGGGACTTTACCATAACACGGCCGTTGTATTCGATAAAGACGGAAGTATTGCCGGGAAGTATAGAAAAATGCATATTCCGGACGATCCGGCATATTATGAAAAATTCTATTTCACTCCGGGGGATTTAGGTTTCGAACCTATTCAAACTTCAATAGGAAAATTGGGTGTACAAGTTTGCTGGGATCAATGGTATCCTGAAGGAGCGCGTCTGATGACCTTGAAAGGTGCTGAAATTCTTATCTATCCCACTGCTATCGGTTGGGAAAGCACAGATACCCCGGAAGAAAAAGCTCGCCAACTGGAAGCATGGGTAATTTCCCAACGAGGACATGCCGTAGCCAACGGATTACCTGTAATAGCCGTCAATCGCGTAGGGCATGAGCCTGATCCTTCGAAACAAACAAACGGAATCCGGTTTTGGGGAAATAGCTTTGTAGCAGGTCCTCAAGGTGAAATACTGGCACAAGCCGACAACATGAAAGAGGAAAATATAGTAACGGAGGTAGACATTACACGAAGCGAAGAAGTTCGCCGCTGGTGGCCATTCCTCAGAGACCGCAGAATAGACGAATTTGACAAATTGACCAAACGATTTGTTGACTAAAAGATGAATAAGTAGAAAAACAGTAGAAACGTTATCGTTATATAAATTCACATATTCGTTAAACAAATTGCGATTGAAGCTGTTTTGTTATCAGATTATCTAAAAGATATATTGATTAACAAAACAGCTTTAATTATGAAAAAAGTATTATTCTTAGCAGCATTGTTACTTGTTTGCTTCAGCGGAGTAACAAATGCACAAACCAGAAAACAAAGAGAAGATGCCAAACGCGAAGCATGGAAAAAAGAACGTCAGGAAAAGAAGGCCTTGGAAGCACAGCAAGATTCCGTGTCTTTCATGAAAGCTATCGATGCCTTGAAAAACGGTTCCTTTGTTTTGGAAGCTGATAACGTAGTATTCCGTAACGGTATTATGCGTTTTGTGTCCTCAAACACCAACTATGTGGAGGTAAACGACGGACAAGGAATTATTCAGACCGCCTTCACTAACTTTGTGTATAACTGGAGCCCGAACGGTTTGGGCGGTGTCACTGTACAAGGAAGCGTAAACGGTATAAGTATGCGCCAGGACAAGGATGGCAATATTTATTACAACTACGGCATTAACGGTATTGCCGTATCAGCCACAGTCTCTATCGTGTTAACCGGTGGTACCAATCAGGCCAGTGTAACCATCAACCCGAACTTCTCCGGAAATACGTTGACCATGAACGGTTATTTGGTTCCTTACAATGAAAGCGGAGTATTTCAGGGAACAACTTGGTAAGACTTATCGAAAGGCAATATAAAAAAGGAGTTGTGTCAAAACGTGGATAATGCCATCATTTAGTCGTAGGGGCGAGGTTTTCGCTCGCCCGAAAACAGTTTGCTTTGTGTCTTCGGGCAGGCAAACCCTGCCCCTACAGCTGACGATGGGATAGGCCGTAGTTTTGGCACACTCCCTTTTATGTATCTATCACTTTATTCTTTGATATCGATAACCAGATTCAACTCATCCAACTGTTTTTGATCCAAAGCAGCAGGAGCATCCAGCATCACATCACGCCCACTATTATTCTTCGGGAACGCAATGCAGTCACGGATACTGTCAAGGCCGGCAAACAGCGATACCCAACGGTCGAGACCGTATGCCAAACCACCATGAGGAGGAGCACCATATTTAAATGCATTCATCAGGAAGCCAAACTGCTCTTGTGCCTTTTCGGGTGTAAAGCCCAGAATCTCGAACATCTTGGCCTGCAACTGAGAGTCATGGATACGAATAGATCCCCCTCCTACTTCTACACCATTCACAACCATATCGTATGCATCTGCACGAACGGCTGCCGGATCTGTATCCAACAAAGGAATATCTTCATCTTTCGGATGAGTAAACGGATGGTGCATTGCCATCAAGCGGTTTTCTTCTTCGCTCCACTCAAACATCGGGAAGTCAATAACCCACAGACAAGCAAACTTATTCTTGTCACGCAAACCTAATTGACGTCCCATTTCCAAACGAAGTTCGCACAACTGTTTACGAGTCTTCATGGCATCGTCACCACTCAGAATCAGAATCAAATCACCCGGCTTAGCTCCGAAAGCTTCTTTCATTTGCTGCAGCACTTCTTGTGAATAGAATTTATCTACGCTTGATTTTACATTTCCATCAGCTTCTACGCGAGCATATACCATACCTTTTGCGCCAATTTGCGGTCTCTTGACGAAATCGGTCAACTGGTCAAGCTGTTTACGGGTATAAACGGCAGCACCCTCTGCACAAATACCACCAATATATGCAGCATCATCGAATACAGAAAAGCCGTGGCCTTTCAGAATATCCATCAGTTCCACAAATTTCATTCCGAAACGCAAATCAGGTTTATCGCTACCGTAATATTTCATAGCATCTGCCCACGGCATACGGATAAACGGCTCGGTAAGCTCAACACCACGCAATTCCTTGAATAAATGTTTGGCCATTCCTTCAAAGGTAGAAATGATATCTTCCTGCTCCACAAAGCTCATCTCACAGTCTATCTGAGTAAACTCAGGCTGACGGTCGGCACGAAGGTCTTCATCACGAAAACATTTCACAATCTGGAAATAGCGGTCCATACCTGATACCATCAATAACTGTTTCAATGTCTGCGGTGACTGAGGCAATGCATAGAACTGTCCCGGATTCATGCGTGAAGGAACCACAAAGTCACGAGCCCCTTCAGGAGTAGAACCGACCAACATGGGTGTTTCTATCTCAAGAAAACCTTTGCTGTCCAAATAGCGGCGTACTTCCATCGTCATTCTATGGCGTAATTCCAAATTCTGACGGACACAACTGCGTCGCAAATCCAGATAGCGGTATTTCATGCGAATATCATCGCCACCGTCACTATTGTCTTCAATAGTGAAAGGAGGAGTAAGTGCACTGTTAAGAACGTTCAGTTCCGATACGATAATTTCTATTTCGCCGGTAGGAATATTCGTATTCTTATTTGAACGCTCATTCACTTCACCGGTCACCTGAATCACAAATTCACGCCCCAAATGGTTAGCGCGTTCACAAAGTTCGGCATTCACTTCCGTATTGAACACCAGCTGAGTAATACCATAACGGTCACGAAGATCGACGAAGGTCATTCCTCCCATTTTACGTGCACGCTGTACCCAGCCGGCCAACGTTACACTTTTGCCTGCATCGGAGAGTCGCAACTCTCCGCAAGTATGACTTCTGAACATATATTCTTTAATTTTAATCAATTATCGTGCAAAGGTACGATATGTTTTTCATTGTACAAAACCGCCTACAAGAAAAAAAATCCCGCTACTTCATAGTAACGGAACTTTTTTAACCTATACTGATATTCGGGCATCAATTCTTGAACATTTCAATCACATCCTTCAATTCTCCGGGAAACACCTCTCCTGTCTTTTTCCACAGTATTCTGTCTTTTCGCTGAAGTACGAAACCGGGAGCTGTTTCTATGTTATAGGCATCGGCCACTTTCTTGTCGCCCTCCATATTTACTCTGATAATATTGACCGGCGTTTCAAATTCATGAAGTAACGGCTCAATCCATTCATAATGAGGCGACCAGTCTGTATAGAATACAATCAGCAACAATGCGTCCGACTGCTTGGCATCTTCAATTTTTTCGGCTATATCCATTTTCTTTTCAGTTTTAAATTATCCTCTACTGCCCAGACTGTTCAGGTCCGGATTCAATTCTTTTACCGCCGCCTTCACTTCCTTCTTGGTGGGTTCACCGGTATTGGACACTTGTTCAACAGGATAGCACCGGTCATTTTCCATCAGTTCATCCTTTTGCTCCGTCTTTTTCTTCTTTTCTTCCTTATCCATATCTTTTCAATTTTAAGGTTTAATACTGGTAATGCAACAAAATAGGCAAAAAGATGGTTCGCACAATACAGAAAATATAGATGAAAGACATCATATAGAAACATATAATCACAAAGAGAGAAAACTTTTTCTGTGCATTCTGAAGTGAATCCGGAGCCCCTGATGCATCCACTTCATTATAATGACGAATGATTTCATTGTGTACAAAATCTAACTGAATTTCCTGCATATTGAAACAGCAAGAGAGCTATTTTCTTGATATATATAACTCTTTATCTGTTGTGTTAAAAAACGATTTACTGTTGCGTTATGAACATTTGTTCATTATCTTTGCAGTCGAAAACAATAAATATTTAATGTCACCACGTCCAAAAAACATCCGTAAAGTCAATAACATGCCTTCTGTTGCAGGCTTTAAACCTATAGCTTCAAACAGTAGTCGCAAGGATACTATATTCTTGCATTTTGAAGAGTATGAAGCAATACGGTTATGTGATTATGAAATGAAGACTCAACAAGAGGCATCTGTTTCAATGGGGGTATCACGTCCGACTCTTAGCCGAATATATACCAGCGCGCGTCAGAAGATTGCCCAAGCACTGGTTCGTGGTGTTGTTATAATGATAGAAGGTGGAATAGCGTACACTGATAGTGAATGGTTCCGTTGCGGAGTATGCGGTTTGGTATTCAATAATATCAATCCTACACTTAAAATTCGCAAAATGGAATGTCCCATCTGCCACTCCAACGACATAAGCATTAGTAATATTAACATTAATAAGAATGAGATTATGATGAAAATTGCAATTCCGACAAAAGAGAATGTAGTTGACAACCATTTCGGTCACTGTGAGTATTACACAATCTTGACAGTAGGGCAAGACAATCAGATTCTAAGCAGCGAGACTATTCCTTCTCCACAAGGATGCGGATGTAAATCCAATATCGCAGGAGAATTAGAAAACATGGGAGTCAGTGTCATGTTGGCAGGGAATATGGGGCAAGGTGCTTTAAATGTACTTACAACCCACCACATCAAAGTTATAAGGGGGTGTTCCGGTAATATTTTGGATGTCGCTACCGACTACTTAAACGGGAAACTTACTGATTCGGGAGTAGGCTGCTCATCCCATGAACACCATCATGAATGTCACGGACAACAATCATAAAGAATGATGTTTATAAAGAACAAAATGCTACTTAACATTGTCATAGACTTTGTTATGTTGATAGCAATGGCATTGGTAAGTATAAGTGGCTTCATATTGGAAATAGTCATTCCTTCTCGCCATGCTGTCAAATTTCAAGGTGTTACTCCATGGAGTTCACAATTGTTGGGCTTGGGAAGGCATGATTGGGGCGAAATTCATTTGTGGGCAGGAATTGTTTTGGTCATTCTGCTTACCATTCATATTTTGTTACACATAAATATAGTATCGGCTTTTGTTAAAAAGAAATGCCCGAACCATATACTACAAATATTGCTCTATATTTTATTTTTAATGCTATTGATAATGACAATAATGCCTTGGCTTGTCTATTTATAAAGACTGCCACTATTTCTCCGGCTGTTTTTTAGGTAGGACAAATTCGGATTGAGGTATATAAGATTGACCTTGCTCTAAATTTGTCCTGCCTATTAAAGCGACTTCACGACATCAACCCTGCTCTGACAAGTAACCTCTTGACTTGTGTAATCTGAAACCTATATCCTTTAGACATTTCTTGACAGCCTATCCAATTTAGCTACAATCAGAATAGAGTTCGTTTTTCTGTACATCGCCAACGCTGCAAGAAGTTGGAGGCTGTTAGACTTCTTTCCACTCTCCGTTTCAATGTACTCAGCAAGTATAGGTTTATGCTTTACATCCTCATCGGAGACATCATCTGCGAAGGTTAGATTGTCGGCAATCTTGGCAGCAACACTCATTAACTCCTTTTTATTGAACCCGAACGCCTTCACTTTCGGTTTAAACCAAAGGTAAACCGCCCCATTCGGAGAATAAAAAAAGGAGCTACATTTTACTGTAACTCCTTGATTCTCATCTGTCGGGGTAGCGGGATTCGAACCCACGACCCCCTGCTCCCAAAGCAGATTTCATTTTACCGATTAATAGGCTAAAAATAAACAAGTTATAACTAATAATTCTGATGGAAAGGATAAGTTTTTGAACATTATTGCTTAAACATATCCCCCCTTCCGGTTAATATCCAATCAGCAGAAACGCCATAATCAAGAACAAGGTATGCTATCCATTCAGGTTTTAAGACTCTTGTTTCAGGTTGATTTTTTACGTTGTTTATATTCCAATAATTTATATTATGGGATTGGGTATACGTAAAAAGCCCCCGCATACGTTTCTGCGCCTTTAGTAAACTTATTGTTTCAAAGAAACGTTTGGTTATTTCAACTCCTTCTTGTGATATATTCATTATTCGCTTATTTTATATTTTCCACAAAGATAAATAAAATAATAAATAAAGCAAGTAATAAACATTCGGTAACTTTATGTATTTTGAGGTATAATAAAAGCCCCGGGAAATACCGGGGCAAACTTTTGTTATGAGATTTGGCTTCTACTCCAAAACCACGAAGCAAAGATAGAAAAACATATAATTCATAAGTTATCTTTTAACAGAAATATTATCAAAATAAAACCGTCCCTACTTATCACAAGCCGGAACGGTTCAGATTAGTTACGTTTTGACAGTCTACTTCACGTTTTATTAAACAAAACACCAATGGATTTGTTTAAGGGAATTTGCTTTTTAATGAAAATATTTGTTGTCACATTATTACGTATTGCAAAAAAAGAGGGACATCGGCATTACGACACCCCTCCAGAACTTTTATTATGAGATTGGCTTCTACTCCAAAATCACAGGGCAAAGATACACAAAATTCTATTTTTGCCTGCCGAATATATAATTCTATTTGAAAATTGTATTTTTTGCTATATAAATTTCGATAAAAATTGTATTTCGAGAAATTTCCCCCGACTCATCACGATCCAGAGCAGCCCAATTTATAAATTTAAAGTCTTATGATGAAGCTTGCCTGTTGCGCCAATGTTTTCGTACCACCAACATGACAACAAGCAAAACGGTTACACAAACACAGGCAAAACCTATTTGTTTAAGCAGCGTGGATTCTTTTTTCTCCTTTACCCCTTCAGTCTTGGTTTCCTCATGTTTGGTGGAAGTGGTTTCCTTGTCAGCTTTCACCTCCGTACTGTCTTCGGTTGCAGTTTCCTTCTTTTTATTCTTGCTGAAATCACCTTCCACATGTCCGTCAGCCAGTAACGGAGGTTCCCCAGTCAGGCGGTCAGGTGGTTTTCTTGTATCATAGATACGGAAATCAATCACATAGCTGCCATTAGTGGTTATCAACTCTCTTAAAGAAGTTGTAGAACCATGTACGATGTTGACTGATTCACGTGTATTATCCTTCAGTACAATCTCTGTGTCAGATTTGACAGCCTTATGCGAGCTGCCACATGATAGCAACAGGAACAGACAACACATAAAGGAAACCGGCAATATATGCCGGCTTACCAAGTTCATAACCCTAACCAACATAAGAGATATCATTTATACGGTTCATCCACCCTCTCTTGAATTTGTTGTTCGCAGGGCGTTTCCGACATATATCCTCAATAAAGTCGAACCGGGCAATCTTAATCATGTCGAACAACTCACGCGGGTTCTTGGCATTTACCGAAGCAATGGTCTTGGGACCTACAATGCCATCCTCCGTAACACCAAGCAGGCGTTGAGGAATCTTAATGCCATGAACACCGGATGCCCACACCCAGTCCACAAGAATATTTGCTACAGACTGATTCTGTATCAAATCAGCCTTCCATCTGTCCCAGTACATGGTCTTCAAGATTTCCGTCCATTCCTCTTTCGTGAGATTTTTCAATCTTTCAACTGTAGGCTTGGAATATCCTTTCTTTCGGCAATATGCCTCATAGGTTCCGATAGTCACACCCATATTGGTAGCCCCTCCCAAATCGTCAGGGTCATTTACAAAACCGCCTTCCCACTTTAGGATAAGCGGTGCAAGTTTTCTTACGTCAGCCATTCTTCTTTTCCTCCTTATCTTTAATTAATGTAGCTCTGCGTGGTGGAATACGACGGCCACATTCGCTGTCAGGCCTGTCACAACGGTTGTGCTCGGCATCTTTCAATTGTAGTTCCAGCTCATGACACTTATGAATCCATGTCAGCTTATCAGACTGTTCGTTACGAAGTTCAACGTATAACGCATCAATCTTGGCGTCACGCTGGGCGATACGTTCTTCCAGCCAATCAACCTGTTTACGCTCGTTCTCATCCTCCATTGAATCGGCGGACGCATCCTCCTTCCGCGCGTTCGTCTTGCGGTTTACCCAAAACGTGACACCCCAGCGGACAGCCTCCAATCCCCCGAAAGCCCCGATTATAGCCAACCAGTCATTTAATTCCATTCCGTCTATTGTTTATCTGATTATAAATACACACTTCAAAGATTTTCCTACAGATTGAACCATCGTTGCCAAAGCATCGAAATCCATTATCAGGACATGGCAATAAAAAAGAGCCTGTAACGGAAATTAATCCGCTACAAGCTCTTGGTTTTATACATCTGCAAAGATAAAAAATCACATTTGTGTTTCAAACCTTTTCTCTAAAAAAATAGTAAAAACAGGTATATAGTAGAAAACAAGTAGAATCTTTTAAAAAACATCTTTTATTCTACCCGTTTTTTTAATTAACCCTATCTGATTCATTCTCAGATTTGTTTTCAAGTTCTTGCGGAACTTAGGCTATAATATATAGAATTATATGGCTAAAATATACAAGCTCATTAAAGGTGGACAGACTATTTATC
>ERZ1106931.469-NODE-469-length-26543-cov-30.368393_pt1 | contig 26543 bp, 16 predicted proteins | sample MGYA00403664_ERZ1106931 | MGnify/ENA primary metagenome ERZ1106931 (study PRJEB35170, sample SAMEA104062435) | human gut metagenome | biome: human gut; feature: human-associated habitat; material: faeces | place: Denmark | collected 2012-06-29 ... | reverse complement strand
TTTCTCGAGCCCTCTCTGCGGAGAATAGTGGCTAAAACTACTTAGTTAATCTATAAAACTCTTTATATATTAATTATTTACGCCCTAGGGTTTTGTGAAAGCTTCGCACATATATACGGACAAGTGGGATGAGATCAACTAGGCGATGCCTCATCAAAACCCGGCGTAATGATCAGTATGGGTATTTAGAATACTGACCCGACGCTCTTAGTATAAACCATTTTAACAAACAATAATGTAACTCAAGCTACAAAAATAGAACTTTTTTAATATTAATTATTGATTGTTTACTAACTATCATTATATACGATACTGTTTACAGATGAAACCCAAGGTTACATATCGTATAATAGACATATAGAATGTTCTTGATGTAGGAGAAACGATGAAAGTCCTTTACGATACTATTTTAAAAGCAATATATATAGGTCGCCCGAACCGTTTTGTGGTGACTTTAGATTTGAATGGTGAAAGGGTACTCGCTCATTTACCAAATCCTGGCCGCATGTGGGAGCTCTTGTTTACGGGGGTAACGATGTACATCGTGCCTCACGACAAGCCGGATGCGAAGACGAAATATCGTGTGGTAGGTATAGAACGTGATGGCGTTGTTATCATGCTCGATACAAACTACAGCAACGATGTAGCGGAACATTTGATTGAAAATAAACGTATCCCTGGTTGGGAGGAGTGGCGCGTAGTGAGACGGGAGTATACGGTTAAACTACACGGCACATCATCTCGCTTTGACTTGCTCCTCACCAATGATAAGGGGGATGAGTTTTTACTAGAGGTTAAATCCTGTACCTTGTTCTCTAAGACGGGAGCCATGTTCCCTGATGCTATTACAGAACGAGGCCGCAAGCATTTATTGCATCTGAAAGAATTACAAAACGAAGGTTATCACACGGGTGTTCTATTCCTCGTACAATGGGACCAAGCGCAGTGGTTCTTGCCAGATTATCATACGGATTTGGAATTTGCTAAAACCTTTAAAGAGGTGGCACCTTCATTAGATTGGAAAGCCGTTGCTGTGGCGTGGGATGAGACTTTCACCATGCCTACGGTGACACATGAATGTTCCTATCCTAGTTATATCCTCGACACAGAGGCTCATGATAGTGGAGTGTATGTGATGGTCATGCACCTCGATCACGATCTAGATCTTGAAATCGGTTCTAAAGGGATGATGCATTTCAAACCTGGTTACTATATGTACGTTGGTTCCGCGAAGGCAAATTTGACGAAACGCATTGAACGTCATAAACGAAAACGGAAGAAAATGCATTGGCATCTAGATTATTTCCGCGGTCACTGTGAAATGATAGCGGGCTTGCCGATTCGTACTAGTGGGAGGCCGCAGGCTATGACAACTTCTGCTCAGGAATGGGGTAAAGGTAAATTCTCTGACGATGATTTGGCTGTTCATAAAAGCGTAGATGTAGATCTAACAAAAATTGACGTAGAATGTACTTTGGCTGATGCGGTGCGAGCTGTTGCAGAATGGGATGTGCCTAAATTTGGATCCTCCGACTGCGACTGTAAAAGTCATCTATTTGGGATGAGCGAAAACCCGATACATAATAAAAATTTTATGGATACAATTGAGGAGTTTCGGATGAATCATTTGGATGCGCTAGTTAAGTGATTGTTGTTAATGGCGAATAACCAAAAATAGTATGGATGGGGCCCGAATACAAATATGCTAGATTGTTAAAAAAGGGATTCCCTTATCTCTTCGCTCCAAAGCGAGCTAAGTCGCTCATCAATAAGGGAATCCCTTTTTTATAACGTTATATGTGAATCCGTCCCATCCATACCTATGTTTTCTATTAACTAGTTGCTTCGACTATTAACAACAAAAGCCCTTTTCCTTTCGCATGGGGCAGGGCCCCTGATTGGGAAAAGGCAGTGAAGTAGAGTATCAACAATCAGCTGATTTTATCAATAATTGTGGCTACATATTTGATAAAATTATTTGATATACATGAATATTTGGAGAGAGGTGTGGTTGTGTATGTCTTTGTTTTTTAGGGTTGTGTTGTTGGTTTTGGTGTGTGTTTGTAGTGTTATTTTGGGTGGTTGCTCCTTTGTTTGGACGACGGAGAACGGTGATCCTGCCACGCCAGAGGATATTAAGGCTAGTGCGGAAAAGGAGTTCAGCGTTGTTCATCCGCGCCTAGTTCTTCAATCAGCAGTGGTGGAAAAGGAGAAACCATTCCAGCGCAATGTGTATGTTTTTTACGATGAAAGCAACGGTTTTTCTTTTACCATTAATTCTGTGGTGCATAGTCCAACTTTGCCTGCACCTGGTGGTGAAAGGGATAATGATGCTGATTTTGCTTATTCTCAGGCGTACCTAGTTCATTTGAACTCTTCTTTGGTGGAGAGTGCTAAGCAGTATGGCATACGGATGGCTACACATGAGGAGGCTTTGGAGTTAGCTAAATCTAAGGCGACACGCGTTGCTGGTACTAATAAGATACCTTTATTTACATACGATGAGATTGTTTTTGTAGATAAATCTGTAAAGGGCGAAGATATTCTAACCTTTATGAAGTCTATATATAGCAAATATAAACCACAAGATAATCCTGCTCTGTTGCCTACTGAAAGAAGTATAGGCTTTTATTATTTACCAAAAGGTGAAGAAGATACAACAAAAGCGAAGTACATGATAAGTTTTCGGTTTAAGGCAAGAAATGACTGGAAAGAAACTATGCTAACAGGCATTGGCAGTACTGGTAATGATGTGACAGCTGTAGAACGAAACTTTGTTGAGGTCTTGGACGATATGATACTGCATGCGAAGCATTAACTTTGAAATCTATGGTTATGATAACATGTATTTAATATAGTCAGAAAATAATTCGCTTTGTGATTTTGAATCCTTAATCTTTAATTATATAAACTTTTATACACTTGATTAGTATGATATTTAAGAAAGTTAAATATCATACAATATAACTATGTTTTAGAGAGAATAAGATGAAAAAATTGTGTTATATGAATTTATTTTGTGACTTTAGTCCTAACTATTTGTTGATAAAAAATAAAATAATGTGTACTATGAATATATAATGAAGAAAAAGGAGAGCGTTATATAATTTTTATGGTTGAGTTTTGAGTATGTAAATTTTATATGAAGGTTATATAGTAATATAAAAGGTATTTGATTTAGTGTTCTGTTTGATTTTTATAACATGCTATGGGATTGCTATTTTGAATTTATTAAAGCTTACAATCTATGCTTAATTTAATGGTATATAAATATATCTAAAATAAGGCGTGTTGCATCTTTATATTAATTAGCTATAGGAATTATTTTGTATTGAGAACTTAATCATGACAAGATTTTGATAAGAGGAAATTACGATTTTTATTTTAATGTAATTTATGTAAAAAATATAAATTACATATCTAAGTTAAGGGGAATCTATATATGGTTCGGCAAAATAAAGAGTATCATGAGAATTTTATAAATTATATGTCTGAAATGATAAAGCATAAAAATTATAGAGGTTTGGCTCGAAACGTAGAATCAAATCGATATGGATGGGTTGCGAATAAAAAAAGTGAAATTGGTCAAAGACGATTGAATTGGGCTGATGAAAAATTTCAAGCCTTAGATATTCCTAGACAAGGAGGGTGTTACGCAAGATTAATGTTAGAGTTACATCCTACAAAGAAAAAGCCATGTCAAATTTGTGGAAAAGAAATGTCTTTATATTATGTATACCCGAATAAGAACTTTATAAACTATTTGGCAGAAGTATATAGCTATAACTATCAAGAAGGGGAAACGCTTTTTAATGTAATTAATAATTTGTTGAAATCTGGTTATACATTAGATCATTTAAAATCTATGTTAATAAAAAAAGGTGAATTGGAAGATGAAACGCTTAGTACATCATTAGAAGATTTGCTTATAAAAGTGGAACGAAAATGTAGATTTGAAGGCTTGAGATTATGTGGGCCTGGTGCTATGTCCAATTTTCCAGATCGTTTTGATGGGTTTCATTCTTATAACCGATGTTGCCGTTCTACTGAGGATAAGGGAAGAAGTGACGAAAATTTAAAAAGCTATACTCAGGATCGTAGAGCTTATGAATACTTTAGTGATGGTAATATTGCCGCCGCGAATCAATTTATGGGGAGTAATTATTTTGAAGGTCAATCAGCAGATCATATAGGTCCTATTTCCCTTGGTTTTGTACATGATTCATTATATATCCAACGAATGTCAAAGTCGGAAAATTCATCTAAACGAGATAGATTATATAAAAATGATATATATAAAATTATAGAAATTGAAACGAAGAATAGAGTGCCTGCGGTATCATGGTTTGCAGCCATAATTTGGCAGAGTTTAAAGAATAACATTACTAAATTAAAAGAAATTGATTTAGAATATTATTCGAAGGCTTTTAAACGCAATATATGTAGCTATATGTGTATTTTGAATGATATTATTTCTTATGATGAGGGTGTAGATTTTGTTATTAATTATCTTATCAAGCCTAAGTTAGATAACTTTAATTATAAGTATTCGTTTGATATGGATGGTAACATTGTAGATAGCAAAGAACGAAAATTTTCAGATAATAATAAGGATGAGTTTGATAGAATAATTCGTATTTCTTTTGAATCAATAAAGAATTTTAACTCTAAAGATAATCGTAATATTCATCCAATAGATTTAAATAAAATAAGGGATGAATTAAATGATTTTTATATGGTAATGAAACAGGAAAATCAGGGAGAAAAGACATATAAAAATCTTCAAATTATCATGAATAAGGTTCAACATATTATATTGGAAGAAGAACATTTATCGTTATGATTCAGGATAAAAAAGCTGTAGTAAAATGTAATTCATTACGTTTTACTACAGCTTTTAGTTATTTGGGGATTTTCAGAACCCTTTCTTGTATAAATTCTTCAAACGAAATTTTTCTTTTCATTAATTGATTGAATAATGAAGTATATGAATTTGATACAGTAAATACATCTTTAATTGCATCTTTTACAGTAGTTTGATAGATTTCTTCTTTGACTAATGGTTTAGGGAACAAGGATTTGGGACTACAGTTGATATCATTTCTAACACCAATTATCAATACTCGATTTCTTTTTTGTGGGATTAGAAATTCATTAAATCTTAAAACGTCTCCGTGAAGATTATATCCGAGTTCTAAAAAAATAGATTGAATTTCAGTATATGACTGTCCGTTGTTATGACTAAGTAGTCCGACTACATTTTCAAAGATAAATACTTTAGGGGCAATTTCTTTAACTATATGGTAGAAATGTTTAAAAAGTTCATTTCTTGAATCATTATCCCTCCTAAAACCTGCAAGAGAGAATCCTTGACATGGAGGACCACCACAAATTAAATCGACATTTTTAGAGTTTTTTATAATGAGATTTTTGATATTTTCATTAGTTATATCACCACATAATACTTGTAATTCTGGATTGTTTAATTTTAAAGTGATACAGGCATTTTCATTTATATCAGTTGCTAGAGTATGATGGACTCCTGCTTCTTGAACTCCTAGTAGTAAACCGCCAGCACCTGAGAATAAATCTAGTGCTGTTTCGCATGAGATATGTTTTTTAATTTCTTTTGTTAATTGATACGCCATTAATGGTGGGACTGCATTACCAATTTGATTTAAGATATCACGTTGGTTTCCACAGAAATAATAATCATCTGGAAATGTTTGTAATCTAGCCGCCTCTCGTGTATTAAGAACTCTGTCCTCTTCTGGATGGATATAGCATCCATTTCCTGGTCGATTAAAATAAGTAGTGATAGTATAACTTGGCCTATTATAATCTAGTCGTCCGTATAATGTTGTTCTACCACCAGTTCTTTGGATGCCTAGTAAACGTTTTGATTTTTCTATTGTAGATTGAGGGATATTTTTCCAATTTCCTCCAGGAGGTATATTTTTTATTATTTCAAGGTCTAAATCACTAAGTTTATAGTTGAAATTGTTATAAATCTCATTTGCTAATGTTAAACCTAGTTTTTTTTCTTTGTATAGATTAAGCTTTTGAGTATTTATAGATTTATTTATGTCTATTTCTTGATCAAATAAGCTTAATTGTTGCAATTTCTCCGTTTTTACTACTTTTTGGGGAGAAATATTATTATCTTTAATATTGTAAAGTTCTTTAACATAATGGTCTATTAATGACTCGGTTTGCTTTGATGGCCGTAATTGATTATTTTTTGCAAGTGACTCAATTTTTGTTATTAACTTTGGATTTAAGTTATCAGGAAATGGTAGATAACCGATTTCATAATTACTAACATGATTATTACTATTAAAGACACTAAAGTACCAATTCATTATCGAGGAATTAAGTAGTCCTAACAAAAACCATATGCTATAAGGCGAACTTTTTTCTAATGAGATAAAATTACAAGAATTTCCTAAGACGTTATAGGGCGGAACATAAGTAAACATAAGTCGTTTATTTTTTTTTGAGTTTACTATTTGTTGGCATGCTATGCGCTCTTTTTTTATATAGATTGTTTTGGCACTTTTAGTAAGAAAATCTTCGTATATATATCCATTCTCTACAGATGATAGTTTATAGGCATTTATATTTCTACCTTTTATTAATTTTAGAGGGGTTTTTGTTTCTGTTATAAAATGCTTATCATTTGTTAAATCCAATTCACCGCGCATATTTATTATATTGTTTATATCCGAGATTTTAGGGCATAGACTTAATAGTTTTAGCTGTTTTCGTTCATCAGGTGACAGAAGTAGAAACTCTTTTCCGGCATTATTGATATTAAATTCTTCACGTTTAGTTATAATATATTGTGGTTCTGTTACACCTTTAATTTGTAGAATGGTGTCTTTACTTGTCGAGTTGTCTAATAGAAGATATACTAGTGCTTGTTTTGCTTTTATATACGGGTTATCTTCAGGGATATAAGATAATCCAATTAATGAAGACATATCAATTATAGATTTTCTTATTGGTATGCAAGTTCTATCTTTTAGTACTCCAGCAGGAATCAATATTGATATTTTAGAAGTACTATGTGAATATTTTTTTAAGATTTCCTCGACAAAGAACTTGTATAAATTACTACCGTTAAGAGGAATATTAGGATAATTTATTTTTGCGAGCTCTTTTAACTTGTCATTTTCCTTTTTAGTTTTTATATACTCCTCGTTGGTTGAAAAGTGTCTACGCTCAGCTCTTAATGATCTATAAGGGGGATTTGTAATAATAATATCGAATGTAGAAGTTTTGAAATATTTAGTTATAGGAATATAATCGTTATTTTCTTGATGGGGATCAAAAATTAGGGCTGCTCCTATGTTTAAATTACTTTTATTTAACTCGATATTAAGATATTTTTTTGCGAACAGGATATAGTTTTTTATAAAATCTTCTTTTGCAGATGTATTTGATTCACAGTAATAGATATTATGAAGTAATTGCTCCCAATTTTTTTTAGAGAGAGTAAAATTATTATAGACATATAGTAAGTATGAAAAGATAAAATTACCGCTACCACCACAAGGTTCTAAAAAAGTATATTCCCATATTTTTTTAGTAAAGGTTATATTAGAAAGTAATTCTGACACAATTCTATATGCTAATGGTATAGCTGTATAATAAATACCCTTTTGTTTTTTATAATTTTTAGAAAAGCTATCTTCTTTATGGTTAAGCATTTCTGACAGTGTGTTGATTGTTAACATGATTTTAATCCTCCCTTTTTATTTTATCATAGTATAGTTATCGAGACAATAAAAATAGAGACGGAGTAATGTGAAGAGATCATACATTTAAAATACCGATAAAATTAGCCTTTATCCCTTAAAAATGCTATAATTATATGATGAATTAGTATCAGTGTTAGTAAAATGAGGTGAGATTGTGGCAGACCAACAATGGTCCCACGGGAATATTCATCCCGTTCAGATTGATAAAGAAATGAAGAATGCGTACATCGACTACGCGATGTCCGTAATCGTTATGCGCGCTCTTCCAGATGTGCGCGATGGTTTGAAACCGGTGCATCGTCGAATTTTGTACGCGATGCACGAAACAGGCATGACGCCAAATAAACCGTATAAGAAATCCGCTCGTATCGTCGGTGACGTACTCGGTAAGTATCATCCGCATGGTGATAGCTCCGTTTACGATGCGACGGTTCGTTTGGCGCAAGATTTCAATACGCGCTACCTCTTGGTAGACGGCCACGGTAACTTCGGTTCCATCGACGGCGATAGTGCCGCTGCGATGCGTTATACCGAAGTACGCATGGCGAAGATTACAACAGAAATGCTTGCCGATATCGACAAGGAAACTGTTGATTTCATGCCGAACTATGATGAAAGCTTGCAAGAACCAACTGTATTGCCAGCGAAGATTCCAAATCTTCTCATCAATGGTTCCAGTGGTATCGCCGTAGGGATGGCGACAAATATTCCACCACATAACCTCAACGAGGTATGTAATGGCCTAGCGATGCTCATCGACAATCCGGATGTGACTGTAGATGAATTGATGACGCAAATCAAAGGTCCAGACTTCCCGACTGGTGCACTCATTTTGGGTCGAGAAGGCATCAAAAAAGCGTACTCCACAGGTCGTGGTAGCGTTAAAATGCGTGCTCGTGCAACCATCGAAGAGATGTCCAAGGGCAAGCATAAAATCGTAGTGACTGAGATTCCGTACCAAGTGAATAAGGCTCGCGTCATTGAAACCATTGCGAACTTGAGTCGTGATAAGGTAATCGATGGCATTACAGCACTTCGCGATGAATCTGACCGCCAAGGTATGCGCATCGTCATCGAATTGCGCGCTGACGTGCAATCAGACATCGTACTCAACAAATTATATAAACACACTCAACTTCAAGAAACATTCGGCGTGATTATGCTAGCTCTCGTAGATGGACATCCTCGTGTATTGAATTTGAAAGAAGTATTGGGTTATTACTTAGATCACCGTCTAGATGTTATCGTACGCCGCACTCAATTCGAGCTTAACAAAGCAGAAGCGCGTGCTCACATCTTGGAAGGTTTGTTGATTGCCCTCGACCACATCGATGAAGTGATTGCGACAATCCGCAGTTCTCAAACTGACGAAATTGCACGCAATGCATTAATGCAAAAATTCGGGCTTTCAGAGAAACAAGCGGTAGCCATCCTCGACATGCGTTTACGCCGTTTAACAGGCTTGGAACGCGAGAAAATCGAAGAGGAATACAAGGAATTATTGGCATTGATTGAAGATTTGAAAGCTATCTTGGCTAGCGAAGCGCGTCAACGTCAAATCATCAAAGACGAACTCGATGATATGAAGAAAAAATACGGCGATCCTCGTCGTTCTGAAATCACCATCGATACGTCTGACCTTGATGTAGAAGACCTCATCGCTGACGAAGAGATGGTTATTACCTTGACTAAACAAGGTTACATCAAACGCATGAACGCGAACGTATATCGCAACCAACATAAAGGCGGCGCTGGCGTTATCGGCATGAAGACGAAGGAAGATGATTATGTAACGCAAATTATGCATGTGCGGACCCATAATACATTGTTATTCTTCACATCTGCAGGCCGTGCATATCGCCTCAAGGCGTACGAAGTGCCGGAAGCAGGCTCTCGCAACTCTCGCGGTACCGCTATGGTTAACGTATTGCCACTCGCGGTAGGCGAATCCGTTACGACTATGATCGACCTTGAACGGGTTCATGAAGATGTAAATTTATTCATGGTCACTGAGTTCGGCGTTGTAAAACGTACGGCTATTGAAGAATACCGCAATATCCGTCGTTCTGGCCTCAATGCAATTAACCTCGACGAAGGCGATCGTTTGATTTCCGTTAATGTAACGACTGGCAACCAAGATATCTTGATTGGCACTAAGTTGGGTATCGCTATTCGCTTCAGCGAGCACGATGTGCGCCTCATGAAACGGGCGGCTCACGGCGTGCGCGGCATTAAATTGAATGCAGGCGACGTAGTTGTAGGCGCTGGTGTTCTTAATACTGATGAAAGTGAAGCACAAGTGTTTACTATCTCTGAAGAAGGTTTTGGTAAACGCAATGATGCGGAAGCTTATACATTGCAAAAACGCGGTGGTAAAGGCTCTAAGAACTTCAAGATTACGAACAAAACCGGCGATGTAGTAGCCGTAGAAGTTGTTCATAACGATGACGAAGTCATGCTTATTTCTGAGCAAGGCAAAATCATCCGCTTCAATATGAATGACATCGCTGTGAAGAAGGGCAAAGCTATTTCTGGTGTGAAAACACAAAACCTCGACGAAGGTGATAAGGTAGCTAGTATTGCTGTTATTCCAGGCGCTGAAATCGAAGAAGAAGTAGAATAATATAAAACACTATATAACTATTAAGTAACCATGGGCGACCATCTTAGATGGTCGCCTCTAGTGTTGAGGAGTTTAAAAATGAAAAAATGGTTAGCTGCTATGTTTGCAGCAGGGGTTTTCTTTGTAAGTGGCTTTGGTCAAGCTAGTGCTGCTGACTGGTACTATATCGATGCTGATGCTGACGATGCGGCATGGTTTATTGACAACTCTTCTGTATATAAGACAGATGATGCGGCTACAGTACTTGTTAAAATTAACAATGTAGAAGGCTTTACATATATCTACACAGTACGGATCGATCGCAAAGAAAAAACATGGACAGAACTTGATACAACAGTATATAGCAATGCTGGTATAGCATTGCTATCCAGTAAACAAGCACAAAAACCTACGAAAATTGAACCGGATACCATGGGGGCGGAAGTTATGCAGGCCCTATGGGGTAAATAATCCAACAATTTAATAGAAGCTGATATTCGCTCTGTCTATTTAGATACTCAGAACGTATAAGTAGCCCCGAACTATCCTGAAAGCCTCCATAGTGACCTAAGTCGGTTTCAGAATAGTTCGGGGCTTTCTATATTATTAGTACTCTTACAGGGCGAATATCCGCTTTCAAATCCGTTGGATTATTTAATCCCATAAGGGGCCTTGCTAGACTTCCTAGGGAGAAAAAGTGACCTAAGTCGTTTTCAGAGTAGTTCGAGGTTTTCTATATCATTAGTACTTTTACAGGGCGAATATCCATATTCAATCGTGTCAGATTCATTTTTTCATACAGAGAGAATATTCCAAGATGAGTGTGTTTTTGTTTTAGGTAGGTATGTTATTGAATAGATATGACAAAGAGGCTGTAATTAAAACTTAGTTTTAATTACAGCCTCTGGATTAGATTGTATTAACTATTATGATGGGAAAATTTAAATACTTCTTTTAAACTTATAATAACCAGAATTAGTGTAATTCCCCATCCAATTCGAGTTGCTAATAATAAATCATTTGACCAGATATTTAAGCAAGTTGCACCAATAGCTGAACCGATTGAAATCGCAACATTTTGCAGCATTCGTTGCAAAGCTCCTGTACTTCCTTGGATTTCCATAGGACTGGCTTGCATAATACTGGCAATATTAGCAGGTTGAAAGTATCCTCCACCAATACCGTAGATGAATAATCCTAATGTTAAGAGTTGATAAGGCCAGTTAGGATTGATCAGTAAGAGAAAAATCAAGGATATGATAATAATACTTAGACCAATATGGCTAAATAGCTTATTTTTATTGCCGTTATTGATTTTACTGGATATTCTTGAAAAAAGCACCAGCCCTGTAGGAGCTCCTAGAACAAGAAATCCAGTTTGCCCCACTTCTAGATGATATGATTGTTCAAAAATGAAGGGGGGAAGTAAAAAGATCATTGCAGAGGCAAAGCCAAAAGTAACTGTTTGAAAAAGGTAAGAGATTACTTGAGGATTATTTTTTAATCCTTTGATATCGATAAGTGCGTGTTTGTTATTAAGTTCCACATAGTAAAATATAATTCCGAGCAACAAGCTAGATAGTATCAGGATTATACCAACTACAAATAGATGTGATTTGTTTAATAAAGATAATCCTAATAAGAGAGAAACTAACATGAGAGTGTTTATAGTAATTCCAAGCATATCTAATTGTCGGTTGTTGTTTTTTTCGGAGAGTTTATTGAGAAGGAAATTATTACATGCAATTCCAAAAATTACAAAAGGAATATTTATCAAAAAAATAAGTTGCCAGAAACTTAACGAAAGTATGATCCCGCCTAAAGAGGGCCCTAGAATAGGGCCTAAACCAATCATAATTCCGAGGATACCAATAGAGCTATTTTTACGTTTTTCAGAAACTAAAGTTGTAATTAGTGCGGCAGAAGTAGCTTGTAAAGCAGCCGCTCCTATGCCTTGAAAAATTCGTCCAATAATTAATAAACTGATATTGTTAATTAAGCCACAAAATAAAGAACTTAGACCAAAAAGCACGAATCCTAAATACGAAATTTTTAATTTTCCAAATTTATCGCTTAATACGCCTAAAGGTAGGATAGAGATAGCTAAAGCTAAAGTATAACCGGTTATTGTGAAGGCTGCAATATCAGTTGAAGTTTGAAATTGTTCTTTTAAAAAGGGTAATGCTATATTGATAATTCCTGTATCGAGAGTGGATAATAACATTCCCATACCTGCAACAATTGTTATGAGTAAATCTTGCAATTGTTTATTCATAAAGATTTCTCCTTTTCTTTAAAACTATTAAGTATAATATAATAAGTCTAAAGTCTATAATCAAACGATTCAAAAAATATCGAATCGTTTAGGAGGATGTTTATGTCTATTACAATTCGGTTTAGCGATTATGCTTTGGAAACAAATGAAACGTTAATACAAAGAATACAATTTGTGTATTCCCCTTTAAATGAACTTTTTAGAAGTTTACATGTGCTTTTAAATCCGCGCCATCATGGAACTAATATTGATTGGGTGATTGAGATACAAGATAAACTTACTGAAGAATTTTATGAGAATCTTCATTATTTCCAACTTTTTTATGAACTGGGGGTCTCTCCTATTTTACTTTGTAATTTTCGTTATCATATGACAACGATTGAAGAGGAAATACAAAATTTAAAGAAATTTCTGGTTAATTATCCGACTATTCAATTAATTGAGTATTTGGAGAGAATAATAGATGATAGAGAAAATGCCTTTATTCCAACATTAGCAAAAGGACTAGAGTGGAAAGATTTTTCTTTAAATGAAAATGATCAATTGCTTAAAGATTTGAAGCGAAATGCTACAAGTGTTTATAGGAGACTTTTTTCTTTTATTGATTGGTATAGAAAATCAATTTTTGATGATACTTGGAAAGAAAAATCAATTGAGCAAAAGCTTTTAATTGAAATACAAAAGCAATCTTCATTTTTGAGGGAAAAAGGTTTTATAGAGATGTTTAATCATTTACAAATTGATCGAATCCATTGGGAAAAAGGAGCTTTAGCTATTATTAAACCTTTTAATCAAGAGGTTTATTTAAAGGACAGTGACTCTATTATGTTGTTACCAAGTTATTTTATTTGGCCGCATCTGTTTGTTGAATCTTTTAATCAAGGAATTGCTATTACTTATGATATTGCGGAGCAACCAAGTTATTATAACTCCACACCGGAGGGATTAGTTACTATTTTTAAAGCCTTGAGCGATTCAGTGCGGTTGCAAATTATGAATTATGTTTTGGAAAAACCAAGTACGACACAGTCTTTAGCGCAAATTTTATTAATGACTGAATCAAGCGTATCGAGACACTTACAAATTTTAAAAGACGCAAAGTTATTGAAAGCAAGAAAAGTGAAGAAGTTTGTTCTATATGAACCGACAGAGTTAGTTACTCAACTTATGCCGAATTTCTATCGCTTCTTTCGAAATTAAGAGAAGATGAATTACCATGTTGTGGGTTGATAGAGATAGTTTTCATATAACATTTAGTTTTCCCTTATATACTAGTTTGTATATTTTGTATTTTCTTTGAGAGGTATTAATATGAAAAAAACATTGGCAGCTGTTTTGGCAGCAGGCGCATTATTAATCGGCGGTATTGGTAGTGTTGATGCGGCTAATTGGTATACAGTAGGCACTGATAGCAATGGTGTTACTTGGTCTATCGACAATGATTCCGTTAAAAAAGATGATAAAAAAGCGGTAATGGATATTAAAGCTATGGACTATGAAGGTTACCATTACATTGTGACTGAAGAGTTTAATCATAAAAAACGGGAAGTTAAGGATCTTAAGGTGACTCTTTATAATCCACAAGGTTATGTTGTGAAAGAGGAACAAGTTAATAAAAATAGCCGTAAAGTTGAGCCAGGTACGCCTGCGTACGCTGTATTCCAACTTATTTGGGGCGGTAAATAATTGAATCCTACAGACGAGTACACTATTGCTTAGTACCGGCTTGTCTAGATTGAATGATTTTGTGAAAGCTTCACACACGCACGTTCTTTTAAAGAGCGTGCGTTTTTTTATGTATAATATAATTTTGTTTTAGCTCTTATAGTATTAACAATTAAGCCATTAGTTTTTATAGTGCTAATAAGTAAGTCACTTATTAAGGCACATTAGTTAATGCCCTTAAGATAGATGAATTATTCATCTTTCTATGTTAAAATGTGATTTAAAGTACACTTTTTCAGAGGTTTTGTGCAAAAGTGTAACAATTCTACATAGTATAAACTTTCACCATAGCGTATACTATAGGTAAGATGCAGAAGTATGGCTTGGGCGCAGTGCTCCGTAGTTTAGCATATTTCGCCCCAATAGGTTTGGTAGTTATAGTTTGTTAGAGGAGGTCCTCATGTCTCAATACGAATTTATCGATAAACGCGTGCCGATTGCACTCGACAATCCATCCATTTATCACGACATTTCCAAGTGTAAAAACTGTACGTTATGCCGTCGCGCTTGTGCGGATGTAATGAGCGTACTTGATTACTACGACCTTGATGCAAACGGCGATGTGCCTGTATGTATCCATTGCGGTCAATGTGCGGCAGCATGCCCATTCGACTCCATGCATGCTAAATCCGAGCTTGAAAAGGTAAAAGCAGCCCTTGCTGATCCTGAAAAAATCGTCGTTATCCAAACGGCTCCTGCTGTTCGTGTATCCATCGGTGAAGGCTTTGGCTATGAACCAGGTACATTTTTGGAAGGCAAAATGGTTGGTGCCTTGCGTAAACTTGGTGCAGACTATGTAGTAGATACTAACTTTGGTGCGGACTTAACCATTATGGAGGAAGCATCCGAGCTTGTGGAACGCCTTAAAAATGGCGGTCAAATTCCTCAGTTTACAAGCTGTTGCCCAGCGTGGGTGCGCTTTGCGGAAATCTATTTCCCTGAATTGATTCCTAACTTGTCTTCCACACGTTCTTGTATCGCTATGGAAGCGGCTATGATTAAAACGTACTTTGCAGAGAAAAAAGGCATCGATCCTCGTAAGATCGTATCCGTATCTGTAAACCCTTGTACGGCTAAAAAAGCAGAAACGAAACGGGAAGAAGAAAATGCGGCGGCTCGTTACCATAATGATGAATCCCTTGGCATGGATACAGATATTTCCATCACAACTCGTGAGTTCATCCGTTGGATCCAAGAGGAAAACCTCGACTTCAATGCCGTTGAAGATTCCCAATTTGATGACTTAATCGGTATGGAAACTGGCGCATCCATCATCTTCGGTAACACTGGTGGGGTTATGGAAGCGGCGATGCGTACGGCTTACAAGCTCATCACTGATAAAGAGCCACCTCCATATGCGTTGACTCACCTCGAAGACGTTCGCGGTATGGAAGGTGTAAAAGAGGCAACTGTTCAATTGGGTGATGATGTAACATTGTCGGTTGCTGTTGTTCATGGCGGTAAAAATACACGTGACTTCTTGAATGCATTGAAAGACAGTGGCAAACACTACGACTTCATCGAAGTTATGGCGTGCCCAGGTGGTTGTATCGGTGGCGGTGGTCAACCGCGTACTAAATTGCCTCAAGCGGTTAAAACTAAGGAAGCTCGTATCGGCGGTCTTTACGAAGCTGACGAAAACTACAAATGGGTTGCGTCCTATGAAAATGAAGAAATCCAAACATTGTACAAAGATTTCTTAGGCGAACCATTGGGGCACAAGGCACACGAACTTTTACACACACACTACACAAATCGTAGTGCAGTTCTTGGTACTCGTAAAGATGTAACACCTGAAACGTGCCCAACATCCCCTAAATTCAAAGGCTAATGATAGCCGATTGCTTAAATAGCAGACTAAGCAATCAAATGCTTATAGACTCATAGTAGCGTTAGCTATTTAGGGTACAACAACATAAAATAGAAAATCCTACGGGTCATGAGTGACTTGATACTCACGTAGCCTTTTGTTACAGTGCGGTCACTTTTTAAACGATTCGTAGGATTTTTTTATATAATTATTCAAAATTCACATATTTTTACTGTATAACTTTATTATAATAATCCAGTATAAAAAAATTATTTTATTATGAGGAAAAGATGAATCATTTAGTGTATAATATAAAAATATACTGTACGGATCAAGAGGGGACTTATGGGTGTTGCATTGGGAGAGCAACATAGAAAGCCCATAATATTCATAATATTGCGTAAGCATTAAGGAGCTTTTAGGAGAGATGAACCAGTTTTTTCGGCGGGTCCTGAGTGGCCTTGCCTTACTAGTTGCTGTCGTTGGTACAACTGGATGCCAACATGAGAGTCAGGCAGAACAAGAAACGGTACGAACCGTATCGTACCGTGCCGTCCTGGAGTCCAACAAACCCGTGTCTGAAAAGGTGGACACTTGGATTGCGGCCATGTCTCAAGAGGATAAGGTGGGGCAGCTGATGATGATCAGCCTTCATGGTAGTACGATAGGACAATCCCAAAAGGATGTGATCCGAAAATATCGTGTCAGTGGCGTTATGTTAACGAATGAAAATCTTATTAATAAGAACCAAGTGAAAACTTTCACTAGCGATATTATGCAAACGGCGATAACCTCTAGCATGGTGACACCCTATATTGCGGTGCATCGTGATCGCATATTGCATGGGAATGAAAGTTTCTTGCGGTTGCCGAAGCCCAATCGGTGGGGGCAATTGCCTATGGATCGTATCATTAATTTGGCCACGCGATCTGCTATTGAAATGCGGGATATGGGCTTTAACTTGGTTATTGGGCCTAATGCTAACCTAGGTGTTCCTAATATGTCCTATACATCGGACCCCACGTGGGCAGGTCACATAAACCTTGCCATGGTGGAGCGTTACCAAATTAATCATATGTGGTCTGCTTATAACTACTTTCCGGCAGTGACCTTAGGGGATGCGTCCTTTGGTTCAGCTAATGAGGCGAAAGCGTATCTCAGCAATAATGATGTAGCCGTTTTTAAACGTCTCATTGCGCAGACGACGGCGAATAGCTATATGCTTGTGATGAGTCACATCCAGATTCCTGCTATCGATAACGAACACTTGGCGAGTTCCTCTAAGCCGATTATAGACGGTTGGCTTCGCAAGGAGCTCGGTTATAAGGGTATCGTTATGACGGATCGTATCGATGTGGGTGCTTTGCAATCCAATCAAAAGATAGGCGATTACGCTGTGGCCTCTATTTTGGCGGGCAGTGATCTCATTCTTGTTGATGCGGATACGATTCATATCGATGAAGTCCATCGTGCGCTGACGCAAGCGGTGGCGGATGGAATGATTACGACCGAGCGGCTTAATGAATCGGTTAAGCGCATCTTATTGATGAAAATGCAAACGCAAACTGATCCATAAGATATTTAGGAATATTAGATTTTGTAATCAGAAATTTACGAATTAGATATTTACAAGTTAGAAATTTACATTAATAAACTTAGTATAAGAAAATTCAGTAACAATTTAATATACTTAACATGCAAATGACGTGCTATACCTTTTGGGTAGCACGTCATTTTTAACATATATAGATTAAACTATATAGATTAAAATCTATAGTTTAATCTATATAGCTTATCTTATAATGTATAACTTATATAACCATGCCTTATAGGATATGTTGATATCAAAGGTATATGAAAATAAAGTAATCATAAGGCCTTTTATGATGGTAAGGCAACACGTATCGCATAAAAGCTCTGATTTGATGCGTAAAAAAATTAACATAATAAAAAGCTATGTTAACTATATGAAAAAAAGTTTAATAATGATTTAAAATTATGATATAATAATTTCCGTAAATAGTTGGAGGTGAGTATATGAATTTTGTGGGACGTGCTGAAATTATAGAGCGTATCCAGTCCCGAATTGCAATGGGCCAAATGAGTTTATGTGTTGTATATGGTCCTCATCGCAGTGGTAAATCCTATGTGGCTTCGCAACTTGTACGCCGTCATAAGGCGATATATTTGGCGGGGCGTATGGCTAATGAATCCGTCCATGTGGCTGATATAAATAGAGCTCTTGAGGCACGTTTTGTTCCTGCTAATGCTCAAGATACATTCGAGCCTGTAGAGAGTTTGCAGCAGGCTTTTGTGAGACTTTTTGAAAGCAGTGTGAAAACACCTCAGACTGTGGTGATTGACGATTATCCATCTTTGGTGGAAGCAGTTCCTCAGTTTCCCATTCACTTGCGCGATTTATTAGATACCTATAAAGATACGAGCCGTTTGAACATCATATTGATGGCGAATGGTCTGGAACAGCTTGATGGCCGCATCATTGGAGATCGTAGCCTCATTGCTCCTTTCGTGTCCGAATATCTTGAGGTGAAACCATTTTCCTTAGTTGATATGAAATCCTTGGGCCTTCACTATGCAAAGGATGATTTGCGCACCGTCTTTGCCGTAACCGGTGGGTTGCCTGCCTATGTGCAATACTTTGATAATGGTGAAAGTATTGATACGAATATTATTAACTTGTTCTTCTCAGTAACGGGAGCTCTCTTTGAAGAAACACAATATATCTTGCATCGAGATATGAAAAATATAACCGGAGCCAATGCCATTTTAACGGGCCTTGCTAGCTTGGAAAGACCGTATTACGTGGAGCTTTTACAAGAAAGCCAAATTAAAAGTGGTACCTTTACATCTCGTTTGAACGATCTCATGTCTATGGGACTCGTGGGCCGCATTCAGGCAAGTAACCGTGGGAACGCGAAGTACGCGGATTACCATTTCACGAATAGTATGTTCCATTTCTGGTACCGCTATGTATATAAATACTGGGGCGATATCGTGCGCGGTTATGGCGCTGATGTATATTATAATCATGTAAAACCGCAGCTAAAGGACTTTGTCCAAGCCGCGTGTATTGCGATTTAATCAGACAATTTCAGATTGAATACTACTACCTAAAGATTGAATACTATTACCCAATGATAGTATATTTCCTCTTATAATGACACCACATTATATATGTGGTGTCATTTTTGGTAATTATCTATTTTCAGCAATTACCCTTTGAATCGCATAGGTACGGTGTACTATGGATAGAAATTAAGGTTCAAATATAACAGAATATAGGGAAATTCCAAGGAATTGCCAATTTGTCAAAACACTCTTTCCGCGGTATTGTGTACATAAGCGCTATGCCATGGCAGGAAAGGGGATTTATGTTATACACAAACGAAGAACCTTTAGTACAAAAAACATGTATTAAAACTGCAAACTTACAACATGACAACTATCAGTCAGAAACGTTAGAAACACAGGCATTACCATCTCATTCTTTACTATCGAAAGCTAATGAGTCTAGGGAAAGTATTCCAGAGGAATTGAAATTACAGACCCTCGTCTGTGGTCATCAAGTTTTATCGTCCTTGTCGGACAAGAGCCTCGTGTCCATCTGTCAAAAGCCGAATATGCGGATTCAGACGGTAGGGTATCAGCCGTGGTCCGTTGATGAACTTCGCCATGATGCGGCACAAATCGAGCTCTGTCGCAGGTATCGACCGCTCATCTTGCACTATACGAATCGCATGGGAAACCGCGAGTTTCACGAGGACGTAGAGAGCTATCTCTGGGCCATCCTCATAGAATCGATTTATAGCTTTGATTTGAACGGGACCGTACCGTTCCCAGGCTTTGTGAAAGCTGGCATCATGTACGGTTATATGCGGTACTGGAAACGTGAGCGATTGCGTTATCGCCGTGAAATACACATTCCAGATCGTACCACCGATGATGGAGAAGTCGCCTTTGGTATGGATATCTTCGCATCTGGTGAGAATGTGGCGGATATGGTGATGAGTGCCGATGAAGAGCATAGGCTTCGTGCGCGCCTCGTATGGGCCTTGGGCAGACTATCTCCTGATCAACGAGACCTACTGCGCCGTGTCTACGGTGAGTGCCAAAGCTTGGTATCGGTTAGTGAAGAATTGAACTGCAGTCGCCAAGCCATCCAACGGCGCCACGAACGAGCCATTCGGAAGCTGCGCAGGTATTTGAGTACGGACTTTACAGACTTGCGTGTGCATTAGTTATTATAATTTAATTTCTTATTTATATTCTATATATTGCATATTTCTTTTAATCTCGATTAACAAATATACATAAAATATGCAATTCTCAATTTAAATGAGAAAATAATGACACATCAAAGTATATATAACTTTTACAAGATCATAAAGTCTTTAAATATACGTAAATTTCTATAGTTTTGTATATATATTTACAAATTATACAGGCTGATATACAATTAAGTCAGCAGCAGATTAAAGCATGCTAATCTGCTTTCACAGAACACGTGTTCATTGTATTGTTGAAAGGAATGTTCCTGATTAGATTGGAGAGGATTCCATGGCAATAGATGATAAACTAACAGATTTGATGGCCGCTCGGCTATCTAAGGGAGAAGATTTGGATTTGATCTATACGAATCCAAAGAATCACATTGTTTGTTTTATTCCTACCTATCAACCTAGTGGTGGAGACAGTACGAAGTGTTATTTTGTGGATGGTCGCGAAGAAATGGTCCATCTGCCGATGCGAACGATCACGCGAGAGCTAGCGATGCAAGAAGGGCTGAGACCCAATTACATCATGACCAGCGACGGTCGACGCAGCAGCTATACGGCGCCTAAGACCTATGGTCCGCATCTAACCTTTGCTCATATTAAATGTCGCCGCCCTATCGGCAAGGACGTGGTGTACGGCCTCTTTAACGTGGCTATACCTTATGAATATATCGTTACGGAAGGTCCAGAACCCGATACGAGCTATATTCATGTGGCGGACTTTGCACCCATCTTGGTGTACCAATCCCCGCGTCATGTCAAACACAAACTGAACGAAGCGATGCTAGAACACTGCAACTATGTCCGCAAAATGCTAGCCCGCATCAAACTCAGCCAAAACCCTCAAGTCGTGGCCGAACTATTTATCGCCTGGAGAGACCTAACGAGATAATTCGTTGGACGGTGAAAGTAGAAATAGGCGGGTGGAGAGAAATTTGGAAAAGGAGGATAGGCGTATAAGAAAATAAATAGAACTGCGGGAGCAGATGAATTATTGAAAATAAGTTACATATGGCACCTCAATAGAGCTACCTTATATAAGGTGGCTCTATTTTCATATATTTTTCATTAATGCTAGTGATGTGCTATAATAGACCTAGATTTAATCTTTTGAGAATCGAATCTGCGCCGTTGTGATAGTGGTGCGGTTAAACGGTATTATTTTAGCTCGCTAAAGTGCCTTTCGGGGTGGATTTACAATCTCCGCCGTTTTTGGCATTTTAAAACCAGTAAATATCTGTTGTTTCGAAGACAGGGTTAAATTAAATAATCCCCTGATGGGGACGGAAACTTACTCTCATGTGAGTATCTCCTTTCTTCAAATTCATATTCTTGTTAAATTAAATAATCCCCTGATGGGGACGGAAACGTGCTACACCAACTTTCAATGCTAACTCTTTTTGAGTTAAATTTTGTTAAATTAAATAATCCCCTGATGGGGACGGAAACTAGCAAGTGCTTCTAGTTCCATTAATTTTCCGTTAATAACATGTTAAATTAAATAATCCCCTGATGGGGATGGAAACCTATCAGCGTACACCTTGCACACTAGTCCGTCATCGGAGTGGAAGTTAAATTAAATAATCCCTATTAGGGGACGGAAACTGCTGTTCACAATATTGAAAATATGGTTTAATTGCGGTTTCGTTAAATTAAATAATCCCCATTAGGGGACGGAAACTCGGAATACTTAGAGTTATATTCCGTATGACACGGCTCATAATGTTAAATTAAATAATCCCCATTAGGGGACGGAAACACCTAGACTATATTGAGTACATAGGTCAACTTCCTAGAGTGGAGGTTAAATTAAATAATCCCCATTAGGGGACGGAAACCTATCAAAGTACTTATCAATGTATACTTGGGCTACATCAACCCCGTTAAATTAAATAATCCCCATTAGGGGACGGAAACTCTAAATAAATGACCCAGCCATATTTCAGGCAGATTTGCCTGAGTTAAATTAAATAATCCCCTGATGGGGACGGAAACAAATACCGTTCGCCCTCATGTTCGTTGATGCTCCAGAATAGGGTTAAATTAAATAATCCTCCAATGGGAACGGAAACTTTGTTGTGGTCCAAGTTGCATACAGATTTCATTAAATCTACCGTTAAATTAAATGATCCCCTGATGGGGACGGAAACATATTCGAAATACGGTCATCTTTCGATGTTTTGTATCGAGAATAGTTAAATTAAAGAATCCCTTGATGGGGACGGAAACTCTCCGCGTTCAGCGAATGTTAAGTCTCTTACTTTGATATCGTTAAATTAAATGATCCCCATTTGGGGACGGAAACGCCACTATACTAACAATGGTTAATGTCGTTAGAATGTCATCTAAGTTAAATTAAATAATCCCTATTAGGGGAGAGAGCAAAATTAGTGTAAAGTTTTAAAGACAAAAATAACCACTCTTATTTATAGGGTGGTTATTTTATGTAATGAAGATTTTTCTTCTTAGGTTAGTCTAATATATTTAAAGTGTTGATCTTCATCTTATTTTTATGATCTAATAGAGATAAGTTAACCTAAATTTTGATATGTGGAGGATATCATGGCTGAAATTACGTCCTTAATGAAGGATATAAAGGGAATATTAGATAATAAAAATCAATTTGTTATACCAGACTTTCAACGGAGTTTCGTATGGACTGAGAAAGAGGTAGAGACACTTTTTTCTGATTTCAAGGAAGACACAGATAATTACACGGATAGGCTTGATACATTGCCTGGGTATTTATTAGGTAATATTGTTTTGATTAGCAATGAGAATAATCCAACTAGATTTGATGTGATCGATGGTCAGCAAAGGCTTACAACATTGACGCTCATTTTTTGTGCATTAAATAATTTGTTTAAGGATATTGCAGAAGAGACTCGTCGAAATCTAGGTGCTAATGCAGATATGTGGATGGGGCATACTTTTAGTTTTAAAGAGTATTTTAGAATATTAGATAATAATTTACAGTTTGTGGATTATAAAATTCTTCATACGCAGGATTTAGAGTTTAAAGAAACTTATAAAAGTATCATTAAGCAAGGTGCTTTAGTGAGTGATGAGGACAACACAAGTGCCAATAATTTAGAGGCTGTCTATGAATCTATTCTTCAGCACTTAAGAAGTATTTATGATAATGAACCTCAGAAATTACTGTATTTCTTGCAGTACTTAACAACTAAAGTTAAGTTAATAGAAACTACAGCACCATCGATTGAACGTGCATTCCAGTTGTTTGAGATTTTAAACAATCGTGGGCAGTCATTAGAGCCATTAGATCTTTTAAAAAATTACTTGTTGAAGAATCTTACTTCTGCACCTGGCATTACACAGAATCAAATTAAAGATTTCTCTGATAGCTGGAGCCAGTTCTTAAAAAATCTGAAAGATACAGGTAAATCAAAAGTGATTGAAACATCTACTTTCATTAAACATTTTATTATTGGTACAAAAGCTATTAATGTAAAGAAGAAAGATTTATTTGAGCATTTTAAAGACAATGAACTCGTAGCTAATGATATTTTGCAACTTTCATCAGATATCAATTCCATCAGTAAGGTCTATGCTAGTATTAATAAAGATCCACTATCTAACGATTTCTTGTCTAATGATGATGGGATGTATACGTTATTTACATTGTTTAATACCGTTCAAATTCATCCGTTGTTAATGCCGTTCTATAATGCTCCGCGTGTAGATAAGGTGCGACTCGTTGATGCGGCTGTGAGATATGTAGCAGCAGTAATATTTTCGTATACACAGACGAATGCTATTGAAGCGGAATTGCCTGAAATTATAGAAAAGATTTTGCATGAATCTGATCTAGCACGCAGACTAGAGGTTGCAGTAACAGAGTTAGAGTTACGAACAAAACCATATGTCGACTTGATTCGTGCTTTATTGCCTGTGAAAGATTTTGGCTCCAAAAATAAGAAAAAAGCACCAAAAGCGTTCCAAATTCTTAAATTTATCGAGTTATACTTGAACCAAAAAGACAGTATTAAAACAAGCAAAAAGATTGAGTTAGAGCATATTATGCCGCAAGCTGCAGATAATGAAGATTATTCCTTTGATGATGAAGACACTCGAAAGGAATATCTGAATCATCTAGGTAATTTGACGCTTTTAGATAAGAGTTTAAATGCCTCTGTTAAGAATGGTAATTTTGCTGATAAATTAGATCATTATAAAGCCTGTGAATTTGTTATTACAAGAGCTTTGGCAGAAGAAATAGACAGCCCTGTTCAAAATCAACAACCTTTAATTAACTTCCAAAATACATATTTTACAGTGGATAACCCTGAACAAATAACATATTGGGATAAAACTCAAATTGATGAACGAGGTCAAAAACTCGTAGAAGTTTTGGAAAAACTACTATTAAAACAAATCCCATAATCTAATAAAGGATATTCCTGTTGCAATGAATAGAACCATTTGTGTTATATTTACTATAATACGAATGGTTCTATTGTTATATCGTAATAGGTTTTATGTGCTATAATAGACCTAGATTTAACTCTCAGAAAACTAAATCTGCGCCGTTGTTATAGTGGCGCGGTTAAACGGCATTATTTTAGCTTGCTAAAGTGCCTTTTGGAGTAGATTGTTAAATTAAATGATCCCCTGATGGGGACGAAAACTAGCTGTTGCATTTTCACCAGTTGCAATTGCATTTTGACCAAGTTAAATTAAATAATCCCCTGATGGGGACGGAAACGATTCCACCAATTCTAGTTCAATCATATTTTCAACACAAGATGGTAAAAAAAATAATCCCCTAATGGGGACGGAAACTAATTTAAAATGCTTTTAACTGTGTTAGCTAATACGCCTGTTTCGTTAAATTAAATGATCCCTTTATGGGGCCAGTTCTTATGTCAAAAACTCATATAAGTACAAAAATATAGCCAGTATATTCTTTTAGTGAATATACTGGCTTTTTTGTATAAATCTGGTGGTTTTCTATTGGTTTTAATCAGAACTAACTATATAATGAAAACGATAAAGCATGTTTATGATAGTTTATGTCATGAGCATAGTGGAAGGAGGCATTTTATTGACTAATACTGTAGAGATTATGTCTGTAGAGCTAGTTATAGCTGCTGATCCATCTATAAAAATTGTACAGTCCATAGGTAGTGTTTTACATGGTGTACTGATGGAGGTTGTAGGTACAGAGTATGCAGGTCAGTTACATGAATCTGGCTTACGTCCTTATAGCCAATATATTTATTTTGATAAAGATAAAAAACAATATATATGGCGGCTTTCAGCTGTAACAGCTGACGCAATTAATCGTATAGTAAGACCTATGTTAGAGATGCATGAGAAAATTTTTTTAAAGCAAAAACGAGGTCATATATATATTAAAAGCAGAACTATTTTGGAAGAAACCTGTTACGAGGCTTTAATCAATAAGTTCTGGAATAGTGATTCATTATATACTCAGGCCAAATTACATTGCATGAGTACTACAAGTTTTAAGGTGGATCAGCAATATACAATCTTTCCTGAAGCATTTCGTATTTATCGGTATTTGTTACGTCAATGGAATCAATTTAGTACCTTTGGAACGATGGATACAGATTTACTTTTAGGTGCTCTCGAGACTGGAGCTTTTATTAAAGATTACAATCTGCGCATGGGCATATATGGTCTTGAAGGTGTAAAAATCCGAGGCTTCCGTGGGCAAATGGTTATGCAATTTAAAAGGAATCCAGAGTTGCAAAGGATTTTGGCATTGTTGAGTTACTATAGCGAATTTACTGGACTAGGCATTAAAACGGCACTTGGTATGGGCGGCGTGAAGAGCGAAGTTATAGTTTAGTTTTATGAAAATATCTAAATACATATATTAATGGTAATACTGATGGATAAGTGATTTAATTCTTTTTGAAAACAAATGAAAAGAAAATGAATTAAATTATTGACGTAAAATCGAGAAACCCTTATAATTACTGTAACCTTAGAAAAATCATTTACCACCAGTATTTACTTATGCTCATCGGTATTTTTGATCAAATGGGAGCCTAATCTGACCGTTTACGGTGTGAGGTTTGCCAAA
>ERZ1106931.467-NODE-467-length-26645-cov-5.298834_pt1 | contig 26645 bp, 28 predicted proteins | sample MGYA00403664_ERZ1106931 | MGnify/ENA primary metagenome ERZ1106931 (study PRJEB35170, sample SAMEA104062435) | human gut metagenome | biome: human gut; feature: human-associated habitat; material: faeces | place: Denmark | collected 2012-06-29 ... | reverse complement strand
TAAATAACACACTGTAATCACACATGTTTTCCGCGTTCGCATCCGGTTTTGTGTCTTTACGTGTCGTTGTATGACCTCCTTGTCCTTATCGCGCCATTCAGTTACGCCACAAATGCGACACATCAAGTCGGGCAGTCATCCCGACGTAAATTCGACTGGCTACATTGAGCAGGGAAATATTTATAAATCGTCTTCACCCCCTCCTATTACATCGGCTACCGACCCAATGTTTTAACTGCTCAGACCAGAAATATCTGGAAGCTTTAGGCATCTTCTTGGAAGATAGATGAGCGCAAAGACGCACACAGCAATGATGTTATGTAGTATTTTCCCCTTGAGTGTGCCTGCTCAAGGGGATTTTTTATCGCCGTATTGTACTGGCAAATATTTGTAAATAGTCTTCACCCCCACGCCTGTCACATCGGCCACACGCGACTGGACAGGCGGTTAGTCCGGTATGTTTCTCGCGCTACTACTGCTTACGTTAACGTCTGGTAATGATCTAGCGGCGCGACGTAAAGCGGCGTTGAAAGCAATTATAGTGACCGGCCGGCGATGGTACTTCACACGGTTAGAATGACTCTGAAATAAATAAACATCTTCTGGATAGCGTTCTCTTCTACGAGCAATCATCGCGTCCACTGGAGGGGTTGATTTAACACGTAGCTCCTTCAGGTGACCCTGTTTTCGTATCAGTATCAGGTCACCATCAATATCATCATATCGAATACTCAGCAGCCTTCCAGCGCTTAAACCCGTGTGAAAAATTAACGCCCACAAGTCTGCCCATGTATCTGAGATGGAAACAAGATTGCTGTTAATAGTTAAAAATTGCTCAAAACTTATTGTTTTCTTACCGTTCACGAACAAACCAAACTGTTTTCAAAGCTGAATGAATTGATTAAGCCAAACGTAACATATCAGGAAAAGTAGTGAAATCTTTGTCTTCAAGTCGCCGGGAGGTACTTGTAGATTGTTTTCACGTCCACGCCTGTCACATCAGCCACCTGCTGCCGGGTAGCGCCGTTCTCCAGCATTCTGCGGCACTGCTCCACCACATCTTCAGTCATCACCCGGCGGCGACCACCAATACGCCCCTGCTCTTTTGCAAGGACTGTCCCTGTCCTGGCGCTATCATGGGCGGCTGTTATTCACCTTAGCTCAGGGCGTAGGTGTCCGGCGCCCTGCGGTAATGTGAAAAGGCCCTCCGGCACGCCGGAGGGTAATACTGTATGCGTCTGAACGCACACTTCACAACAAAGGGATCTTAACTTAACGGCGCATAGTAAACCGGACGCACGCCTTGTCCAATAATGACCTCCACCGGGCTACCCGTGAGTCCAAACTGAAAAATCCCGGACAGCGAGCGAATCGGATAGACTGCCGTGGTTGCCGACGGGGTGTATTCCGCGGTTTCATTGTCCCGCGCGATACCCGCGCCCGTGATGGTCGGCCACAGGCCGTGCAACTCCATTGCGCTTTTCACTGCAGCGGGCAACGTGCTGGCTGGCTGAATAGTCACTCTTGCCCAACTGCCAAAGAAAAACTCATTGGCAGCCAGGTCGGTGGCGCTGGCCTTTACTCTTACGCTGTTAACCGTGGTTGGCACATAGTCCCCCCCCGCGAGCGACCCGGAGAAGGTTGCCGGGATTAGCTCTCCAGTGGTAGCGTCAAATGCATACCAGCCGGCACTGGTATCTGAGGTTGAGAAAATATCAGCGCCAGCGGCAGCAGCCTCATTCCCCTTTCCATAAACCTGAATCTCACCGCCCGGCACTACGCGGGCACCCGGGGTTCGCTCCCACAGATTCCCCACAATATCGCTAATGCCGGAAAAATTACCGTCATGCCGGAACGACACCGGGCCTGACCCGGTGTAAATGTAACGGCCTCCGGCCTCACCGGGTGCCTTGCCGTCAAGCCTTCTGCCGTGTTCCCCGGTTGAGTTGAATCCGGCGATAGTATTCTGCCCGTGAGGGTTGAATCCGTTGTTGATGGCTATGGCCTGCATCAGAGAAAACTCGGCATTAGTCATGACATGCCAGGTGCTCCCGATGGCTTTTGCTGCGCTGATGGCGGCATTCAGCGTGGTCTCTTGGGCGTTCGGGTACACATTTGGCAGGCTCAGAAGTTCCCCGTTTACAATCGCCCCCTGATAGGTGCCGATATACAACTGCGAAATTTCTTTATCGCCAGATTTAAAGGCTGGATGTACGCCCGTGATACCCAGCGCGGGATTCAGGGTTTCAATGTTCGCTTTCGGAATAATATTCACGAAAGTCGGCTGACCTTTCGGGGTATACAGCACAGTCTGAGCGCCGCCGCTGGCGGCTTCAATGGCGGTGCGCAGGGCATCTTTCACGAGAATTGTAGTCATGTTGGTTTTCCTTACGGGTTATAGCTGAAAAAGGTATCGAGGTAATTCAGTCGGGCATCAAGCCAGGTCAGAATCTGATCAAGGCTGGTTATGTTCAGCGACGGAACCGTCGGCCACTTAGCGTATTCAGCGGCAAACATTTCTTCTGAGTAGCGGGACATCAGGTCACGGGCCAGGGTGTAAACGGTATCGACGGAAAAAACGCCCGCCGTCCGCAGCTCCGCATAACGCGCGTTCATTTCAGTTAACCAGGCGGTGCGAACTTTATTCCAGAACGTGCGATTCGCCTCCATACCGCCGCCGAAGAGGTTCATCGTGGGTGCATAGGAAATCTCTTTGCCATCCCAGCGCAGGCCAAAAACGGTATCGAGGTCATATGGCATGAAATACCACTTAACCCCGTCCCATGTAAGGAACTGGGTGTTTTTCTGCGTGCAGTCGGGAGCGCAGATAAAGCAAAGAAAGACATAGAAGTCTACAATGTTTTGCTTATCCAGGTGGATGTCCCTGTTCGCCGTAAACTCCGCCTGCGGTGATTGCGCGAACGAACGCCACAGGTTGAGTGCTTCTTCCGTTTCAGCGTTTGGTTTTGACGGGGCCTTTAACTCCCATGTTCCATCATCCGGCAGCGCCGGAATATTCACGAAATCGTCGAAACCGATCAGAATCTGAGTCGCCTCATTTTTGGCTATGTTGTAGTTCTTTCGTTTCTTGCCAATCATCAGATCGCCGATGCCGTAAAAATCACCGTTCAGGTAGGTGATACAGGCATACCCTTTAGGATGGCCAGTGGCCCCGGTATCCACAGCAGCAGCGCCTGTTTTGCCGATATAAGTATTATCGATCTCGCGCTTAGGCCAGCCCCGGCGCGTCTCCACGACTTTATCCCACAGGTTGTAACAGAGCGTGTTACGTACATGAGTGGAATCAATCCAGTTAGCCTTAAACACCCATTCATCATGTGGCAGAACATCCCCGATTTTCAGGCTGATGGTTTCGGCGTAGGTCGCATCGGGGTAAAGCTCAATACTCATGTTTTTCTTCGGATATGAGGCCGAAGAGGCCCCCTGTACTGAGAGCAGGCAGTAAGCAGAAAAAACCTCGCCGTCAATATCGAACCTGACCGAACCTTTAATGGCGTCATCTTTTGATGTGGGTGCGCCCGACGGTGACGTTAAATCAATACGCACCAGACCGCGCGGCTCGCCAAACGCATAAATCCCCGGATAACGCAGCGGCGAGCCTGCATCACCCGAACCGCCGCCGGATGACGCCGGATTGAAGCCTTCAAGAGGGAGAAGCGCGTTACCCAGGACGGAAAGTGCCATAAGGGTGGACAGCTGCGAGGTCTGAAGGTCGTCACTTCCCGGAGTGAATCCATCCAGCGGGACCATCTGGCCGCCGAGAACCGAAATCGCGTAGAGAGTTTGCAGCTGAATATCTTCAGCCGTGTCCGGCAGCTGGGACAGTTCGTTGACGCCTTCTGCTATAACCTGCTGAGAGACCACGAGGCGCTGAAGAGTTTCACTGATAATCTGATCGGTAGTATCCAGATCATTCATTGCGCACGAAAGTAACTGCTGCGCCAGATAAATGCGCTGTAGCCCGTCTGTCGCCTGCTGGGTCTGTTCTGCAATATCGTCAACAGCCTGCTGAGAAGGCATCTTCCGCCCTGTTGGCTCCAACGTGCCGGCGTTGTTGATGACCTCGATAGCCAGCGAGCTGTCATCCGGGCTACGGTAATACGTAGTGCTGCCGTCCGGGATATTCGCGATATCCGCCTGTGCTGCAGCCAGGGTCATATACTGCCGACTGAGAGGGATTAGGTTCTGCCGGGTTTTTTCTACAACCGACTCACCAGCCTGGCTCATGATTTCTGACAGCCCTTTTAAGGTGGGAACCTGATTTCCAAGACGGTCAACAAAGGTACCTTCTTCACTGAGCATGAAGTCATCATATGCAAGAGCATTATCATTAAGATCCTTCATACTGTTAGAAGGGCGTGGATTTCCGGTATTGTACCGATTAGACATATGGCCTCTCACTCGATATTAATATATAATACTGGCATAATTATCTACAAAACCAGTTTTAATGTTCGTAGGGAAATATAATAAAGATGAAGATTTCAGTAATTATACCAGCATTCAATGCTGAACTTTATATAGAAGAATGTATTCAATCAGTTCTTGATAATGAGTATCCTGATGTAGAAATCATAATCATAAACGATGGTTCCACAGACCGAACAGGAGATATAATAAACTCCTTCAAAGAACCTTTTATTCATAAAATCCATACTGAAAATAAAGGTCAATCAGCAGCCCGAAATACAGGCATCGATAAAGCAACCGGTGATTACATTCTTTTTTTAGATAGTGACGACAAACTAAACAAGGAAGCATTGATTAAATTAAAGAAAGTTATTTCAGAGAAGAATATAGATATGGTCTTATTTGAATCTGATGTTTTCTTTGATGATAACTCATTGACAAACAGGTTCAATCCTACCTATGAAAGAGCGCAATCATTATCATATAAATTACTCACCGGCGTTGATTTCTTTAAAACTGCAATGCACGAAAACAACTATATCGTAAGCCCTTGTCTATATATATTCAAAAAAAACCTCACCATAGACACAAGGTTTAAGGAAGGTATTATTCATGAAGACAATATATTTACAACAATGCTACTATTGAACAACAACCCTTCCGTTTACTGTATTAAAGAGAAATTATATAAAAGACGAGTCCGGCATGGTTCGGTAATGACTCAGAAAAAAGGTGACAAACACCTCAATGGTTATTATGCATGTGTGTATGAGCTAATAAACAACCCTCCCAAAAATCATTCATTAGCTCTCGCTGAATATAATACATTCACAACACACATGCTCGATTGTTTTAAATACACAAATCTAGATATAGCTGAGCAGCAGAAACATGATTTAATAAAAATGCAAAATCAATATGAACGTGAAATAGAACATGTTAAAGATGCTATCACAGCATTAAAACAATCCTCATCATGGAGGATTACAGCCCCATTAAGAAAAATAAAAGATATATTCAAAAAGTAATTTCTAAAGAGTATGCTTTATGCATACTCTTTTATTATGACTAAACCGCCTGTAGCCGCTCCACCAACCTGACTTCTGGATGTTGCACACGCCCCTGTACCTCCACACCCATAGCCAGTAGGCTCATACAATGACACATTAGTATCATTGTTTAATAATCCTTGAGGCGAACCATTTGAGAGATAACTTGCTCCGCCATCTCCACCAGCAGCACTTGCAGGAGAAAAAATAGTACCTAACCCCCCAGGTTTACCATTTATCTTTAATAAAAAATTACCCGTAAATATATTAGCTGTAGTCCGCCGTCCTCCAAGCGTAGCAGGGTAAGCATAAGGCCCCTTCATTGTGGTTCCTGTTGCCCCTCCTGAGACTGATAACAAAACAGTACCATTCACTGAGATCGATGTGGTTTCACCATCTACCGGCGAATTTATAGATGCAGTACCAGCCTTACCTATTGTCACTAACGCTGAGCTAAATACAGGGTCTATTAGTGCGGCACCATAAGCACCACCTTCCCCACCAGCAGCAGCCCCACCAGGGACCTGATCTCCACTCGCCGTTCCAGTGTCAACACTACCCCCAGCACCTCCCCCACCGACCATTTCAATTATGATTTTTTTGGTTCCTGTTGACGGTGTATATGTTTGCGTGTTTGTAATAACCTTAATGCCAAGCAAACGCCCTGGGGAAGTCAGTTTTTTTATTGCCTCAAGCAACTGATGGTTATTAGAAGGATCTAAAACAAGACCGGAACCTTCGACAGTATTAACTAACTCCCGTTGAAATGTATTCAACATTTCGGCATTAATTATTGTAGGTGGTATACCATTAGCAACATTACCATTTGTATATTCACCATTTGCATCTGCGGTATCTGTAGTATTCCCAACTTTTTGCATATTTTCACCTGTTAGCTTAATGATAATAGTATTAATTTATATAACCAGAGGCCGTATCAAATATGGCTGCAAATTCAGGGGTGACCTCGTAAACCCCTTCGTCATTAAATCCAAAATAGATATAGCCAAATTTAACCAACGTGTAGGAAGGGGCGAGAGCATTTATTCGGCATTCAAGCTGGCGATTACCCCATGATCGTAGCGGATCTCCGCAATAGCTTAGTCCCGCACGTGCATAGGAGATGGTGGTATCTTCAGCCTCCACCAGCCAGACAAATGGCCAGTCATCCCCATTCAGACCATCACCGCATACCGATAAACCTGCGCGTGCCTGTCGGTATTCCTTAATGGAAATGGTATATCCCATTGCTGCAGCAATACTGATGAAATAGCTCTTGGACTGTCCTCCGGTACTGATAAGTTTAGAGACAATCGCAGATTGACGTTTTGCAATCGTATCCACTTCACCAATCGAACAGTCATCAGGCAGCCCGAGTGTTTTTTCCCACTCAGTGAGCATGATCGTTGCTGTTTTTGGAAAAGCACCACGAAGCAGCCCGAGCCCATCATTATCGCTACGCTGAAAACTGGCAGCGATAGCCCGCAGCACAGCAGCCTGAACAGCTTTGGGATCTCTGGTCCACGCTCTCCCGGTTGGAATAAGTGCCTGGAGTGCTCTCAGATAATCGTCTGTTGTGAAAAGGCTCATGTGTAGTTCACCTCACCACGAACAGCCAGCTCCCCAACTCCCGGCTCAATATTCGCAGAAGGCGAGACAAGGATGTAACCTGAAGTACCGGCAACATCGCCTATCGCACGGTTGAGATCTGAAAGATAAATTTTCCCGGTGCCGAGCGGGTTAGCGGATTCAAACAATACTCCGTCAATCGCATCAGCAATGGCCGCAGTCGTTGCGCTGTCGGCATCAGATATCCCGCTTATTTCAAAATCGATAACGCGTTCGATAGGTGAGCACACATAGTTAAGGGAGGTAACAGGCGCAAGCGGATACATATAATCGGCAACTCTCCCCTGATCCCCGGTGGCTTTTACCGCCCCCCACTCTTCCAGTTGAGAGACACCGTCAGTACCTACAGGGAATCCATGATTGGTTTTATCATCGCCGTCGCACATGATGTAAATCACCACGGTACCCGGCCCCATCCCCCGGCGCCGTATCCATGCCCTGGTGATCCCCGACACGGATAAAGCCCAGCTTTTATAATCAGTGTCACTCCCGCCCTGCGGGGGATTCTGATATGCCAGCAGACCACGTAAACGGAAATCCTCTTCACTTTCAATGTTGGCGCCGCCGGTGGCGGGCTCAATCAGCGTAACTGAGCTGTCTATGCCGGGGGCATTAGCATCCAGTGTAAGAATGGTGCCAGCATCGGCATTTCCGGAAGCCCCGCCTCCAGTCACATCGTCTGTAATATCCGGCAAAACCGCTGTTACGGCGACCGTCGCACTGCCAGCGGTGTTTATTGTTATGGCGCCATCGGTTGTGTACTGGTAACCATCATCACGGTTTATCACAGCCCCTTTTGGCAGAGTTTTACCCGGTGTCCCGGTAACGGCCGCTGCCGGAGAACGTGCCGCAGTGGCGGCTTTTCGGTATATCTGCTTAAGTGCCATCCATCCTGCAAGCCACTCATCGGTAGAGGTGAATGGCGTGCTCTGACGGGCAATATAATCCAGGTAGGCATAGTGCAGATGGGCCATACCCGCATCCATATCAGCCAACACCTTAAGGTTACCAAACCGTAGCAGCGCGCCGACACTTTCAAGCTCTGCCTGCATAAACTGGCGATTTTCCTGTCGCAGTTCGCTCAGTGTTTTCCGCTTAAATGGCATTATTAAGTTGCTCCCATAGCCAGAAAAATTTGAACTCCTGCCAGTCCCCCGCCGGCGGCAAATACCGGATGATGAGGTTCAGCCTGTTCGGGAAAACAATCTCTGACTGAGCCTCTATCGCTGCAGCAATACCATCCGACTTCATCCAGGCCAGAGCCTCTTCGGCGTAATTTTCAGCTCTCATCGCCACTTCGCGCGTCAGTTTTTCACGCCGCAGTAGCCACAGCCTTGAGCCAATATTCAGGTCGCTGTCCAGATCCCCCCACCAGCCGCGGCGGTCAGTTCCTTCATAATCATCATCAGCGCGCGCCAGTCCGTCAGTAAACAAACTGATAATAATGGCCGTGTGCATATCATTCTCAGATGTCAGTACGCCGTTACCGGTTTGCCAGTCAGCATGAATGGCATCCGCATCCCAGAATGAGGAAATATCACTCATACCTGACTCTCTGTTTTTTCACTGGTAACGGTGCTGTCACCGGACTGAACTTCCTTAACATCATGGTCATGATCATTGTGAGCGTCGCGTAACGCTTTTAACGTTGTGGCATTCGTCTCGCAGTTATCGATGATGTCACCCGTCACCAGGAGTTTTGGTGTGACCAGCTTTACCTGCTCTGTTGCCGTCGCGGTAATGTTTCTGGCATTGTTGATCTCTACATCTTTGCCTTTTGCATCAATGAAAATTCCCGCCTCGGTCAGATGAATATTCATCCCCTGCTGGTTATAGACTACGGTTTCGCCTGGCTTAAGCCCGGTATACCGGAAGCTTTGATGGTTGGAAGCAATGACGACGGGACTGGAGCGGTCTCCGCCGAGGAAGGCAATGACCACATCCGATCCCGCCGGCAACCCCGATGAAAAACCAAAATCAGAGAGCCGTGGGGCGCTGGCCACTTCCAACGGAGTCTGGTACTGGATTTCCTGCACAGCCCCGCTATCTTTCTGCGTGGTAATACGGCCAATGCCCAGCATGCCGGCTATGCGCGTGGCCGATTTCTTTAAATTTTGATTCATTGGTTTAGTCCGGGTATTTGCTGATAGAAAGCGTACGGCTGGACACTGAAAGCCTCCGGCGGCATCAGATAAAGTCGTGCATGGGTGCCGTCACTGTCTCTGATATAAGTCACCTCAGCGATAAGCATTTCCGTGTCAGGCAGCTGAAGACTGGGGATGTTGACCGGGATGAGAGTGTTTGGCTCCCATAATTTCCCGGACTTATCGCGCCATGAGTCAATCGTCACCGTCAACTGGCGGGAACGGCCATATCGGCGGTTCATCTCCCAGTCAATAGCTCGCTGTGCCTGTTGGGAAGCCATCAGCGTACTTTCAACAATAATGATCCGTTTTCGGTAACGCATACTGGCGGCCTCCGGATCGCGTGCCGTCGCCAGCGTCACAGAGTCATAAGCCGTATCCGGCGAAAATCCTGCTATCGGAGAGATGCTCATCGATACGCCGACATAATCAGAAAAGCGGTCAGCCATCGAACGGCGGTAATAAGCCTGTTCAATATTTACCCCTTCAGCGATACCGCTGGCTGCGCGCGTTGTCCCCACCCGGGTCAGAAATAAGTTTCCGTCAGGCTGATCGTAATAAAGCAATGCCGACCAGCGGGAAACACGATCAAGAATTTCCTGCGGTGACTCCCCCCAGTTCAGGGAAAATTGTGGGACTTTTACCAGGTCATCAACGTCTGTACTTACCTGAATGTTGTAATGGGACGCGAGGCGGGACGCTATCTCAAGCGCATTGCTGTTATTAATGACGTTATTTGGCCATTCTGCGGAGCAATCCACGAGATCTGCGCACTTGCTACGGCCTGAGGCTCTGACCTCATGGCGCGAACGGGAAATAGCAGGCGACCAGTCATCAACATAACCCGTCACGACCAGATCGCTACCGAGCTTGACCTGACAGGGCATTCCTTCCTTTACCAGTTGCTTCTGGTCGCTGCCCGGAAAATAGTCCATCAGCCCCAGGTCAAAATCGGAGGGGAAACGCTCAATGCCACGGGTCACCCGCACAGAATCCCACCCCTCAATGATTTTCCCGCCCACTGTGAGAGAGACGATCTCCTGATCGTTGTCCGTACTCATTGTCTCAACACCTTCATCGTCGTCGGCATAAATGCAGGATGCGGAACGCTGGCCTCCTGTATGAGTTCATTTGCACGCGAGGCATCCTGATAGAGTCGGTTTGCCAGTACCAGAGCAGGAACCGGCACAGCCGTATTGATTTGCATCAGCTCACTCAGCCCGGATGAAATCTGAGCCATGGCATTCAGGAAAGCGGTTCTCACTCCCATCAGTGCCGAGTAGAGATCGTCATCGCCACGGTCACCCGCCAGTAGTAACGCGGTATCCATTTGCGCGGCTACGCGTTGCGTGATGTCTTCGGCCTCATTACGGCTGGTAGGGTTATAATCGGCGGCAGCATTCGTCATTGCACCGGTACACAGTACAATGATCAGCGTGTTAATTGTGCCAGCCAGTTGCTGGCTGCTTTCGGAGCGCTGGTATTCGGTACTGGTTGAAGCCGCCAGTTTTTCAAACGCGGCAATTTTGTCACTTACCCCGCCGGCACTGGCCAGTATTCGATTGATCACATCGGCAACGCCCTGAACCAATTCATCGACCGATACAGACTCACTCAGTACAGCGGTTGTATCCAGTACACCCTGGCGGTCCATTACGGCCCGGGCGGAAACCTGTTCAGACAACGCCTGATAGTCTTCTGAGTCATCGGCATCACGCTTGCCGTTAATACCCGACGAACTCCCGCCCACGCTCCCCTTGCTGTAACGCCCGTAACGATTATTACCGAACGTAGAATTCAACACGTTGCTGACGTTTGTTACTTCACTGATGGTGTTATCCACCATATTGGTCCAGAACGTCACGGTTCCCTTGATAGTCTGAATCCCCTGCGACACACCACGGATCTCGCTTTTAATTCTTGCGAGAGTACTGGCAACTGCCGTACTGACCAGCTTCAGATAGTTGGTGCCAACGGTATCCCCCGCGGCGGCGCTGTCGGTAACAGCGAAGACCTTTAACCCCGACTCAATTACCATCAGAGTAAATTCAAACGAACGGCCGTTTTCGGCAGAGCCGGAGAGTCGTAAGCCGTTCTCGGGTATGGAAACGGTCATCTCCCCCAGTGTGGGATGGATAAGCGTGCCACTTCCCCTGGTTTCACAGGCATCAATCAATGACTGCCGCTGGGAAATAACATCACCGCCGCCATAAACCAGGCTGTTTTGAACAAGAAAGCCGCGGATAATAAATCGCCGTGTCCCGCGCCCCATATCCTCAATCCAGGCAGTATCACGGAAGGGATATTCATGAACCGCCTGCCGCCGGCCGTGACTGCCTTCCTCGTTCACCACAGCAAAAGGCACGCCCCTAAACGAGCCGGGACGCAGTTGGCTCAACCAGTCCTCGCTTCCGCCTCCCCCCATCAGAGAAGTTATTGCATCCTGGATAATTGCCATCAGGCCTCCTGAATTAAAAAACCGCCAGGGTGGCGGTTTAATAGGGTTAGTAATTCATGGCGGTTGTTATTCTGCCGTTATCCTCGACGTTATAGGTTTTCTTCTCACCCTTATCGTTGACCAGGGTGATTTCCAGCTTCATTTTCTGGTCGGCCATCGCCTCCTTGAGAGACCGGGTCAGGTTTTCACTGACCGGATCTCTCCCATTACCGGAAGCTGTCAGGATTGAGGAACTGTCAAACTTGTCCGGTTGTGGTTCGAGGATGTTCTCTCTCTGCTGGCTGAGCACACGGCTGTCACGAAGACCAGACCAGCGCGGATCACTGATAGCCGTCTGAATTGCCGCCCGTATCTCATCTTCAGAATATGGCTGCGCCCCATTCTCATGCTGAATCATGGCCGCCATGACTGACTTCAGCACCTCCGGGTTATGCAGATCCATCTGCTGCCAGGGCTGAATACCTGTCGCGGCCGATACTGAATTGATATAGGACTGCGTATCATTTTCCGAGCGTGGCGCATACGTGTGGATCACGCTGTTAAGAGTGTTATTCCCACGATCGCCATATAACATCAGTTGCCGTGCCATTGCCGCCAGCCCGTCGTTGCTGTTGTCATAAGTGACGAAACCACGATTCACCCCGGTCGCATTAGGCGCTATCCGGAGATTGCCCGGGTTATTATTTCTGAGGCCCAGTGCCTGGTTAGATGGCTGGCTGTAATTCACCTCTCCGCGTGGAGCTGGTTCACCTGCTGGCAGGATGACAGACAAATCATTACGGAGTTGTTCAGCTCTGTCACTGGCGCCATATTGCGCGTCGTAGCGTTTCCGGACAGCATCCGTCATAAAGCCGGCATCCACCGCGCCGCGCTCGCGCCGGGAAAGGGTGTTATACAGCGCCTTATCACCCTGAATGCGGCGTAGCTTCCCGGCATCCTTGCTATTGATAAACCCCAGCGCATGCGACAGCCCGATGAAATCGCCATTCGTGAACAAGTCGGTCACACCTTCAAGGCCGTCTTTCACCGAGCCATCGGAAAGCAATCCCTTAAACAGAGAGTTTTTCGAACGGTTTTTCAGCCCATCCCATGCTGCGCCCAGCTCATTCATGGAGCCGTTAACCTCGGACAATTGCCGGTTAAGTTCCGGATCAACTGTCAGGCCAAGTTCATCAGATTTAGCCAGCAATGCTTTCATCCGTACGCCTTCACGCATCAGCGCCAGCATTTCCGGCGTCAACCCGAGGGCATCAGAAACTGATTTCTGCTGGTCCGGTCGCAGACTCGGGAAAACGCGTGCTATCGACTCCAGCGTTCTCAGCGTATCAACGGATCCATCGTTGTTTTTCTGGATCTGAACGCCAATCTGTGACAATGCGCCGAGCACCTGGCTGTTGGCACCGCTGGCGGCCTCCTTCAGGCTTTTAGCCATCCCCTCGATGGAGGAATTTGCACTGTCGCCATCAGCACCCAGTATCCGCATGGCACCGGACAGGCGGGAAAAATCTTCCACTCGCATACCCGCATTTTTCGCGGCGACATCGAGGTTATAGGCTTCCCTTGAGGCCTCATGGAAACCGTAGGCAATCTGTTTTAGCCCATATCCCGCCGCTCCAACCACACCCAGCGATGCCAGCTTACCGGAGAGCTCACCGACCATCTTCAGCGGCGGCACCATATCCCCGATATACTGCACGTTATCACGGGCATTTTTGGACAGATTTTCGAAGCGGGAAATAAAGCCGTTCAGTCCATCGAGAGTCTCCTGTCCTCCTAACTGGAGTCCCTCTTTGGTTTTATCCAGCTTTGGTTCCAGATCACGGATAGCCTCATTGATACGTTCAATGGCTTCCGTCGCCTGGTCGCTGGCCACCAGCTCAAAGTCGAAAGAATTACTCATCGGGTTTGGTATTCCTGAGTTTATTGATACGGGAGGCCTGCGATACCCACCACTTCAGACGGGCATAGGTCATGCCCCATGCCCTGTCTTCTGTCCAGCGGAAATAAAATGTGACGTCAGCGGCCGTTTCCTGCCAGGCGGTCAGGGCTTCCAGGTCAAAAAACCGAGCAAAAACTCCTCACATTTTCGGAAGTCGATAAAATCCATCGGCTGAAGGACACTTTCCCGCGTATCCGCGACCAGCGAGATCAGCAGACGCATCGCCGCCAGAGAAGTGGACGATGCCTGCTTTTCGTAGAACTGCTCAGCCTGGCTGAGCGTCGGTGCCTTTAGCTCCAGTTGTTCATAGCGCGTTTTCTGCGCCTCATCGACCAGAGGCTTGATGAGGGGAATGACTTTGGTGCGTTCAAGTTCTGCCATCTTAGTTCTCCGTTACGTCCCGGCCTTCCCAGCGAACATCAAATACTGCATCTTCGCTTTCCACTTCCTGAACGTTAACCGTCCATAGCGCACGACCGATAATAGTCTTTCCGTTCGCCAGTTCAGCGATCACGTTGACGTTCGTCTGTTTGTTAAACCCCAGTACGTTGGTACCGCCACTGTCGCGAAGACGGGCAGAAATATACGGAGCAACCGGCTTTTCTTTGTAGCCATGCACACCGTCCATGCCTGTCAGCGTAGTACGGTTGACAGTGGAGGTCTGATATTTGAATGAGCCCTCCACCATGACGGTCACCCCGTTTACAGTGACATAAGCAGTACCTGCCAGGCGGTTAGTGGTATCTCCAGCCATTTTTTTATGCTCCTGTTGATTCAGCCTGCAGGCGGAACTGGTTAAGCAGCGCGAAGATGCGCAACTGGTTCATAAGTGTTCCCGGCCACAACACATCGACGCGGTTCGGGTTTGTTTTGTTCTGCTCCACGATAATGTTTCTGGCGAAGGCCTCAGCGTCCTGCGCGTAGCCGTTAAAGACCAGCGTCTGGTATTCCGCGATCTGATCAGCCCTGATAATGTTTGGCGTTACAATCGCCGCCCCCGGCGCAAAACGCGTGCCATCTGCGGCCAACTTCATGCGACCAAATTTACTGGTCACTGCCGTACGGAGATATCGCGTGACAAACATCAGACTGAACAGCGTTTCCACCTGCAGGTAACTGTCGTCTTCGTCGCCATAGCTGTTTTTCTGGTAGGTGGTAATCAGGTTTTCAATCATCACCGTTCCGTCATCACCCACAGTGTAAGTGGAGATGCCGCTGTAAAGCAGGTTGTTGCGCTCTGTCAGCTCAAAACGATCCGCCAGGTCCGGTGCCAGCACGCCATAAACAGGCAGACTTTGTAGCGGGCGTCCGGGGTCATTACGCAGGCTGGGTGCGGCGGCCCCTGTCAGTGCCGCCGCCCAGATATAACGCGGTGATGGTGAGCGGTACACGCCAAGCAGTGACTCATGCTGGTTATTACGGGTTTCCCCTTTAGTGCCAAGCTCGGCGTAAGTGCCGTTGGTGGTGGTGAATGCGTGGCCATAAAGCTGTTTATCCCATGCCCAGCGACCGGTTGCATCGTTCAGAAATTCTCTGATGGCGTCCAGTGACGCGGTGTCATCATAAGGGTTGATGACAAAATCAAAGGTCTTATCCTGCAGGTTGCCCAGGGCATCAACAAAATCCGGCGCGCCGGCGCCGCCGGCCATGCCCGTGATGGTCAGCGTCAGGCCCGCGGGCGTCACCTCACCACCCTGAACACCGAGATAATTCAGCCTGATATCAATACCATTGCCCAGCAACCCGGCATTTTTGGCCGTCAGTGTCACGGTATCCGTTGCATCGGCTTTTACAGCAGCTGTCACCGGCAGTTCCGTTTTGCGGGTAATCGCCGCGACCAGCGCAGTGGCAATCTGAGCCGGAGTGTCAGTCGCCAGTACAGTCAGTTGTACGCGAACGCCAGCAATATAAAGAGAGATAACGCCGGTTTCTGCCGCCTGTGTGGCAACCTTGATACTGCCAGTTGCCACTGCCATCGAATCCGCATCATCAGCCAGCGGAAGGATCCAGACCTCCGCAGCAGTATCGTTTTTTTGATACGCGGTCATCATGCCATGCAGCATTGAGCCTTTTCCGGTGAGCTCACCCACCGCATTGGGAGAGGAGACTTTTACCGGGATTTTTTCCTGTGCAGAGCCTGATGCCAGCATCTGACCAATCAGCAGTGTTCGCTGTGTAGCGGTCGCCGTGTTGGCCATGGAGTTATCAAACTCCACATAAAAAAGCGGCACACGTAAATTGCCGGGAACTCGCGAAAATGGAACGGTCATTTAGTTACGCCCTCTTTTTTTGCGGCGTTTTTAACGCCCTTTTCCGGTACCAGGCTTACGTCGCCATCCTTCAGGCGGCGGTGCCAGAACGTATTATCAGGTACCTCCGCGCCATCTTTGGGCAAAGGCTCCCCCCTGACAGGGCAGCGAACGCTGAGCCCGTCCTTCGGTTTTACAAACATGATTACTCCTGAAGGTCTATTTTTACGCCCGGCTGCGGCGTACCGTCCGGCATGTTGATGGTGATGTCGATACCCGCCAGCGGTACCGTATCGACCGGATAAAAGTCTTCCGGTCCCTGATAGTGCTCAATATCAATTTCGATAAGCAACTGGCCCATATGCGCTTCGCCATCCGCATCAACATCAATCGTCGAGCGAACCTCCGCATATTTCTGGATGTTCCGGGTTAACTCGTAGCTGTTAATCACCGCCCTTTCTACCTGTTCCCGGAGCTCTTCCAGCGCAACCTCCGCGCGCATGGCGCCATCATCGGTGGTTTCACTGTCGTACTCCTGAACCCGGCCGGTAATGCGAACGGTGGTCAGAGAGGTGAAGGCCGGGACATTTCGCCCCTGCGCCTTTTTGTGATCAAATGGTGTCTGAACAAGCAACGCGGGGTACAGGTCCGGCGAAGTTGCCCAGTCGCGTGGGGAATAAACACGATCGGCGGCAGCCGTTTTATCTTTCAGCGCGGCCACGACCATGTGTCGTATTGCGGAAGCATTCATCGGGTTTTCGCCACATTGAGAACAAGACGTGAGCCGCCATGGCTGTCCGGTTCGACGTTGGACACAACAAATAACTGATTGATGATCTGACCTCCGACCGTTTTGATAAACACACGGTCAGATACGGCAGGTTGCGGTTTACCCAACTGACGAAATTCAGCATCACGCACCCCCAGCATCGGGCTGGAGGTGTTAATTTCTGAATCACCATCAAGATTTTCTGCAACCTGCGCATAGCCACGGTCAAAAATACCGTTAATCGTAAAAGGAGTACCGTTGCGGGGACGGTACTCATGTTCATCGCCAAACACGCCATGGAGCGGACTCAGAAGATGTAAATCCCAGTCCACGCCCATATGCTCACTCCGTTGTAATTTTCACACCACGCGCAGCAGATAACGCGCGCTGTCGCAGAGCATGGACATCGGCAATTACACCTGCTGCCAGCAGACGCTCAGCATCCTTACCGGAGACCGGAATAAGGGAGTTTTCCCGGTAGACCTCACCGTCATGGCGAATGCAATTCCCTTTCAGCACCACAAATTCAGGCTCCGCGGCTTTTTCCTGGTCATCTTCTTCAGCGGTATCCTCATCATCTGATGGCTCGCTGTGTTTATCGTCATGCTGTTGCGTCATCTGAACGCTACCGCCGGCATTCAGCTCATCAATATTCAGGCCATCATCTGCAGTTCCTTCCGCATTCGGATCATCGACCTGCTCGGTTTTAGAGATTTTTGCCATATCAGACCACCGTCGCACAAAGGGATGCGTTTACCCGGCTCGGAATAACCAGCGGAGAGGATTGCATCAGGATAAGACGCTGGGCCGGATCTTCTTTCACCCAAGATTTTGGCGCATAGGCCAGGGGACCGTAGTTAAATGCCGGGTCCAGGATAACGCCAAAAGCGCGGGTACCCATCAGATCAGCGCCAGACATAATAACGGCCCCGTCGGGGATCATCGGCTTCTCAACATTATCAAGTGGGTCAATAAACCAGTCGTTATATAACCAGAGGTCAAAGTTACCCCAGCGTCCTTTATAGATAGCGCCCTTCATCGCCTGCGGGCCAGCGTTGATCTGGTTGCCAAACGGGCTCAGCGCCGGGAACGTGATGGCGTTATCTTTGATGGTGGTATCTAGTCGGAACGCCCGCCATGATTTGCTTGTGAACACCAGATCCGTTGCGACGGAACCGGATTCTTTCAGGAAAAGTGTCTGCCAGATTTCAATATCATCAGAGGGCTGGGTATTGGTGGCACCAGCGGCAACCGTCAGCGGCCACTTATCGGAACCACTCAGGGTAATAGTCAGAGCCGGAGAGCGCCCGAAATCCACCACTTTGGTTTCATAGCCTTCCCCGGCAACCGTGACGGTACCGGAAACCAGCGCACTGGCCGCCATCCACTCCAGACGACGGTTGATCATGTCAATCTGATCAGTCATCTCAAACTGCAGGTTTAACATTTCGCGTTCTGCGGCTGTATATTCGCCGCCAATACGCTCACCAATCTGGCGGCGGATGGGTTTGCGCAGGTCCGGCGCCCGCTTATCTTTGATATATGCCGGTTTGAAAGTATTGGTCTGGTATTTACGGGACTCGACCAGCTTGCCCTCCACCAGTGGGGAGACAAACGGCGCCATACGGCGCAGGCCGACATCTACATCAATCGCCACTTCTTCGGTCTCATAGGTCACCACGTTCGGGAAGAAGCGATCAAGCAGCCAGTTCTGACTGGTTTTCAGGTTAGGAACGACCTGCACCAGCACACTGGTATCAAAAATATTTTCCATATTCAGTCTCTTGATAATGCCAGCCGCACGCTGGCATAAATTTTAAATGGGTCGGCGCCTGCCGGTTAAAGCATTCGCCAGGAGAAATGAGGGATACATCAGGAGGTGGTTAAAGGTGCCTGAGTGCTGTCTTTGAGGAAGATGGCCAGCGGGCGTAGTGCTGTTTTCAGTTCCGGTGCAGTCCAGGAATCGTCAAAAATAATATAATTCTGGTTGAACTCCCCCATCAGATACAGACCGCCGGACTGCTCGCCATGGGTGGAAGCGTCAACATCATCAACCAGAATAGCTGCCGGTGTCTCGCTACCATCCGTTGCGGTTTTCACACTGGCGGTGTATTTGCCACTGGCGGTGATCATGCCAAGCACAGTGCCACGCTTATACACACCGCCGGTGATAGTGCCGGTATCTGTGACCAGTTGCAGCGTACCGGCAATTAACTGATCCGGCACAAACACTGAACTCTTCATGCCAGGTGCAAAGGCATTCTGACCAAATTGATCCATTATTTCTCTCCTTTAATGGAGTTGTAGAGGCCGGTCATCTGGTTTACCAGTGCCGATTTACCGTTCTCTTTCTTGCCGCCATCCGGATTCAGACGGACATCATGGCTTTCCTGCATGCGCTGATCGAGAGAGCGCCCGCGCGTTGCCTTTGGTTGCAAGGCTGGCGCCGTGGATGCCAGAACATCGATAGCGGCGGCAGAGCTCATCCCGGTATTGAATGCGAGTGAAGCGGCCAGTGACGGATTCGCCGCAGCGTGCTTACTGCCGAAGATACGGGCGCAACGTTTACGCTCGGCGGCGCGGGCATTTTTCACCGCTTTGCTTTCTTTGCGGTCATCGTCGCCGTCATCTTCGGAATCGTCATCGTCTTCCGCCGCTTCCGGGTCGTCACCGTCATCTTCCGCATCATCATCGCGTTCATCATCTTCCGCGTCGTCGTCACGCTCATCCTCTTCTGCATCATCTTCACGCTCATCCTCTTCTGCGCGACGACCTTTTACTTTTTTGGCTTTTTTATCCTCTTCCTCTTCGGAAGCAGTTGCACCAAGACCAATAAGGTGAGCAAAACTAAATGCCTTTTTCTTCGCCATTTCAGGCTCCTGTTTTTTCAAGTAAGTTTCTGAACGCAGCATCAGGAGGACACACCTCATCAGCCAGTCCAAGTTCCACACCATCAGCAGCCATAAAACAGGCAGCCTGAGTACTTTTGATGACCTTTGCGCTAATCCCCCGGTTTCTGGCGACGGTGTTCACAAACAATTCGCCCATGGTGTTGATGTCCTGCTGAATAGCCGCCAGCGCTTCATCTGACAGCTCTCTCAGCGGTGAACCTTCAGCCTTACGGGAACCGTAGGTGATAATGGTGACCTTAAGGCCGTCATCTTTAATCCGCTGGGTCCAGTCAAGATGCATAGTGATAACGCCAACTGAACCCACCCCTCCGGTTCGGGGAACAGAAATCCGGTCCGCTGCACTGGCAATCGCATAGGCCGCGGAATACGCGCTTTCCGTCAGAATGGCATGGATGGGCTTTTTCCCCCGGGCGCCGTAAATGACATCAACCAGGTCGAAACATCCCGCAACCTCGCCACCGGGAGAATCAATATCCAGACAAATTCCCGTGATTTCCGGGTCATCCATCGCAGTGAGAAAGGCCTGACGAATGCCATCATATCCAGTCATGCCGCTGTATGGGCGCAGACTGCCCAGCTTTTGCACCAGCGTCCCGCATATAGGAATGACCGCAACGCCCAGCACATTGTCATAACCGGGGTCGCTACGAGATTCCCGTCCCCGGTTATCGTCGTATCCATACCAGTCATCATCCATAGCAAGAGCGGATTCGATTTTACTGATACCAAATCTGTCCATAACGGATGCCATGATGACTTCAGCTTTACTTGGGTGAAGCGCCAGCGGCGTATTGAATAAGCGCTGGGCCAGATGAGGTAGATTCACTTTTCCTCCGGATCGGTAATTGTCTGGCTGGCGAACTGGTCAGCCTGCGCCCAGCTCGGCAATGGAAGTCCGCGCTTCAGGCAGGACTCAATTTCTCGCTGGCGCTGGTCAAGAATTTCTTCCCAGTCCTCACCCACGTTTTCACCCACTTCAATTTCAAGAGTGGAAAGACCAGCATCGAGGCCAAGGATGGCACCTTTTTTCTCCGCCACCGGGTCCACCCAGCCACGCCCCGGCCCCATCCAGCGCGCACGTGAATACGCTGCCCGGGCCTCAACAAAATCGGGGGCATTCGACGGAAGAGGCAAATCCTCGTTATCGTGGACCTCTTCAACAAAGGCTGTCAGCACAGGCTGCGCGGTACCCATGGCAAAATCATCGCGCCGGCGGGTGAGTGTTTTCCATGCCTCCAGCAAGGAGGATCGCGCAGAGCTGTAATTCACATCAGACCAGTCCTGTGTAACCTGCTGCGGAGATAACCCCGTGCCGGAAGAGAAATTACGCAGAACTGCAGACTCGAAAACCTCAAAGTTGCTGTACGGACGCGCAGCATTGACCGTTGTAATTTTCTCGCCGGGGTACAGGATTGGCATGCGGGCACCATTCTGCAGCGTTAAACGACGATCATTATGAAATTCAGCCCTGCCGTCCTGATATGCACCTAACCCTTCCTCGAAGTTTTCCCCCAGCGCGGATTGAATCATTTCTGGATCGTATGGAGACTCAATATACGCGGCGAAGATAGCATTCAGAATTGCCGCTTCCAGCTCGCTCTGGTCGTACTTCACCAGCATCTTCAGACGTTGCACCACTGGAGTCAGAATGCCATTACCCCGATGCTGAGCCCCACGCTCATGGTCAAAGTCATGCACAACGTGCGGGCGCCCCCAGTCGGTTTCCCGCGGTATCCTCCGCCATGTCATTGTTTTGGCGCCACTCCACCAGTCACCGATATGTGCTTCACGTATGTGATAAGCCACAGGTGCGCCGTCAGCATCAATTTCAACGCCGCCGCGGATATTCGGCATGTCAAAATTCTGCTGCGGGTTGCTGAGTCTGTCGGGATCAACAACCTGCACCGTCGTGGCATAACGCCCCTTACCTGGGCCAAGACGATCGGTGCGATACTGGAGCACCATCAGGGCGTCACCATCTATCAGCTTGTGGCGAAAGGCCAGACGCAACATCTGTGGAACGGTTAGCTTGCGTTCAACGTCACAATAACGGCCTGTATCGTATGCCCATGTTCGCCAGTGGGAAGCGAGTGCTTTGCCGTACTCTTCCGCCCATACTGCGTCAAAACTTTTATTCCCTGTCATCATCCGTAATACACGGTAGTCAGGCTTCATTATCGGGCGGAAATTGGCGCCGACCGCATTATCAAGCAGGCGAGTTATGGCACCATTGGCCCACCCATCATTTCGGACCAGATCGCGCGCACGGGAAACGATACGGTCACGGTAGATATTAATTTCGTTATCCGGGGACCATAGTGCGGGCTGCCAGTTCGCCAGTTGATCGCTGAAGGAATCCGCGGCGTCATATGGTACCCGGCTACTGCCCGTCAACATGCTGGCTTTTGGTGCCTGATAAGGCCTCCCGTCCGGACCTAGGATTTGCACTTTATTCATCAGAATCTGAACCTCACTGGCTTCCGTGGCCGGGCGACAATTCCCAGTTGCGCCTGCAGCAACTGAATCAGCGCCAGCAGGTCGGCGAGAGAGCTTTGCTGATAGGAGACAGAGCGCGTCCCATCACCCTGCGTATAGGAGAATGAGACGCCACGGCTGCCGGTAGTCAGGTCGATATAAGCCTGCTGCGCTTTCTGCAGAGCGTCTCTGAGTTGCTCATCAGTCATCCCACCAGCAAGTAAGCTCGTGTTTCGGTTAAACATGGTTTTCCTTATTGCGGCAGGAGTTTCGAGATGTTCTTACGCTTAACCGGAGCCATAGCATCATCAACGATGGCGCCCGGTAATTCGTAATTGATTTTTTCTTCTGGCTCGGCTGGCGCCGGCAGGAACTTATCGGGATCGGCCTGAAGGTTAGCAGCCCGAACATTGAGTTTTAACCCCATATGTTTCAGTCCGCACAGCGCGGCATAGCTGTATACGAGACAGTCAAGCGCTTCGTTCGCCCGGCCCGGAATGGGCTCCCAGACACTGAATCGCTGTCCGGCCACCACTTTGTAAACCAGTCGCTCGGCCAATAGCTGATTGAAATATCCGAGGTCACGATCATCCGGGAAGTGCATATAGCCCGCACCTGCAGAACCTAAAGCCGGCGGTTCAAGATGCAGACGCCCACGAACAACATCTTTCGCAGAGTTCACGCCAAGAATAATTGGCCTGAAGCTGGCTTTACTTTTCGATGTCGGTCGCTTGGTTGGCCAGACGGGGTTGCGTTTGCCACTCTGCGCAGACTCCCCCTTGATAGCCCAGATGCGTCGCCCAAGGCGCTCTTTACAGAACTCATAAACCTTTTGCGTATGGTGTCCGCCGGAGTCCATGCATGCAGCCAGAATATTCAGCCCTCGCCCGTCACCGCGTCGCCATATCTGCTTCAGATACGCATCGAGGCGCTTCCACGGTTCCTCAGTTTCCAGATCGCCATAAATGACGTCATGCGCAACTGACCACGATTCCTCGTCCCGGCCCCAGCCAGTGATCGTTATTTCGAATCGGTCATCCTGGGTATCGACGCCGGCAGTTAACAATGCCACGCCATCAGGAACGACGGCCGGGAAGACTTCGCGGCGCGCCAGCAGAACATCAACCGGGAGCTGTTTGCCGTGGTTCGGCCGGTGCGGTAATCCCATCTGGGTGTTCCACCAGGCCTGTTCCTTATCCGGATCCCCTTTCGCATCGAGGTATTTCTTCGCAATATCCGACGGCTTATCTTTCTGCCAGGGACTGAAGAGTTTTGACGCCTGGTACCCGGCGTGGTGATTATCCAGCGCCTCGGCCCCGCAGTCCGGGCAAATCGCCCGGTATACGGCATGCCGTTCCGACTCCGACCAGCGCCAGATAGTATCAACACTCCCCTCATCGCCTTCATGCCATTTCTGGTCGTATTCCATTAATGGTGAGTGACGGGAACCACAGCATTCAAATGGTTTGGTCTGGTGCCAGCGAATTGTCTGTAATGCCCGCAGGCGCTCACCTTCCGACCAGCCAGCACCGCAACATTCACAATGGATCATGGCCGCTTTGGTCAGGTGCTTATCGCCTTCTTTCGGCCATTGAACATGTTTGAAGAAATCAAGGAACTGTCGGTGCCCGCAATGGGGGCAAACCACAGAGGCCCGCCGCTGATCTGAGTCTTCGTAACTGTCAGCAATCCGGCTTTCATCTTCAACCGTCGGCGAACAGGCCCGCACAGACAGCCAGTTAAGGCCAAATGTGGCGGTTCGCTCTTCCGCCAGTGCAATGGGATCGCCCTCACGGGTTATCGGGTATTTATCCACCTCATCCGCCAGCAGAACACGGATCGGACGTCGCGCAAGGTTATCGGGACTACCAGCGCCGGCCAGCGCCAGAAATCCGCCCGTGAAGGCTTTATACAGAATGGTTTCTTTCGAACTCTTCTGCTTTGAGTCACCTATGATGTTACGCAGAACTGGCGTCACCCTAACCAGCGGGCTGATACGTTCTTTGGAAAACTGCTCGGCGGCCTCTTCCTTCGGCTGCAGTAGCAAAATCGGGCATGGATCGAGGTGCGCGAAATAACCAAACAGGTTTTCCAGCAGCGCGGTTTTCATTAACTGGGTACAGCACATCACGGTAATAATGTGAACGCCAGATTCCGTCGCGGCCAGCATAGGACCGCGGGCAATTTCAACGGTTGATGTTTCCCAGTTCCCGGAGGTGCTGCCAGCTTCTTTCGCCAGCTTCCGGTAATCATCGGCCCATTGCGGGACGCTGATGCGTGGTGGTGGCGTCCATCCCTTACGGACACTCAGTTGAAGGCGTTCAATCTTCTGCTGGGTTAAATTCTGGCTCTCCGAGGACTGAGATATGTTTGTGGACATGTTCAATCAGCACCTCTGTCATCCTGTCCGCCGGCACGCCCAGATCAGCAGCCATTAATGGTGCCACTCTTGACGGCCAGTTAAGCCAGGCGTCACGCTGTTGGCGAAAGGCGTTGAAAAGAACCTCCTCGGCGGCAGCCATCTCAATGAGTTGGCCATCTTTTTGCTGAAACTCTAATTTTGTCAGTAACGCCAGGTAGTTTTCCTTTACCCGGCGCGCTTCATCCAGCGATAACTCAGCGCCGTTTTCAAGGAGGAAATCCCGCGCAAGCCCCTCCAGTGACGGGTCACTTTCTTCCGGCGGCTCGCGCGCAGGCAACACCTGGCCAGCTCTCTTTTTTTCTGGCGCAGACGTTTTCTGTTTATCGGGCCGGTTAACGCTTTTCCTGTACTTTTCAAGCTGTGCATTTGAAGCGGCAACATCGATATCATCGCCGGACATGATCAGCCATCCCCGGCTTTTCCACATCGTAACGGTCTTGCGGCTAACACCATGTAACCGTGCAAAATCTGACTGGTTCATTGTTACCTCACCTGCAGCCGGAGCTGTTACCTGACACTGTTACTCAACCAGTAGAGGTAACATCAAGGGTAACAACCAGATGATGGAAATTTTTTTGTAATCAAGAACAAAACTCAACACGTAACAAAACGTAACTGTTACCTGTTACCTAAATTTGAAAACTTGTAGCTAGGAAAACACTGCGGCGCGCAATGCCCGTGACTTACAAAAGCCTCAGGAAGGACCCATTTTTGATAATGGTTATCATTTGAGGGTTATTTTGCCGTTTTGATAGCATCTGCGATAGCACGACTCAATGCAGCAGGCATCAACGCCTCTGCCATAGCCTTCGAGCGGTCCATATACCCCAACACAGGGGTCACAGGAAGTGCATCGCCAAACCTCACCAGCAGCTTAGGGGCGCGCTGTTTCCGCTTTGGTCGGCGAGTACCATTCGCTGAGCGCCGGGCTCGTTTCTTTTTCGCCTTCTTCGGTTTACGCCGTTGCCAGACAGCATCAACACCGTTGACCTCACCAACAAACACATTCGGCTTCGCTTTCAACTGCGACAGCTTGTTGCGCGGCATGTTGCCGTATTTGTTCAGTTTGATGTTCTTTGGATTGAGCAGAGCCTGGCTGTTCAGCTTATGTTCACCGCCGAATTCAAAGGGTTCGAGATATTCAGCGGCGACATCACGCACAAAGACTTTTGCGCGGAGGTTGTTCTTTCTGGCACCAGCAGAGCCCACTGAGTTGACGGTGAACGGCGTCGGCGATTCCAGTTTTCGTCCCAGCGCCACTTTTTGCGCTGCGGCGATATCCCTTACTACCGATGTCATGGCTTGCGCCGTGGCGAAAGGGATTTGCTTCTGCAGCTGCTTTAGCTGCCGGGATAAATCCTTAAGCGTTGACATGGTTTCCTCCAACATTATCGAGCCACCTCTGGAAGTGGCTCTGTAATGCCATCAAGCTAAAACGCCGACCGTCTGTTTTTCTACTTTGTCTCTGGCCAGAGAAATGCAGAACCGCACAAACAGGGATGAAAGCGCATAACACACTGCGGTGAATACCCAGCCGCCGTAGGCAAGCAGAGCGATGGTTGCCACCATGCAACACCATCCCCACCAACGAGCAACGACGTTCTTACGCCGGACAATCTTTCTCAGCGACTCCAGCACAGACTGACGTGATTTCTCATCAGTTATATGCTCTGCGCCATGTGCGAGAAATATTGTGATAATGCCAACCACCCCACCAAGAAATACCACCACCCAAAACGCAGCAGCAGCCACGTTAAGGACGTTGCTTTGCCCTGTGACCGACCCAAAAGCCAGCGCCGCAAGCAACGCGTAATAGAGGCCCTTATCAATCATGTCGATTAAAAACTTTTTCATGCTGTTTTCCTTTTAGATGTGAGCCTGTCGTACAGGAACGCCGCCCGAGAGAGGTCGCCACCTTTAACGGCGTTCCTCAGGCTCACGACTGAAAGACTCTCGATGGTTTGCGTGTACGATACGCATTAAAAAGCCCCGCTATTGCGAGGCTCGTTTTTTCTCTGCTTGCCTGATGTCAGCCTTATCCCGGTTGCACTGCCCAAGCGCTGATAGCAGGCTGACGTTTAAATCGAGGCTCTGGCCCCACGTCAGGTTGTCAGGGATTTCCGGTTGCGGGGTGTCAGCCGTCAGGCTGGCTGGTAACGGGACCACCG
>ERZ1106931.455-NODE-455-length-27040-cov-9.487493_pt1 | contig 27040 bp, 19 predicted proteins | sample MGYA00403664_ERZ1106931 | MGnify/ENA primary metagenome ERZ1106931 (study PRJEB35170, sample SAMEA104062435) | human gut metagenome | biome: human gut; feature: human-associated habitat; material: faeces | place: Denmark | collected 2012-06-29 ... | reverse complement strand
CCCTCCCGTCTCTCGCGCCCCTCCCGGAACTGTCCACATCAGTGTAGCCAATCCATGATGCGCCCGCACGAGATCAGGAGGCCCGAGGACGCCTCGGAACTCGTGGCGGCCAGGCGCGCGGCGAAGGTCAGCCAGGTGAGGGCGGCGTCCATACTGGGCACCAGTGAGAAGTACATCTCGATGCTGGAGAGGGGCCAAAGGGAGCTCAAGCCCATAAGGAGGGCCTACGAGGCGTGGGTCGAGGCGGGGCTCCCGCTCGATTGGGACAGGCAGGCGTTCGAGGCCGAGCGCAAAATGGATTCTAAAAAACACCTTGCCAAATAGGAGCGTCAGGACGCAAAGAGGCTCGCCGCACGAAGTGCGCAGCGAGCCTCTTTGCATGTCCGAGGACGTTTTGGGAGGTAGCCCAAACAGCCCCGGCGATCCTGCGGGAGTTGAGTCCCTTTAGAACTTGTCGTGGAAGGTACGCGCAATGACCTCGTCCTGCTGCTCCTTGGTGAGCGTGTGGAAGTTCACGGCGTAGCCGGAAACGCGGATGGTCAGCTGCGGGTACTTCTCGGGGTGAGCCTGAGCGTCGAGCAGCGTCTCACGGTTGAAGACGTTGATGTTCAGGTGGTGGCCACCCTTCTCGGCGTAAGCGTCGAGCATGTGGACCAGGTTATCGGCCTGAGTCTCAGAAACTTCAGAAACCTTCATAATGTGTCTCCTTCGATTGATAGGCGCCGGCCGAGACCGGCGCACTAATCAGTAATCGTTATTGTTAGTATAGCACTAACAATAGTTACTCGCCCAGCTGATCAAGGTCGATATCGCCAAAGAACACCTGGTCCTCCTTGCCGAGCGCACTCGGGATGATGGAGAAGGTGTTGGAGATGCCGTCCTGAGCATCGCGGAACGGGAGCTTGGAAACCGAAGACAGCGAAGCGATGGCGCCGTGGCTATCGCGCTTGTGCATGGGGTTAGCACCCGGGGCGAACGGCTGGCCAGCCTTGCGGCCGTCGGGGGTGGAGCCGGTCTTCTTGCCGTACACGACGTTGGAGGTAATGGTCAGAACCGAGGTCGTGGGCACGGAGTTGCGATAGGTGTCGTTCATGCGGATGTACTCCATGAACTGGTGCACAACGTCGTGAGCGATCTGGTCGACGCGGTCGTCGTCGTTACCGTACTTGGGGAACTCGCCCTCGGTCTCGAAGTCGACGATGATGCCGTTCTCGTCACGGACGGGGTGGACCTTGGCGTACTTGATGGCGGACAGGGAGTCAGCCACGACGGAAAGGCCAGCGATGCCCGTAGCGAACCAGCGGTGCACGTGCTTGTCGTGCAGAGCCATCTGGATACGCTCGTAGCAATACTTGTCGTGCATGTAGTGAATGATGTTCAGCGAGTTGACGTACACGCCAGCGAGCCACTTCATCATGTCGTTGTACTTGGCCACAACGTCGTCGTAATCGAGCGTATCGCCCTCGACGGCGCGATACTTGGGGCCGACCTGCTTCTTGGAGACCTCGTCAACACCGCCGTTGAGTGCGTACAGCAGGCACTTGGCCAGGTTGGCACGGGCGCCGAAGAACTGCATCTCCTTGCCGATGCGCATGGAGGACACGCAGCAGGCAATGCCGTAGTCGTCGCCGTGATAGACGCGCATGAGGTCGTCGTTCTCGTACTGGATCGAGGAGCTGGCGACAGAAGTCTTGGCGCAGAACTTCTTGAAGTTCTCGGGCAGACGGGTCGACCACAGAACGGTCATGTTGGGCTCGGGGCTGGTGCCCATGTTCTCGAGCGTGTGCAGGTAGCGGTAGCTCATCTTGGTAACGAGCGTACGGCCGTCAACACCCATGCCGCCGATGGACTCGGTGACCCACTGCGGGTCGCCGGTGAACAGGGCCTGGTACTCGGGGGTACGGGCAAACTTGACCATGCGGAGCTTCATGATGAAGTGATCCACGAACTCCTGGATCTGCTCCTCGGTGAAGGTACCGTTGGCAAGGTCGCGCTCAGCATAGATGTCGATGAACGTAGAGGTACGGCCGATGGACATAGCGGCGCCGTTCTGCTCCTTGACGGCAGCAAGGTAGGCGAAGTACATCCACTGGATGGCCTCCTGCGTGTTGGTAGCAGGGTTGGAAATATCGAAACCATAGGTCTCGGCCATCATCTTGAGCTCGCCGAGGGCGCGGATCTGCTCCTGCAGCTCCTCGCGATCGCGGATGTTGTCGGCGGTCATGACCGTCGGAGTGGAAGCCTTCTGGGCCTCCTTGTCCTTGATCAGGTAGTCGACACCGTACAGGGCGACACGACGGTAGTCGCCGATGATGCGGCCGCGGCCATAGCCATCGGGCAGACCGGTGATGATGTGGGCCGAGCGGCAAGCACGCATCTCGGGGGTGTAGACATCGAAGACGCCAGCGTTGTGAGTCTTGCGCTCGAAGGTGTAGCGCTCGACAACGTTCTCGTCGACCTTGTAGCCGTGCTGACTGGCGGCCTGGCAAGCGATGCGGATACCGCCGTTGACGTGCAGAGCGCGCTTGAGCGGCTTGTCGGTCTGGAGGCCGACGATGGTCTCCTTCTCGCGGTGGGCGTTATCGATGTAGCCAGCGGGGTGGCTCACGATACCCGTGACGATCTTGGTGTCCATATCGAGGACACCGCCCTGCTCGCGCTCCTTAAGCAGCAGGTCGAGAACCTCGCCCCACAGCTCCTTGGTACGCTCGGTCGGGCCGGCGAGGAACGACTCGTCGCCCTCATAGGGGGTGTAGTTCTTCTGGATGAAGTCTCGGACGTCAACCTCTCCCGTCCAGATGCCTTCCTTGAAGCCTTCCCATGCCTCCTGCATTGTGTAACCACGCTCCTAGTTACGTGTAATGCGGCGCTCTCTCACACCGCTGCTTATTGAATTCTTGAATTATCGGCTTGCACTACCGGCTTCTTCCGTTCTTCGCCACATGTCGGTGCAGGGAAAAACGTTTGTCCACCTTGGAACTGCAACCCAAAACCCAAGATTTCACCCGTTTGAGAAGGATAACATAGCCACCCCCTTCATCATGGCTGTTATATGTTTCTTTTTTTATACCATTAGGGCGTTTTTAACAAATCCGCAGGAAATGCGAGCGTGAACAACTACCGTTCACCGATTTGTTTGGTTTTTTCCTTGCCTTTGTACGACGTTCACTCTAGCTGTTATGCCAGCTTTATCAGGGTAAAGTGTCCCAGAGACCCTACAGAAACTGCAGGGCGGCCACGGGATCCCCCGTGGCCGCCCTGTGGCGTAGCTAGTTTTTAGCTTTGATTGCCGCTTGGCATTAGGCGGCTGCAGCGGCCTTGTCGGTCGTTGCCTTGCTGTTGCCCTGGCCCTCAAAATGCTTGTAGCGCCAGCTGGTGACCAGCGGGGTCAAAATAGCCGTCACGATTGCGCAGGCAGCAACCTGTGCCGTAGCCGTCGCGAGCACGGCGCCACCGTACATGGCCCCGTTGACGCTTGCCATGGCAGCAGGCGTGGCCACATTGGCTCCGGCGCAGCTCGAAATGGCCGCACCTGCGACACCCGTACCACCCGTGAGCTTATCGACCGCGATGACGGGAATTGCAAAGACCACCGAGCAGATTACGCCGAGTAGAATGCCGGGAAGACCACCGTTGATAAGCTGACCAAAAGTCATGGTCGAGCCCATGGCAAAGAAGACGAGCACGATGATGGCGGAAAGTGCCGGAGCCATCATCTTTTTAAAGCTGGGGAAGAGATTGCCCAAGATAATGCCGACGACAATCGGCAGGATGGCGCCCACGAGCGACCAGCCGATCGGGGCCTGGCCGGCAGCGCCGAGCACGATCATCGTGACCGGAGGGCCGACAACCAGCGTGGTGATGGCGACGGCGCCACGCTCGGCCTCATTGCCCATGGTGCCCATCAGACCAGCGTACATAGCGTTGTTGGCGCCGGTGCAAGCCGCCAGCATCACCATGGCAGAGATGCCAAACAGGTTGTCGTTGAACACATAAAGGATGAGCAGCGACACGGCAACGACCACGATCTGCTTGACGGCGATGATGATGGCGCCGCGGGCAGCGGCGGCAGGAGCACTCTTAAACGAAATCGTCGTACCGACGATGAGCAAAAATGCGCCCACGAGCGGGCCTGCACCCTGCTGGGTCATGCCAAGCGTAAAGCTGCCGAGCGTTTTGAACAGGTCAGGGAACAGCGTGTTGAGCAGGCAGCCCAACAAAAGCGGCACCAAAATATTGGCACCCGGGATGGAGGACATCTTAAAGAACGGCTCCTTTGCCGCCGGCGCCTCCACCGCAGTCGATTCACTCATATATATCTCCTTTGGATGCATGCGAATCGTAGCCGCACGCGCCTATATCAGAAAGAAGGCGACGGTCCCGAGTCGCAGGAGCCGTCGCCGAATAATCGTCGTGGGGTATTACCCGTCCAGGACGATGCCGCCGTCGCAGTCGCCGATCTCGCCGTTCACGAAGCTGGCGAGGTCGGAGGCAAAGAAGAGCACCATCTGCGCAGGCTCGCTGGCCTGGGCGGCACGACCCAGAGGAATACCGTTGATGATGCGCTGAGAGTTCTCGTCAGAGAGGATCGAGGTCATATCGGTCAACGTGAGCGACGGGCATACAGCGTTGCAGCGAACGCCAAACTTGCCGCCTTCCTTGGCGACTGCCTTGGTTAGACCGTTAACACCGGCCTTGGAGCTCGCGTAGGCAGCGGTGCCAAGCAGGCCGCCGCCGATCTTGCCAGCAACAGAGCTCACGTTGACGATAGTGCCGGCATGGGCCGCCTTAAAGTGCGGGTACACGGCATTCATCATGGTAAACGTACCATTGAGGTTGATGTCGATGGTGCGACGCCACTCGGTGTCATCGATCTCGTCGAACTTCTTGGTGCTGATGACGCCAGCACAGTTAATCAGGATATTGGTTTGAGGCAGGTCCGTAAAAATCTGCTCGACAGTCTCGCGCGCCTTGGGTGCATCAGCGACATCGAGCTGATAGAACTTGTTGCCCTCGCCAAGCTCGGCCACTGCGGCCTCGCCCTTAGCAGCGTTCCTTGCGATGAGCGCGACGTGTCCGCCGCCCGCGACGATGCCCTTGGCGATCTCGAGGCCAATGCCCTGAGTGCCGCCCGTGACAATCGCGGTCTTGCCTGTGAAGTCAAATGCCATGACTCCATCCCCCTTTATGTAAGGTGTCTCCTTGCGGGAAGTTGGAGCATCGCACGTGGCGATTATATGAGTCCCAGTCGTCATGGTGGTGACAACCCCTCGCCTAACCGCGTGCATAATAGTTCTTTGAAACGCTTTAGCAATTGAATGATTTTAAGTCTTAATGAGCTCTTAATATTGCCTAGCGGCCAAGTAGATTTTTGGGACATGCCTAGAAATCCACCGAATGGGATGGTTGAGCGGGGGTATCATCTTTCACCGAAAATAGTTTCTAGTGTTAGGGGTTTTCGGTGGAAGATACCGATTTCCATGAGCTTGGGCGTCAGCTCTTTACCGAGTTTGGCAGCATGCACCAGCGCGTTTCGCGCTTTGCCGACCAGGCTCTGGGTGGCGAGATGGCCGTCATGCGCGCCCTCATGCGCGCCGGCGGCTCGCTCACGCCGAGCGAACTCGCTGATCGCGCCTGGGTCTCGAGCGCCCGCATCGCCAATATCCTGCGCGCCCTCGAGGCCAAGGGCTGGGTCGAGCGCGAGCACTCAAAGACCGACCGTCGTCGCGTACACGTCACGGTGACCGACAAAGGATTCCAGGTTATCGAAATCAAACGTCGGGAATTCGAGGACCGCACCGCGGCCTTCCTCGAGCAGCTTGGCGAAACAGATACCCAAGAGATGGTGCGCCTTCTTAGACGTGCCAACGAAATTATCGACCGCAATCAAGAAAGGAGAGATGCCGAGTGAGGATTCTCAAGCTCTTTAAAAAACATATCCTGGCACTGTTCGCAGCTATCGTACTTATCGTAATCAGCTGCAACGCCGATCTGGCGCTGCCTACCTATATGAGCGACATCGTCGACGTGGGTGTGCAGCAAGGCGGCATCGCGTCGCCCGTACCCGACACCATCCGCGCCGAATCGCTCGACGACCTCGAACTCTTTATGAGCGCCAAGGACGCCAAGGCTGTGGAGGCCGTGTTTAGCAAGGCTGACAAAAACGGCATTCGAACGTACATGGGCACCGAGGAAGAGCGTGCCGATGGAGGCAAGATTGCCGACATTATGAGCCTGCCCGAGACCGTCGTTCTTTCGCTCGACCAGGGCATCGACGCCGACTCCATGGGCAACATGATGGGCTCGTCCAGCGAGAAAGACGACAACGCTGCCCAGGCCACGCCCACCCTCGAGCAAATGGCAGCGATGGCGCCCGAGCAGCTCGCCGAGATGCGGCAGAAGGCCGCAGCGGCGCAGAACATGCAAAAGCAGATTGATGCCGACGGCGGTAAGATCACCATGAAGAGCCTGCGCCTGGGTGTCGAGGGCGGTCTGGTAGACCAAAGCAAGCTCGTCGAGGGCGCCAACGAAATGGCGGACAAAATGGGCTCCATGTCGGGCTCCATCGTCACCCAGCGCGCCGTGAGCTATGTACAGGACGAGTACAAGGCGCAGGGCATAGACCCCGCCGACGTGCAGAACGCCTACCTGGGCCGCATGGCGACCACGATGTTTGGTCTGTGTCTGGTGTCGCTGGTCGCCACCATCCTGACCGGCGCCGTGGCTTCGCGCACCGCCTGCTCCATCGCCCGCGACCTGCGCCGCGAGACCTTCAACAAGGTTATGCACTTCTCGCCGGCCGAGGTGGGCAAGTTTAGCCAGGCCTCGCTCATCACCCGCTGCACCAACGACATTCAGCAGATCCAGATGGCCGCAACCCTGTTTATCCGCATGTGTCTGATGGCCCCCGTCATGGGCATCGTCGCCGTCATGCGCGTCCTTGCCAACCACACCGGCCTGGAGTGGACCATCGCCGTGGCCATCATCGCGGTCTCGGCCGTCGTCGGCGTGCTTATGGGCCTCACCATGCCCAAGTTCAAAAAGATGCAGAGCTTTGTGGACCGCGTGAACCTTACCGCACGCGAGCTGCTCGACGGCCTTATGCCTATCCGTTCGTTCAACCGCGAGGAACATGAGCTCGAGCGTTTTGACAAGGCTTCGCTCGACCTGATGACCACGCAGCTCTACACCAACCGCGCCATGAGCTTTATGATGCCGCTCATGATGCTCGTCATGAACTGCATCACCGTGCTCATCGTCTGGTTTGGCGCGCAGGGCGTGTCCGACGGCGTGATGCAGGTCGGCAACATGATGGCGTTCATCTCCTACACTATGCAGATCGTCATGGCGTTTATGATCCTCACCATGGTTTCGGTCATCCTGCCCCGTGCCGAGGTCGCAGCCGAGCGCGTGGAAGAGGTCATCACCTGCCCCACGAGCATCAACGACCCTGTCTCGCCCAAACTGCCCGCGGCCAGCGCGCCGCGCGGTGAGCTCACCTTCCGCGACGTGAGCTTCCAGTATCCCGATGCCCGTGCCGACGTCATCAGCGGCGTGAACTTCACCACGCATGCCGGTCAGATGCTCGGCATCATTGGCTCCACGGGCTCGGGCAAGTCCACGCTCGTGCAGCTGATCCCGCGTCTGTACGACGTCACCGGCGGTAGCATTTCGCTCGACGGCGTCGACGTGCGCGATATGACCCTCTCCGAGCTACGCCGCCGCATTGGCTATATCCCGCAGCAGGGACGCCTGTTCTCGGGCACCGTCGAGAGCAACCTCAAGTTTGCCGGCGACATGGTAAGCGATGATGACATGCGCCAGGCCGCGCGCATCGCCCAAGCCGAGGACTTTATCGCCGAGCGCGAGGGCGGTTACGACTCCCCCATCAGCCAGGGCGGCTCCAATGTCTCGGGCGGCCAGCGTCAGCGCCTGGCCATCGCCCGTGCCTTGGCCAAGAAGCCCGAAGTCGTGGTGTTCGATGACTCGTTTAGCGCGCTCGACTACAAGACCGACGCGCGCCTGCGCGAGGAGCTCGCCAAAAACGTCACCGACGCCGCACTCGTGGTCGTGGCCCAGCGCATCGCGACCATCATGCACGCCGACCAGATCATCGTGCTCGACGACGGTCACGTAGTGGGCACCGGCACGCACGAGGAGCTGCTGCACGGCTGCCCGGCGTACCTGGAGATCGCACAGTCGCAGCTTTCCGCCGAAGAGCTAGGGCTTACCCAAGAAGAAATTGCAGCCGTCACGGAAGGAGGCGAGCGCTAATGGCAGACGAGACCAAGACTCAGATTCCCAAGCCCACCCGCCAGCGTGGTCCCATGGGCCGCATGGGCGGCATGCGTCGCGGCGAAAAGGCCAAGGACTTTAAGGGCACCATGAGGCAGCTGCTCGGCTATATCGGCCAGCACAAGATTGCCGTGTTTACCGCCGTCGCCTTTGCCGTGTGCTCGGTCATCTTTAACATTGTGGGGCCCAAGGTGCTCGGCCAGGTTACCACCAAACTGTTCGAGGGCTTGGTCGCCAAGGTCAACGGCACCGGCGATGTCGACTTTGCCTGGATCGCCAAGACGCTCGGCTTTTTGCTCTGTCTGTATCTAGCGAGCTCTGCCTGCAGCCTGATCCAAGGCTGGCTCATGACCGGCGTCACGCAAAAGATCTGCTACCGAATGCGCAAGGAGATCGCCGCCAAGATTGCCGTCGTGCCGATGAGCTACTTTAACGGACACAGCAAGGGCGACGTGCTCAGTCGCATCACCAACGACGTCGATACGCTCGGCCAGTCGCTCAACCAGAGCGTGACCCAGCTCATCACGTCGGTGACGCAGATTATCGGCGTGCTCGTCATGATGCTGTCGATCAGCCTGCCGCTCACCGGCGTCACCGTGCTCACGCTACCGGCCGCCGCGATTATCCTGACCGTGATGATTCACTTCTCGCAACCGTACTTCCGCGAGCAACAGCAGGTTCTGGGCGCCGTCAACGGCATTATCGAGGAGGACTTTGCCGGCCAGAACGTTATTCAGGTGTTCGACCGCGCCGAGGCCTCGATCGAGGAGTTCGACCGTCAAAACGACCGCCTCTTTATTAGTGGCTGGCGCTCGCAATTCCTGTCGGGCCTGATGATGCCGCTCATGAGCTTGGTAGGCAACATGGGTTACGTGGGCGTTGTCGTAGTGGGCGCGCAGCTCGCGCTGACCGGCAATGCCACGCCCGGCGACATCCAGAGCTTTATCCAGTACGTGCGCAACTTTACGCAGCCGGTGCAGCAGCTGGGCAACGTGAGCAACACGATGCAGTCGATGGCCGCTGCCACCGAGCGCGTCTTTGAGTTCCTGGCCGCGCCCGAAGAGGAGCAGAAGGCCGACGCGCAGATCCCCGAGAAGCGCCCCGGTCACGTGGAGTTTGACCATGTCAAGTTTGGCTACACGCCCGACAAGACCATCATCCACGACTTTAGCTGCGAGGCGCAGCCCGGCCAGACCATCGCCATCGTCGGTCCCACCGGCGCCGGCAAGACCACGCTCATCAAGCTGCTGCAGCGCTTCTACGATGTGGACGGCGGCTCGCTGCGCGTCGAGGGCATCGACGTGCGCGACTGGGACCGCGCGGCACTTCGCGGCGAGTTTGCCATGGTGCTGCAGGATACCTGGCTGTTTAACGGCACCATCCGCGAGAACATCCGCTACGGACGACCCGATGCAAGCGATGACGAGGTCGAGGCCGCTGCACGCGCCGCACGCTGCGATCACTTTATCCATACGCTCGCCGGCGGCTACGACTTTATGATCAACGAGGAGGGCACCAACCTGTCGCAGGGTCAGCGCCAGCTCGTGACCATCGCCCGTGCCATTTTGGCCGACCGCCCGGCGCTGATTCTGGACGAGGCGACTTCCAACGTCGACACCCGCACCGAGGAGCTTATTCAGCGCGCCATGGATGCGCTGATGCAGGGCCGTACCAGCTTTGTCATCGCGCACCGCCTGTCCACGATCCGCAACGCCGACGTGATCCTGGTGATTCGCGACGGCGACATCGTCGAGAAGGGCACGCACGACGAGCTGCTCGCCCAGGGCGGCTTCTACGCCGACCTGTACAATTCGCAGTTCGACGAAGCGGCGTAAAAACCGGCGGCAAACAACCGCAATGCCAATCAGAACCACCCTTAAAAAGGGTGGTTTGCTCTTAGGGTATAACCCACGGGCCCCGGGCTCGCGTCTAAAGGCGCGGGCCCGGACTTCGTCCAGGCCTAGTGCATCTTGACCCGTGGCGCGCCGGTCGAACCGGCGGGATCACCCCCTCTTGAAGGGGTCCTCGTACTCCTTCACGCTCAGCTTGTCCAGCGCGATGTCGTGGGACTCCTGCTCCCTGATGTACCTGGCGATCGTCGCCTCGTTCAGGCCGACGGTGGACACGTAGTAGCCCTCCGCCCAGAACTTCCTGTTGCCGAACTTGTACTTGAGGTTGGCGTGCCTGTCGAATATCATCAGCGAGCTCTTCCCCTTCAGGTAGCCCATGACGCTCGCGACGCTGTACTTCGGCGGGATCGCCAGCAGCACGTGCACGTGGTCGGGCATCAGGTGCCCCTCGATTATCTCGATCCCCTTGTACTCGCACAGCTTCCTGAGGATCTCCCCTATGTCGCTCCTGATTTGGTTGTAGATCACTTTGCGCCTATACTTCGGCGTGAACACGATGTGGTACTTGCACATCCACTTCGTGTGGGAAAGGCTGTAGGCCTTCTGGGCCATGGCGACCACCCCTTCGACTCGAATTCTTGACGGCCTGAACAATCGTCAATATCGGTCGGAGGGGTGGCTTTGTAAAGCCGTTTGTCTCCACCCGCGTAGCGGGTGGTTTAAAGCTGGCCGCTGCGCGGCCAGCAGACTAAAGTCTTGAACAAAAACACGCCGCTCGGGAGCGGCGCATTCATTCGAATCCATATTTGAGTGTATCAGCGAACCCAAAAGGTTGCGCAACGAATGGGCAAATTAAGGATGCGAGCGGAAGCATCCATGCGATAAGCGGATACGAAGCATCTTTGTTGCACAACAAACTCACAGTCGCACGGGGAAAATATGACTACCCCGTGCGTCGCGAGGAAAACATACGGCAGGAGCAGGCTCGCCACCTAAATCGCGCGACGGGCCTCGATGGCGCGGCCAAGCGTAAGCTCGTCGGCATACTCCAGGTCGCCGCCCACGGGAAGGCCGCTTGCCAGACGCGACACCTCGACGCCTAGTGGCTTGATGGTGCGAGCTAGGTAGCTCGCCGTGGTCTCGCCCTCGATATTGGGGTTGGTGGCGATAATGACCTCGTGGATGTCCTCGTGGCCCAGGCGCGCCAGCAGCTCGCGGATATGCAGCTGCTCGGGACCGATCTTGTCCATGGGGCTAATCACGCCGCCCAGCACATGGTACAGGCCATGGTAGCTGCCCGTGCGCTCGATTGCCTGGACGTCGCGCGGCTCGCCCACCACGCAAATGCGGGTGGTATCGCGCATCGGGTCCTGGCAGATGGAACACTCGTCGGCCGTGGCGTAGTTAAAGCAACGGCTGCAAAAGTGGACCTCCTGCTTGACCTCCAGGATGGCCTCGGCCAGGCGGTGGGCCTCCTCGGCATCGGCCTCGAGCAGGTAATAGGCGATGCGCTGGGCCGACTTGGGACCAATGCCCGGCAGACGACCCAGCTCATCGAGCAGTTTTTGCAGACTGTGATTCGCACTCATATATATGCGTGTCTTAGAACGGCATGCCCGGGATGTTGAGGCCGCCGGTGATGGCGCCCATCTGCTTGTTGGCGAGCTCGTTGACGCCGCGGACGGCCTCGTTGACGGCAGCCATGATCATGTCCTGCAGCATATCGACGTCCTCGGGATCGAGGGCATCGGGGTCGATGGTGAGGTTGACGAGCTCCATCTCGCCGTTGACGGTCACCTTGACCATACCGCCGCCGGCAGAGGCGTCGACGGTCTGGGACTTGAGGTTCTCCTGCGCGGCGGCAAGCTGCTCCTGCATCTTGCGAGCCTGCTTCATCATCTGCTGCATGTTCATACCGGCCATGATGGCTCCTTTACGTGCGGCCGCGCGACAAGCTGCAAGGGCAGCCGGAGCACGGCGGGACTTTCAAACTCAAAAATCGTACCACGGCGCGGGGCAAGCAAGCGGGGCGGACACACTACCTCAGTCGATATACATGTCCTGGAGCGTGATGCGCCCCCAAGATTATGCAAGGTCGAATTATGCAAGGTTGCATAATATCGCATACTCAATCTAGTAGAGCCGAATCCGGCATTTCATGTGCGCCACTAAATAGCTAAATGCCGAACCGCTGCTCGAGGCGGCGCACATGGCGGCAGGGTATAATTTGATTGTCATAGATAGTAATTTGGAGGTGCCCCATGAATGTCCCCGACGCGCTCCAAAACATCCGCTCAAAACACCCCGTCGCATATGTGGTTCTCTATCTCTTTGTCGGCTGGGCATTGCTGGTTGTCATCACCCATGCTATAGCCTTTGGAGCAGAACTGCTGATAGCCAGCTCGGACCAGCCCATCGTCAAATGGGAAGCGACCGATGAGTGCACCGACGGAACTCGAACCATTTACTACAACAGCCCGTCCCTCTACCAAGAGTTCAAGGTCAAGATAAAGGACTCCAAGATTGTCGATGCCGAACCAGGCGCTTTCTTGACAATCGGAGCAACCCTCAACGCCGAGCAAGTCGAGCACACGGACAGCCATGCGACGTATCGTATCGACCTCAGCATCCTAGGCCGACCGTCACGCACCTGTCTGCTCGAATGCGATATACGCGGCACCACGTTGCACATGTCCGAAATACAGATGCGCCCGGGCAAAGAGATCTCTTCTTGAGCAGCATACCCGCCCGCACGGTTACTCCACCGGTTTGAAGATGGTGGCCTGACCGAAGACGCTGCGGATGAGGGCTTTGGCCTCGTCCTCGGTCTGCGGGATGCTTGGGGCTGCGCCCTGATGGCCGAAGGGACTGCCCGCGCCGGGGTTGGACTCCCAGGGAGCTGCAGGAGCGTCCTCCTCTTTGGGGGCAGTTGCAGCGGGCTTGGGCGCGGGCGTCGCACCCGGCACGTCGAACGGAGGCAGATCGTCCCCGCTCGCATCGCCTGCAAAGCCGCCGACCATGGCGTCATCGTAGGGCACCTGCTCGGATTCCCACGGTGCAGACTGCGCAGACGGCTGAGCCTTGGGAGCGGCAGAGCGCTCGGGCGCACGGGGTGCGGGCTCAGTCGGAAGCTTACCCGTGGCAGGAGCGCCGGCGGGGTTGTCGGAGCGTAGCCAGGGGGCTTTGCCCAGGTCAGACGACTTGGGCGCGGGCGAGGCGGGCTTGGGCGCGGGCGTCGGAGCAGCCGGTTTGGGCGCCGCGGGCTTAGGCGCCGACGGGGTCGATGCCGCTACCGGTGCCGTTTGCTGCTGCGACGCGCTGGCGCTCGAGAATGCAGGGGCCGCCGAGGACACGGGTTGCGGGTCCGCAGATGCCGCAGCCCGTGCAGATGGAGAATGCTCCTCATGTTGAGGAGCCGGCGTGCCACCCCCATCCAGGACATAGTCGACGGTACGACGACCGAAGACCGCGCAGACCGTCGGCAGGACCACCGACTGCGTATCGGCGCGACCGAGCATCTTAATGGCAAAAGTCGAACCCGCGGGGAACGAGACCGTGAGTTTGGAGCCGTCGTCGGCCGTGGCGCGGGCGTTGAGCAAAAGCCCTGCGTAGGAAGCCTGACGCGCCTTGACACGCTCGACAACCTCGGCCCATTTGCGCTGCAGCTCTCCGGCATCCTCGACCGCGGGCGTCTCGGCGGCACCGGCGGCGGCAACCTGGGCGGCGTTGTTGGACTGGGGCTTAGGTGCCGGAGCGGTGGCAGGCGCGGGGGCCGCAACGGGCTGAGGCGTCGGAGCCGGCGCAGGCTGAGGTGCAGGCGCTGCAGGCTTGGAAGCTGACACGGACGCAGAACGGGGCGCAGGCTGAGCCGTCGGAGCGGCAGCACCACGGTCCCAAGGCATACCGCCCTGGCGCGCGGACGTAGCAGCGGGGGCAGCGGATGCCGCCGGGGCGGCAGCGCGGGCGCCCGAAATGAGCGTCGGCTGTTGGGCAGCAGCGGGTACGGATGCTGCAGGCGCGGCGGCCTGAGCAGCAGCCACGCTCGCCGGCACGGCGGCGTTGGCAACCATGGCCTCCAGGCGTGCCACGCGCTCGGCCAATGCCTCAATCGTTAAATCAGCCTCGGGACGCGCCAGACGCGTGCAGGCAATCTCGAGCACCAGGCGCACGTCGCTCGCGCCCCTCATCTCCAGTGCGGCATCGTCGAGCACTGTCAGCACACGAGCCAGGCGGTCGGCAGGATGCTCGCCAAAGGCAGCGGCCTCGGCAGCAAGCGCCTCGGCCTGCTCGGAGCCGCCCTCAAACAACTCGGCACGGGCACCGGCAACGCAGGCAACATACACGTCGCGCACGTGCGCCACCAGGTCGCGCGTCAGCTCCAGCAGATCGTTACCTTCCTCGACCTGCGCGCGAATAAGCCCATACAGCTCGGCAACATCGCGATCGGCAATGGCGCGGGAAAACTCGCCCAGAATCTGGTCCGAAACCTCGCCTAAAAGCGAGCGGGCGTCGTCCGCATGCACAGAACCGTTGCCAAAGACGCTCAGCTGCTCCAGCGTGGAAAGCGCGTCGCGCATACCGCCCTTGGCATGGCGCGCCACAATGGCGAGTGCCTCGTCGTCGTAATCGAAGCCCTCCTGCTCGCACACGTATGCCAGGCGATGCTCGATATCCTCGTTGCCGATGCGATGGAAATCGAAACGCTGGCAGCGCGAGAGGATGGTCTCCAGAATCTTTTGCGGGTCGGTGGTGCACAGCACAAAGATCACGTGTGCCGGCGGCTCCTCAAGCGTCTTGAGCAGCGCGTTGAACGCCGCCGTCGTGAGCATGTGGACCTCGTCGATGATATAGATCTTGTACTTGCCGCGCACTGGGGCAAAGTTGACGGAGTTGATGATCTCCTCGCGCACGTTGTCCACGCCGGTACGGCTTGCGGCATCGAGCTCGTAGACATCCGGGTGGTTGCCCTCGGCGATGAGCTCGCACTCCTCGCAAGTACCGTCGGGCATGCAGCCGCTTGCACCCTCGGCGCGCGCCGCCTCGGCATTGCGGCACAGCAGCGCCTTGGCCAGAATGCGCGCCATGGTGGTCTTGCCCGTGCCGCGCGGTCCGCAGAACAGGTAGGCGTGGGACAGGCGCCCCTCGGTGATGGCGTGCTCGAGCGTCGAGACGATATGTTGCTGGCCCACCACGGAGTCGAAGGTGAGCGGGCGATACTTTCGGTACAACGATTCCATGGGTGCTCCCCCGGGTATACTGAGTCTTGTTGCCGCGGCGGCCATGCGGTCGCACGGCATACTGCATTCCATAATACCCGTACGGCGAGCCCGCCGCGATAGGAGTCCAAAGAGCATGGCAGACGCAGAGAGCAACCTCGTCCCCTCCGAAGCAGCCGACCAGGTTGAGGTCGCGCTCGAGGAGCAGGCCGCAGCCGACGACGGCATCCTGTACCTCAACGAGTACCAGTACGAAAACGACCTGGTCACCGACTTCGCCCGCCTGGTCGCCTCGCCCAGGCGTCGCGGCTCGCTGTATGTCGCCGCGGCAATTGCCGCGCTCATCGGCATCGGTATGCTGGTGGCCGGCGGCAACTGGATCAAGTTTGGCGTCGTGCTGATCGTATTCGGCGCCTTTTTGGCCTGGTGGAGCAAAAACCTGCACCACACCCTCGCCCGCGACTTTATCGACGCCGTCGAGGCCGACGAGTCCATGGGCGGCCGCTATCGCCGCGTCGCCGCCAACGAGGACGGCCTGATGGTTTGGGGCAAGAGCGGCAAGTCGCAGTTCTTCCCGTTTGACAAGCTCGACCACGTACTCGACGGCGAGCGCATCTTTGTGGCCATGTTCGCCGACCAGGGCGTGACGATCCCCAAGGACACCTTCGTCCGTGGCGATGCCGAGCAGTTCGGCTCCTTCCTTAAGGCGCGCATCAACAAAAAACTCCGCATCGAGACCAAGAAGAAGAAAATGAAGGCCGAGAAGGCCGCCGCCGAGGCCAAGCAGGGCGACAAGGCCCAGGAGACCAAGCGCAAGCAGAAGAAGAACAAGAAAAAGCGCTAAGGCCAAGCCAGGCAGGCAGCCTCGCATCCCGCCATCCTCCCCATGCACCCGAGCGTGCTACACTAGCAGCATCTATGCCACCGCGAACGGCTCGGCTCCGCGCCCGCCGCTCGCAAACGAACTTTAAACGCACGAGGGTTGGCCATGCCGCTTTTCTCGCAACATACCGCCCGGTTCTCGCCGGACGTTCCTTTGGAGGGCACCAGCTCTCGCGAGCTGCTCAAGCGGTACCAGCCGCTCGAGACACTTGCGACCGGCGGTTTTGGCTCCATCGAGATCTGCCGCGACACGCACCTGCGCCGCCGCGTCGCCATTAAGCGCATCCCCCTTATCAACGGTGCCGGCATGCCCGCCAGCGACATCATGGATGTCCTGCGCGAGGCGCACACTGCCGCCATGCTTCAACATCCCAATATCGTGCAGGTCATCGACTTTACGCACGACACAGCCTATGCCTACCTGGTTATGGAATATGTCGATGGCATGTCGCTGGCCGAGTTTTTACATCGCGTGGACGGCCACTCACTTACCTTTGACGAGGCCGCAGCCATTGCCGATGCCCTGGGCCAGGCGCTCACCTTCGCCCATAGTAATGGCGTACTCCACCTGGACATTAAGCCCGCCAACGTGCTCATCGACCACTCGGGCAATGTAAAGCTCACCGACTTTGGCATGGCGCGGCTGTCGTCCGCCGGTGGCTTTGGCGGCTCGCGCGGCGGCACCATCGGCTACATGCCGCCCGAGCAGCTCGATATCGAGACCGGCACGGTCGACGAGCGCGCCGATGTCTTTGCCCTCGCCTGTGTGATCTACGAGGGCCTGTGCGGCAGCGCTCCCTTTATGGCGGCCACGCCCGCCGACTCGCTCGACCGCATCATCGGCGGCGCCACCTATCCCAGCGAGCTGATACCACACTTTCCCCCGGGAGCCGAGAGCGCGCTCATGAGCGCGCTCTCCCCCATGCCGCAGGACCGCCCCAACAGCATCGAGGCATTTTGCGACCAGCTCCTTGCCGGTCTGGGCAGCGTGCGCGAGGGCCGTCGCAGCCTGGAGCAAATGGTTGGCGAGCTTTCGGATGACGAGCAGGAGCTCGACGGTATCGAGCCGTCGCACTACGAGGACGACGCCATCGAGGTCGACCCCGCACTCGGCTGGGCGGGCACGCGCCGGAGCCATGCGCGCGACTACACCATGCGCATTATCTCGACGCTAACGTGCGGCACCTTTAGCTTTTTGCTGATGCAAACGGCCGGGGTCGCGGCGCTTCCCGGCCTGGTCATTGCGGCTATCGCGATCGGAGCGGCGGCTGGCCTGGCCCCCCAGATTGGCTCGGCCATCTCGGCTGTGGGCTTTTTGGTGCTCATGGCCAACGCCACCATGCAGGCGCAGGGCATCCTGTCGATGTTGCCCGTCGCGGTGATCTTTGCCGCCGCCATGTCCGGTTGGTGGATCGCCTGGGGTCGCACCGAGGCTGCCGCGAGCGCCGCACTCACCTGTGCACTCGCGCTTGGCTGTCTGACCGGCAATACCTTCCTGGCAGCTGGGGTCGCCGCCGGCGTCGCGTCATTTTGGCTCGGCCCGGCAAGCGCCGCCGCGGCAACGGGCATGGGCGCGCTTTTTGCCCGCCTGGCGACAGTCGCGCTTTCAGCCGGAGGCGTGCTGGGGCTCGGTAACGTTGCCGCAGCGCTGGGAGACCCGCTCCTTTGGGCTGCCTTTGGGCTGGCCGCGGCAACTGCCGCAGCGTCATCCGCGCTGCTCAATGCCCATGCCAAGCGTGCCAATCAGGGCTCAAACCTTGCCGCAATCGCCGCCATCGCTGTCACCGGCATCGGCTGCGCAGCGGCGTCCTGTCTTGCACACCATATGGAAATTGCCAGCCTTGCAGCCGCGGTCATCGCCAAGGCGGCGGTTGCGGGAATCCTATCCTCTATAATCGTTGGGATATGCCTATATTTGCTCGGATACCAAAGAACCTATACGGAGAGTGATCTTTCGTGAACTTCCTGAACATCTTCGAGGACCACGTGGCCGGCATCTTCGGTGCCACCCGTGCCCCGTTCTCCTTTAAGAAGCTTGCCAAGCAGGCCGCTCGCGACATGGAGGATCAGACTCTGGTGATCAACGGCGTCAACACGGCGCCGGCACTCTATACCATCCTTATCGCCGCCGACGACGATCCCATGCTCGCCCCGTTCTACCCCGAGCTTTCGCGCGAGGTCCGCGAGTTTGTGAAGGCGCAGGCCGAAAAGCGCCGCTATGTCTTTGTCGGCGAGCCCCTCGTGCGCTTTATGATCGATCCGCAGCTGCGCGCCGGCAAGTTCTCGGTCTTTGCCGAGAACGTCGATGCCCCCACGCTCGGCCGCCTGTACGAAGAAGAGCGCGCCTATCAAAACGGCCTGGGCCAGAACAACTCCGCGGCAAGCCGTGCCGCCAGCGCCCCGCGCGCCGGCCAGCAGCAGTTTGCTGCCCCGCAGCAGCAGCGCCCCGCCGCCATGCCCCAGCAGCAGCCGACGCCTCGCGCCGCCGCTCCCGACCCGCTTGCCGTGGCAGACCCCTTCGCGCCTAGCGTCCCCGACCCCGCCGCCGCACCCATCCCGGTGCCTCAGACCGTCTCGCGCGACGCGCTTGCCGGCATGGGCGGAGCCGCCGCGACCGGTGCCGCCGTGGGCCTAGGCGCCGCAGCCGGCATCGCCTCCAACATGGCGAGCACTCGCGCCCCGCAGCGCCCGCTCGCCCAGCTCGTCGACGTCGTGAGCGGCGAGAGCCATAGCATCACCTCTGCACAGGTGACCATCGGTCGCGAGCGCTCAGTTTCCGACATTGCCCTGCGCGACCCCAACGTGTCGCGCCGCCACGCCCAGCTCACCTTTACGGGCTCGGATTGGTCGATCGAGGACCTCAATTCCACCAACGGCACGCTCGTCAACAACCGCCGCATTACGCGCTGCCCGCTGCGCAACGGCGATCTGCTGACGTTTGGCCTGAGTACCTTTGAATTTAGGGGATAGTCGCTTATGAACATCGATATCGTCCTTTTTGCAGGCCGCATCGTCTTGGTCGCCCTGCTCTATATCTTCCTGTTCGCCGTCATGAAGACCGGCGTGGGACTTGTGCGCGGGCAGCGCCGCGACTCGGCTATCTGGACGATTGATGTGGACAAGGGTCCGCGCGGTATCCGCGGCATCCACGTAGACATGCTCGGCCCCGTCATCGTCGGTCGCTCGCCGTCTTCGGACATCTGCATCAACGAACCGTTCGTCTCGGCCTCGCATGCGCGCTTTTCGCTGCAGGGCCCGGCGCTCATCATCGAGGATCTCAACTCGCTTAACGGCACGCTCGTCAACGGCCGCCAGCTCGTGGAGCCCGCGACGCTGCGTGAGGGCGACGAAGTCCAGATTGGCGACGTGGTCATGAAGGTGAACCGTCGATGATCGACGAGGAGAACAAGTCCGCACCTATGACCGAGGCACCGGCCGCCGCCACAGCTGCGCCGGCCCACGCCGCTCCGGCGGGCTCCGCACCCGTGGAGCCCGAGGACACCGTGTTCTCCCTGCCTCTTTCGCATGTAACGCATGATATTTCGGATCTCGCCGATAACGAGGACGAAGAGGATGCCGTAGCGGCGCCCATCGGCGCACATGCTGCGGAACAGCCCACAGCGCCCGAAGCAACCCCAGCGCCGGCTCACTTTGCAGAGCCCGTCGCCGCGGCAATCAACGAGAGCGCTGCGGTGTTTGCGGCACCCGAGCCCGCCGCGCCGGCGTTTCCCATAGCCCCGGCATCCGAGGTTGCGCCCGCGTCTACGCCGGCGCCCGAGGCGGGGGCATCCCCCGAGGACGGCCCTGCACCCAAGACCCCGCAGCCTGCGCCCGCAAGCGAGTCCGATGCCGTGGCCGAGCCCACCGCCCAGTCGCAAAGCACGCCCGCGCCGTCGCACTTTGCGACGCCCGAGCCTATAGACGTCAGCCCGCAAGACGACGAGTCGACCGCCCGCGTTTCCGAGGAGCCCGACTCCCCGAACACCGGCGATTCCGAATCAAACGCCGTGACCGACACCGTCTCTCCCGGTGACACCGCCGAAATCGACGTTGCCGCCGTTGAGGCCAAGCTCAAAGACCCCGGGTCGACCATGAGCTTTGAGCCCCTGACCGAGGAGCGCATCAAGACCGACTCGACCTATGATGCCGGTACCACCACGCAACTCATGTGGGGCGCCCGCTCCGACGTTGGCTGCGTGCGCCCGCACAATGAGGATTCCTACCTGGTGCAGTCGCCGCTCTTTTGCGTATGCGACGGCATGGGCGGTCACGCCGCCGGCGAGGTAGCCTCTTCCATCGCCGTCGAGACTATTGCCAAGACGGCCCCGCAGTCCGCCGACGCAGCGCGCCTGGCCGCAGCCGTCGAGGCAGCCAACGCCGCCGTAATCGAGGCGGCCCTGAACGGCCTGGGCAAGCCTGGCATGGGCTGCACAGCCACTTGCGCCTATATCGAAAACGACACGCTCGCCATCGCCCACGTGGGCGACTCGCGCGCCTACCTGCTCCACGAGGGCACGCTCATCCGCGTGACCCGCGACCACTCCTATGTGGAAGAACTCGTGGACGCCGGCGAGATCACGGCAGACGAGGCTCGCGTCCACCCCAACCGTTCGGTCATCACCCGCGCACTGGGCTCGGACCCCGCCATGTATGCCGACCACTTCACTCTGCATATCGAGGAAGGCGACCGCCTGATCCTGTGCTCCGACGGCCTTTCGAGCATGATTCCCGATAGCGATATCGAGAACATCGCCACGCAATCCTCAACCGCGCAAATCTGCGTCGACAACCTAGTGGACGCGGCGCTTGCCGCCGGCGGCCACGACAACGTGACCGTAGTAGTCGTTGACCTGGTTGACGATGGCGTCATGCGCGAGGCGCAACGCGTGCGTCGCCGCAACGTTACCATCGCCGCCATTCTGGCCCTCGTCTTTGTGCTGGCAGCTGGCATCTGGGCCTACACGGGTGTCACCGGCTCGTACTACCTGGGTACCTACCAGGGCAATGTCGCCGTCTGGCGCGGCCTGCCCGGCAAGCCACTCGGACTCAAGCTCCACTGGCTCGAAAGCGAAACCAGCATCAAGCTGTCCGACCTGCCCGAAGACACGCAAAACCGCCTCAAGGCGGGCATTCCGCAAACAAGTGTCGACGATGCGCAGGACACGATATCCAAGTACCGCCACCAGATCGACGAGGAGCAGACCCGCCAGGTGATCGACGCGCAAACGATTCGCGACAACACCAATCAGGGATCGACCTCCGAATCAGATTCCGAGAAAACCGCCGAACAGTCCGCCGAGGCCGAAGCCTCCGATAAGAATTAGAAAGGGAGTGCCGCTTATGAGTCGCCGCAACACCGAGCTGCTCTTGCTCATCGCCTCGGCGTTCCCCGTCATCCTGCTGTATGCGATGTACGTCCTCACCGCGGGCGCTGCCATCTCCTTTGAGACGCTCGCCGTACCGATCGGCCTCTTTGCCGCCTTTGCCGCGGCCCACATTGCCGTGCGCATCTTGGCGCCCGGTGCCGACCCTGCCATCCTGCCCATCGTATTTATACTTTCGGGCATCGGCATCACGTTCGTGACGCGTCTCGCCCCCGCTCTCGCCATCTCACAGCTCATCATCCTGTTTGTCTCGGTGGCCCTGATGGTGGGAACGCTCGCGTTGGTTAAGAACCTCGACGTGGTCATGCGCTACAAGTACACCTTTGGCATCATCGGCATCATTCTGCTGATGCTGCCTATCTTTATCGGCACCACGATCTCGGGCTCCAAGCTGTGGATTCGCATCGCGGGCTTTACCATCCAGCCCGGCGAGTTCGCCAAGGTCTTTATCGTCCTGTTCCTGGCCGGCTACCTGGCCGAGAACCGCGAGCTGCTCTCCATCTCCAACCGCAAGATCTTGGGCTTTAAGATCCCTCGCCTGCGACTGCTGCTGCCGCTGTTTGCCGTGTGGGGTGTGTGCCTGCTCGTCGTCGTCTTCGAACGCGACCTGGGTTCGGCCGTGCTGTTCTACACCATCTTCTTGCTGATGCTCTACGTTGCCACGGGGCGCTTTTCGTATGTCGTTATCGGCCTTGCGCTCTTAGCTGTTGGAGCCGTGGGCGCCTACAAGTTCCTGTCTCACGTTCAGGTGCGTTTCCAGGTTTGGCTCGATCCGTTTAAGGACGCCCAGGGCCAGGGCTACCAGATCGTCCAGTCGCTCTTCTCGCTTGCCGATGGCGGTCTGGTCGGTGTTGGCATCGGCAACGGCATGGCCAACAACATCCCTGTCGTCGAGTCCGACTTTATCTTCTCGGCTATCGGCGAGGAGATGGGCCTTTTGGGCGGCGGCGCCGTGCTCATCCTGTTTATGCTCTTTGCCGTGCGTGGCCTCACCACAGCTGCCCGCGCAAAGTCCGACCTTGCCGCCTTTAGCGCCACCGGTCTTACGGCAGCCATCAGCTTCCAGGCCTTTTTGATCGTTGGCGGCGTAACCCGCCTGATCCCGCTGACCGGCGTCACCCTGCCCTTTATGAGCCAGGGCGGCTCCTCTCTGCTGGCGAGCTTCATCATCGTCGCGCTCCTGCTGCGCGCCGGTGACGAGGCGACCGGACGCGAGGCCGAGCTTACCGGTACCGGCACCATGGCCGCCATCACCGATGATCAGGTCGCATCTGCCGCCGCCCCGACGGGCACGCGCTTTGCCACCTCGTCTTCCTACGGCAGCGGCAGCCATTCCGTCGGCTCGCGCATGCGCCGTCGCCTGCTCGACACGCCTGAATCCGGTGTGCTCGGCCGCGTTGCGCTCGCCAACCGTCTAACCCGTGCGGTGCTCGCCTTTACGGCGCTGTTCGCCATCCTTATCGGCAACCTCACCTATGTCCAGGTCATCAAGGCCAAGGACTATCAGGACATGCCGACCAACAACCACACCATCGCCCGCTCCAAGTACATCCAGCGCGGTTCCATCATCACGTCCGACGGCGTGACGCTGGCCGAGTCGCTGCAGCAGGAGGACGGCACCTATGTACGCTCCTACCCCAACGGTAACCTAGCAGCGCACGTGGTTGGCTACGTGAGCCAGCAGTATGGCACCACCGCCATCGAGAGCGTCATGAACGACACGCTCACCGGCTCTAAGGATTACTCCAGCTGGAACAACGCCATCGCGTCGCTCGCGGGCCAGACCCAGCCGGGCAACACCGCCAAGCTCACCATCGACTCACGTATCCAGACGGCGGCCGAGCAGGCACTCAAGGGCTTTAAGGGCGCTGTAGTGGTCATCGATCCGCGTACCGGCGCGGTGCTCGCATGTGCCAGCTCGCCCACCTACGACAACACCAACATCGATGCCCTGCTGCAGACGGGCGGCGGCGAGGACGGCTCCATGTACAATCGCGCCATGGACGCGCTGTACACGCCGGGCTCAACGTTTAAGGTCGTTACGCTTTCCGCGGCACTCGAGACCGGTACCGCCAGCCTTACCAGCACCTACCAGGCGCCCGGGTCCATGGACATCGGCAACGCACCGGTCACCAACTATGCCAACGAGAGCTACGGCACCATCAGCCTGCAGCAGGCCTTTGCCGTGTCCTCCAACGTCGTCTTTGGTCAGGTGGCAAACGAAGTTGGCGCAAACACGCTCGTGCAGTTTGCCAACGCCTATGGCTACGGCCAAAAACTCGGCCAGGACCTGACCTCCGCGGCCTCCATCATGGCCGACCCGTCGCTCATGACCGAATGGGAGACCGCCTGGGCCGGCGCCGGCCAGCCTGTCGGCATGGACCATACGCCCGGCCCGCAGACCACCGTAATGCAAAACGCCGTGATTGCCGCCGCCATCGCTAACAGTGGCGTGGTCATGGACCCGTACTTTGTAGCCCAGGTACTCGCTCCGGACGGAACCGTGGTCAAGACCACGCAGTCCCGCTCGCTGGGGCAGGCCGTCAGCTCCGCCACGGCCGACCAGGTCAAGCAGGCTATGCTCGCGGTTGTCCAGTCCGGTACCGGTACCGATGCCCAGATTCCGGGCGTCAAGGTCGCCGGCAAAACCGGTTCGGCCGAGACCGGCGGCACCAACGTCAACTCGATGTTCGTTGGCTTTGCACCTTACGATTCACCCACGGTCGCTATCTCGGTGGCCTTGGAGGATTTCGACAAGCATGACGTCAAGGCCGCCAAGATCGCCGGTATCGTCCTGACCGCGGCGCTTGCCGCACAGGGAGCGTGATGCCCATGATCGAATCGGACACCCGAGGCGCGCCGCGGCCGAAGAGTTAGCGGCAACGCGCCAAACGGCCCCAGCGGCCACATCGTAGGTACTACACACATCGTTGAGCGAATAGTTATGTTAGGAGCAGGAATGGAACAGAGGGTCCTCGGGGGAAGATACCTCCTCAAGGATAAGGTGGGAACAGGCGGCATGGCGACCGTCTACCGTGCACAGGACCAGGTCCTCGACCGCACGGTAGCCGTCAAGATTATGCTGCCGCAGTATGCTGGCGACGCAACCTTCGCCGCACGCTTTAAGCAGGAGGCCCAGGCAGCAGCCGGTCTCTCCTCACCCTATATCGTGGGCGTCTACGATTGGGGCAAGGACGGCGACACCTATTACATCGTCATGGAGTACCTGCGCGGCACCGACCTTAAGAGCGGCATCAAGAGCCACGGCGCCCTCGACCCCAAGAAGGTCGCCCAGATCGGCTCGCAGATCAGCTCCGCGCTTTCGGTCGCCCACAAGCACGAGATCATCCACCGCGACATTAAGCCGCAGAACATCATGGTGCTGCCCGACGGCAACATCAAGGTGATGGACTTTGGCATCGCGCGCGCCAAGAACAGCCACCTCACGCAAGACAACAACGTGCTGGGAACCGCCCACTACGTCAGCCCCGAGCAGACCCGTGGTCAGGACCTCGGCCCCACCTCGGATATCTACTCGCTGGGCGTCGTGATGTACGAGTGCGCCACCGGCCGCGTCCCCTTTGACGGTGACGACGCTATCTCGGTCGCACTCAAGCAGGTCAACGAGCTGCCTATTCCGCCGAGCCAGATCAACTCCGGTGTCGACGCCGACCTTGAGCGCATCATCCTCAAGTGCATGGAGAAGGACCCGGCAAACCGCTTCCAGACCGCCGACGAGCTGCGTCAGGTGCTCAACAGCTACCTGTCGGGCCGTGCCGTCAACGTCTCGGAGCCCACGCGCATCATCGGTGCCCCCGGTGAGCTGGGCGCCACCAAGACTCGCGAGCTTTCCGATCAGACGCGCGCCATGGTGCGTCCCGTCTCGGGCGTGAGCGGCCAAAATACCGCCCGTAGCTCGGTTTCGGGCTCCACCGGCTCCTACGAGGTCGAAAAGCCCAAATCCAACAAGAACAAGATCATCGCCGCCGTGGTGGCAGCCGTTGCCGTCATCGGCATCGTGGTGGCCTTTGCCACAGGACTCTTTGGCGGCGAGCAGGTCACCGTGCCCGATGTGCTGGGCAAGGACCAGCAGACTGCCGTCGAGCTGATCAAGGAAGCCGGCCTCGAGGTCGGCACCATCGACCAAAGCTACAACGACGATGTCGACGAGGGCAAGGTCGCCGAGCAGACGCCCAACGGCAACACCAAGAAGACCAAGGGCACCAAGGTGAACCTGGTAATCTCCAAGGGCCCCAAGCCCTCCGAAAAGGTTGAGGTTCCCAAACTTGTCGGCCTGACCAAGGACCAAGCAGAAGCCGCACTGGCAAGCGTTGGCCTGAAGGGCAACGCCTCCGAGGAGGCCAACGAGGCTGATGAGGGCCAGGTCTTTGAGCAGGGCACCGAAGCCGGTAAGGAAGTCGCGAAGGGCACGACCATCTCGTACAAGGTCTCGAGCGGCCCGGATACCACGTCCGTCCCCGACCTGACCGACATGACCGAGGCCCAGGCGCGCAACGCCCTCGATATGGCAGGCTTTGGCGTCGACGTGAGCTACCAGGAGAACGACTCGGTTACCGAGGGCACCGTGATCAGCTGGAACCCCAGCGGCAAGCAGAAGCCCGGCGCCACGATTACCGTCGTCATTGCCAAGAAGTCCGGCAAGGCCACCGTCCCGGGCAACCTGTACGGCAAGAGCATCACCGCCGCCGTTACCGCGCTCAACAACGCCGGTTTCTATAACATCGGCTTCTGTGACCAGAACGGCAATCCCGTAAGCGGTAACGAGGATGCCACCGTTACGGGCGTCTCCCCCACTGGCAAGCAGTCCACCGACAGCACGATTACGCTGACGGTCGCACTTTCTGGTTCGGGCTCGGGCTCGGGCACGAGCACGGGCGACGATTCCGGTACGACCAACTAGTCGCCACCCCACCGCTCATCGCGGCTTTCGCCGCAAACATATTCGCTCACAGGCGCCCGCTTGCTCCCCCAGCAAGCGGGCGCCTCGTTTTTGACATGGCATGAACCAGAAGAGCCAGGCACCGTAGCGGTACCGGGCTCGATATTCCTCTGGTGCCCCCGGGCGGATTCGAAAACTCCCCCGCGGGGAAATGAGTGACGCGGGTGTCGACGGCTCGAATCCTGCCCTTAGACCAGAAGAGCCCGGCACTGTAGCGGTACCGGACTCGATATTTCTCTGGTGCCCCCGGGCGGATTCGAACCGTCGACACCCGCTTTAGGAGGTCATGGTCATTTACCTTACCTGGGCAAATGCAATTTTGCCCTATTATATATATTCGCAGGTAGATTAGCTGTTTTTGAGTTTCTGCTGGTTCTTATTAGAATTCTATTTCACCTCTTTTTCACCCCTAGCAGTTGCGTTTACGGCTTGCAGGGGTGAAAAGTTTACGTT
>ERZ1106931.433-NODE-433-length-28555-cov-8.076702_pt1 | contig 28555 bp, 21 predicted proteins | sample MGYA00403664_ERZ1106931 | MGnify/ENA primary metagenome ERZ1106931 (study PRJEB35170, sample SAMEA104062435) | human gut metagenome | biome: human gut; feature: human-associated habitat; material: faeces | place: Denmark | collected 2012-06-29 ... | reverse complement strand
AGTCATCGGGCACTATCTGAACATAAAACACTATCAGTAAATTGGAGTCATTACCCGGGTTCAGGTGATGAATCCGCACATTTTTAACTCTGGATTTGAAGAATAATTACTAGATATCCATTATTTTTTCCTGTCTCCAAACTGACCCCATGATGGATGGTTTATGGCTCTGTCCACGATACCGGCGACGGACCCGTCTGCTACTGGCTTCGGCATACCACAAAATCCTGACGCCTCCGCATGGCGTCGTTGTCCAACCCCGGGAACGGGGAAAAGCCAGTTTCCCCCGCTCCTGGCGTTTCTTAAACACCCGTTAAGGAAATACTGTGAAAAAAATGAACCGTACGCTCCGCAGATGTTGTCTGTCCGGGCTTATCAGCCTGTCTTTGTTTGCACCTTTTCCGGTTGTGTATGCCGACAGCATCGAGACGGGATATTCGCCGGAAGGAACGGCTCTGCAGCTGGTCCTGAAGACTATTAATTCTGCACAGCAGGAAATCCGGCTGATGGGCTATTCCTTTACCTCACCCGAAGTCGCCGGCGCGCTTGTCAGGGCAAAGCGGCGTGGCGTCGATGTGAAAGTGGTTCTGGACTGGAAAGCCAATACCGGCAAGCAAAACCAGGCGAGTCTGGCGGCCATGAATCTTCTGGTCAATGCCGGCATCCCGGTTCGCACAGTGTCGCAGTACAAAATTATGCATGACAAAGTCATCATTGCTGATGGCCGCAATATTGAAGTCGGGTCTTTTAACTACACTTATATTGTTTAACCAGTTTAAGTATCGCATTGTGTTGAACTAATCCAACCGTCATTCACTTCTTGTGTGGTTTGGGTCGAGATCAGTTAACGTCGTTTCTGGACTTTTCGATTTTCACCGATTTTAACCTGCTACGAAACATGCCGAGAACGAGCGTTCGGTTACTTCACCTGATGAAACCATCAGTTTCATTGATATGTATCAAAATTTTAGGGCGCAAAACTGCGGTGTTCTAAGTTACCTCACCAAGTGAATTTTCTGTCCATTGGCATAATTATCCAGATAAAAAATCTTATATAATTCTTTTAAATCAATCAGATAAAAATATAAAGAACCACCACTATTAATTATATTTACTTTTGTTTACATTAATTCACTTTGTGCATACATTTGTACATGTGATAGTCAAATGGCACTTTATGCAAAATTAAATAAGAGGGATTTTTATGTCAAAAGTCAGAGAGTTAACTATTGCCGAAATGAACTTAGTAAGTGGCGGCGGGCATTTTGGTGATATTCATGATGCTCAGGGTGTAGGTACTGGAAACAAAAACAATGGGGGAGCACGTAATTCATTAGGGCGCAATGCACCGACACATATTTACAGTGACCCAAATACTGTAAATTGTGCTAATTCTGTCTTCAGTGGAATGGTTGGTGGTGCCATTAAAGGTGGAGTTGTTGGGATGGCAAGGGGGACAATTGGTGGCGGTGTTCTCGGTCAGTGTCTTTCAGGAGGTGGTAATGGAAATGGAGGCGGTAATAAAGCGGGTTCCAGTAATTGCTCAGGAAGTAATGTCGGTGGGACTTGTAGTCGATAAATAAGCATCAATGGAGGATGCCGCTTTGATTATTAAATTTTTTTCTTTTATTTTAAGTTTATTACTTGGGTTTGCACTACTCAGTGGTTCCTCCGTTATTGATTTGTCATGGTTTGCATTTCCTGAGGGGTTTTCAAAAATAGTAATCACATTGATTACTCTTTTTTCCACTGCCAAATTTACAGATTTTGTTTTGATAAAAATAAGAAATATAAGGCTGTGACTTGTAATGAGTAAGTACGAGCGCCCGTTTGTATATACTAGATATAATAGCATGTTTTTTTTGGTTGTGGTTATGATTTCATCTATCGCAACATTAATTCCGTCTGTTATGCTGTATCATGTCAGCTTGGACATGGCTTTTTCATTTATGTTTACTTCAGAGTTTTTAATTGCGTTTTTGATTTATTTGTTTTATTTAAGGGAGCTTCCAGAGTGTAGAATACGAATAAAAACAGATGTAGCGACAGCCAAGACCTCAGCTCTTTCATTCCTTACAATCATTTTTATTCAGCTTGTAGTTTACTGTTATAGGGACTATTTGTATCATTTTGAGCCATCGCAGATAAACTGGATAGCGGTTTTGGTAGCAACTCTGGTCGTACCCTACTATGAAGAGATCGTTTACAGAGTCTGTGCTTTCGGTTTTCTGTGCTCAATCTTTAGAAAAAACCTACTCATACCTAGTTTGATTACATCTGTGTTTTTTTGTGTTATGCATTCGCAGTATTATAACATTCTGGACCAAGCGATTCTTTTTGTTGTGTCTATGTTGCTGTTAAAGGTAAGAATAAAGAGTAAAGGCATTTTCTATCCTATGGTAATACATGCCGGTATGAATTTTTTTGTTCTAATGTTAAATATTCTATGATTATGGACATATTTAGAAGTGAGGCATTAAAATATCATAGTGATACCGAGTGCGGTGATATTGTCATACCTGCGTCATTCAGTATGGCCGTATGTGCTATTGCCACATTATTTATATTTATGAGCATGGCTCTGTTCGTCTGTTATGGTAGTTATACCCGTAAAGCTCACCTGACCGGTATCGTTATGCCTTCATCCGGGCTGGTAAAAATTACACCGCAATATTCCGGTTATATAACTCAGTTGACCGCCTCAGAAGGTCAGCATGTTGTTGCTGGTGAGCCTCTCTACCATATTAACGGCGAGCATTTTAACGGGCAGGGATCCGGTACTCTAGCTGCCATGAGTCTTTCTCTCAGAACACAGTATGCGATGCTGGCGTCTCAGCAGGCGCTGGAATCACGTGACAACCAGCAGCAGCAGGTCGCGTTAAGGCAGAGAATTGTCTCTCTACAACTACAGGTCAAAAGTGCGGAACTGCGACTGCAACTGGCTGAAAGTCAGGTCGGGCTGACCACATCCGTCATGAGGCGCTATAAAGAACTAGCCGGCACGCATTACGTATCAGATATCGAATACCAGCAGAAACAAATAGAGGTCTCTACGGCGCAGCAAAACGTTGAAGATCAGCGACAGGGGCTTCTGCAGTTACGCACTACGATAGAAGCCACTGAAGACGATCTTAACCACCTTATCGTCCAGGGGGGAAGTCGTAGGGCTGAACTGGACAGACAGCTACAAGAGATCAGGCAACAGCAGGAGGAACTTGCTGGGCAGGAGAACTTCACATTGACGGCACCGGTATCAGGTACTGTTGCTGCGGTGCTGGTCAGACAGGGACAGTCTGTCAGAGCATTAGAGCCCGTGATGACAGTAGTGCCGGATAATGCCAGCCTGCAGATAGAACTTTATGCCGCCAGTCAGAATGCCGGTTTTATTCAGCCCGGACAGCGGGTAGCACTGCGCTTTGCCGCCTTCCCTTATCAGAAGTTTGGCGTTCAGTACGGGACTATCCATGAAATCAGTCGTACAACGCTGACACCTTCGGATTTACTCTCCGTGTCCCCAGTAACCTGGAAGGAGAATGAAGGGCGCTATCGAGTCATCGTCATACCTGAGAACACTTTTATCTTGGCTTATGGAAAAAAAGAATCCCTTCGCCCCGGTATGACTCTTGAGGGGGACGTCAACCTTGATACACGTCATTTATGGGAATGGATGACAGAACCTCTCTGGAGCCTGAAAGGAAAAATGTAATGGAATCACTGAACTGGACAGGGAGGAGACACCTTCCCCTTATTCGCCAGACAGAATCAGCTGAATGTGGCCTGGCGTGTCTGGCGATGATGGCCTGTTGGCATGGTTTTCAGACAGACTTACCTACACTTCGTGAACGCTTCAGTATCAGTACTCAGGGGATGACGCTGCAGAGACTGATCGAATGCGCAGCTGGTATCCGGTTGTCCTCACGTGCAGTCAGGTTAGAGCCGGAAGACCTGAAATCTCTTACCCTCCCTTGTATTCTCCACTGGAACATGAATCATTTCGTTGTTCTCCATAAAGTTCGCAGGAGTAGACTGGTCATTCATGATCCGGATAAGGGGAAAATGATACTCTCCCTGCAGGACGCAGGAAAGCACTTCACCGGTGTTGCACTTGAGCTGATGCCGGCCAGCGATTTTACGGTCAGAGATGAAAGAAAGAAAATTCAACTGCGCCAACTGACTGGTAAGACACCCGGCCTGCTGGCGGCAATGTCACGGATCATCATCTTTGCACTGTCACTGGAGATCCTTGCGCTGGGAAGCCCACTGCTCAATCAATTGGTGATCGATGAAGTCCTGGTGGCTGCCGATCAAAGTCTGTTGACTGTGGTTATCATTGCACTGTTGCTATTGTCACTGACACAAATGCTGCTGTCGCTGGCCCGCCAATGGGCCAGTATCACCCTGTCCGTCAATTTTAACATGCAGTGGACTGCCCGAGTTTTCCACCACCTGGTCCGTCTCCCTTTGGCCTGGTTTGATGCGCGCAGTAGAGGAAGTATTAATGCCCGTTTTGAAGCGGTAGATACCATCCAGCAGGCGCTGACCACGCAGGTACTGGAAGGTATTCTGGATGTACTACTTGTGGTGACTGCGCTTTGCATGATGTTGCTATACAGCCCTGAAATGACTCTGATAGCGGTACTGGCAGCGGTCATCTATGGTGTACTGAGAGCGCTGTGGTATCCATCCCTGCGACAGTCAGCTGAAGATGCCTGGGATGCCGGTGCCAGGGAATCCGGACATTTTCTTGAAACTCTCAACGGGATCCTGAGTCTGAGAATTAACGGTGTCACTACTCATCGTGAAGCCGCTTGGCTAAATCTTAATGTCACCCGCAGAAATACGCAGTTACGACAGAGTCGACAGCTGATGTGCTATGACATTGTGCACACCCTGACTGGTAGTGTGGTATCGGCAATTATTTTGTGGAAAGGCGCGGGTGAAGTGCTGAACGGTACCTTCACCGTTGGTATGCTGGTTGCTTATTTATCGTACCAGATGCGTTTTTCCTCGAGTATCAGTAGCCTGACTGACAAGTTTTTTGCCTGGCGTATGCTCGATGTCTATAACGAGCGTCTGGCAGACATTGTGCTCACCCCGACAGAAGGCTATCAACAACAAACAGTTCAGGATGATAGCAGCACTTCAATCGTCCCCTCTATATTCCAGGACAGAGTAGCTGAAGATACTGACCTCCCGTTATCACTCGCGCATATAATATTCAGCCATAAGGGTAGTAACATGCCGATACTCCGCGGAGTATCGCTGACGCTGCAACCAGGTGAAGTGGTGGCTATTACTGGAAAATCCGGATGTGGTAAGTCGACGCTGGTAAAGCTGATCCTGGGAATTCATATTCCTGATGAAGGGACGATTAGGACATTTGGCATACCACATATACATCCGGATTATTTCCAGATACGTCGGCGCATTGGCACCGTACTGCAGGAGGACCACCTTTTCAGAGGTTCTATTGCAGATAATATCATTTTTTTCAGTGAAGACCGTAACCATGAACGAATGATCCAGTGTGCTCGCCTGGCACTCATCGAAAGCGATGTTATGGCAATGCCAATGGGATATCAGACATTAATTGGTGAAACCGGTGGTGGGCTTTCCGGAGGGCAAAAGCAACGTATTTTGTTGGCAAGGGCGCTGTATAAAAAACCGGGATTTTTGCTACTGGATGAAGCGACTAGTCATCTTGATGTTGAGAGTGAAATCCAGATAAGTCGGACGCTACGTCAACTTAAAATTCCTGTACTGCTGATAGCCCATCGGCCGGAAACCATAGCATCTGCAGATCGGGTTCTGTGTCTGACCGACGGATACTTTACGGATCTGACGCATCAGTACACAAAAGGTACCGATTATCTGGTTAGTGATTTTACTGATAGTGTGGATATAACTTAGGCTTAACAATAACATAGCACCAAAGTAAGTGCCAAAATCGATAGTACCATATTATGGCATGCGGCTGCTTTCGGTGGCATAACCTTTTGTTGGCGTATTTACTCATCTGGCGACAATTACCAGGTGAGTTTTGGGAGACATATATCTGTCTGGAGGACTATCGTCATGTTAGTTTTCACTGACCTGAGGCGCACACCTGAACTTTCGGAAATGGCAGAGTGTCTGGGTATTATTGACGGCCAACCCTTTCTCATCGGGGAGGATGGGGTATTTGACCGTGAAGTTAATGCCTTTTTACGGTCTCTGGTTGATCCATCGAGCCCGGGACGTAATACCTGGCGTACCTATGCCTATCATCTTGCCCGGTTTTTGAGCTGGCTTGAGCGACAACAAATAGCCTGGCGTGCGGTCGATCGTAGTGTTCTACGACACTACTACACGCAGAGGCGATTCAGCCAGAAACACCCCGTCTCAGCCCGGACGTGGAACAATATTGCTGCAGCGTTGACGCGTTTTTATGAATGGGCCGCCATGACCGGGGAAATAGCCAAAAGTCCCGTTACATATCGCGATATCAGGTCGGGACGCATGACTGCCGCCCCGGGTTCGCAACGGGCCAGGTCTGCGATTATGGAGTCAGTCCCGGCCAGCCCGGTTCGTTATCTTCCTCTGAGAGTTTACCTTGCACGATTCAGGCCCGCCTTTGGGGGGACACGAACAGCGGAGCGGGATCGCGCCTTTGCCGATTTGCTGATTTCAACAGGGATGCGAATTAATGAGGCAAACAGCCTGCTTCTGGGGGATCTGCCCGATCCCGATGCCGTGGAATGTCGGGGGAAAAAGACGGTTCCCCTGACGTTACACCGGGGAACAAAGGGCCGGAAGGTTCGCGTCATCCGTATTCCCGTGCACGTGCTTCGCACGGTGTTCCGGTATATCGCAGAAGATCGTGAAAATGCCGTTGCCATGCTAAGCGCCCGTGAACGCCCGGCAGAACTGTGGCTGTCAGAGTCCGGCAGACCGATGAAAACGGCGCGGTGGCACGCTGTTTTCCGGCGGGCGTCACGACGGTCAGGCGTTTCCTGTACCCCCCACATGCTGCGTCATGCGTTTGCCATTCACCAGCTGACGGCAATGATCCAGCGTTTACTTGCCGACCCTGTATGGGTGACACCGTCACAGCCTCCTTATCAGGTACTGCTCAGGGATCCCCTCCGGCAGCTGCAGCGGCTTCTGGGCCATGCGAGTATGGCCACGACGTTTATTTATCTCGACTGCTTGGAGGAGACCGACAGGTTGCTTGACGACAGCCTGGGCAACTGGACGGTGCCTTTACAACCCATGGTGGATGAGCAATGACCTCAGAACATCACCGCATTCATGACGACACGCCCTGGCTGGCTCCCGGGGTGCTTGATCTGCGCGTCCGTTTCGGCAAAATTTTTGACCTCGGTGCGCATATTGAACGCCCCTTTATCGCTGAAATGGCAGGGATTGCCGTCTGGCATATGACCCAGGTTGACGGCAGCCTGACGGCCTGGTCTTCCGTCAGATCGGTGTTGTCAGCGTGGGGCAGTTTCTGCGCTTTCCTGAACGGGGATATTGCCGGCGGTCAGCCTGAACCCCTGACGGCCCGTGATTTAACGCCGCATCACTTTGTCCGGTTTGTGGCCTGGCTGTTGCCGGCTTATCCCACTCAGAGTTCGCGTTCAGGGATATTTTACTGCCTGAGCGGCTGTCTGCATGCCCTGCTGGCTAACCGGCCCGATATGCTTCAGTCCGGGTTTGTGGTGCCGGTTTTCCCCGAACGGCTGGCGACCACACCGGGCGTCAGGCGGGAGCCCTATACCGATGAGGAAATGTTCAAGATAGTCCGGGTATGCCGTGCAGAAATCGCTTCGGTTATTCACCGGTTCAGAACGGGAAAAAAGCTGATTGCAGCGGGGAAAGACCCGTCCGGATATCAGCGGGAAGCCTGGCGTTCACCGGCTAACGTGCTGTGGTATGTACACCATGCCATGAATGGTGCCCCATTTCTGGATTCCTGTACCGACAAATCGGCGCATGCCTCACTGGGTGCGGCTTTTGCGAAGCGGAAAGCAGGATACCCCTCGAGAGATGAGATTTATCGCTATCTGTATCCTCATCTTGAGGATCTGACGCCGTTTATCATCCTGCTGCACGCGCTTCTGGATGAAAACCCGCACTGCATTATGGCGCTGAAGCTGAGCGATATTGAACCCGCTGAAGACGCCCGGCTCTGTCGTATTCGCTTCGTCAAAACGCGTCCGGTCCGGAAAGAGTTCACCAAAATCTACGGAAATACGTCCATCTGGTCGCCCGGCCGCGTTATCCGCATGGTTGAACTTATCACCCGCTCATTACGTCAGTGGACACATGATCCCGATATTAAAAACAGTTTGTGGGTTTATCTGGCCCGCCGTGCGGAGCCGGTTCATGCGGTTCCACAGGGCGAAACCACCCGGATGGTGATGGCATTCGGAAAAAAACACGGCCTCCCGGGCCTTCAGCTCGCGCGGTTTCGCGTGACCAGCCTGTCCAGAGCATACCGCCGTACCGGCAGTCTGGCACTGATTAAAGACAGGGCGAGGCATGCACAGATGCAGACAACGATCGATTACTTAACGAACCCCGGAACGCATCAGCTGCATCAGGCCAGCATCCGTGCCGCGCAGACGGAAGCGCAGATCCTCCTGGCCGGAACGGTCATTGCACCAGAGCGTGATGAGCACGAAATCACTCTGATATCAGAAAATCTTCGCATGGGCGTGGCGGAAGCCCGGCGCCTGATTACCGGTGAACAGGACGTATTCGTTGCCTCCTGTCGCGACTTCTATAACCGGCCTGATGGCTCTCCGGATACGCCCTGCGATCGGCCGTTTGCCTGTTTTTCATGCCGTAATGCCGTCTGGACGGCCAGGATACTGCCCAGACTTATCCGGTTCAGGGATTTTCTGACGGAGCAGAGAGCGCATCTCCCCACGGATGAATGGCAGCGGCGCTTTGGTTTTCCATGGCGGGCAATCACAGAGGCCATCCTGCCTTCGTTCCGGCCAGAAATTATCTCCCTGGCGGAAACGGCGGCGCAGGATGAGGTGCTTCATATTCCTGCAACCATGAAGGGGAACGGATGAGTATCACGCAGAAACGGACAGAAACCGCCATTCCAGCGGCGCGGGTCGGGCCTTTTGTCAGGCCCGAGACCATTATAGCGGAAGGGGATGGGGTGATAACCCGCTTCTCCGATCCTGAGTGGAACGTTGCTCCGCTTATCGGGGCAACAAGCATTCCATCGGGGAATAAGGTGGTGAGATTCGATTTTGATGTCACGCCCGGTCAGAGAGGCAGTGCCGTAGCGGGTCAGTCCCTGATTCAGGTTGCCAAAGAGCTGGCTTTCGCCCGACTGCTGGTTCCTCCCGCCGGTATGCGCCGGAAATCAGCCAGCACGGTTATCGTTGACGTGAGTAATCTGAGCCTGTTCAGCCGCTGGCTGCTCAGGCGTGGCATCCGGCATTTCTCCGGTGTTACCCAGGAAATGGTTGATGAATTTCGTGAACATCTGATGATAAACAGGGGCTGGGAAACAGGCGATCGCCGGGGGAAGAGGCAGACGCTGCAGATTGTCCTGATCCTGCGAACCCTGCAGCGCCTGTGGGAATACAGGGAGGTTCTTTCCGTTCCGCTTTCATTTTATCCCTGGCAGGGGGCAAACCCGCGCGTTGTCACCGGATTTCAGAAACACCGGGGAGAAGAGAATAAAACGCCGGTCATTCCGGATGACATTCTGGCGGTAATGGGGAAACACGCCATCCGGTATATTGATATTTTCAGTCAGGACATCATCCGTCTGCGCACCCGGCTGGAAGATATGCGGTGCGAGCGTCTGGCGCTGGGCCTCAGTCGGAAGCGGGTCCAGTCTGAGATTGACTGGCACATCTTCAGACGTTTCACTAAAAATCTTGCACTGACCCCCGATCCGGATACGGACCAGCCATGGCGTAAAGTGTGGTCTGCTTATTCTGAATTTCGCCATGAAGAACGCATGCTTATCGCAGCCTGTTATATCGTCGTGGCCTGGCTGAGCGGAATGCGGGTTTCTGAAATCCTTGCCATCAGGGACGCGTCGGTTGTGTCTGAAAAAGGACCGGATGGCCAGCCGCACCTGAAGGTGAAATCAACGCTGTTCAAGGGGATCCCCGAGCCGCAGGGGCGAAAGGAAACGTGGGTTATTGTACCCCCGGTGGCGAATGCGCTGAAAACGATCGCGGCGGCCACCATCTGGTACCGATCCAGTCCGGGTGATGTAATCTTCAGAAATAGCATGGGGCAGCCCCTGAAAACGGGCGTCATTAACAAATACATCAACCTGTTCCGGGACCATGTGACAACCTTATTCCCGTCATACCCCGTTCCTCCCGGAGAGGACGGTACCCCATGGCCGTTCCACACCCGGCAGTTTCGTCGCACGCTGGCCCGCCATATCGCACGTCAGCCATTTGGGGTCATTGCCGGCATGCTGCAGTACAAGCATGTTCACGTTGCGACGTTTGAGGGGTATGCCGGCAGTGAAAACCTGAGCACCTGGCGGAGCCTGCTGAGGCAGGAGCGGCTACTGGCGAATGCTGATTTTCTTGATGAGGTTGCGCATGACGTCGTGGATGGGTGTGTTACCGGGCCGAAAGGGGAACAGATGCTGCAGGCGTTTCGGGGCAGCGCCGGAGACCGACGGGATGATGACGTTGCGTATTATCTGCGACATAAAGCGAAGCATTTTTACCCCGGCCTGCTGAATTACTGCTTTTTCGAACCTGAAACGGCAATGTGCCTGGCAGGAGAGAAGACGGATGCACAGGTATCGCCGGTCATGTCGTACTGCCATCCGGACCGGTGCGCCAATTCCTGCATCTCCGCGAAGCATAAACCCGCCTGGGAGGCTGCCATCGCTGACGCGGAGGTCATGCGGCGGGTACCTAAACTGAGTCCGCTGCAGCGGGTTGCTCTGGATCAGGAAATCGCACGTATGCGTAAAGCGATTATCCATTTGCAGGAGGTTCACCATGGCTCGTAATCCCCGACAGGAAGTGGCGTTGCGGCGCAGATATGCCATCAGCAGGGATAAAACCCGGATGGCCTTTGAGCAGGTGCTTGCTGACATTGCAGCAAATCCTTCAGCACCGGTCACAGAGAAAGCATTGTATGAAGCAGCGGGTCGCTCCCGGGCCACGCTGAACCGTTATCCGGATATCAAGGAAAGACTGGCAGATATCCGGGCAGGCAGGGCACCAGAGAGTCCGGGCAAAGGTAAAGCGGCTCCAGAGCAGGCAGGGGAAAATCATCGACTACGGGTTTTACAGCAGACAAGCACAACGCTGGCACAGCGGGTGGCGATCCTGTCAGTGGCCGTTCAGGATCTTGAGCGCAGGAATTCGTCGCTGGTGAGGCTTCTGCGGCAGCATAAAGTCGCCATACCGGTTGAACTGGTCGTTAATAACACAGGAGAAAAATAACACATGCACTCAATATGAAACTGTATCGTATTGGAGTTGCCTTTGACTCTCAGTAATAACAATCCTCCGACAATAAAACACCTGCCTGAAACAAAATATAACTACACCCGCTCCGCCGATCGGGTCAATTCAGAGAACGTGCTAGTCGTGTGGGATGTTCCAGTCGTTGCTCAACGCTATCTGCAGCACTGGTCGACCCGCTGGTCGCAGGGAACGGACTGGAAACGGGCTTATTAACGCACCTCAGCCATAAAACGAGCATCAATACGGTTCACTTACGTCCATGCTAAAGCGCCTGAACCACCCGTCGCTCGTATCTTACCTCTTAAGTCTTGCCCCTGAAGGTACTCACTTTTAGTTCAGGATGGGGCTACTCTCCATCTCTCTTACAAGAGGACATGGGCATCTCATTTAGTTGAAATTTGTACGCCAATACAAATGACAATCTTAGAAAGGATCTCTTGCAAATTGAAAGTAAGTTATTGATTTGCAGGATCTGAGAGTTCTGTAGTATCCTCCGTTCCGAAGACATTTCTGAGGTGTCAGGAGAGCGATAAATGTCACGTCCAGCAGATAAAACAACTTCCTCTGCGAATGCAAAACGTGCATACCGGAAAGGTAAGCCAATGTCTGCCAGTGAGAGACAGCTTGCCGCGATTGCGCGGAAACGCGAAACGCATAAAGAAGTTAAGGTTTTTGTTAAAAACCCACTAAAGGACGTGATGATAGCGGTTTGTGAAGAAGAAGGTCTGACACAAGCCCAGTTTATCGAGAGGCTCCTTGAGCGAGAGCTTACAGAACGCGGTCTTTTAGATGTAAAGACTTCACATTCTTGATCATGTTTATATTGAGTGCTAGATTGTTGATGGTCTGAATAATTTTGGGTGTGCCACGCCGTAAGGTGGCAGGGAACTGGTTCTGATGAGGTATCTACCCGGGACCAGAAAGCAAAAACCCCGATAATCTTCTTCAATCTTGGCGGAAGGAAAAGATTAACGGGGCCTTCATAAACTGCATAGAACGTGTTGCTCTATGCAGGGAGTATATGTACATGCTCAGAAAACTTCAAGCTCAGTTTCTGTGTTATTCGCTCCTTCTGTGCAACATAAGCGCAGGAAGCGGTGACTGATCTCCTTCAAAATCACTATTCACAGGTTAAAAACCCGAATCCGGTATTCACGCCGCGTGAAGGGAAAAAGACCCTGCCGTTCTGCCGTAAGCTGATGGCGAAAGCCGAAGGCTTCACGTCCCGTTTTGATTTTTCCATCCATGTGGCGTTTTTGCGTTCGCTGGGTAAGCGTCACCGGATGCCACCACTGTTGCGCCGGCGTGCAATTGACGCTCTTCTGCAGGCAATGTGTTTCCACTACGATCCGCTGGCCAATCGCGTGCAGCGCTCGATTACCAATATGGCCATCGAATGTGGACTGGCCACCGAGTCCAGGAGCGGCAACCTGTCGATCACCCGAGCCACCCGGGCGCTGAAGTTCCTGGCCGAGCTGGGGCTGATCACCTATCAGACGGAATATGACCCACAGATCGGCTGTAATATCCCGACCGATATCACCTTCACCCCGGCTCTGTTTTCCGCGCTTGACGTTTCAGAAATGGCTGTGGTGGCCGCGCGCCGCAGCCGTGTGGAATGGGAAAACCTGCAGCGCAAAAAACAGCAACTGAAACCGCTGGAGATGGACGAACTGATCGCAAAAGCGTGGCGGTTTGTGCGTGAGCGTTTTCGCAGCTACCAGGCTGAACGAAAATCTCATGGCCGGAAACGGGACACTGCACGGCGGGATGCATCACGGCAGCGTCATGACATCGAGACACGCGTGCGTCAGCAACTGACCCGGGAGTACGCCACCGGCCGCTTCAGGGGCGATAAAGAAGCGCTTAAGCGCGAGGTTGAGCGCCGCGTGCAGGAGCGCATGCTGCTGTCGCGCGGAAACAACTACACGCGACTGGCCACTGTCCCCATATAACATTCCTTTCTTAAAAAATCCGGCCGGCGCCGGAGGCTTTCGCACGCCTGTTGCCTGTCTTTGCTGATTTTCTGAGCACTCAGGCCTGTCCATTCACCTGAATGACCACCTTCATTGAGCCGGACTGGCCAGAAATGTTATCGCCGGCGTCACTTTTAACGGCCGATTTCTGTTATCCACATATAACTGCAAGGGAGTATTTCATTAGGCTACAACCGTGATACGCACAAAGCACATGCCGTCGGACTTTCAAGGCGCGTGGTTCCTTTTAAACACCAGCTCTGTACCTCTTTTAAAGATCCTTTAATAAATCCTGTAAACACATAACCTGTTCATCGCCTGCCCTGTGGACCGGCTCGGGAGAATGCCCGCCCTTGCAGCGACCAGACGGTCGCGCCGGTTCGGCAACATCAGAGAGAGCTCCCATCGCTCCGCGACGGGCCCCGACCGGAGAACTTCATTAGTTACAGCATTCAAAAGAAAGCTCATCATAAAACCGGCGCCGGTTTGCCGGCCAGGTGCCCCTCCCCACCACTGAAAAGCGCCGCCGCCCCCGGCCGAAGGCCGGGAGTGATGTCGCTTTTAATAATGGGTGTTGTAACTATTCTTCTTCATCGCTGTGGGTGGAGCTGTGGTCAGTTATTTAGTACACGCTCGTAAGCGGCCCTCCGGCCCGCTAACGCGGAGATACGCCCCGACTGCGGCTGTCGCCTTGTCGGGACCACTCCGACCGCGTACAGAGGCGTCTGTGATGTTTTAAGCGGGTATGGCTTATCAGGGCGGGGGAAGGGATTGGCAGAACCTGTCAAAACAGCAGCCGGCTGCGCCGGGCTACGGCGCCATTTGCCCTCGGTACTCCATTCAACTACTGCTGGCGCCTCTATGCCGCTGAAGCGGCATCCTGACTCCAGATCCACATCGATCACATCTTCTATACTTTCAGTCTGGCCACTGGAGGTAACCATGTGCGGACGTTTTTCTCAGTCATTAACGCGGGAAGAGTATCTTTCTCTCTTCGCCAATAAAGCCGATCGAAATATTGCCTACGACCCGGAACCCATCGGTCGCTATAACGTCGCCCCGGGTACCAGGGTGTTACTTCTGAGCGAACGCGACGAACAGCTGCAGCTCGATCCGGTTCACTTGTATACGAGTAATAAAGTTGGATACCTGATCCGCCTCTAAGCCGCATTCTACGACATGAAAAACAGCATTATAAAAATAAAGTTGGATACCAAACTGCAAATCCAGCACCGATAACGAGAAAGCATAGAGTAAAAAAGTGGGATACCAATTCAGTAAGCCATGCCTAGATGTGACGATTAAACACTTCATGCGCTCTCAGGTCTGCTCTCGGATTTATCTCCAACACACGAGAACGAAGCTCGCGATGATCTATGTGAGCCGAACGGCGCTCCCACGTCTGACCATTTTGTTCAATGCCTTGAGTTAATTCGATGCAGTCATCCAGATCAAATTTCGGAAGCAAAGGCTGGACTGACCTGTGCCCCCTGGTTCATGATCTCGACATAGCCAATTAGCTCTGCAGAGTAACTACCATCCCCATTGGCGGCCCCCTTATGTTTCAGTTCCCGCTGCAGAGTCGGCTCAATAACATGCGTGAATATTTCCTGCCGTTGTTCGAGCGCAAACTTCGATAATGTTACCGGTGCCTGCAGATATTGCTCAACCTGCCGCTCAACCACCGGAACTCGTGTACCATCTTGCTTAACGGCAATCGGCTGAACCACGACTCGACGTTCACCATTGCCAGAAGAAGCTTCGACCATCCACAGAGAGAGCAGAACAGGGGTATCTAAGTCGCCAGAAACGGCAATGCCAATTTCCTCAGGCGGAACACTGCGCCAGCGGCCAAGCTCTTCCTGAACCAGAGGGTGATCCAAGCCCATCAACTCCAAGTTATCGCTGCTTGTCGCTAAATCTCGGTTCAATGTGAATCGTTGTTGACTCGACCCATCAATAGTCACTAAGTCATAGGTCTCGTTGTCGATCTTGACCAAGCGTTGCTGACGATCTGCCACCGCTGCCGAAAGGAAGCGTACCAGCCGATCCAGACTAGATGAAACATCGGAAAATGGTTTGTAGTCATCAAGACTGAAACCATCAAGGTCTTGGAATAGGTCAAAAACAACCTGTCGAGCTTCCCGTGAATTTGAGAGCGCAGCCTCAAGTTCCACTTGTGTTCGTTTCAATTCAGGGTCTGACAAAGCTTCTTGGTAGAGTCGGTCATAATTTAGACGCTCAGATAGCTGACCAAGAATCTGTGCACGCAGGTCTTCAGCTACGTTACCTTGATCGTCAACCTTACCGACTGTCTTGGCTATTTCCGTCAGCTTTTCATCAAGCATCAAGAAAATTCGCCCTTCGATGGTATCGGAGAGAACGAGGTTGTAGACCTGCGCCGTGTGGTTTTGACCATAGCGATGAATACGCCCGATACGCTGTTCCACATCCATCGGGTTCCATGGCAGATCGAAATTGAACAGGATGCGCGCAAATTGCAGATTCAAACCTTCACGGCCAGCTGCAGTACAAACCAGAACACGCGGCCCATTCTTCAAGCGGAATTTCCGTTCTGCCGCCAGCTTGGCTCCATGATCGCCACCACGCAAAACCACCACTCCCTGTCCTGGATACGCCTGTTCAATCTCGCGAGCAATTAGATCGACAGTCCCAAGATAGGTGGCGAAGATAACGATCTTCTCGCTGGCATTTTGCCGCCATAAATAACCCAGACCATCAAGCAGCTTCTGCGCCTTAGTTTCACGCTGCTGCGGAAACACATTGAGAAGATCGCCAATTCGCAAACGCTCTTCTGGCAAGTGAAGCTCCACAACAGCCGACGCAGCTTCTTCGGCATTGGTTGCCAAGTATTCACTGCCATAAGGATCGGAGGCCATCTCAAGCGCCTCTGCATCAAGCTTTTTGACCAAACGGAACTTGAGATCGGCCAACACTCGATCCACTTCGCTACGCCCAATGCTGTCGTAAGGCAGAGCATATTCTTCATGAATCAAAACTCGAGCTTCTTCAGTCAGACGTTCACGCCCTTCAATATCAAGATCTTTATCGCGCAGTAATGCCTCGTGGAGGGTCAACATAAGCAGACGACGCTTGAGCGTTCGGCGTACAGCCGCGAAGCTTGATGCTGCTATCTTCTGGAAAATGGCCATCAAAAAGCCCAGCGCGCGCCCCTGGTTTCCTTGACGACGAGCCAAGTCAAAACCATCCTCCAGATACTCGCGCAACCTCTCGTAAAACAGCCGCTCATCCTCATTCATAAGGAACGACTCGGTATGAACCCAGCGACGAGCAAACAGTGGTGAACCATCTGGTTGGCAAGCATCCGCCTTGGTCCGGCGAAACATCACAGTATTGAGACGGTGGCGGTTCTCCAGCATTTCCTCTGGGCTACCAAACAAAGTGGGGTTCAGGAGCTGCGCCAGCATCCAGAACTGAAAGTGATTGCCCTGATGCGGCGTGGCCGATAACAACATCAGGTCACGAGAGTGATCTTTCAGCGCCTCGGCGAGCTTGTAATTCTCCGTCTTCCGGACCTTACCACCCGTTCGAGAAGCCGTCAGATGATGAGCCTCATCAAAAACCACCAGATCCCACCGAGGAGCATCCAGCAAGCGTTTAATACGCGCCGGACGTTTGAGTGTATCGATGCTCGCAATCAATCGATCGTGCTTGGCAAATGCATTGGTTTTACGGTCAGTTATGTCGCCCTCAGAACCGAACACTTCAAAATCGAGGTTGAATACCTCGTTCAGCTCCCGGTGCCAGTTATTCACTAACCCTGCAGGTACCACCATCAGTGCGCGATTCAGCTCCCCTCTGCTGGCCAACTCACGCAAAATCAAAGCTGTTTCAATGGTTTTGCCCAACCCCACCTCATCAGCGATCAGATAGCGTCGGGGGGATGCTGTCGCAATCCGGTGCGTCAGCACCACCTGGTGCGGCAGCAGGTCAATCTTTGCGGAAGTCAGTGCCGATGCACTTTCCATGACGGGCAACGCATGGGCCTCATAGGACAACCACGCTTTGCGCGCCCGATCTGCGCCGCCATCAACGGCACGCAGGATGCGCTCGGTGCGTGAGAGCTGGCGCCGCACAGCGCCAACAGGTACGCGGCGTTCACCAACCCCAAAGAAAGCGCGCAGGTAACCATCTCGCACAGGATCAAGCACCACCCCCTGCCCGAACTCATGGTGAATAATCCGCTCACCTGGTTGAAACAATGCATCCGCTTCCACTCGTCGACCTCAGGTAATTCGTAAATGAAACAGTCCAGCTACTTTGGCGCCTTCACGCAGCAAAATTTCCTGTGGATACTCATTAGCCTCCCCCCATAGCAGGCGACCAAAATCAATCTGATTCTCACGATAAGGCGCCTCGCATAACCATAAAACAGCATCATTAGTAACCAGTTGTTTAAGTCGACTGTGACCTTGAGGTAACCAGAAGATCAACGCAGCTTCACCACCGTAATAATCCTGAAACGAGAGAATGGCGCTTTTAATCGTTTCTCCCAGCCAGATTTCTCCCTGTTCAGGAGCTAACAGATCGAGACAACCATCAAGCCCGGCGACAACTAATGTCTGGTTGTCATTGCTAGGGAGATCATCGGGCCAACGTCCTTGCGATTGTAGAAACTGCCGCAAACTCCAGACCTCACTTGCGACACAGACTTGATTGCGAGCCTCTTCGTCCCACAACCAACTGGTGCCTCGTCGTTGCCACACGGTATCTACAGTCTGTCGCATTATGCCCACTCCTCATCATCGTCAAATAAGGAGCCCTGCACCGGTAATGGTGCCAAACTTGCCTGCCAATTTCGGTAAATATGGACTGCGAGGGACGCTGCATTGCGGGTAGCTTGATCCGGACCATTACGGTGCAACCATTCCAGCAGTGAACGCAGCGCAACATGCGGCTTGAAATTATCGTTATTCAGCGTATCCGAGGCACTAATTCCACTGCCATCAAAGCACGCTCCGATCAATACCAGCGCTTGGTCGAGATCGGAGGTTAGCTTACGTCGATGTTTTCGTTGCCAATCACGGGAAAAATCGAGTGGATTAGTCCGAGTGAAAACCTTCTTCGCCTCCGAACACCAGTTACGCTGAACAAAATCATCTGGGGTAGTCACAGTTCCACGCAAATACTTTTGCAATTGATCGCGCTTCATCTCGTTAACCGAACCAAAAGTGCGCAAAAATTGTCGGGTCATGGGCTCAGCGTTCACTGGTGGTGCTTCGTTGCCTTTATCTGCATCCTCATCAATCAGTTGGTTAATACCAACCAGAGCCTCCCTAACTGAAATCGTACGCCCTTCATCAACGTACACTTTGCCGTAATGGCGAGAGAAGTATTCCAATGCTTTACCACGGCGAATAACCTGAATATCTGCAGCGGGCAAACCTGATTGAGCATGATTCTCCAACATTCCTTGCAATTGACGCACATCAGCCATCACCTCACGACGCATCCGCCCCCAACTCACCGGCTTTGGCTCTTCCGTGCGCTTGCGGCAGACATGGATGATGTCGTATTCGATAGTTTGAGAACCGAAGGTACCTGGCTTTGCTCCATCACCTTTTGTCTCATCCGAGCGAATTGGGTAAGTTGCTTCAAGGTAATACCCGGCATCGAACAGCGACTCCAATACCGCCACCCAAGGCTCATCCGCACTATGGTGGAAGGTGAAAGCCAAGATACCACCGGGCTTCAAGAGTCGATGCGCCTCACGCCAGCACTGGGTAAGCAGCCGCTGATAGAAACCATCTGGATCTTCCGGCTCGCGAGCCCGATTGGCTACTGCCTCCAGAGACTTTGGGGTGTACTCGGAGCCAAAGATTGCTGGGTATTTGTTCTTGAGCGCCAGGCGAAGCCATACGTAGAAGAAATCGGACAGCTCCGAATAGTGCAGTAAGCCACCGAACGGAGGATCGGTAATCACCAGATCTAGGCTACCGCTTTCAAGTTGTGACAGATCTGTAGACGAGCCCTGATGCACTTCCACGTCTACAACTGCATCACCGGGGAATACCTTTTCGCTACTTGATTTTTCAACACCATCACTGCGAACCCGAGATACAGATTGGGGACTGACAAGTTCGTAAGGATTCTTACCCCATTCAATCCCTTCTATGACACCATCAGCACAAGATGACCAGCGCCCACTACCCATAATACCGAAGCAAGACCCTTCGACAACATTTGTCTTGGGGTGATAGTTGTTATTACTCATGTGGGGCACCAACTTGTCATAATTGATATCCCAGAAACAGAACATATTTCTATAGCGAATACTCTGCTGGAAAGCACCTAGAAGAGCCTCTCTAACACTCCAAGGGTAATCGCCAATGGTGAGAATTCCTCTCAGCAGCTGGGCTTGTGCCAGCAACTGACGAGGGTTGAACATCGTCCACCAGTGCGTATAGCCGTGGTTTGGAATGCCGCCGTTATTCATGTGTGTCATGAAACCGAAAGGCACCTCTGAACGAGGCCAATAGTCTTTGAGATCGGTATCCTTTCGTGCTTCCCATTCAACGAGCGCGGCATCGTATTGGCATGCGTGAATTGCATCATATGCGGCGAAAAAACGCCCACTATAGGGTTTGCCTGCGGCATCGCGCTTGGGGGCGTAACCATGTACCGCATAGGCAGCCATAGGCCCGGTCTTGCCTGTGGCTTTGATGGTGGTCAGTACGTCCTGAGTTGTGCCGCAGGCTGCGCAGACGTAATGGGATTTTTTCGGTACCGTGCCATTTTGCGGAGCAAAAATGACCTTTGTTTCTGGGCACGTCACTTCCTCCGGCAGCGCGCCGCGCACCTCCAGCAGCCGAATCTTGGATGCGCGTTCATTGTCCCACCGCGTGGTTGCAGCCACATCATCCTGCGCCGAGCCGCCGTAAGGCTGGCTATTCGTATCCTGCTTAGGCGAACCCGCCAGCCATTGCGGATGCACCAGCAGGCTCAGTTCCACCTTCTTGTTCTTGCCCTTGCCGAGGTTAACCATCGCCGTATGGCCACAATGCGGGCAGATCACGCCCTTCCGGCGGTCGAGCACAGAAAACGGATGTTCGGAAGGTGCCACATACAGTGGCGCATCTGGGGCCATCCGCGCCATATCTTCCTCAACATGGAAGTCGCCGCCGCACTTACTGCACGAATGCTCCCAGTGTTTGACGCTGAGCGTTTTCACCGCCATCACCGGGCTTGTCATGATCGGCGTGCGGTGACCGCAGCCCGTTACCTGACAAGGGCCGTGCTTGGCCCAGAATGTGTAGATAATCTCCGGGCCTTCGTAACGGTAATCCTTGCGCTCGTCACGAGGGATGGTCAGCGGGTCGAAATCGGCGGGCATCACCTTCTTGGTCGGTAAGTGCGTCCACGAGCCTTTCTCACCTTCCGGGCCATCGCAGTAGTAGTACGGCATGATCTGCGGCTTGACCTCGGCCTCAATGTCGGCCAGCAGCTTTTTCACTTGCTCTAGATCGACATTGGCCAGTTCCTGCTTGACCACAAACCACGCGACGGGATTCAGGTCGTTGCCGACCATCTGCATTCCAAGGCGCGAGCCTTCCACCAGTGTGGTGCCGCCGCCCATGAAGATGTCGGCCACCTTCAGGTCCTTGAACGCACCTTTTTTCTGGTGATTGGCATAGTAGTTGTCCCACACTAGCTTGGCTGCGTGCGATTTGTCTTCCGGGGCTTTGGTCGCCGCCGCGATCAACATTGAGCGGAACACGCTGGAGCGCCGCCGCGCCCACCACTTCGACATCTGGTAAATCGGCTTGCCCGCGTTGCCTTCGATGATCGCCACCTGATTGACGGGCAGGATCGGGAAGTCCACCTCCAGGCAAGTCTTGGGACGATTCGGATCGTTGAAATCGACAGTTTCAAGCGCGACCGTCTTGCCTGCGCCGACGGCTTTGGCGACTTCTTGCGCCAGTAGTTCTTTTTTGGTGGCCATTCAAGCTTCCTTAATCTTCTTGTGCGCGGGATTGGCGGCGCATGTTTTCTACGGCGGCAACCAAATCGACTTCGGCCTTGGGCGTGGCCCAGCGGGTCCAGAAGGGGATCGTTGCACTGCGCGGTTCATGTTTTGGCTTGGCCATCTTGATGCGGGTCGGCAGCAGGGTGGCGTCGCCAACCACTACAGCCTCGCCTACGTCCAGCGTCGGCAGCACCTCCATCAGCCCCTCCAGGCTTTCTGGCAAGAGCTGCTTGACCACCGCCTGGTCGGTCTTGTTGGCCAGGCGCAGGCTGATGATGTTGCTGCACTGGCTGAGAATGGTCGTGCTGACATCCGAGGGGCGCTGACTGACCACCATCAGCCCAACTCCGTACTTGCGGCCCTCTTTGGCGATGCGCTCGTAGTTTTCCAAGGCGCGCTTTTCCAGCGGGCCAGTGGAGGCGGCGCTGCTTGGCAGGTAGAGATGCGCCTCATCGCAAACGATGACAATCGGGTGGCGCGCATCGCCGTCTTCGCCCGGGCTGCTCCAGAACTGGATTTGGTAGATCAGCCGCCCGACCAAGCCCACAACCACTGGCAAGATGTCCGAGGGCACCTCGGAAAAGTCGATGATTTTGATGCCCGGATTGACGCCATCGTTGACGTTGCCTGTACCGAGCAGTTTCTTGGCGAGATCGTGTAGTGCCTCGTAGGTCTCGTAGTCCTCCGGTGCCTGATACATGAACGCATAGCGGCGGTCGTTCATTTTGGTTTTCAAGCGAATGAGGAAGCGAGAGAGCTTGCCGTTCAACGGGCCTTTTTCGGTTTTGGGCTGTCCCTTCTTCGCACCGCTGACGTATTCCTCGCCTGTGGGAATGACCTCGTCGTTTTTTCGGTCGAGGGATTCCACCAAGTCATTCAACTTGTAGGGAACCGGTGTGTCGACCGTAAACCCTTCCAGCAACTCCGGCTTGCCTAGCGCATTGATGGCAGCGCGTTTCATTTCAACGACCGAATCCATCAGGGCAAGCGCCTGATTGGGCGCATTGTCACCGGAGCGATCCACAAAAACGGATTGCATCTCGTCATATGTCAGCAGCCAGAAAGGCAGGAAGATCGCGCCGTCTTTCTTGGTCTTGATATCGCCAATGCCTGCGATGCGGTAATGCGAGGCGAATTTCATGCTCGAATACTCGCCATGCAAATCGAGCACGACGATATTCGCTTGAGGCAGTTGTGCGGACTGCTCAAGGATGGAGGCGACGGTGAAAGATTTTCCCGAGCCCGTGCTGCCCAGCAGCGCGGCATGGCGCTGGAAAAGCTTGTCGCCATCGATGTAGGCACTGGCCTTGCCATCCAAGGTATAGGTACCGACCTTGAGTGGGGCTGCCGCATCCGCCTTGGATGAAGCGCTCAAAATCCCCATGAAGTCTTCGAGCGACTTTTCTTCAATGGGAAACACGGGCCGGTTGATCTCCGGCAGGATGAAAACGGCACGTGTGAAGGTGTCCTTGCGCTGCCCATCCCGAGCACGATAGGTGCCGACCAAGCTGATCGACACGCCGTTTTCCTCTTGAGGCACGCCAGCCAGATCCGCTGGCGGATCAACTTCAGGTAGCGTCGGCAGCTCCACCGGATGCCGCCAAACTCGTTCGATGATGCCGATCAGCCATTCATCGCCCATCGACTGGATGGCAACCAATCGACCGACGCGCGCCTTTTGCAGGCGTTGGCCATCCGTCACCCGCACGGTGATCCGCGAGGTTTCAACACTGCGGACTTCGCCCAATGACTGCTCGTCGGTGAAATTGAAAATGCTCATCCTCGCCTCACTCCACAAATTTTTTCAAAAAGTCATCTAGCTGCCAGAGCGGCTCTGGTGACCGCAGTGCATTCCCTTTCCAGCGACAAACGGCCCCGTCCCCATCTTTGAACACGGCAATCACGTGAGGGTGTTCGCCAAGTAGTTGTTCAATGTTCGGAGTCGGGTTGCGCGTGACAATGATTGCGGGCATGCCTGCGGCCAGGCGGCGCTTGATGACGCCTTGCAAATGATCGTCGTTGAAGCCAAACCCGATACATAACAGCGCCTGAGCATCAGCAAGCGCCGCATTCATCGCTGTACGCATTTCGTCAAACAAGATATTGACCAATGCGTCTTGGTACTTCGAGGGGCCGGGCACAACGATGGCTCGTTCCGCGACGGAAACATCGTTGAGAACTTCCACTGGCCCCTCATCCGTTGTCAGCCAACTGATTGAGCCATGAGGCTTATACAGACGAACTGTTTTACAGATGCGGTGATCGACCTGCTGCTGGCGTTTCTCGGCCACCAGAACACGGCTGTATTGCGTCTGGAAGAGTGGCCGGGGGCGCGGCTTACGCCGACGGAACCCTGTGAATCCTGTGTCCAGAGGGATTTCCGCGAGATCGCAAAACAATTCCAACAACGTATCGTAGTTAGTCGTAATGACATGGATGCTGTCCGTGTTCTGCGGTGAGCCACTAAACAAACGATTCAGGAGGCGTGACGGCGCATGACCACCGGCAACCTTTTCGCCAAGAATTTTTGCCTCTGCGGCGATGGCTCTATCAAGAATCAACTTCGCGGTTTCTCCGCGTAGGGCTGACACGATCTCTCCCCATTCCGCCATGCCAAGCGGAATGCCATTCAGCCCAGCTTCGAGATTTGCCTTGATTGCGTCGACTGATTGCGCCCAGGTATTCCTTGCCCCATCGGTGGACAGAGCATCGTGCACAGCGGTTGCCAAGTGCTCCGCCAAGGCACCCATGCCGGGAAGGCCATAGCCGCAGGAAAAGCCAGAGCCGACAAGCAGCACCGGGGTTTTGCGAAAAAACCCTTGGATATCTGCGAAAAAATCGTCTGGCAAGTCGGCGGCTGTCATATCTACCTACTTCGATAGTTCAACGAAGGGCGACAGCACTTCCAGCAGCGAGAGGCCGCCGTGCGTCAATGTCGGGTAACCGCCCTGACTGCGCCACTTTCTGCGGCCCAGCGCCAACAGGTGCGCACCGTGCGGACTGTCAATTTGCAACGCAACGGGAGGCACAAAGGGGCCAGTGTCACCGTTACCAGCCTTGCTACGCCCGCTTGAGAACGTTTGCTTGAGGTGGGCGACAACCTCACCATCGGCATCGGGGAAGTAACCCGTGGCGGCGTAGCCGTGATCCGAGGTAATGACCAAGCGCCGCCCAGTGGCGAGGCGCTCAACAAAGGCCCAAAAGTCGTCACTAGAAAGTTGCTGCGCAGCATCCTTGGTCAGCAGCTCCAGACCTTGGCCTGCGCCGTAGTCGTGCAGCTTGGCGTCTGGCCAGTGATGCCAGAACACCCAGTTCTTCGCGCCAGATGCACTGCCCACCAAACCTTCGCAATCCTTCCACGGCAGATCGATGGTTTCGGTCTGCGCGGGTTGAAGTTTGTGTGCCAATCCACCGCCGTTGGCCTGCAACTGGCTTCGGCTGGACAAGCCCAGCGCTCGGGCAAACTCGTTGGTTTCGCCGGGTAATTCGGAGGCGGTCGCTGTGACGCCCTGCAGGGTGAATCCACGTTCTTTCGCTCCCTGCAGCAACCAAGGCAGTTCGCGCAGGCTCAGGGCATCCAGAACCAGCACGGCGCGGGCAGCACTGTTGCCATAACTCGGCTCGGCCCACCAACGCGCAAGACGGTCTGAGGTGCGTTCCACGCCGCTGATCTCGGATTGTCCGAAGCATCGCCACAGATCCCAACCACTGGACGCAAGGAACAGATCGAGCTCGCCGATCTCGCGGTCGCGCTTTACGACCTCGCCCGGGGCATTGCCCTCGGCCAATGGTCGTGAGGCGATATCGAGCGTGCGTTCGATGATGAAACTCCACGCATCCGCTGCGGTGCCTTGAGTCAGACGCTGCAATATTCCTGCATCAAGCGCCATCAGTTGTCCTCCTTCTCAAGACTCAGCTCGAAAGTCATGCCATCGGGCAGCTTCTTGAGCAGTTCCTTGAGCTGCGCGCCGGTGGCGGCAGACACCTTGATTGAGACTTCTGCCACAGGCGTGGCCGGGCCAATACCCCAGCCTTCGAGCTTGCCGATCAGGTTTAGCGGCGAGGTTGGCGGGTTAGAGAGCGGGATGCGCGGTTTGGTGGTGCTGCTTGTGCCGCCACCAAAAATGTCACCTCCATTCTGCGACGTACCGGTGCCGGGAGTGTTATCGCCACCAACAGGTGCGGGTGGTGTGGTCGTGCCACCGCCAAAGATATCGCCGCCCGATCCATTATTGGGGGTGCCTGCAGGTGGCTGCGGCACGGGTGGAGTAGTGCCGCCAGTGGCAGGCACAGCCGAGGGTTCCATAAGGAACACTTCATCAAGCTGACGCCCGGTATAGGAGAGTTTGGGCCGCAAGCGCCGCCACGCAGATTCCTCGTCCTCGCCTGCGTGGGTTTGCAGATGCTCCAGATTACGCAGGTTGATGGCGATCTTGCCGCGCGCGCACAGACGGAGGATGCGCTCCTTCATCGCAGTTTCGCCCAGCCAAGGGATGCAATCCTGGCCTGCCGGGCGTGGCTCCTGCAGTTCGCGCAGCAGCTTGCCGAGGGATGCGTTCTCAGATGCCGCTTCGAGCACGAGCTCTTCGAAGTCTTCGGGCACGAAGAGATCGTTGGTCAGCGTTTCCTCGATGCCCTCGGGAATTTGTGCACCTTGCTTTTTCAAGTGCTCGACACTGAATAGAGATTGCTGCGGGTTTTGGTGATCGTAGCGGTGCAAGACAGCGAAACGGTCAAAGCGCTTCTTCAGGTTGTCACGCAGGGTGCCTTCGAACTCTTTGTGGAGCTTTTTGTATTCCGCCGGATTTGTGGAATTATGGCCGCTCCATTCCTGCGCCTTCATTTCAGCGCGCGCGAGGATGAGCAGATCGCGATCCAGGAATGCATTGGTGGAACCAGATCGGGGCAACAGGAAGCGAACTGTATTGCGGCGCTTTTGCAGGTGATCTTTGAGCCAACGGCCCAGTGTCTGATCGATTTTTTCCGGTTCTTCCGGCAGTACCAGGACAGGCAAACGGTCATCCCAGCGCTCTGGCTGCTCGGCTTCATCTAGTGATGTCCATGGGTCTGTCTGCCAAGATCTAGGCAGTGCAATCACGCGGAAATTTTTTGCGACCTCATCGCTGCCGCCGATGACATAGCGAGCCTGTTTGGCCAACTGTGCCAGATCGGAGCCATCGGTAAATAGCTTGTCGTTACGGGCACAAACCATCAATTTGGCACGAGGGTTTTCTTCCTCACGAAAGACCATACGCGGGCCATCCTGATGGATGTTGAAGCTGTTCTCGACAATCGTTGCCAGCTCGACCTGGAAAGCATTGCCATCCACAGGCTTGTTTCGAGTGATGTCCACCTGCAGCGTGGCGGGATCGGCTCCCGCGAGGTTGCCGACGGCAATCGACCGCAGCCACAGTGCCCCCACGATCTCTTGCAGGTGTGGTGCAAGGTTGGCGTGGTTGTATACCGCCTCGGTCACCGAGATGATGTTGTGCTGCGCTTTTTCTCGCAGGGTGCGATGGTGCTCATTAGAAACCGAATCCAGCAGTGCGCCGATGCCCGATGCATCGTCATCCAGCCGGAAGTCGGCGGCGGTGAGCACAGGCACGGCTTCGCCACGGCTCTTGTAAAGATTAGCCAAGATGCGAATCATGTCGCGCGTTTCCTGCGCGTCAGTGGCGATCAGCACCTGTTCCTCAAGCAGACGTAACAGGTGCGGTGCATAAGGCCAAGACTCGGTGAACTCGCGACGCTTGCGATCCTGCTCGGCGGGCGGCACATCAAGCAGGCGGAAGTATTCTGAGACGTGCTGGGCAACTAGTGATTCAATGGTGCCATCGGCAATCTGCAAGCGGTTGTCGAACAGACGGTGCAACAACATCCGGCGCCGATCCTGCTGTATACGCTCGGCATTACCCCCCGCCTTGAAGTCGATGGCCACCGGGTTGACGCGGTGAACCTGCTGGTAGGCATCGCTGCCGCCATTGCGCACGGATATCACGAGCACCAACAAATCAGGCCGTTCTTTGGCAATCTCCGAAAGGATCTGGATAAAGTTGAACGCCCAGTTCTTCCACGGATACTGCTTGGTATTGGTCAGGCCGTCGAACCAGGTCTGGAATTCATCCAGCAGCAGCATCGTTGGCGTGTGCTCCAGGAGCTCGATGATGAGCTTATCGGAGGGGATGTCTGTCTTGGCTGCGCCCATGCCTTCCCATTTGCCCTTGATGAACTCGCCGCGAGGATGACGTTCGAACAGCAAATCCCACAGGAATTTGTAGCGCTGGCGGTGCAAGCTCTCACCAATGACCAGCATTCCATCGCGCAAAGCGATCTTGCTGATGCTGGTGTCACCCAGCGTGGCTGCCCAAGAATTAAGCCATGCGCCAGTCGATGCGGCATCATTGACAGCGTGGTACAGCGCAGCCATCAAGTGCGATTTACCCAACCCACGTTCGCCGATTACAACTACCGGGCGCCCCTGATTGGGGCCGACTGCTTCGATACCCTTCAAAAGGTCATGGGTCGGATACGTGATCTCCAGGAACTGCTGCGCGGCAATCTGTGTTGCACCGGTGTTGGAGTCGTTGGAGAGCTCAATGGCTGTCCCTTTGAGGCGCTTGCCCCGAAATTCATCCCGCAGAGTCAGTCCAAGCATTACTTCCGTTCCTCATCATTCAATTGATCAACGGGATTACCATCCACGTCATCTCCGATGGCAAGCCCCTCCGTTGATTGCTGTTTGATCCAGAGGTCAATTTCTGTGCGTGAAAACCGCCAGGATCCACCAACTTTGAAGGCAGGTATTTTCTTGGACGCAGCCAGCCTGTAAACCGTTCGTTTGCCTGCTTTCAGATAGGCGACAACATCGTCAAGTGTCAGGATTTCATCTTTTGCGTTCGCCATCGAATTACCTCTACAATCATTGGCGATGCTTTGCCAAGATTTGCCAAATTTCCCACATGGTACCAAAGCGTACCACCTGATGCAGGTTGATTCTGTGCATTCACCAGCGAAGAACAAATGGGATTAAAATTTGAACAATGATGCTTACGCCGGCACTGTTGCAAATAGTCGGTGGTGATAAACTTATCATCCCCTTTTGCTGATGG
>ERZ1106931.432-NODE-432-length-28592-cov-27.689000_pt1 | contig 28592 bp, 41 predicted proteins | sample MGYA00403664_ERZ1106931 | MGnify/ENA primary metagenome ERZ1106931 (study PRJEB35170, sample SAMEA104062435) | human gut metagenome | biome: human gut; feature: human-associated habitat; material: faeces | place: Denmark | collected 2012-06-29 ... | reverse complement strand
TCAATTCATATATCAGGGAATCTCTGAAATGGAAAAGTCCCTGCCAGATCGTGACAGAGACTCTCGGAGACGCATTCCTTAAGGGAACGGGTCTTACCATGATTTCACCAAAAGACGTTGTTCTCAGACCACTATTCTGAGTGGAGGCACACAACCGTGATGTTCCGGAATTTGGCGATGGTCATTGATTTGGCCACCAAGCTCCTGTCTTTTGGCATGACTATTCTATCATTAAAATGACTCGAATAAGGCCGAAACCGTCATGATTTGATGGCCATGGCCATCAAATCATACCCGAATCATTGAAAAACAAAACGAACAATGTTATCTTACCAATAAGTGTTGCACTTGATTAGATAACTAATAACATCGAAAAAAAGCGAAAAAAGTCTTGCATTTTCAAAGGGTTATTGAGATAATATTTAGGCGCTTCAAACAGCGTTGTGTGGATCCTTAGTGTAGAGGCCTATCACGTCTCCCTGTCACGGAGAAGACCACGGGTTCGAATCCCGTAGGATCCGCCATTTGCAGGCGTAGTTCAATGGTAGAACGCGACCTTGCCAAGGTCGACACGCGGGTTCGATTCCCGTCGCTTGCTCCATCTAGCAAATAAGCTCGGCAATCGCCGAGTTTTTTGTTTTCTGTTTTTTGAACTCTTGACTTTCAAAACCGAAAAGTAGTTTATAGACATAATCCGATTTTTGGTAATTAACACTTCAAATTAGGTGTTAACACCAAAGACAGAAAGAATAATGGCAAATATTCTATTGTATATGGAATAGCTTGATAATGGTTATATAGAAACCGCATATCCAAAACCGTATAATGGAGGCAAAAAATAATGGATAAAATTTCAATTTATGTTGGACTAGAATTAGTATTTGGCCCTATTTTAAAAAACAATCAACTTGAAGACGGAACCTTTTCAAGCGGCAGTGAAATCGTAGATAATGATTCGGTTTTGAAAACTCTCGATAAGAAAATAAACGAATTATGGTGTACTCTTTTCTCGAAGGATAAAACAAGCGATAGCGGGTTCAGGTTTGATGAAGTTAAAGAAAAAGAGTTAGCCCCACAATTGTTAGAAATGATTAACAAGTTAATTAATAGGCTTAATGAAATTAATGATGGATCATATAAAGTTGAAGATATGATAACGGACCATTTGAAGTCATTGATCTAACAATTACCAAAGATACCCTTCTTGCCAACAGGGGCGACTTCCCTATGGAATTTTGCAGAACACGAAAATCAATAAACATTTACCACCTTTTTAGTAGCATGTATATTCCCTAGTGATGGATGGAAGGCTGTCTAAGCGATATCACTTCAGATATGGTCTTCAACTTGAAAGTCGGAGACAAGGTCATCCCTGCCAAAGCAAGCGAATCGATTCTTGTTGCTTTGGAAAGAGCAAATATCCGTGTCAATGTCTGCTGCAGAAGCGGTGAATGCTCTCTCTGCCGCGTCAAACTTGTCAAAGGAAAAGCATATCTTGCAAACGGAATGCTTCTTAGACTTGCCGATCAGAAGTTCGGTTATATCCATTCCTGCAAGTCCTATCCGATCTCTGACTTGGAAATCGAGCTTTGATTCTTACGTATCACTTTACAGAGGCTGTATATACAGCCTCTCTTTTTTTAATATCGAATAGAAAATCCTATTTTCTATTCGTTTGTCTTTCCTATCTTCTTCCAATAGCTTAAAATACATTCGTTATGAAAAAGACCTTATTAGAATACCTTCATTACAAGAATCCGAAATGCTACTCCAAAACGGAAGAGCAGTTTTATTTTGACAATCATCTCTTCTATTTTTCTCCCGCTACAAGAAGTTTTAGAAGGAACGATGATTTCTTTACCTTGTTGAAGGCTGATATTGTTTTAAAAGGGTTAGAGAACAGAGCGAAAATCAATCAGTACCTGATAGAAAACAAAGATCATCTCAGTAGAGATGATTATCATCGTTTTCTCTCTTCCCTTCCTCAGTATCGGGATAAAAACAATCCTGTTCTGATTCCGACTTATTCGCCTTCAGTAAATCGCCGCTATTATTTCAAGCCGGAAACCTTATTCAACTTCCCCTATGATGTTCTTTTGAAAGATAACGCCTCTTCTCTTATCAACCCATTCGAGATCTATGGAAACAAACCATTCTATTCTTTCTGTAATCTCATGCCGTTATCGATTCATGATATCGATACGATAGCTTTTTATCATGAAGAGATGGAAACCATCTATGTCATCAATGACTGTGGAGGATTGGATGCCTCCATTCCATTATTCGATGAGAAACTCAAAAATCCGGATAAAACAAACTTAAATTATCGGCTCTCCTTATTGGTCAAGAACTATTATGAGAACGATAAGTCCGCTTTCCTTGATCACCTTGAATCACTCTCTCTTGTTTCCAATAGTCTGAAACAAGACTTAGTCGAATTCGAAAAGAGAAGGAAGCTGAAAAAAGAAAGGATTCAATATAAATGAAATTCAGAATCATCACACTTGGCTGCAAAGTCAATTCATATGAATCACAGTCTTTAAAGGAAAGGCTTGTCAAAGAGGGCCATGAAGAAGCAATCAGCGAAGCTGATGCTGATTTCTTCTTCATCAACACCTGTGCTGTCACTAACGAAGCCGAAAAGAAAGATCTTCAGAAAGCAAGAAGCATCGCTAGACGATTTCCTGATAAGCCTTTGTATATCATGGGCTGTTCATCCCAGATTCACAAAGAAAAATATATGACCATCCCAACTGTTAAAGCAGTCATCGGCAATTCCAAAAAGTCCAAGATCGAATGCCTTTTAGAAGCAGAGAATAAGGACCAAGTCGATCTTGATTCAAGACATTTCACTTACGAGGACACACCGACTGAAGAAGGCGAAAAGAATGTAAGAGGATATGTCAAAGTTCAGGATGGATGCAACAATTTCTGCTCCTATTGTGTTGTTCCTTTTACACGTGGCAACTCAAGAAGCAGAAATAAAGATTCTATTCTCAAGGAAGCAAAAGATCTCCTCTCTCACGGCGTAAAGGAATTGATCATCGGCGGTATTGATACTGGATCCTATCAGGATCCTGACAACAGAGAATATGATCTGACTGCACTTTTGAAAGACATGCTCTCTCTTTCCACTTCCCCTTATCGAATCCGTGTATCCTCTATTGAAGCAAGCCAGGTCAGCGATGAATATATCAGGCTCTTCAAAGAGCATCGCGATATCTTATGTCCGCATTTCCACCTTCCGCTTCAGTCTGGAAGCGAAAAGATTCTGAAAAAGATGAACAGAAAATATTCGCTTGATGATTTCAAAAAGCTCACTGATAAAATCAAAAATGAAATTGAAGGCGTCGCTTTATCAACTGACGTCATCACTGGATTCCCAACTGAGACTGAAGAAGATTTCTTAGATACCTATCATTTCATCAAGGATGTCGGATTCATGAGAATTCACGCTTTCCCTTATAGTGAAAGACCATTTACAATGGCTAGCAAACTAAGCGGAAGCGTACCTGTCAAAACAAGAATGGACAGAGTCAGGAAACTGATTGAATTATCCGATGAAAACGATAAGCTTTTCCGTCAACAGCTTTTAGGAAAAGAAGTCAATGTTTTAATCGAAAGCAGAAACGAAGAAGGACTCTATGAAGGTTATTCTGAAAACTATCTGCGTTTTGAGATTCCTTCTACAGCAGATATTAGAGAACAATTCGTCAAAGTAAAAGTCGAAAAAGTCAGCGATTAAGTTCGCTTTTCCTCCCTCTTTTTCACTTTTCTCATCGTTATATGATTTTCGGCACATTTTCTTTAAAAAACAATTGATTTTTGATTGCCAGATTACTATAATCATATAGCGTTTTGGGGCTGTAGCTCAATTGGGAGAGCGCCTGCTTTGCAAGCAGGAGGTCGCGAGTCCGATCCTCGTCAGCTCCACCATCATGAAATGACAGAAGTGACTAAGTGTCACTTCTTTTTTTGTGTCTTCGTTCCGTTTGCAAGATATTTCTTCGCCCCTTTACATACGCCGTCATTGATTGTGCTGAGCATATTTAAGAATTACTATAGCTTTGCAGAACAATGAAATCCACTCGTAAAGCGATGGAATTCATAATTAACATCCCAACTTTTTTAAAAAGTAACGTTTAAATTAATATTACTCTGTATTCTTATATACATAACGTTTCTGAAACTCAAATCATATAAATCGCATAAATTCAAACTCTCATTTTAATGGAAGATATGATTGTCAAAAAATAAATCAGTTCATCCAACATATTTTTGTTAAAATACATATATGATAGAAATACGTAACTGCACAAAGATATTCAAGAAGAACAACATCGAAAAAAGAGCATTGAACAATGTCAATCTGAAGATCAACAATTCAGGATTCGTTTTCATTGTAGGAAAAAGCGGAAGCGGAAAATCCACTCTGCTCAACCTCATCGCCAATTTCGATACGGCCACAAGTGGCACCATCATATACGATGACATCGATCTGTCATCTTTAAGCGAAAAGGAAAGAGACCAATATCTCTTTGATGAGGTCGGATTTGTATTCCAGACCTACAATCTGTTCGAGGAGTTAAGTGTCAAGGAGAACATCGCCTTAGGCCTTAAGAGCAACAGTAGATCCTTATCTGATGAAATAGAGAAACTGCTGAAGGAAGTCGACTTAGAAGGCTACCAGAACAAGAAAGTAAAGAATCTTAGCGGTGGAGAAAAACAGCGCGTTGCCTTGGCAAGGGCACTGATCAAAAATCCGAAAGTCCTTCTCTGCGATGAGCCCTGCGGCAACCTGGACAACGTCAATTCAAGAAAGGTCTTGGATATCCTGAAAGCAAGATCCAAGAGCTCTTTGGTTTTGATTGTCTCCCATTCTATGAACGATGCTTATCTGTATGCAGATAGAATCATCACCCTTCAGGAAGGCGAAGTCATTAGCGACAAGTACATCGACGAAAAAGAAAAGCACAACGGAACCTATGTCATCAAAGATCTGAACAATATTTCGAATCAGGAATTCGATGTCATCAAGAATGGAATCCTTAGCAAAGACATCGATTCGATACGATCAAGAAAAGAGCTTTTCAAGGACTTCAATCAGAAGATCGAGCCTAAAAAATAGAACGTAAGCCTAAGAAAAGTCATTTCATGAAATCTTTCTTCTCCAATATCAGGCTCATCAATTCAAGGATTTTTAAGATGAGCGCATTTGTTCTGATCACAAGTTTTGCGCTAGGCATTTTATCATCAATCCTGGCACTGCAAAGATTCAATCCGGAAGAATTCAATAAAAAAGCAGTGCTGAACAACAGCAGCGAAATCATCTCATATGATAAAGGTTACTTTGATGGCGAGAAAGAGAACAACATGTTCTTTGGAAAAGTCACAGATGAAGACAAACAGTTCATCAACGACAATTACAAAGAAAAGTATTATGAAAGAAAGGCGTTAAGTATCCATAACACAGGAACATACTACCAGTGTTGCAATGGCGAAAATACAAAGACGAACACTTTTTCATCTTTCTACAGCATAGAGCTACAAGGGCTCAATGTAGTGGATGAAGCCTACTTAAAAGAAATACTGCAAATCGATGATATCATTATCACAAACCAAACCAAATACGAAAACGGTGTCTATATCACCGATTATTTTGCAGATTCCATGATGTTCTTCGATGGATATAAGGACTATGACAATTTCCTAGAGCAATACAATACCTATGATATAGGTCAATTACACAATTATGTTAGGATTAAAGGAATTATCAAAACAAATTATAAAGAAAAGATGAAATCGATTCTTGACCAGGTTGAACAAGGTGCCAGGGTCGCAGAGCTTCTTCAAAAAGAAGAAAATTACAAATACTATGACTATTTAAGACTGGGACTCAACAGCGCTTATACCTTTGACAAGAATATCTCCGAAACAGCAGAGGTCAATAGCATATACGTAAAGTGGGTCAGCACTCCATTAGGCAATGTGACATATCAGAATTACAAACCGATCAAAATCAAAAAGCAGAACACGGTATTATTGCCTTACAACACAATTGCGGCTGCTTACCCTTTAATGAAGAAAGATGAAATTCAGAAAATACTGGATACAACACAGTTCGAAATAGCTTTCTTTACAGATTCCAGCAATGAAAACGATATTCCTCGCTTTAAGGCAAAAGTAAATATCGATGCCAGAGAAAACTATTCAAAGGAAATCAATGAACAACATATCGTAAATTATGGGCCTCTCCTCTCTAATGATCTCTTCCAGACTTTCAAAGAGCAGTCTATTTATACATACAGTTTCCTGTTCGATGACAAATCCATTTATGATATCAACGCCTCGCTTTTTGACCGCCATATCAAACTGAATAACATTTATTACACATACAGCAATACAATTGCTGCTCAGGTTTCAAAATTCAATGATGTATTCAAGATTCTGAATGAATTCTGCCTGGTTTTATCTGTCTGCATCATCATTTATTATGCTTTCAGCATCATCAAAGACAACAAATACAACATCGGTGTTCTGAAATCGTTAGGTTATCGCGGAAACGAACTGAGCGTATTCTTCTTCTCTTCTTTCATGATTTATTTTGCAGCTACTGGGTGTCTGCTCGGAATTATTTTTGACAGGATGACATCCTTGCTCAATAAAGTCCTGATCTACAATTTGACTACTCGTAAAATCACCACAAAAATCACATCGATTCCGATTGTTGCATTCGATTTGAAAATATTCCTTATCATTTTAATTTCTTTGCTTACATTAACGCTGTTATTCTCTTTGATCTATCTGTTTATCCTGAGAAAATTCAAGATCATCAAAGTTATCCAGAACAAGGAATAATTCATTTCAAACAATTGTGCCATTAATTTATCGGTTGTTTTTTCTATTCTTCTTTTTCCTCGCCTGTATAGCCAACAGCTTCTATCTTCTCAAGCTGACGTCTAAGCTGTCTTGTTCTTGTGCCGACTAAAGATTCCAAGTCAGTTGAAGCCTTATTGATTGAGGTCTGTGTCTTGCTAAGAGCATCAGCAAAGGAATCAAACTGTTTCTTCACATTGAATAAGAGCTCTGTGATTTCAACGCTCTTTTTCTCAATGGAGACTGATTTGAATCCCATCTGCAAGGCGTTGAGCAGCGCTTGGAATGTAGAGGGAGAGACAATGACGATTCGATACTGACGCTGAATCTCTTCGACTAATCCCATATCTGCTACTTCTGCATACAAAGACTCAATCGGCAAAAACAGAATTCCGAAATCCGTTGTGTTACCGACATCGATATACTTATCCCTGATATCTTTCGAGAAGGCTCTGATCTTTGCTTTCAGATTCTTTCTTCCTTCACTCAGTTTATCCTTGTTTCCGTCCTCTATAGCCTCTTTGATCATTCTATAGTCTTCTAGTGGGAACTTGCTATCGACGGGCATGTAGACCGTTTTATCGCCCTTTCCTGGCATTTTGATAGCATACTCGACTCTTTCGTTCGAACCAGGCTTTGTAATGACGTTTTCATCATACTGATCTTTGGTCAGGACGTCTTCGATCAGGTTTCCTAAAACGACTTCTCCGACGATTCCTCTGGTTTTCACATTCGTCAGCACATTTCTTAATGAGCCGACTTCTTTTGTCATGTTCTTGATTTCACCGACTGCCTGATTGACATTGGAAATCTCGGATATCAAAGAATCAAAGCTTTGCTTCAGTCTCTCGTTGAGATTCTTTTCGAGCTTTTCATTGACGACCTCTTGTATCGACTGCAGTTTCTCTTCGTTTGCCGTCTTTAGATCTGTCATCCTTGTATCCAGTGTTCTTTCGATATTCTCAAGTCGAAGGTTCATGACTTTATCTGAATTCTCAAGTGCAGTCTTCAAGCGTGAGTTGATCTCCGCATTATATTTATCAATGCTTGCAAGCAACGATTCAGATAAAGAAGAGAGCATCTCTTTATCGACTCTCTGCCCTTCTTCTATTTTCGTGTTCAATGCGTTCAATTCATTCTTTACGATAAGCTGAAAGTTCTCGTTTTTTGCATCGATCCCGGTAAGAAGATAATTCTGAAGTTTACCGACTTCCTCTCCGACAGCTTCTTTGATCGCTTTATCGTCGATTGAAATAGAGGCATGTCTGTTTCTGATCAAAAGGACAAGAAGAACAACAGAGAGCACGAAAAGCAAAGATACTAGCACTACTATGACAGTAAGCATGATAATGATTCCTCCTATAAATATATTATTGCACAAAACCGGATTATTAAAAAACCCCAGATATTTCTGGGGCAATCATCAGTCTTGACCTGGAATTCCTTCACGTTTGCCGCGGACCAATAATTTGATCGGGCAGTTGTTGAATCCGAATTGTTCACGGATGACATTTTCAAGATATCTGCGATAGGAGAAGTGGAAGTAGTTGGGATTATTGCAGAAGATAACAAAGGTCGGAGGGACATCTTTTGTCTGCGTGGCATAATTGATCTTAAGTCTTCCGCCATTGAAGTTAGGAGCTTCATTATCCATCTGTGCTTTCAGAATGGCAGAGTTAAGCATAGAAGAAGGAACTGTTCTATGGATAGTAGTATTGACCTCTTCAAGCGTCTGGAAGATCTTCTGGATGTTGCTTCCGGTCAAAGCAGAGATGAAGACGACAGGAGCATAATCAAGGAACTTAAAGTATGCTTTCAGTTCCTTTTCAAAGTTCTTCTGGTCCATCTGGCCATGGGAATGAAGATCCCACTTATTGACAACGATGATGACAGGCTTGTTGTTATCGATAGCATAGCTAGAGACATGGACATCCTGTGAGACCAAGCCTTCGCTGGCATCGATCAACAGAAGGATGATATCAGCTCTTTTTGCAGCATCTGCAGAACGGACAAGGGCAAACTTATCCAAGTCTTCTTCGACCTTTCCAGGGCGTTTGATACCTGCTGTATCGATCATGACATATTTGATTCCGTCTCTTTCAAAGGAGATATCGACACTGTCTCTTGTTGTTCCAGACATCGGAGAGACAATGACGCGGTCATAGCCGAGAATCCTGTTGGCAAGAGAAGATTTTCCGACATTCGGTCTTCCAAGCATTGCGAAGGTAAGACATCCTTCATAAGGGTTCTCTTCGACTTCAGGAAGACGAGAGATGACAACATCGAGCATGTCGCCTAATCCTAAGCCATGTTCTGCTGAAATCGGATAGGGATCACCGAATCCTAAAGCGTAGAATTCATAAGTGTTTCCCATCAAGGTATGATCATCGATCTTGTTGACGACCAATAAGACTTTCTTCTTATAGGGAAGAAGTTTCTTGGCGACGAAGAGGTCGTTATTGGAAAGACCGATTCTTCCATCGACGACAAAAAGAATGACATCGGCTTCCTGGCATCCCAACTCAACCTGGTTCTGGACTTCCTTCTGGAAAGGAATGTTTTCATCGGTGATGCCACCGGTATCGATAAGGGTGAATTCCTTGTCGAGCCAATGGCCTTTTCCGTAATTTCTGTCACGTGTGATGCCAAACTGTCTTCCTGTGATTTCACGTCTGGAATCACTTAATCTATTGAATAAAGTCGATTTGCCGCTGGAAGGAGATCCAATCAGGGCAACTGTTCCATAAATCTTACTCATATTTCACCTACCTTTTTTCTGAAAAGAGAGATGATGGCATCGATTTCTTCCTGAATGGTCAAATCGGAAGTATCGAGGAATATCGCATCTTCGGCCGGGCGAAGCGGAGAATTCTCACGATGGCTATCGATGTAATCTCTTCTTTCGATATCTTTCTTAATTTCTTCTAAAGTCACATTTCTATGATGTGCAACATCTTCCTTGTAACGTCTAAGCGCACGGGAATCAACAGATGCTACCTGATAGATCTTAAGCGTTGCATGAGGAAGGACGACGGTACCGATATCTCTTCCGTCCATGACGACAGATTCGTTCTTGGCGATTTCCTGCTGAATCTCGACAAGTTTCTCTCTGACGCATTTATGGGCACAGGCGTAAGAGACAAGGCGTGTGACGTCTTCTTCTCTGACGCGGGATGTCACATCTCTTCCATTGAGATAGATGTGACCATCTCTGTCTTCTTTCAGTTCAAGAGAAGAAAGAAGGCTTCTTGCATCTTCTTCGCTTTTAGTATCGAGATTGTTCTCGATCATATAAAGCGTAAATGCTCTGTACATAGCACCGGTATCGACATAGAGGAAACCTAATGCTTTGCTCACCGCTTTGGCAGCCGTAGATTTGCCGCTGGCAGCCGGACCATCAATCGCTATTGAATAATAAGACATCAAATCACCCCCGTTAAAATCAAAATCAATAAAATGACAAACACGACTAAAACAACCGCAATGCTAGACCACATGATGATGGTAGAAGGAGCGACTTTCCGCTTTGAGCGGTTGTTCTTCTTCACCTGATTGTATCTAGCGTGTACCTCTTTCTGCTGAGATTTGGAGTCATAGAGATCATGCTCTTTGATCAGTTCATCGATAGACATCGAAAAAGTGTTTCGCATGATTCCGGAACTAGTGCTTTTCAAGGATATATCTTCATCTTTTTCTTCAAGAATCTTATCTGCATTCTTTAAGGAAGAAAGAGATTTATCATCAAAAGAATAAGCATCGATATCCGAGATTTTCTTTCTCAGATCCGCATATAGAATGACTCTGCTTTTTTCGGACATTTTTTAACCTCTCTAATATTATAAAAGAAAAGAGAAGCAAAGAATAGAAGAAAGAGGAAACATTCGATTGAAAGTTTCTATTGTAAAACATCGACATTTTTCATAAAATATATATTATTGCCGCTATAGCTCAGTCGGTAGAGCAACTGATTCGTAATCAGTAGGTCGGAAGTTCGATTCTTCTTGGCGGCACCATTATATTTATAACGCTCAGGCATTGCCTGAGTTTTTTATTTGCTACAAATAAAATGGGGAGGCAACAGCCTCCCCACATAAATCAGGCTTAGTCAACGAAGGCAAGAATTGCCATCGGAGCATTGTCACCACGACGATTGAAGGTCTTGATGACTCTGGTGTATCCACCGTTTCTGTCTTTATACTTCGGACCATAGACATCGAAGAGCTTCTGGAGAGCATTCTTGTTTGTCTTAGGATCGATGAAGCCCTGTTCACGAACAAAAGCAGCGGCAAGTCTTCTGGCGGCTAAATCACCCTGTTTTGCATAGGTGACAAGTCTTTCAGCTTCCTGCTGAGCGCGCTTTGCTGTTGTCAAAGTGACTTCAACACTTCCGGAAATGATAAGCTGAGAAACAACATTTCTCAACATATTCTTTCTTTTGTCGGAAGTATAACCGGCCTTAAAGCGGACACCGCCTTTGCCGTGTACATTTCTTCTTCCAATAGTACCCATTGTAGTTTACCTCGCTTTACTTCTTGGTATTGTCATCACGCTGAAGGGAAAGATTGAAGCTGGCAAGCTTATCAAGAATTTCCTTGTAGGACTTCTTGCCTAAGTTTCTGACAGTCATCAATTCAGATTCCTTCATGTTGCAAAGATCCTGAACGGTCTTGATACCATTTCTCTTAAGACAGTTGTAAGAACGGACACTGAGGTCGAGATCTTCAAGCATCATAGAGTTGAACTTGTTCTCAGTCTTTTCTTTGCTGACAGACATGACAGCAGCATTCTTAACGGCATCGTTAAGATCTTCGAAGACTTTGAAGTGTTCATCAAGAATCTTAGCAGCAAGTGCGACAGCATCGACAGCGTCCATACTGCCATCAGTATCGACATGGATGACAAGCTTTTCAAAGCTTGCATCATGGCCGACACGGAAAGGTTCGACATCGATGTCAACTTTCTCGATAGGAGAGAAGTTTGAGTCGACGGCGATTCTGCCGATAGCCCAAGAAGAACTCTTGTTGTCTTCAGCAGTAACGAATCCACGACCCTTGCGGGCATGGAAGACAGCCTTGATATGACCGCCAGCAGCAAGATGGCAGATTACCATATCAGGGTTGACGACGGAAACGGTGCCAGGGCAGACGATATCGCCGGCCTTGACTTCCTTTCCTTCTTTATTTTCTTCTTTTGCGCTGACTTCAAGCAAAAGCTTATAGTCAACATCCTCATCATCAGAGATATCCTTTAAAACGAGGTTCTTGATATTAAGGATGATTTGTGTCAAATCTTCGACTACGCCATCTAAAGGAGTGTACTCGTGACGAGCGCCCTCGACTTCGACGGAATAGACAGCAAGACCAGGAAGAGAAGAGAGAAGAACTCTTCTCATCGCATTGCCAATAGTGACACCAAACCCTTTTTCAAGAGGAGCAATGGTGAAACGACCAGTATTGTCAGAAACATCAGATTTGCTGATGTCAAATTTCGGCTGTTCGAATTCTTTCATTCCAAGTTCTCCTTTATACGTCTGATTTTAGCCACGAGGTCTCTTGGCCGGACGGCAGCCATTGTGAGGGATCGGTGTAACATCAGCGATAGAGAGAACCTTGAGTCCAGCAGCTTCTAAAGCTCTGACTGCGGTTTCACGGCCCGGACCAGGACCCTTGATTTCAACATCAACAGACTTAAGTCCTCTGTCAACACAGGTCTTGGCAACATTGGAAGCAGCAACCTGAGCAGCGAACGGAGTGGACTTTCTTGCACCACTGTAACCGGAGGTACCAGCGGAAGCCCATGCGATGACCTTACCGGTTTCATCGGAGATGGAGACGATGGTGTTAGAGTAAGAAGCGTGGATATGAGCAACACCCTTGGTGAATGTAAGCTTTGCCTTCTTCTTACGAATAGTAGTTTTCTTTTTATCTGCCATTTTATTTTATCCTCCCAGATTACATCGTTGCCTTCTTGTGGTTGGCGACGGTCTTTCTCGGACCCTTGCAAGTACGGGCATTGGTCTTATCTCTCTGACCACGGCAAGGAAGGTTTCTCTTATGTCTCTGACCACGATATGTTCCGATATCCTGTAATCTCTTGATATCGAGAGCAACCTGTCTTCTAAGATCACCTTCAACAACATACTTAGCAACTTCATTACGGACAGCAGTGAGTTCTTCTTCAGAGCAGTCCTTAACTCTCTTGGTGCCTTCAACTTTGGCATCAAGACAAATCTTCTTAGCAGTGGTAAGTCCGATTCCGTAGATATAACGGAGAGAGTAGACCAACTGCTTGTCGTTCGGAATATCAACGCCAGCGATTCTAGCCATAATTCCCTAAATCCTTTCTTTAGCCTTGTCTCTGCTTATGTTTCGGATTGGAGCAGATGACCATAACACGTCCCTTACGTTTGATGACTCTGCATTTATCGCAGATCGGTTTAACTGAAGCTCTAACTTTCATGGTTAGTATTCTCCTTTTTCTTTACTTATATCGGTAAACGATGCAGCCATTTGTGACATCATATGGGGAGATTTCCACAGTGACATGATCTCCCGGCAAAATTCTGATTTTGTTCATACGCATTTTGCCAGAAATCCTGGCTCTAATCACTGCACCTCCGTCGAGTTTTACCGAATACTTCTCGGCGGGGAGGGAATCGAGAACTGTCCCTTCCATTTTAATGAAATCTTCTCTGCTCATGCTTTTAACCCCAACTCCTTTAGATGTCGTTTTACATTGGAGTCAACCGATGTGATGATCGGCCCGTTTTCAGTGATGACAATGTCATTTTCATAGTGGGCAGTCAATTTTCTATCGGCTGAAACAATACCCCAGCCATCCTTTTCGGTAATGTATTCACAAGTACCAGACATGACCATGGGCTCAATTGCGAGACACATACCCGGTCTTAAGAACGGGCCAAGTCCGAGCTCCGGACTGTAATAGTTCGGAATGAACGGATCTTCATGCATCTCAGTGCCAATACCATGGCCTCCATAATCTTTGATCAAGGAGAAGCCATATTTATCGGCGGTTTTCTGGATTGCCATGCTGATTTCGTTCAGATGGTGTCCAGGATAACATACCTGATAGGCAGCGTAGAAACATTCTTCGGTGCAACGGATGAGCTTACTCGCTTCATCGGAGATATTTCCAACGGCGAAGGTACGACAAGCATCTCCATTGTAACCGGAAGCATCTTTGTTTCCCATATCAATAGAGAGGATATCGCCTTCTTTCAGAATTACGTTCTTTGAAGGAATGCCGTGGATGAGCACTTCATTGACTGAAGCGCAGACAGCATTGTGGTATCCATCTTCCAAGGAGAAGTTAGGCACACCGCCAGATTCACGGATGAATCTATCAGCGAGCTTGTCAATCTCCCAGGTAGAACGGCCAGGACGAATTTCAGGAAGCAACCTGTCGAAGATTTCTCCGAGCTTGTTGCCAGCTTGAATCATCAACTCCTGTTCTCTAGGACTACGAATGGTGATTTTCATTCATCTACCTCATCAAGAACCTTCTGAACATCATGGAATACAGCGTCGATGTCCTGAAGGGCATTGACTTCTTTCAACAGGCCCTTGCCTCTATAGTAGTCAGCCAGAGGTAATGTCTGTTTGCTGTATGCATCGAGTCTGACTTTGAAGGCTTCGGCTGTATCGTCTTTTCTCTGAATGAGCTCCCCAGAGCAGGAATCACAGACTCCCTCTTTGAGCGGCTTCTTCGTTTCGACGTTATAGCTTGCACCACAACTCGGACAGACACGACGGTTGGTGATACGGGAAGTGAGAACTTCATCATCAGCTGTGAGCAAGATGACTGATGTGATCTTTCTACCCGAATTCATCAACATTTTATCTAAAGCCTCAGCCTGAAAGACCGTTCTGGGGAAGCCGTCAAGAAGGAAACCTTCTTTGCAATCTTCCTGAGAGAGTCTCTCCTCCACTAATCCAATGGTTACTTCATCAGGAACAAGAAGTCCCTTGTTGATGTATTCACTGGCTTTGAGGCCTAATGGAGTCTTATTACTGATTGCGGCGCGGAACATATCGCCAGTAGAGATGTGAGGAATCTTATATGTCTTCACAATCAACTCTGACTGGGTTCCCTTGCCAGCGGCAGGGGGACCCATCAGAATGATATTGAGACCATGATTATTTTTGTTGTTCATTTTTTACAGCTCGCTTTCTGCATATCCATGACCAGCAAGGATACCATTGATCTGGTTGTAGACTTCTAATGCGACACCGACAACGATGATAAGTCCTGTACCGCCTAATGATAAGGAGGTGGGGACTGCACCGGTAAGAGACAAAATGACAGGAATCAAAGCGATAAAAGTCAAAGCCATGGATCCGATGAAAGTCATACGGTTCAGGGTTCTGGAGATGTAACGCTCGGTTTCAGTGCCAGGTTTGATACCAGTGATATAGGTGCCCGATGTCTGGAAGTTTTCTGCGATTCTTTCAGGGTTGATTTCAAGCTGTGCATAGAAGAAGGAGAATGCGATGATGAGTACAGCATAGATGATGGTTCCCCAAGGGAAGGAGAAATTATCTCCCATTTTCGTCATTGCCTGATAATTGAACACTTCTTCGATCTTTTCGGCCCAGGCAGGCGGGTTACCATTGGAGAACAAGGAGATGATAATACTCGGTGCAACCATGATAGAGCTTGCGAAGATGACCGGCATAACGGAAGAAGCATTGACCTTGATAGGTAAGAATGAAGCTTGCTGAGAGGAAAGTTCATTGGACTGCGATGTATTCGAATGGGATACAGGGAGTTTTCTGACGGACTTTTCAATGAACGTAACGAAGACAACGATAAGAACTAAGGCCAAGAGGTAGACAGCTAACTGAACTGCACCCTGAAGGATGAGTGTTGCATCGCCCTTATCGACCTTGGAACTAGACAAATAGGTTTCAAACGCACCAGTGATTTGGTTAGGAAGGGTAGAAATGATACCGGCGAAGATCATCATGGAGATACCGTTTCCGATACCTTTGTCTGTGATCTGGTCGCCTAACCAAGTGAGAATCATAGTACCAGCAACCATGAAGATAATGATCTTAGTGTAACCCCAAGCTGACGAATCTGTCAGTGTGATTGCCTGAGAATTATTCTGCAAGGCGACTGTAATACCATAAGCCTGAACAGCTCCTAATACGACAGAGAGGACTCGGGTGACGACGTCCAGTCTTTTACGACCGGACTCGCCTTCCTTCGTCATCTGCGTCAAGGATGGTAAGACATCCATTGAGAGAAGCTGAATAATAATCTGAGAAGTGATGTAAGGGGAGATACCTAATGCAAAGATTGAGAAATTCTGCAAGGCACCGCCTCCCATCATGTTGAGAAGTGAAAGTGTATTTGTTGTATTATCCCAGAGAGAGCTAGTTGTCTGAACACCCGGGACCTTGATAGCCGATCCTATTCTGAAGACAAGGAAAATTGCTAACGTAAAGAGAATTCTATTCAGAACATCCTTGTTATGGAAAAATGCGGCTACCTTTTTCATTATTTACCCTCTGTTTCTTCCTCGGAATCAGCACAGAACTTCTTGAAAGCGACTCTGGCATCCTTGAGAGAGACGATTTCGGTTGTTCCACCGACCTTCTCAATAGCAGCCTTAGCGCTCTTGGTGAAGCCCTGAACCTTGACATTGAGGACCTTAGTAAGCTCAACAGCATTGCCGTTTTCATCCTTGACATCGCCAACGATTTTGACCGGTTTGTTGAGGTTACGGATAAGACCAGCAAGCATCAATGTAGTATCATTGACTTCAATACCAGTATCAAAACCCTCAAGGTCGCTGAGCTTCACAATAGTATACTCTACTCTACCATAATTGGTAAAGCCATGTTTAGGAAGACGACGATAAAGAGGCAACTGTCCGCCTTCAAAGCCGACAGGAACCTTTCTACCCTGACGGGCACCCTGGCCTTTCTGACCACGGGTAGAGGTTTTACCCATACCGGAGCCGATACCCTGACCGACTCTCTTCGGAAGATGACGGGATCCTTTGGCAATCTTAAGATTAGTTAAATCCATGATTCATTCCTCCTTATTTTGCTTCAGCCTTAGGGGCTTCAGCCTTGACTTCTTTGCCAAAACGAGCAGCCTGGACATCAGCATAAGTCATAAGCTGGTTGAGAGCATCGACTGTAGCCTTGACAACGTTATTCTGGGTTCTGGAACCATAGATCTTAGAATAGACGTTCTTGATGCCAGCAAGTTCAAGAATAGCACGGACAGCGCCACCGGCGACAAGTCCTGTACCGGCAGGAGCCGGCTTGAGGAAGACCTGAGTAGCACCGAAGTGACCCATGACTGCGTGAGTGATGGTATCGCCCTTGGCGACTGTCATCTTGAACATGTTGCGCTTTGCAGCGGCTAAGGCCTTCTTGATTGCATCCGGTACTTCACTGGACTTACCAAGACCATAGCCATATTTGCCTTTGCCATCACCGATGACGACAAGTGCAGTGAAGCGAACACGCTTACCACCCTTGACAGTCTTGGAGACGCGAGAGATTTTGACGACCTTTTCGTCGTAGAGCTTCTCTTCAACTCTTCTTCCACGGCCATTGCCACGGCCGTTAAAACGGCGACCACCCTGGCCGAAACGGCGATTTCCGTTTCCTCTGCCAGCGGCAGCAGACTTCTCACCGGCGGCAACCGGTTCAGCCTTGACTTCGGCAGTTTCTGCCGGAGCGACGTTATTCTGGATTTCTTCAGCCATTGTTATTTCTCCTTAGAAGGCTAATCCGCCCTTACGGCAGGCTTCAGCTAAAGCTTTGACCTGTCCGTGGTAGAGATAGCCGGAACGATCGAACACGACTTTAACGATGTTAAGAGCTTTGGCTTTGTTTGCTAAGTCCTCGCCAACTTTACTGGCAGCTTCGCAATTAGAAGGATTATCTAATCCGAGCTTAGAGGAATCGGTGCAGACGAGAGTCTTGCCGGTTTCATCATCGATTAAGGCAGCGTAGATGAATTTGTTGGAACGATAGACAGAAATTCTAGGGCATGCAGCTGTACCAGAGATCTTGGCTCTGATTCTGACATGACGATGAAGTCTCTGCTTATTCTTATTGAACGTAGTATACATTCTTCATTTCCTCCTTGATTAGGCTGCGGACTTCTTTGCAGAAGCGGGCTGACGGAGTGTAACGACTTCGCCTTTGTAGCGGATGCCTTTTCCATGATAGCATTCCGGTTTGCGGACATCACGGATGACGGCAGCCTGCTGGCCGACAACCTGTTTATCGATACCTTCGACAAGGATTTCCATTGCCTTGGTATTGAGAGAAATCTTGGCGCCTTCAATAGGATGGACAACGTCTTCATGAGAATGGCCGACATGTAAAACAAGATCGACACCTCTCATTTCAGCACGATAACCAACACCCTTGATTTCAAGAGTCTTGGAGAATCCTTCATTGACGCCCTTGACCATATCGTTGATCAAGGCTCTGGCAGTACCATGATTCATTTTCATTTCGATGGTATCACCAGGACGTTTGACGAGGAATTTTCCATCTTTCTCTTCGAAAGAAAGATGAGAATTGAACTTTTTGGAAAGCTCGCCTTTAGGACCCTTGACGGTGACAACGTTACCATTGACGGTAATGGTGACACCTGCCGGGATGGCGATAGGTTCTCTTCCGATTCTAGACATGGTATACCTCCTTACCAGACATAGGCAAGCACTTCGCCGCCGATGTTCTGTTTTCTGGCAGTCTTGTCAGTCATCAAGCCCTTGGAAGTGCTGATGATGGCAATGCCTAATCCATTACGGACTCTAGGAAGCTTCTCAGCCGGAACCGTGATACGGAGACCGGGTTTGGAGATTCTCTGGATACCATTGAGGATGCGATTATCGCGAGAATCATATTTCAAGGTGATGACTAAGGTCTTAAAGGGTTTGCCCTCTTCTTCCTTAACTTCATAATCCTTGATGAAGCCTTCTTCCTTGAGGATCTTGACGATTTCAACTCCGAGTTTGAAAGACGGAAGAGAAGTCGTTGCGTTCTTCATAAGGTTTGCGTTGCGGATATGAGTAAGTAAATCCGCGATTGTATCATTGACCATTTTTCTCTTCTCCTTTCATTACCAGCTGGCCTTGTGCATGCCAGGGATTTCTCCCTTGTAGGCCATTTCTCTGAGGCAGATACGGCAGATGCCGAACTGTCTGAGAACACCATGAACTCTTCCGCAGCGAGAGCAACGGGTGTAGTTCTGGGTCTTAGGATGCTTCTTGGGCTGGGCACATTTGATCATTAAAGCTTTTCTAGCCATGATTATCTCCTCCTATTACTTTGCGAAGGGCATGCCAAGCTTAGAGAGCAAAGCATATGCTTCTTTATCAGTCTTTGCGGTAGTGACGATAACAACGTCCATACCCTGAGTACGACTGACTTTATCATATTGGATTTCAGGGAAGATCAACTGTTCCTTGATACCAACAGAATAGTTTCCTCTGCCATCGAAGGAATCCTTGCTGATACCGCGGAAGTCGCGGACACGAGGAAGATCGATAGAGATGAACTTATCGAGGAAATCGTACATACGAATTCTACGAAGAGTGACTTTGACGCCAACCGGAACGCCTTCACGAAGCTTGAAGTTAGCGATGGACTTTCTTGCTCTTGTGACAACAGGATGCTGTCCAGCAATGGTAGCCATTTCATTGACTGCTTCTTCAACGTTCTTTTCGTTGCCGCCGGCTTCGCCAAGACGCATGTTGAGGATGATCTTGACGATCTTCGGACATTCCATGATGGAGGAATACCCAAATTCCTTCATGAGTTCAGGAACGATTTCTTCATTGTATCTAGTCTCAAGACGGGAGACATATTTGGCCTTCTGATTGCCCTGAGAATGAGATTTCTTTGCGGATACACCGTTTTTCTTTTCTTCAGCCATTTTTCTTCTCCTTACTTGATGATCTCACCGCTGTTCTTAGCGATGCGAACTTTCTTGCCATCGGCTAACTTGTAACCGATCTTTGTAGCCTTCTTGGCCTTTTCATCATAGAAAGCAACATTGCTCACATCGATAGGAGCGTTGATTTCTTTGATAGAGCCTTTTTCGTTCTGAGTAGGCTTGACATGCTTCTTCTGAACATTGACACCTTCGACGATGACTTTGTTGGTCTTAGGAAGGGCCTTGACGACCTTTCCGATTTTGCCTTTGTCATCACCAGAGATAACAATAACAGTATCACCAGTTTTAATTTTCATGATTACCTTCCTCCTTGGTTTAGAGAACCTCGACCGCCAAAGAGACGATCTTCATGTACTTATCGCCCTTTTCACGAAGTTCACGGGCGACAGGTCCGAAGACACGGGTACCCTTCGGAGAGCCATCCTCGTTGATGAGGACAACAGCATTGTCATCGAACTTGATGGTGGAACCATCTTTTCTCTGATATGCCTTTTTGACACGAACGATAACACCCTTGACGACATCGGACTTTTTGACTTTGCCATTCGGGATAGCGTCTTTGACAGCGCAGATGACGACATCACCGACGGAAGCAGAGCGGCGATGAGAACCACCGACGAGGTGGAAAACGCGGACGCTCTTAGCACCGGAGTTATCGGCAACAACCAGGTTAGTTTCTGTCTGAACCATGATTATTCTCCCTTCTTCACGACTTCAACGAGACGGAATCTCTTGTCGTGAGATAACGGACGGCATTCTTCGAAGATAACGATATCTCCGACCTTTGCGACGGAATTGCGATCGTCGACTTTGTATTTCTTACGAACAGCAACTCTCTTCTTATAAACAGGATGAGCTCTGTAGGTTTCGGTCTCAACAACGATGGTCTTCATCATCTTGTTGGAGACAACGACACCCTGTAAGCGTCTCTTGTTAGAGGCCTCGATGACCTTTGTATCTAATTCTTCAGCCATTTTCATGTGCCTCCTGATTACTTGCCTTCAGCAGCATTGGCTGCGGCATTCTTACGTTCCTGCATAACAGTAAGGCATCTTGCGATATCCTTACGAGCGACGGTGATCTTTGCACCATTGTCTAACTGACCAGCTTTGGCCTGTAATCTAAGGTTGAGTAATTCTTCCTTGAGTTCATAGACCTTCGTAGCGAGGTCTTTGTCAGACAGTTTTCTAACATCTTCAATTGTCATTATTTGAGTTCCTCGCCTTTCTTAACGACTCTGCTCTTAACGGAGAGCTTATATCCGGCCTGATGTAAAGCTGCCTTTGCATCAGCTTCGTTGATTCCACCGATTTCGAACATGACGGTGCCTTTTTCAATGACGGCATCCCAAGCGTCGACGGTACCTTTACCGTTACCCATACGGACCTCGGCAGGTTTCTTTGTGATACCGAGGTAAGGGAAGACACGGATATAGGTTTTGCCGAACTTCTTGGTATAACGAGAGAGAACGACACGGGCAGCCTCAATCTGACGGTTGGAAATGTATCCACCTTCAGTAGCGGCAAGGCCAAAATCACCGAAAGCAACTGTGTTTCCTCTGGAAGCGGCAGTCTTCGGTCTGATAAGGTGGCTTCTACGCCACTTCAATCTTTTAGGCTGTAACATTGCTTATTCTCCTTTCTTATCGGCATCATCCTTGTTGGCAGAAGGAGTTACGGCAGGGCGGGCAGCTCTGTTGCCGTTGTTAGGACGGCGATTGAAACGGCCACGGTTTCCGAACTTTCCGCCTTCGTCAGGACGACGGTTTCTGAGTTCCTCATAGTTATCGGGAAGAGCAATCCAGACCTTGACACCGATGACACCATAAGTGGTGTGGCAGGGTGTGTAAGCATAATCGATAGGCTGACGGAGGGTATGAAGAGAGAGAACGCCTTCGCGATACTCTTCATAACGAGCGATTTCAGCACCGCCGATTCTACCCTTGGTCATGGTCTTGCAGCCCTTGGCGCCAGCTCTCATGACTCTCTGGAGAGCCTTCTTCTGAACGACTCTGTAAGAAGCGCGTTCCTGAAGCTGCTTTGCGATATCCTTAGCGACCAACATAGCATCGAGATCAGGATTCTTGATTTCGACGATGGAGATGTTGATCTTCTTGCTGTCTTTCTTAAGAATCTTGACTAACTTTGCCTTGATGGCATTGATCTGTTCAGAATCCTTACCGATGACAATAGCAGGATGAGAAACAAAGATGGAAATTGTGATATTGTCCTTGATTCTCTCAATATCGATTCTGGAAAGTCCGGCATCGATCTTGTCGAGAAGGGGCTCTAAATAGCCACGGACCTTGATATCTTCGTCTAAGCAAGAAGCAAAATTCTTCTTGTCAGCATACCAATGACTGGACCAGTCACGATTGATGCCGATACGTAATCCGTTTGGATTTACTTTCTGACCCATGGTTTACTTGGCCTCCCTATTCTTCAGAGTAACATAGACATGGGACCATCTCTTGATGAGTCCGGATGCGGAACCCCTGGCTCTGGGAAGGATTCTCTTTAATCTCATAGCATCGTTGGCAGTGATTTCAGCGATGTAGAGGGTATCTGCGTCCATGCCGAAGTTGTTGACGGCATTGGCTTCAGCAGACTTGATAAGCTTTTTGATATCTTTGGCACAAAGCTTGGCAGTGTTGTCAAGGATATCATAAGCTTCAGCAATATTCTTTCCTCTGATAAGGTCAATGACTAATCTGACCTTACGGGGAGTCACGCCGTAGTTAAAGAGTTTAGCCTTGGCTTCGGTGACCTTTTTTTCTTCAGCCGGAGCTGCGGCTTCGGTTTTCTTGATTTCTTTATCAGCCATGATTACTCTCCTTATTTCTTAGTAGTAGCCTGGTCATCACCGGAACGATGATGAGTGAAGGTACGGGTGAAGACGAATTCACCAAGTTTGTGGCCGACCATGTCTTCAGTGACATAGACCGGAACAAAAGCTCTTCCGTTGTGAACAGAGATGGTATGTTCAATGAATTCCGGGAAGATTGTAGAACGTCTGGACCAAGTCTTGATGACTTCTTTCTTTCCAGAGGCATTCTGATCCTGAATTCTCTTCAGGAGTTTGGGATCGCAATACGGACCTTTTTTAGAACTTCTAGACATTTGTCATTCTCCTCCTGATTTACTTGCCGTTACGTCTTCTGACGATTAAACGGTTGCTTCTGCACTTCTTGGATCTGGTCTTGACACCCATAAGTCTTCTACCCCAAGGAGATCTCGGAGCATCGTGACCGACCGGGTTCTTACCTTCACCGCCGCCGTGCGGGTGGTCGTTCGGGTTCATGACAGCACCACGGACAGTCGGACGTTCGCCGAGCCATCTGGTTCTACCGGCCTTACCCTTGCTAACCAAGTTGAAATCTTCATTTCCGACAGTGCCGACTGTGGCTCTGCAGGTGAGAAGAACTTTTCTGACTTCGCCGGAAGCGAGACGTAAGGTAGCATATTTGCCTTCCTTACCTAAGATCTGTGCGCCAGTACCGGCAGCACGGCAGACCTGTCCGCCCTTACCAGGCTGAAGTTCAATGTTATGAACCATGATACCTTCAGGGATGGAAGCTAGTTCCATGCAGTTTCCGGTAGTGATTTCGCCAGCCTTGCCATCAGTGACAGTCATGCCGACAGTCAAGCCCTTAGGGCAGATGATGTATCTCTTCTTGCCATTGGCATTGATGAGAAGAGCAATACGGCAGTTTCTGTTCGGATCGTATTCGATAGCCTTGACGACAGATGTAGTTTCACCGGCTCTCTTGAAGTCGATGATACGATACATTCTCTTGTTTCCACCGCCGATGTGACGAGTGGTGATGTAGCCCTGATTGTTTCTACCGCCGGTTTTCTTAAGCGGCTTGAGCAAAGATTTTTCAGGAGCTTTCTTTGTGAGATCATTGGTGGAAAGGGTGGCGAGATTTCTCATACCCCCAGTGAGAGGGTTGTAAGTTTTAATAGCCATGTTATTCTCCTATAGTTTTTTCTTTACTTTTCGTCGGATTCGGCATTAGCCTTTCTTTCTTCGGTTGCGACGGCATCAGTGACCTTGGCAAGATCGAAGGAAGAATCGAATCTGACGATGGCCTTCTTGTAAGCAGGAAGCTTACCGGAATATCTTCCGACTCTTCTGGTCTTAGGCATAAGGTTCATAGTGTTGACGCTCTTGACCTTGCCCTGGAAGATAGCCTGAACGGCTGCCTTGATTTCAAGCTTGTCAGCCTTCTTGTCGACTGCGAAGACAAGAGCATTTTCTTCTTCTCTGAGTCTCTGTGTCTCTTCAGTGACAATGATATGTTTGATGATGGAGAAGTCCTTGATGATTGCAGGGCGATAAGCGAGTTCTGCAACTTCAGCCTTCGGAGCTTCTTCGACCTTGGCTTCTTCCTTGACGGAAGCGGCCTTGGCAGTCTTCTTTGTTGTAGTCTTCTTGGCTGCTGTGGTCTTCTTGGCAGCAGTCTTTCTAACTGTTTTCTTCTTGGCAGGAACTTCTTCTACTGTTTCTGCGGTTTTGATTTCTTCAGCCATTATTTTGCTTCCTCCTCATGTTCATCATCTAAGACGGCAGGAACGACGCCTTTGACAAGAATGAGCTTCTTGGCATTGAGGATGTCATAGACGGAAACATTATCAGCAAAGACAACTTTGACAGAGGGGATGTTTCCACTGGCGAGAAGAAGGTTCTCATCTAAATCAGAAAGGACGAGAAGATTCTTTTTTTCGTCAGCGCCAATAGCCTTTAAGGCTTTGACGAAATCCTTGGTCTTATGGGACTCGAATCCCTTTTCGTCAAGAACGATGATGTTACCATTCTTGGCTTTGTCGGAAAGAGCAGAAGTAAGTGCAATATAATGCTCTCTCTTGTTCATCTTGAGAGTGTGGTTCTGTTCGCCGTTCGGGCCATGAACAACACCGCCGTGTCTCCAGACAGGAGAGTTGGCTGTACCGGCTCTGGCTCTGCCAGTGCCCTTCTGTCTCCAAGGTTTGCGGTTGGAGCCATGAACGATGTCACGGGTAAGGGTGTGAGCGGTATCGACTCTGCGGTTAGAAAGGTCAACGCGGACAGCTCTCTGAATGACAACTTCATTGACGTCTGCATTGAACAAGTCGCCAGGAAGAGTGATTTCCTCGACTTTGTTGCCGGCATAATCGACTACCGGCCAGTTATTGAGATTTTCGTTAGCCATTGTAATTCTCCTTCACGATTACTTACTCATCTTCTTGGAGTTCTTCATCGGGTTGAGAGCCTTGGCCGGAGTGGCGGCTGCCTTAGCGGCAAGAGCCTCAGCGCCCTTCTTTTCGATTTCAGCAGCTGTCTCCTTGGTGTAGTCAACGACTGCAGAAACTTCAAACGGCTTCTTTGTGCTGCGGACAGTGCTCTTGATCTTGATGATAGAGTACTTTGCGCCAGCGACGGAACCTCTGATGAGGATGCAATTCTTCTCAGGATTGACATCGACGATAGGTAAGTTAAGTACTGTTCTGACTTTCGGTCTCCACTGACCAGACATCTTCTTGCCTGCGTGGACTCTGTTGTTGCAACGTCCGTTTGTTGCTAAAGAACCGATCTGTCTGTGATAGCCGGAACCATGACCCTTAGGACCGATTGTCCCGTGATATCTCTTGATGGTGCCAGTGTAACCATGGCCCTTGCTGAGGCCAGTTACATCAACCATGTCACCAGCTTTGAAGATGGAGCAATCAATGCTGTCGCCAAGGTTATACTTGCCGTAGAGCTCATCACCTTCGAGTTCGCGATGGAAGTACTTAGGAGCGGTGTTTGCCTTCTTGGCAATTCCAAGTTCTGCTTTGTTTGCGCGATGTTCTTTCTTGTCTTCATAGCCGATCTGAAGAGCTTCATAACCGTCTTTTTCTTTGGTCTTGACCTGAGTGACGACGTTAGGAAGTACTTCGACGACAGTGACCGGATAAGTGGAGCCGTCTTCAGCGAAGACAGAAGTCATACCGATCTTTCTTCCGATAATGGATTTCATAAACTGTGTCTCTCCTTCTCTTTAAAGCTTGATTTCGACATCAATGCCAGCAGGAATGTCGAGGCCCTTAAGGATTTCGATGGTCTGCTTGGTAGGGTTTTTGATGTCAATCAATCTCTTATGCGTTCTGATCTCGAACTGTTCGCGAGAATCCTTATCCGTAAACGGAGAACGTAAGATTGTGAAGATCTGTTTCTCAGTAGGAAGCGGGATAGGTCCGACAACCTGAGCGCCAGTCTTCGTGGCGGCTTCTACAATTTTGCTTACCGCCTTGTCAAGGACTTTATGGTCGTAGCCCTTGAGACGAACACGAATAGATTTGTTTTCTGCCATTGTGTTTCCTCCTTTTACCCGAGATCAATGTTCGGGCTTCCGTTCAGTATGAATTACCGGAATACGTCGACAACCGCTTCGCGCGTTTCCGCAACTTCACACATCAATACGGGCTGAAATGGCATTCAGCGTGTTCTAGTTTACTCTTATCGCTGCGATAAGTCAATCATTTTTTGCACTTTTTTTCGTCTTTTATCTTTTATTTATATTATTGTATTTGCGCGTACGCGCGTAAAGACAACCGCCTCGCGCGTTCCTAAAGCATATAACAACCCTTTACTTTTCTCCCTGTGAAGTTATAAAATGGTGTTCATGAGGTGACATATATGAAAATTGTGTTGAATAACAACGACAAAAGCGTTCTCGAGCAGTATTTTCTGCAACAGGAGAACAATATATTTGCAAGCGAACAGGACTCTCTTTTCCTCAATGAGCACTATGATGACATTTCTTCTGAGGATTTAAAGCCTTGCTTTGCTAATGGAATGAACGAAGAGGATGGCATGAAGTCTCTTCTCCTTTCCATATTGGATGAAGAGGAAAACGGCCTTGAAGAGGCTCTTTCTTCCTGTTTGTTCGGTAAGATCGATCATCTTCATGATAAAGACTATTCCGATAATCCTTATTTCAGATATGTGAAGTTAAAAGATTTCAAGGATGGAAAGTATTCTATCGAAACGAATTATTACGCTCCTTATGAATGTTTTGTCTATGACCAGACAAAACAGGGAAACGAGAAATATGCTGAAGTGACACCTATCGGTTACTTCAGAAAGAAATTCGCATACTACGTCATGAACGAGAACAATGTCGTCTGGATGAGCATCACCCCTTATGAAATCAATACGATGAAAGATGCTCTTGATAGATGCCATGGCAATGTAATGACATTCGGACTTGGCTTAGGATACTATGCTTTTATGGCCAGCATGAAAGATGATGTGAAATCAGTCACTATCATCGAGAACAGCAAGAGCGTCATCTCCTTATTCGAAAAGCATATTCTTCCCTTCTTCCCCCATAAAGAAAAGATCAGGATCGTCAAAGGCGATGCCTTCATTTCAATGAAGAAAGCCGACGAATTCGATACTGTTTTCATCGATATCTATCATTCTGCAGAAGATGCTCTTCCGCTCTATATCAAGTTCAAGGGCATCGAAAAGAAATGTAGCATCAAAACCGAAGTTGACTATTGGATTGAAGATTCCATTCTCACCTATTTCAGAAGATTTGTTCTCGCCTTCCTTTACGAGAATTACTACGGAGAAACAAAGGAAGAGGATTATCTCAACGATTCGACTGAAGAGGACAGAATCATGAAGAAAATTTATCTTTCTTTGAAAGACAGAGACTTCGCTTCAATCGATGAAATCGATTGTCTTTTATCCGAAAAAGGCTTGAAAGAGCTGATTTCATCCTTTTGACAAATAAAAAGTGGCCGAAGCCACTTTTTATTTGTCGATTGTAACTTTTCTCTCGGGGAAGTGGAAACCGTTATCCCTTAAGGCGACGATGACATTTTCTTGCGTTGCATAGAGAACATCCCAATAATCTCTGTTTTTGCTATAGCATCTGACAGCCAAGGTCATTGCAAATTCATCAATGTCAGATACAACAACGCTCGGTGTAGGATCAGCTAAGATGCGAGGATCTTTCTTGACGACATCAAGGATGACCTCTCTTGCCTTATTCACATCGGTAGAAGTGTTAAGCTTGATTTTGACAACTGCTCTTCTTGTCGGATTTGCCGTATAGTTTGTAATAACGCCCTGAACAACTTTATTGTTCGGAATGATGACGTGCTGATTGTCATAGGTCTCCATCGTTGTAGCGATGAGCCCGACAGATGAGACTGTTCCTTCGCATTGGCCGCTGCTATGCTCGATCGATACATAATCACCCGTACGGAAATGTTTTGATTTCAATAAGACGACACCGGAAGCAAAGGCGGAGATCAGATCTTGCAAAGATAAACCGATTGCGACTGTACCTGCAGAAATAATCGAGGATACAGAAGTCAGGTCAACTTTGAGAATCAATAGAACAGCGATTGCAAGTCCAAGATTCAGTATGACATTCGTGACAGACAGTGAGAAGGTCTTGACAGAGACATCGACAGCAAGCTTTTTGCTAATGCCGAATGCCTTTCTTAAGATGTTCATCAGAAGTTTGATGACAAGCCTTCCAAGAATGAGAATACATATTGCGATGATAAGGCGACTGAACGGGTTGAGGCCGGCACTGTCTTTTCCGGTAAACCAATTTTGTATATCGGTTCCTAACTTCACCCAGAAGTCGCAAAAATCTTTCCAAGTCATAAAAATATAATAGGAAATAGAAAAGGGAAAGTAAAGAAGAAAAAGAAAAAGCACCCCGATTATTAGTTTTCATACCAAGTGCAACACTAGGAGATTTCTCGAGGTGAGGTGCA
>ERZ1106931.419-NODE-419-length-29183-cov-9.522659_pt1 | contig 29183 bp, 25 predicted proteins | sample MGYA00403664_ERZ1106931 | MGnify/ENA primary metagenome ERZ1106931 (study PRJEB35170, sample SAMEA104062435) | human gut metagenome | biome: human gut; feature: human-associated habitat; material: faeces | place: Denmark | collected 2012-06-29 ... | reverse complement strand
AAGCCACAAAATGGCGCATATTGTAACCCTAAATACCCCATCCAGAGAAGATTGGATAACGCAACTTGCCAATGTTGTGACCAGTCCTGATGAACTGCTGCGTCTTTTAAATGTAGACGCTGATGAAAAACTGCTGGCCGGACGCGAGGCCAGACGCCTGTTCCCGCTGCGCGTCCCGCGCGCGTTTATCGCCCGCATGGAGAAAGGCAACCCTAACGATCCACTGCTTCGTCAGGTACTTACCGCTGAGGAAGAATTTATCGTCGCCCCCGGCTACTCCACCGATCCGCTGGAAGAACAGCACAGCGTGGTGCCCGGTCTGTTGCACAAATATCGCAACCGGGCCCTGCTGCTGGTGAAAGGCGGTTGTGCAGTCAATTGCCGTTATTGTTTCCGCCGCCACTTCCCATACGCCGAAAATCAGGGCACCAGGCGCAACTGGCAGACGGCGATGGACTACATCGCGGCGCATCCGCAGCTTGATGAAATCATCTTCTCCGGCGGCGACCCGCTGATGGCGAAGGACCATGAGCTTGACTGGCTAATGACCCAGCTGGAAGCTATTCCGCACGTTAAGCGCCTGCGTATTCACAGCCGCCTGCCAATTGTGATCCCGGCGCGCATCACCGAGACGCTGGCCAGCCGCTTCCAGCGTTCGTCGCTGCAGGTGATCCTGGTTAACCACGTTAACCACGCCAATGAAATTGACGGTGAGTTTCACGCGGCGATGGCCATGCTGCGTCAGGCGGGCGTCACGCTGCTCAACCAGAGCGTGCTGCTGCGCGGGGTGAACGACAACGCGCAAACCCTGGCCGACCTCAGCAATGCGCTGTTTGACGCCGGAGTAATGCCCTACTACTTGCATGTGCTGGATCGGGTGCAGGGGGCGGCGCACTTCATGGTCAGCGATGATGAAGCCCGTGAAATCATGCGTGAACTATTGACCCTCATCTCCGGCTATATGGTGCCGAAGCTGGCGCGCGAGATCGGCGGGGAACCCAGCAAGACGCCGCTGGATTTAGGGCTGAAGCAGCGTTAATAAACTGAAGGTCTGCCAGGACGTTCTGGCAGACCTTCGGATAGGAAGATTTCGACAGACGGGTGTTAAGGTGACCAGCAAATGACTATCGCACCGCGCTATAACCCCTGGGTGCGACGAGCTACCGATTTAGCGCGACCAACACAATAATATTAATTACAATCATCACTACAATTAGCGCGATTAACCATATGGGTATTTTAAAAGTAACATGTAACCGCTCAGATACTTTTTCACCTTCTTCCGGTTTATTTGCCATCAAATCACTGCCATGATTTGATGAGTTTTCTATTAGTGGAAGATTTAAATGAGTGTCAGGTTTTTCCTTATCTTCAGAAATAAAGCCGACAACTTTATTATTCTGATAATGCGTTAATGTCACCCGGTTCATATTCTCGCACTCTTCATCAGAGAGAGGAATGACCAATGTATTCGGAGCGACGCTAAAGCCTTTTTGCCGGACGGTGATAATGATATCCTCAGATAGTCCAGCTTTTACCAGCGATTTTCGCAGCAAAGAGATATTTTGATAGAACGTATTTTGCGAAACGACCACCCCCCGTGTTTCCCATACAGCCGCCAGGAACTCATCCCGTGAAATGACTTTGCCGCAATTCTGCAAAAGCAGCAGCAAGCATCTGGCGGTAGGCGCATTGAGGCTGATGCACTCCCCGTCCCCGGCAAGCGGCCGCAGCTCATTCATATTGGCATTAAATATAATCTCCTGATTAATTATACACCCATTAAATAATACTGCGTCATTCATATCCTTGCCCCACGTAACCCTATTATCCATAATAAAATCAAATGATTTCAACCAAACGATTATGTGAACATTCTTGTTTCAGATGGAAACAGGTACATTTCACATTGAAGTTCAGCCCACAGGATACCGCAGATAAAAAAACAAGCGATAGCTAACTTGCTTAATGGTCACATTTTCAGATTAAATTAATCTCAACTGGAATCCACATCTCATCAGAGAGGGGGGAAGCATTAAATTCACGGGTGCTTCATCAATAATTCACAAGCATTTTTTGCACCAGACTTTTAAATTACTCCCGCTTCTCCATGGTTCGCTATGGCAAGCGATATGGTAGCGTCGTTCAACAGGATGATTGGTCTCAGCACTATATAAAGGAAAGCTGACGCTTATTTTCAATATCAATGCGAATGCATACTCCATTCCCTTGATAACTGTTATCGATTCTACACAGGACTAAGTATCTATATATGGATTAATTAAATGAAAAAGACAATCGTAGCTGTAATGGTCGCTGCATCTGCAGTGCTGAGTGCTCAGGCAATGGCAACCAACACCGCTCAGGTAACTGTACTGGGTGAAGTCTCTGATGCAGCTAACTCTTGCGTCGTGACTCCGACGGGTACCCTGAACAACGGTATCGTACAGCTGATCACTGTTACCACCACCGAAGCGAACGCTGAAGCGGCTGGTAAACTGTTCAAAACTCAGGACTTCGGTTTTGATGTGAAAGACTGTGCCCAGGGCAGCACTTCACCGGTAACCGCTGTGACCGTAAATGTTAGTGGCACCTCCAGCAGCGATGCAACCATTCTGGACAACACCGCCGCTAACGGTGCAGCCGGTATCGGCATCGGTATCCAGCGCGTCAGCGATGCACATCGCGTAGCCTTCGACGGTTCCGACACTATGTCCGAAAGCTACTCTGCAACCAACGGTACTCAGCTGAAGTACACCACTGGTTATGTAAGAACTAACGCCGCGACTCCGGTTACCGAAGGTCCGGTTAAAGGTGTTGCGACCTTTACTATCGATTACACCCTCTAATTTTTCCCTAAAGGGTCCCGCTTCACGGCGGGCCCTTTTTTGCATTCAGAGAAAAGCCATGTTCAGGACCTTATTAAATCTCACCGTATCCTGTGCATTACTCCTCAGCAGTATTGCTCATGCCGGTATTGTCGTTGAATCCACCCGCTACCTCTATAAGGAAGGTGCGCGTGAAATTACCGCGCAAATCGAAAATAAAGATGATATTCCCTATCTGATTAAATCCTGGGTTGAAACGCCTGCAGGGAAAGCGCCTTCGTTTATGGCTACCCCACCGCTTTTTCGCCTCGAGGGGAAACAACAGAATACGGTTCGTCTGTTTGCCACCGGCAACGTTAATGCGCCGACCGACCGGGAATCCATGTACTATTTTAACGTCATGGCGATTCCTCCGGCAGATGATGCCAAAGCGAATAACAATACTATTCAACTGGCGGTTCGTCACCGCATGCGTCTGGTCTATCGACCCAAAACACTTTTCGACCTCTCCCCTAATACGGAAGCGAAAAAGCTCGAATGGCGTAAGGCCGGCAAAAAGCTGACCATCAAAAATCCGACACCGTTTTTCTTTTATTTCAATAGCATCCAGCTTGGTGGGAAAGAAGTGAAGCCGGAAGTCAACTCCGTCGCCCCAATGACGACCAAAGAAGTGACGCTAAAAGAAAATATTAATGCCTCCAGCATTACCTGGAAAGTGGTCAATGATTATGGCGGAGCAGGGTCGCTCTATTCCTCATCGCTGTAATAAGAAATTTATTTTATCATTATAGGGATGTGTCTATGCCAAATAAGAATAATGGATTATTCAAACTATCCACCGTCTTTCTCGCAATGCTTCCGGCATTGCTTTCTGGTTTGAATAATAAAGCGCAAGCACGTGACTTTTTCGATCCCTCATTCATTAGCTCATTGAATGGTAGCGATCCATCAACCACTCCTGACTTATCCGTATTTCAGACCCAGAACGCGCAGGCGCCGGGGGATTATCGGGTCGATATCATGTTTAATGGCCGCTACCTGGACACCAGGACGATAAAGTTTGTTGCCAACAATCGCGCCAGCAGCGATAACCGCGAACCAGCTCTGGTTCCCTGCCTGAGTCTAAAAACACTCGCGGAATATGGCGTAAGGATAAAAGCCTTTCCAGAGTTAGCCGAGGATCAAAACGGCTGTGCAAACTTTTCTGTCATTCCGGACACCAAAGCGGATTTTGACTTCACCGCCCAGCGCTTAAATATCTCTATTCCGCAGGCGGCCTTATCCACCACCGCGCAGGGATATATTCCACCGGATCAGTTTGATGATGGCATCAACGCGTTATTGGTGAACTATCAGTTCAGCGGCTCAAACGACATGCAGGCCAATGATGAATACTACAGTCTGAATCTGCAGTCCGGCCTCAACGTTGGCCCGTGGCGCATCCGTAACCTCAGCACCTGGAATAAAAACAACAGCGGTGCCGGGGACTGGGATTCCGCCTATCTCTATATGCAGCGCAGCATCCGCTCCATCAACAGTAACCTTGTGATGGGTGAGAGTTCATCGCTCAACGGTATCTTCGACAGCGTGCCGTTTACCGGTATTCAGCTGGCCACCGATACCACGATGTTGCCGGAAAGTATGCGCGGCTATGCGCCGATTATTCGCGGTATCGCCAGAACCAACGCCCGCGTAACGATTAAGCAGAACGGCTACCAGGTTTACCAGACCTACGTGGCGCCAGGGGCATTTGAAATCACCGATATGTACCCGAGCGGCGGTAGCGGCGACCTTTACGTCAGCGTGGAAGAGTCCGACGGATCCAAGCAAGAATTTGTTGTGCCGTTCGCCACCCTGCCGGTCATGGTGCGTGAAAATCAACTGGAGTATGAGATTACTTCCGGTAAATATCGTCCTTACGATGGTGGAGTCGATGAAACGCCATTTACTCAGGCTACCGCGACCTACGGCGTCTCCAGCAGCCTGACAGTATATGGCGGCATGCAGGCGGCCTCGCGCTACCAGGCGCTATCGACGGGTCTTGGCTATAACCTCGGCGAGCTAGGCGCCGCCTCGGCAGACGTCACCCAAGCCTGGTCGAAAATGAAAGACGATGAAAAGACCTCCGGGCAGTCCTGGCGCGTACGTTACGGGAAAAACATTGTCGAAACCGGCACTAACGTCACCATCGCGGGCTACCGCTATTCCACCCGCGGGTTTAATACCCTCTCCGAGGTGCTGGATAGCTACTCTAAAGACGGCAACTATAGTCCGCGTTCGCTGCGTAACCGTACCAACCTGACGGTTAACCAAAGCCTGGGTAAAGGCCTGGGTAGCCTGTCCGTTAGTGGGTTAATTGAAGATTACTGGGACGATAAGCGCACCAACAAGTCGATCAGCGTGGGGTACAACGGCGGCTTCCGCAATGTGAACTACTATCTGGGCTATAGCTATAACCGTTACACCTGGAGCGGGGATAGCTCCGGTAAAGACGCCCAGGACGATCAGCGCATCACCCTGACGGTGACCCTGCCGCTGAGCAACTGGCTGCCGGGTACCTATACCAGCTATCAGTTAACCAACAGCAATCCGGGATCAACCGATCAGTCGGTATCCATAGGGGGGGTCGGGCTGGATAACGACAGCCTCGAGTGGAGCCTGCAGCAAGGGTACAGCAACCGGGAATACTACAGCGGCGATATGCGCGGGACCTATAACGGCGCCCGCGGCAGCGTGAATGCCGGCTACAGCTATGACAATAACAGCCAACGTATTGACTACGGCGCCAACGGCAGCATTCTTGCTCATGCCGATGGTATTACGCTTGGTCAGGATATTACCGACGCCGCCGTGCTGATTAAAGCACCAGGGCTGGATAACGTCAGACTGGCCAACGATAACACCATCTCCACCGACTATCGCGGTTACGCTATCGTCCCGTACGTTACGCCTTATCGTCGCACCGACATCACACTAGACAGCACTACCCTTGGTGAAGATATGGAACTGCCAGAAACCACGAAGAGCGTTGTTCCGACGCGTGGTGCCATCGTGCGTGCAAGTTATGACGGCAATATCGGCCAGCGGGCCTTTGTGCATCTGAAAACCGCCAATGGTCAGGACGTACCTTATGGCGCAATGGTCCTGCTCGCCGGAAATAGTAAATCGCAGCCAAGCATCGTCAGCGACGCGGGCATGGTCTATATGTCCGGGTTGCAGCAGACCGGGATCCTTAACGTCCAGTGGGGCAAAAGCGCCGCGCAGCAGTGCAATGCTTCATTTACTTTACCGGCCAGGGAAGGCAAAGCGACTGGCATCAGTCAAATCGAAGCGGTTTGCCGTTAGTCATCCATAGGGGAATATATTGATGAAGAGAATTTTTATCCTAATAATATTGCTGGTGCTGGGTAGTGAGGCTGCTGCTAAGTGCACATATAGCGGCACTACCAAGCGTCAAGGCTTAACACTGAACAATGTCAAAATTCCAACGGATACTTCCATTCCGGTAGGGACTGTATTGTATACCCATAAGTTTGGTACGGGATCGTATAAAGGTTTCACTTGTGATAAAAGCACCGATGACCAATATATTATTGATGTCGGGGCCGCCGCTGTTTCAGGCGTTACCGGTATTCAGGGCGGTACCGTATATGAAACGGGGATTGATGGTATTGGGTTTCAAGTCTCGGATTTATTGCGCAGTAAAAATGGTTCTCTGGTCGCTGCCGAGGCAGGTTCGACCCTGGTACCGATAACAAAATCAACCGAGAACAACTATCAATTTATTACCGTATGGCTAGTCAAAACTAAAACCGTAATTGATACCAGCACCAAGTCCAGCTCAAACCCCTCCGTTTCCTTTTCGGTAGGGAATCTAAAAACCAACCCGGTCGCGAATGATAGGCTTTTATACGAAGCAATTTCCATTTCAATTAAAAATATCAATTATCGCACTACATCTTGTAATGTCTCTACGCCACGGTCGCAGGTGACACTGAATCGTATCGACAAAGGAAAACTCATGTCACTGGCTCGCGGGGCAATAACGCCATCGCAGAAAAGTATTCCAATGAATATTAGTTGCCCGAATGATTCTGTAGGCAATACTGTCACCTACTGGTTTAATCCTGTAGGAGGCATAAGCGCCTCGGGGGATGGGATTGTAGACAATATGATTACCGGTTCAGATGCAGCAAACAAAGTAGGGATTATATTCAAACTTTCAGGCAGCCCTGTGGTTTTCTACGACACCGACAGTTATAATTATAAAATAAACACCAGCAATGATCTCAATAAAACCATTAATCTGACAGGTGATTATTATCGACAAAGTGATAGTAGTACCGATGTCACAATGGGGCTAGTGAAAGGAATGATGGAAATGGTTATTCAAGAAGACTAATCCATTTTAAAAGGAGAGCCAAAATGCTCTCCTTTTTTATCATCCCCCCCTGGAAACTGCTAATTACATCTCATAACAGAATATCTCAGTTTAGTCCATGTCTGTAACAGGAAACAAACTGTTCAGGGATATAATTAGTATGACGGAAGACCTCTAAAAGTGGATAGTCGTTTACCATGATACTTACAGAATCACATCATTATGCCTTTGACGCATTAATGAATTCATCAAAAGTTCAGCATTTATTCATACACAGGCGATTGATTGAGTCCAATATCACATATATATTCCTCCCCGACCTGACAACTAGGTCATCATGTAACACGCAATAGCTTTTATTAATATAATTTAATTTAAAGGAATAAATATGAAGCAGTTAACTGTATTTGAGATGGAAGAGATTTCCGGTGGCTATACTTGGGATTTTTCATCTTTAAGTAGCGCAATTACTTCTTTAGCCAGCAATGCTGGTGAATTAGTCATTTCTGTAGCCTTAGGAGCAGCAGTAGGCGCAATGGCTGGTTCCGTCATTGGTGGCGTTCACGGCGGTGACGGCGGCGGTCTTTTGGGTATTGGTTCAATTGGCCAGGGTGTTGGTATGATTTGGGGTCTGGTTGTCGGTGCCATTGGATGTGGCATCGCCGCCGCCACTGTCGGTTGGGATCAAACTCTTGCTGTTTGTCTTGATGTCGTTGGTGGTGTTATTGACGGCACATTTGCGCCTTGGTAAGCAATAAGTTGTTCTATTGCTTAATTTAATAAGCAAATATATTTAGGCTTGGGTAACCAAGCCTTTCTTACTTATCAATTTAAAAGCGATATACATGTCAAAAAATCTCTATCGCAAGGAAGCGATCGAATACAAAAGGCATCACTGGAAAGGGAAAGCGTTATTACTCGCTGGTTTACCTGCCTGGTTAGTTCTTTCGTTATCGGCACTATTTCTCACTGCGCTTGTTTGCGCATTGATTTTCTGCAAATTCACCCAACGAGTTGACGTAAAGGGTGAAGTCATTACTCTGCCTCACTCTATTAACGTGTTTGCTCCTCAACAAGGATTTATTGTTAAGCAATTCGTCAAAATCGGTGATGTAGTTAAAAAAAACCAACCACTCTACGAAATTGATGTTTCCCGCAGCACCACCAGTGGTAATGTCAGCGCAGCACAAATAGAAGTCATCAATGAAAAGATTGCCAACTCTGATAATATCATCAAAAAGCTGGAAGATAATAAAAATCAGACATTAAGCGCGCTAAATGCGCAGTTAAAAACCACCACCGACTCCCTGAAAGAGACCAACCGTATGCTGGTCAACACTCAGGCTGGTCTGAAAAAAATGCACGATAATCTTTCCAGCTATGATAAATATCTTAACAATGGCCTGATAACGAAAGACCAATATAACTATCAGCACTCATTGTATTTCCAGCAGCAGAGTGCCTATCAGTCATTGGTTAGCCAAAAGATGCAACTGGAATCACAAATCACTCAACTTAATAGTGATAAAATTACCAAAGCGGCTGATTTTGACAACCAAATTTCCAGTCAGTACAACCAATCCAATGATTATAAAAACCAGCTAGTGGAATCCAATGCCAACGGTAATATAATTGTCAAATCAACTAGTGATGGACGAATTGAATCCCTCTCAGCTACACAAGGGCAGACGGTTGATAATGGTAGTAGTCTGGCACAGATAAAACCGACCGGTAATGTTGAATATTATCTCGTCCTATGGTTACCCAACAATACAATACCCTATTTAAAAACGGGGGACACCATCAATATTCGCTATGATGCATTTCCTTCAGATAAGTTTGGACAATTTCCAGGGGAAATTATATCCATATCATCTATGCCTGCATCACGGCAAGAAATGTCTGAATACACAAACGTCAGTAATAGTGGTAATCAGCAGCAGGAACTGGCGCTATACAAAGCAATTGTCAAAATTAAAGATAAACAGTTCGAATATGACGGTAAAAAGTTAAGTTTGTCTAATGGGCTCAAAGCTCAGGCCGTTGTCTTTCTTGAAGAACGCCCTCTCTATATGTGGATGTTTACCCCAGTTTATAAAATTACTCAAAGTGTGAGCGGCCCGATCAATGACTAACGAACTTTTTGAAAAGATCATCGCAAAAATTAACTTTTCTCTCCTGAAGAAAACGCCTGTTATATTACAGTCGGAAGCCGCTGAGTGTGGGATCGCCTGTCTGGCCATGATTTGCGGCTACTATGGTCTGGACATTGATCTGTTCAATTTCCGCCAGCGTTATGGCAGCCCTTCGCAGGGCGTAACGCTAATGTCCTTGAGCAAAACGGCGGAGCATGCTGGTTTAAAAAGCCGGGCGCTGTCGTTAGATCTGGATGAAATCCGCCAGCTCAAACTCCCCTGTGTCCTGCACTGGGGGATGAACCACTATGTGGTGTTGACCAAAGTACGTAAATCCAGCTTTGTGGTGCACGACCCAGCGCTAGGCAAGCGCATCATTGGTAATCAGGAGATGTCCAATTATTTTACCGGCATCGCCTTAGAGCTCTGGCCCGATCAGAATTTCCAGCAGGAAAAAGCCAAGTCTCGTCTGCGCCTGTTAGATCTGATGCGCAATATTGTCGGCTTAAAATCAGTGTTGCTGAAAATATTTGCCTTCTCCGTTGTCGTTGAAGCGATTGGCTTACTGCTACCAATAGGTACCCAGTTGGTTACCGACCATGTGATTATGGCGCATGACCAAAGTCTGCTGTCAGTCATCTGTATCGGTCTGGTCTTTTTTACGCTGTTTCGCACTTTCATCAGTATGCTGCGTGCCTGGACCTCATTGACGCTGAATACGCTAACAAATATTCAGTGGAAAACCACCCTTTTCGATCATCTGACCAGCCTGCCGCTATCGTTTTTCGAAAAGCGTCATCTTGGGGATATTCAGTCACGTTTCTCCTCCCTGGATACGATACGCTCGACGTTTACGAATAGTATTGTCAGCGGCATTATTGACTCGATCATGACTATTGGCCTACTGATCATGCTGACGCTGTACGGCGGCTGGCTAACATGGGTGGTCGTTGGCTTTACCCTATGCTATGCGATTATGCGTCTGGCAACTTATCATTTCTATCGTCGCGTGGCGGAAGAGCAGGTTATTAAGGGGGCGCGGTCCAGCTCGCACTTTATGGAGTCTCTGTACGGTATCTCGACCATCAAAGCGCTTAATCTCAAAGAGCGGCGCTCCCAGCACTGGCTCAATATTAATATTGAAGCCTGCAACGCCGGTATTAAACAAACCCGTTTCGATATGATGTTTGGAGGAGTGAACACCTTTATTACCGCCATCGACCAGGTTGCGGTGCTCTGGCTGGGCGCCATCATGGTTATTGATAATAATATGACCCTCGGTATGTTCATGGCGTTTAACGCCTATCGTGGACAATTCTCGCAGCGCGCCTCCAGCCTGGTCGATCTGTGTATGCAGTTGCGTATGCTTTCTTTACATAACGAACGTCTGTCAGAGATTGTCTTTAGCGAACCGGAAAAAGAGCTCCCCGCGCGAGAAGTATTTTCTCCGGATTCAGGCGCCAAACTGGAGGTCAAAAACCTCTGTTATCAATATGACCCATTTTCTCAGCCGATTTTTTCAAATTTAAATATCACGATTGAGCCAGGAGAATCCGTGGCCCTGGTCGGTCCTTCGGGCGTTGGTAAAACCACACTGTTAAAAGTGATGTGTGGTCTGCTTTCACCAACCAGTGGCGATATTTTAGCGGATAATCTTGATATCACTAAAATTGGTATTAATAATTATCGACTCGGGACCGCCTGTGTACTGCAGGAAGATCGCCTTTTTTCCGGTTCGCTTATCGATAATATCAGCGGTTTCGAAGACAACGCCAATATTGATTTTGTTATGGAATGCGCCAAACGCTGCAACATCCATGACGAAATTATGAAGATGCCGATGGGCTATGAAACCATAGTCGGCGAACTGGGACTGGGGATCTCCGGTGGACAAAAACAGCGTATTCTAATTGCCCGAGCGCTGTATCGTAAACCAAGCATTCTGTTTATGGATGAGGCCACCAGCCATCTCGACTTAAAGAATGAATCAGTTATCAATCAGTCAATCTCGGCGTTAAGCATTACCCGAATTATCGTCGCTCATCGGCCCTCCACAATTGCCTCAGCCGATCGCGTTATCGACCTGTCGCAGACAAAGACCGTCGCGCAAGCTTAAAAGGAGAAAACTATGCAAGGAACGTTTATTGGATTTAATACCGCAGGTATTACCTTTGAAGATCGATTTCTGGCATTGCTGTTAAAAATAAAGCAGCCAAATGGGCCCTGTCAGCAATATTATCTGCAAGCGCCCATACTACTCGATCTTCTTCTCATACTTCAAAATCGTCTGCTTGTGACGTATAAGCGATTACACGAACAAGGGGAAACCTATAAAGAAGAGCTTATCGCTTATAATGAATCGCTGATCGCTAACATCCCTGCCGTAGAGATGGCGGAGATTCAGCAGCCGAATCCTGAGCGGCGTATTATGTCGATTACGCTTAAACCAGGCGAGACTGAATCGACTCTCATTCTGGTTCTCCAAAATGAGCAAATCTGCACATTATGTATTGAAGACAGGCAGGTAGAGGCATTACTCGCAGGTATTCAACAAGCGTTGAAAACAGTGAATGACCAAGCAGTTATTCAATACTTAAGTTCAAATATGGATTTTTTAATGTGCTATGCCGTGGACTTAACCACTCAGCCAAATATTGATTACCAGCAGTATCCTCAGGAAGAGTGGAAGCTAAACCTGTTTTCCCATTATCTGGGCGTGCTGTACTGCTGCGAGACAGACGAAGGGAAGAAAATTGTCTCCGGAGCGGTGGTCAAAACCAGCGCGCCGCATTTATCAGAACTGGAAAATAACGTTGTGACGCGGATTATCGAGAAAAGCCCCAAGCTCAAGGCGATGCACGCGGAGCTGGCGCCATGCCAGATCTTCAGTACCATTATCCCCTCCCAGCCGGGAAGAATACTCAGTCTGGAAGAGTGCCTGCGTCCTCTGCACGCCTTCTATCTGGAGAAGAAAGCGGAGCTTAGCGCCTGATCCTCATCTAGCGACCACGCCTCTCTCCGCGCTCGCAGAGAGAGGCGTCACGCATCAGTTCGGGCACTTATAAACCTGGCCGTTCATTTCGCTGTCAGTAGGTACAAAGCTCGACAGCAGATTCTGCGTCGGGCTGCTGACGCCGTAAATCACGTTGCCGCCCATCGCTGCTGCCTGGTTACGCAGAGCGTTCGCCGCACCGCGCATGGAACCACCCTCATCACCATTCTGGCCGGAGAGCCAGTTACTCTGTTTACCCGTCGCGGTCCCTAACAGCTGACAATCTGCGCCCGGCTTCTCCTGCACGAAACGCACATTCTGGCCGGCAGAGGTTAATTCATTGCTGGAACTGCAACCTGCCAACAGTAAGGCTGCGCCGACAATCCCTGCTAAATATTTTACCTGCATGTTATTCCCCATGATCGATGAGCTGGACGCACTGGCCCGGATGTAAATCTGTCATCCTTCAAACTGCGTCGGCATGAGCCGCGTTCATTGCCTCCCCGGTCGCGTTTGTCAGTTCACGCCCGAAACGGAGGTGCTTGCCGCTCTGATGCAGCTTAAATGATTTTTATGTATAAGCCTTATACTAAAAAGCGCGCCAAAAGAAAAACCCCCAGCCATTGCTGGCCAGGGGTTTCTGCTTTTTTATGCCGTAGAGCGCACGATTACATCATGCCGCCCATACCGCCCATGCCGCCCATGCCGCCCATGCCGCCAGCAGCACCTAAATCAGGCGCGTCGCCTTTCGGCAGGTCGGTCACCATGCACTCGGTGGTGATCATCAGACCAGCAACGGATGCTGCGTACTGCAGAGCAGAACGCGTCACTTTGGTTGGGTCCAGGATACCGAAGTCGATCATGTTGCCGTATTCTTCAGTTGCTGCGTTGTAACCGTAGTTACCGTCGCCAGCTTTCACGTTGTTAGCAACAACAGACGGCTCTTCACCGGCGTTGGACACGATCTGACGCAGCGGCGCTTCCATTGCGCGCAGCGCAACTTTGATACCGACGTTCTGATCTTCGTTCTGACCGGTCAGGCCAGCGAGTTTCGCCGCAACGCGAACCAGCGCTACGCCGCCGCCAGCCACCACGCCTTCTTCAACCGCAGCACGGGTTGCGTGCAGGGCATCGTCGACGCGTGCTTTTTTCTCTTTCATTTCAACTTCGGTAGCCGCACCGACTTTGATTACTGCCACGCCGCCAGCCAGTTTAGCGACACGTTCCTGCAGTTTTTCGCGGTCGTAATCGGAGGTCGCTTCTTCGATCTGCTTACGGATCTGAGCTACGCGGCCCTGGATTGCGGATTCTTCGCCAACGCCATCGATGATGGTGGTGGTGTCTTTGTTGATAACCACGCGTTTCGCCTGGCCCAGGTCTTCCAGAGTCGCTTTTTCCAGCTCCATACCGATCTCTTCAGAGATAACGGTACCGCCAGTCAGGGTAGCGATATCCTGCAGCATGGCTTTACGACGGTCGCCGAAGCCCGGTGCTTTCACCGCAGCCACTTTAACGATGCCGCGCATGGTGTTAACCACCAGGGTCGCCAGCGCTTCGCCTTCAACGTCTTCAGCGATGATAACCAGCGGTTTGCCAGCTTTCGCTACGGCTTCCAGAACCGGCAGCATTTCGCGGATGTTGGAGATTTTTTTGTCAGCCAGCAGGATGAACGGGCTTTCCAGCTCAACGGCACCGGTGTCCGGCTTGTTGATGAAGTACGGAGACAGGTAGCCGCGGTCGAACTGCATACCTTCAACTACGTCCAGTTCGTCTTCCAGACCGGTACCGTCTTCAACGGTGATCACGCCTTCTTTACCAACTTTATCCATCGCTTCCGCGATCAGTTTACCGACGGTTTCGTCGGAGTTAGCGGAGATGGTACCTACCTGAGCGATAGCTTTGGAGTCAGAGCACGGAACGGACAGCGCTTTCAGCTCTTCTACTGCAGCCAGTACCGCTTTGTCGATACCGCGTTTCAGATCCATCGGGTTCATGCCTGCAGCAACAGCTTTCAGGCCTTCGTTCACGATAGCCTGAGCCAGTACGGTTGCGGTGGTGGTACCGTCGCCTGCCGCGTCGTTCGCTTTAGAGGCAACTTCTTTCACCATCTGCGCGCCCATGTTTTCGAACTTGTCTTCCAGTTCGATTTCACGTGCAACGGAAACACCATCTTTGGTGATGGTCGGCGCGCCGAAGGATTTGTCCAGAACCACGTTACGGCCTTTCGGGCCCAGGGTCACTTTAACTGCATCTGCCAGTACGTTTACGCCGCGCAGCATTTTTACACGAGCGTCGTTACCGAATTTTACGTCTTTTGCTGCCATTTCTTTTATTCCTCAAATTCGTTCAGGGTCGTGCGAATTAAGCTTCAACAATTGCCAGGATGTCGCTTTCGGACATGATCAGTACTTCTTCGTTGTCGATCTTTTCAGTCTTCACGCCGTAGCCATCGTTGAAAATCACGATGTCACCAACTTTAACGTCCAGCGGCTGCACGGTCCCGTTTTCCAGGATGCGGCCTTTACCGACAGCGATGATTTCGCCACGAGTTGACTTAGCTGCTGCAGAACCGGTCAGAACGATGCCGCCCGCAGATTTGGTTTCAACTTCTTTACGTTTGACGATCACACGATCATGTAACGGACGAATACTCATTGATAGCTCTCCTTCGAGAAAGTCATTATCAGTTATGGGTGACGCCGGGCCGAACGCGGTTTACCGGCTAGTGCAGAGAGAGATGGGGATGGCTATTTACGGCTTCAAGGGCAAAATTAAAAAAAATTTTTACCTTTGCGCTGGCGCACAAAAAGCGGCCATGTCAGGCAATCGGTCATAAGGAAAAGCGATTGTGATACTCTCTTTTTTTTCACTGGCGCAGGATTGAATCATGAGTGGTTTAAAACAGGAGTTAGGGCTGGGACAGGGAGTTGGGTTGCTTTCCACCTCATTGCTGGGTACCGGCGTCTTCGCCGTCCCGGCGCTGGCGGCGCTGGTCGCTGGCGATAACAGCCTGTGGGCATGGCCGCTGCTCATTCTCCTTGTTTTCCCGATTGCCATCGTCTTCGCCCTGCTGGGCCGCCATTTTCCCAGCGCGGGCGGCGTGGCCCACTTTGTCGATATGGCCTTTGGGCCACGTCTGGCCAGCGTCACCGGCTGGCTGTTTTTATCGGTTATCCCGGTCGGACTCCCCGCCGCCCTGCACATCGCCACCGGTTTTGGCCAGGCGCTGTTCGGCTGGCATGATGCGCAGCTGCTGCTGGCGGAGCTGGGCACCCTGGCCATCGTCTGGTGGGTCGGTTCGCGTGGCGCCAGCTCCAGCGCCAACCTGCAGACGTTGGTTGCCGTACTGATAGTGGCGCTGATCGTCGTAGTCTGGTGGCGCGGCGGGATAAGCCCGGCGCAGATCCCCTTCCCGGCCCCGGCGGAGATTGACCGCGGGCAGCTCTTTTCGGCGCTGTCGGTGATGTTCTGGTGCTTTGTCGGTCTGGAAGCCTTCGCGCATCTCGCCTCGGAGTTTAAACATCCCGAGCGTGATTTCCCCAGGGCGCTGATGATAGGCCTGCTGCTTGCCGGCTCGGTCTACTGGGCCTGCACCGTGCTGGTGCTGCACTTCCACGCCTTTGGCGAGGAGATGGCGGCGGCGGCGTCATTACCGAATATCGTGGTCCGTCTGTTCGGCGTCGAAGCGCTGTGGGTAGCCTGCGTCATCGGCTATCTCGCCTGTTTCGCCAGCCTCAACATCTATATTCAAAGCTTTGCCCGCCTGGTCTGGTCGCAAGCGCAGCATAAGCCACACAGCTACCTCGCAAGGCTGTCGCCACGGCAGATCCCGCGCAACGCCCTCAACGCCGTGCTGGGATCCTGCGTAGTTAGCACCCTTGGCATCTATCTGCTCGATATCAATCTGGACGCGCTGATCGTTTACGCCAATGGCATTTTCATCATGATCTATCTGCTGTGCATGCTGGCGGGTTGTCGTTTGCTGCGCGGTCGCTATCGGCTATTGGCGGTGGTGGGCAGCATTCTCTGTCTGCTGCTGCTGGCGATGGTCGGCTGGAAAAGCCTGTACGCGCTGGTGATGCTGGCGGGGCTGTGGCTGTTTTTACCCAGGCGCAAGCTGGCGACGGGAAGCGTGTAGGCCTGCAAAGAAAGCGGCCCGGTCGCATCTGCTGACCGGGCCGGGGGAATGTTAATCGCGGCGATCGTCCTTATGGTCCAGACGGTCGCGCTGCTCATCTTTGCGCTGGAATTCCCCTTCGAAGGTCTCTCCGCCGCCAGTACCGGCGCTAAAGCCGCCGCCCGGCATCCGGCTGAAGCGCAGGTGCGGCATCAGCTTCATCGTCAAATGCTTTTGCACCGGCGGCAGCAATAGCAGCAGGCCTAGGAAGTCGGTAAAGAACCCCGGGAGCAACAGCAGCAGACCAGCGATAACCAGCGATACGCTCTTGATCATCTCCGCCGCCGGGCTCTCGCCCGCGGCCATCTTCTGCTGCATCAGCAGGAAGTTTTTGAAGCCCTGGTTACGCACCAGCGACATCCCTACCACCGAGCTAAAGATCACCAGGATCAGGGTCATAAAGACGCCCAGCACGTGCGCAACCTGGATAAAGATCGATATCTCAATGTAAACGTAAAGAAAAAAGGCAATAAACGGAATCCAACGCACCGGCGTCTCCTTCATCAACGGGCGCTGCGTTCAGCGCCCGTAATCATCAATTTGCTGATCGCATCCCACTAACATGGGGATGCTGAGCGGCTTTTCAATCAGCGGAAAAGCTTATTTTTCTCAGAAATAAGAAAGCGGTGACCCATTTCACAGATTAATAAATCTTCTCATACCCGCAATGTAATAAGTGATCAAGCTTACTGATATTCGCTATCATCAGCATATGATCTTGGGCACCGGGCCGGTTAAGGAAATAATCGTCGGCCAGAAAATATACTGAATACTGGATATTCTGTGTGTTTGGTGAATTCATTGGCAGCTTGAAAAGAAGGTTCACATGTTAAACAACATTCGTATCGAAGAAGATCTGTTGGGCACCAGGGAAGTTCCCGCGGACGCTTACTACGGCGTTCATACTCTGCGAGCGATTGAAAACTTCTACATTAGCAACAGCAAAATCAGCGACATACCAGAATTCGTGCGCGGCATGGTCATGGTGAAGAAAGCCGCCGCGCTGGCGAACAAGGAGCTGCAGACCATTCCCAAAAGCGCGGCAAATGCGATTATCGCCGCCTGTGACGAAGTCCTGAATAACGGCAAATGCATGGACCAGTTCCCGGTCGATGTCTTCCAGGGCGGGGCCGGTACCTCCGTAAACATGAACACCAACGAAGTCCTGGCGAACATTGGCCTTGAGCTGATGGGCCACCAGAAAGGCGAATACCAGTACCTGAACCCAAACGATCACGTCAACAAATGCCAGTCCACCAACGATGCTTACCCCACCGGGTTCCGCATTGCGGTGTATGCCTCCATCCTTAAGTTAATCGATGCGATTAAACAGCTGGGCGAAGGCTTCCAGGCGAAAGCCGTGGAGTTCCAGGACATCCTCAAAATGGGCCGCACCCAGCTGCAGGACGCGGTGCCGATGACCCTCGGCCAGGAGTTCCATGCCTTCAATGTGCTGCTTAATGAAGAGACCAAAAGCATTCTGCGCACTGCGGAGCTGCTGCTGGAGGTGAACCTCGGCGCCACCGCCATTGGTACTCGCCTCAACACCCCGGACGGCTATCAACAGCTGGCGGTGCAGAAGCTGGCTGAAGTAAGCAACTTACCGGTCGTCCCGGCGGAAGATCTGATTGAAGCCACCTCGGACTGCGGGGCGTACGTTATGGTTCACAGCTCGCTGAAACGCCTGGCGGTGAAACTGTCCAAGATCTGTAACGACCTGCGCCTGCTCTCTTCCGGTCCGCGCGCGGGCCTCAACGAAATCAACCTGCCTGAGCTGCAGGCTGGCTCTTCAATCATGCCGGCGAAGGTTAACCCGGTGGTGCCGGAGGTGGTCAACCAGGTCTGCTTCAAAGTTATCGGCAACGATACCACTGTGACCATGGCCTCCGAAGCCGGTCAGCTGCAGTTGAACGTGATGGAGCCGGTGATCGGCCAGGCGATGTTCGAGTCGATTCATATCCTGACCAACGCCTGCTACAACCTGCTGGAGAAATGCGTTAACGGCATCACCGCCAATAAAGCGGTATGTGAAGGCTACGTCTACAACTCCATCGGCATCGTCACCTACCTCAACCCGTTTATCGGCCACCACAATGGCGATATCGTCGGCAAGATCTGTGCCGAAACCGGCAAGAGCGTACGGGAAGTGGTGCTGGAGCGCGGACTGCTGACGGCGGCGGAGTTGGATGATATTTTCTCTGCGCAAAACCTGATGCATCCCGCTTATAAAGCAAAGCGTTATACCGATGAGAGCGAACAGTAATCTTTCAGGTTAGTCATTCAAAGGCATGTCAGCGATGACATGCCTTTTTTGCTTTTTGGTTTTACTAAAATACAACAATTCAATATCAACTTGTTAAAAAACAAGGAAGGCATATATGTTTGGTGCAGAACTGGTTATTGTCCTGCTGGCGATTTATCTCGGCGCCCGGCTTGGCGGCATCGGTATCGGCTTTGCCGGTGGCCTTGGCGTCCTTGTCCTGACGCTTATTTTTCAAATTAAACCGGGTGCGATCCCCTTCGACGTTATTGAAATCATTATGGCGGTGATTGCCGCTATCGCCGCCATGCAGGTCGCCGGCGGGATGGATTACCTGGTCAGCCTCGCCGAACGGATGCTGCGCCGCCACCCGAAGTACATTACCTTCCTTGCCCCGCTGGTGACCTGGTTTATGACCGTGCTCGCTGGCACCGGCCATACCGCCTTCTCCACGCTGCCGGTGATCACCGAAGTTGCCAAAGAGCAAGGCATTCGTCCATCTCGTCCACTGTCGATTGCGGTGGTGGCCTCCCAGATAGCGATCACCGCCTCGCCCATTTCCGCCGCAGTGGTCTTTTTCGCAGGTATCCTTGAACCGCTGGGCGTTAGCTATTTGACGCTGCTGGCCATCTGTATTCCGGTCACGCTGCTGGCGGTGATGCTCACCGCTATCGTCTGCAACTTCCTCGGCTGCGAACTGAAAGACGATCCGGTTTACCAGGAGCGGCTGGCCAAGGGGGAAGTCAGACTGCGCGGCAGCCAGGTATTTGAGCTGCAGCCGCACGCCAAACGCTCTGTCCTGCTGTTTTTGATCGGCATCGTGGCGGTGATGTTCTACGCCACGGCCATCAGCGATACCGTCGGCCTGATTAAGAACCCGGTGCTGCCGCGTAACGAGGCGATCGTGGTATTTATGCTGACCATCGCCACCCTGATTAGCATCACCTGTAAAATCGACACCGGCGAAGTGCTCAACGCCAGCACCTTTAAGTCCGGGATGAGCGCCTGCGTCTGCGTCCTCGGCGTCGCCTGGCTGGGAGATACCTTCGTTAAAGCGCATATCAGCGACATCCAGGCCGTGGCCGGCGATCTGCTGCACAATTACCCATGGCTGCTGGCGGTGGTACTGTTTTTCGCCGCCACGCTGCTCTACTCGCAGGCAGCCACGACCAAGGCGTTGATGCCTGCCGCGCTGCTGCTGGGCGTTAGCCCGCTGACGGCTATCGCCTCGTTTGCCGCGGTCTCGGCGCTGTTCGTTCTACCGACCTACCCAACCCTGCTGGCGGCGGTAGAGATGGACGACACCGGCTCAACCCGCATTGGTAAATATGTCTTTAACCACGCCTTCCTGATCCCCGGCGTTATCGCTATCACGCTGTGCGTGATCCTGGGCTTTATCTTTGGCGGGATTATGCTGTAAATACCGCTGGCGGCGGGCCCACTACGGGCCCGCCTTCCGTTGCCCTCACTTTCCCCGCTCGTTACGCTAATATCCCCGCATCTTGCGTGTTATAGTGCCTCTTTTCGCTGATACGAGGTTCATGATGACTACGCCTGATGCTGTTGTTGTGCTCTGTACCGCGCCGGACGAAGCGACCGCCCAGGATCTGGCGGCAAAAGCGCTGGCGGAAAAGGTGGCAGCCTGCGCCACGCTGCTGCCGGGGGCCACCTCTCTGTATTACTGGGAAGGGAAACTCGAGCAGGAGTATGAAGTTCAGATGCTACTCAAAACTGACCTTGCCCATCAGCAGGCGCTGCTGGACTGCCTGAAGTCACACCACCCGTATCAAACCCCAGAACTGCTGGTTCTACCCGTCACGCATGGAGACAACGATTACCTCTCATGGCTTACCGCATCATTACGCTGATCCTGCTGCTGTGCAGCACATCAGCCACCGCCGGGTTATTCGACGCGCCGGGGCGCTCGAACTTCGTGCCTGCTGATCAAGCTTTCGCCTTTGACTTTCAGCAGCAACAGCATGACGTCAACCTGAGCTGGCAAATCAAGGATGGTTATTATCTTTATCGTCAACAGTTTACCTTCAGCGCCGCCGGGGCGACGATCGACGAACCGGCGCTGCCGGCGGGAGAGTGGCATGAAGATGAGTTTTACGGCAAAAGCGAGATCTTTCGCCAACGCCTGACCGTGCCGGTGACGGTGAAGGAGGCGGACAAAGAGGCTACTCTCACCGTCACCTGGCAGGGCTGCGCCGATGCCGGATTCTGTTATCCGCCGGAGACTAAAGTGATCCCGCTGAGCGCCGTGCGGGTGGCCTCAAACGACGCTCAGCCAACCGCCGCCGCGCCCGTGTCGTCGCTGAACCATCGCCCGGCCTTCAATCCGCCGCTGCCGGTTGAACCGCGCCCGATGGAGGAGAACGCCGTGCCGCAGGCGCCTGCCATGGCGCCGCCAGCAGACGTCCCCGCTCGTCTGCCCTTCACCGCCCTGTGGGCGCTGCTGATTGGCATTGGTATCGCCTTCACCCCCTGCGTGCTGCCGATGTACCCGCTGATTTCGGGCATCGTGCTGGGCGGAAAACAGCGGCTTTCCACCGCGCGCGCCCTGCTGCTGGCCTTTATTTACGTCCAGGGGATGGCCCTGACCTATACCGCGCTGGGGCTGGTGGTAGCCGCCGCCGGGCTGCAGTTCCAGGCGGCCCTGCAGCACCCATATGTCCTGGTCGGCCTGTCGGCGGTGTTTATACTGCTGGCGCTCTCCATGTTCGGCCTGTTCACGCTGCAGCTGCCGTCGTCGCTGCAGACCCGGCTGACGCTGCTCAGCAATAAGCGCCAGGGCGGCTCGCCCGGCGGGGTCTTTGCGATGGGGGCTATTGCCGGGCTGATCTGCTCCCCCTGCACCACCGCGCCGCTAAGCGCCATTCTGTTGTATATCGCCCAGAGCGGTAATCTGTGGCTGGGCGGCGGCACGCTGTACCTTTACGCGCTGGGCATGGGTCTGCCGTTGATCCTTGTGACCGTGTTTGGCAATCGCCTGTTGCCGAAAAGCGGCCCGTGGATGAGCCATGTGAAAACCGCCTTCGGGTTTGTGATCCTTGCCCTGCCCGTCTTCCTGCTGGAACGCATACTCGGCGACCAGTGGGGGTTACGGCTGTGGTCAATGCTCGGTGTCGCCTTCTTCAGCTGGGCGTTTATCACCTCTCTGGGCGCTACCCGGCCGTGGATGCGGCTGGTACAGATCATTCTGCTTGCCGCCGCGCTGGTCAGCGCGCGGCCTCTGCAGGACTGGGCGTTTGGCGCCCCGGCGGCCGAGCAGCAGGCGCACCTGGCTTTCACCCGCGTCAGCTCGGTGGCCGAGCTTGACCAGGCGCTGGCGCAGGCGAAAGGTCAACCGGTGATGCTCGATCTTTACGCCGACTGGTGCGTGGCCTGCAAAGAGTTTGAAAAATACACCTTTAGTTCACCTGACGTGCAGCAGGCGCTGAAAGGCACCGTGTTATTACAGGTTGATGTGACGAAGAACAGCCCGCAAGACGTCGCGCTGCTGAAACACCTGCAGGTGCTGGGTCTGCCGACGATCCTGTTCTTCAACGCTGAGGGTCAGGAACAGCCTGAGCGGCGAGTCACCGGCTTTATGGATGCCGCGGCATTCAGCGCCCATTTGCGCGATTGGCAAGCGTGAGCGACACTTTAGGAGGAAAGATGGAGGAGAACACCGTGCTACGTGAAGACGTCCTGGCAGAAGCCATTAAGATTCTTGAAATTGAAGGTATCGCCAACACGTCGCTGGAGATGGTCGCTGAGCGCGTGTCCTGCCCGACGAGCGACCTGAAACGCTTCTGGCCTGACCGCGAAGCGCTGCTGTACGACGCGCTTCGCTATCTGAGCCAGCAGGTGGATGCCTGGCGTCGTCAGCTCCTGCTGGACGAGACCTTAAGCGCAGAGCAAAAGCTGCTGGCACGCTATGCCGCACTCACCACCTGCGTAAGCAACCAGCGGTACCCGGGCTGCCTGTTTATCGCCGCCTGCACCTTCTACCCGGATCCTCAGCACCCCATTCACCAGCTGGCGGAACAGCAGAAGCAGGCTTCGCTGGCCTACACTCACGAGCTGCTGACTCAGCTGGAGGTGGATGACCCGGAAATGGTCGCCAAGCAGATGGAGCTGATTGTCGAGGGCTGTCTGAGCCGTCTGCTGGTCAAACGTAGCCAGACGGATGTGGATACCGCCCGGCGGCTGGCTGAAGATATTCTACGCTTTGCCCAGTGCCGTATGGGCGGCGCCTTGACCTGATTCTGATATCCTAACCGCCACGTCGCGCCTATAATTTCCCCCTCACTGATTGCTGACAGGGATTGATATGCGCGCGTTCTTCTGGGCTGCCTGGCTGGGCCTCTGCTCTACGCCCCTGCTGGCGGCTCCCCTGCAAGGTTTTTCCTTTGCACAAAAAGACTGGGAGCTCGCCTGCGATAATACCGGCGCCTGCCGGGCGGCGGGTTACGGCGTCCGCATGGGTGAGGTCAGCGTGCTGTTGACCCGCAACGCGGGCAGCGAACAGCACCTCACCGCCACGGTAACCTTTGCGCAAATCGAGCACGATATCCCCGCCGACTCCACCGCCAGCCTGCTGATCGACGACCGGGATTTTGGCGCGCTGGACGCTCTGGACGACAGCCACTTTCGCCTCGACAGCGATCAGACCACCGCCCTGCTACAGGCGTTAACGAATCAGCGCAAAATCGAATTCACCCTTAACGGCCAGCACCTGCCGCTTTCCAGCGCCGGCAGCCGCGAGGTGCTGGGTAAAATGGATGCGTTTCAGCGACGCACCGGCACCGCCGATGCGCTGCTGGATAAAGGCGATGCCGGCGACGATGCCATTTTGCCAGCCACTCCCGCCCCGGAAATTATCGCCGCCCCGGTTCTCCATAACGCGCAGCCAGTGCCGTTGAGTATGCTTCAGCGCCAGAAACTGCTGCCCATCCTGACGCCGCTGCTGAACCAGCGCTGCGACGACTGGCAGAATCAGGCCATTCCGGCGGCAGATCGCCAGATCACACTGACCGCGCTGGATAAAACCCATTCTCTGGCGCAGGCGCTCTGCTGGCGAGCGCCCTATAACGACGGTTACGCCCTGTGGCTGGTCGATAACGCCCAGTTGAGCAAACCGCGGCTGCTCACTACCGAGGCCTCCAGCTACGCCGACGGCGCTATCGTCTTTTTGCACAAAGAACGGGGCATGGCCGACTGCGTCACCGGCGAGACGCGCGTTTGGGATGGTAAAACCTTTACCCCCAGCCTGAAGTACAGCACCGGTATGTGTCGGGAAATCACCCCGGGTGGCACCTGGATGCTGCCGACCTTTGTCAGCCAGGTGATCCCCAGGCAGCAGAAAGAGGCGGATAACCTGGCTCTGCGCACGTTGTATAACGCAGTGTTGAAAGCGCAAAAAAGCGATCCAGAATTGTCGCTGAATAAGGTCGCCGAGCAGTTTCCGTTAACCGGCCATATTACCGACTTCACGCTCACTTACGCCGACGATACGCTGATCACGACCAGTAAACCGTCCCCGGATATCAGCGATGATGAGTGGCAGGCGTTTCTGCGCTCCTCGATTAGCGCGGATTCAGAAAACGGCAAAGTCAGCTTTACCCTTATCGACCTCGACGGCGACGGCAAACGCGACCTGATCATCGACAGCTACGTGGGCGGCACCGGGCTCTTCAGCTACACCGGGGTGCTCAAGCGAGGTGATGATGATTTTGCCGCCGTCAACGGCAGCGACAGTGATAATGGTGATGATTTCGATGCCGGGGTGCCCGGCGCCCTCTTTTCCATTAATGGCCGCGGGGCTAACCAGTGGAACCACTGGGTCAAAATCAACGGCCAGGTGTATGCCCTGTGGTACAACGGCCAGTTTGGCGAAGATAACCTCTACCTGCTACGCCCGTTCAGCACCACCAGCCAGACGCCCGCGGTGACGGTTCGCTATCGCTATACGCTGAACAGCATCCGCTCCCCGGAGAAAGACCAGCCGCTGACCCCCAGCCTGAGCGACGGCGATAAAGCTGACCTGCTGCGCTCGCTGGAGGTAATGCAGGGCAGCCTGCTGAAAGACAGACCCGCCAGCGACAACGACGCGCCGATCTGCCCCATCCCGCCGGGCACCTCCGCTGACGAGGCGGATAACTACTACAGCGGCGTCGCCGTTAACTATATCTATGAGACGGTGGCCTATATTCCGGTCTGGCTGAACGGGAAGTGTTATATCGGCACCATTTTCAGCCATCATGGCGCCTATCGCCACGGCGTGGATGCGGAAATTACCCTGAGCTCGCCGCGTGAGGACGAGGAGGTCATTGGCGATTATCTCATCTCCGGACTACGCCACGTTATCGCCATTACCAGCGGCTGGAAAACCCGCGAGGGCGATAACGGCATGCAGTGAAGTTAAGCCAAAACGCGCCTTTGAACGCAGAATTGCCGCAAAGATAAGCAATCGATAAGTAATTTAAGAAATTTGGTTGACGGGGTGGGCGGATTACGGTTTAATGCGCCCCGTTGCCCGGATAGCTCAGTCGGTAGAGCAGGGGATTGAAAATCCCCGTGTCCTTGGTTCGATTCCGAGTCCGGGCACCACTATTCTATAAATGGACGTCAATCGACGTCCATTTTTTCTTTTAAAGTCAACATATTATTGACTCCAGCCCTTCTCCCACCGCTATCTGACTTTCATCGGCAAGCGTCATCATTTGATGGTATATTCGTTGGTATCTTTAGTTCGATACGATTTGTACCATCAAAAGAGGGGGTGAATGATGGCTCTCACTGATGTCAAAGTAAGAAATGCCAAACCCGGCGATAAGCCTGTAAAGCTCACAGACAGCAGCGGCATGCATCTTCTGATTCATCCGAATGGGTCCAAGTACTGGCGTCTGCAATACCGCTTTGCAGGAAAGCAAAAGCTACTGGCTCTGGGGGTTTACCCCGCTGTATCACTTGCCGACGCACGTCACCGCCGTGATGATGCCAGAAGATTAATTGCTGCTGGTATTGACCCATCTGAAAAGAAAAAATCCGATAAAGTTGAACAAAGCGGCACACTGGCTTTTGAAGCCGTTGCCAGAGACTGGCATGCAAGCAACATCAAATGGTCAGAAACACATGCTGAAAGGGTGATGAACAGCCTGACCAATCATGTGTTCCCTGTCATTGGTAAACGAAACATTACTGACCTCAAAACCCGTGACCTGCTTCAGCCAATCAAGATGACTGAAAAATCAGGTCATCTCGAAATTGCAGCCCGTCTACAACAACGTATCACCGCAATCATGCGATATGCTGTCCATAACAGTCTTATCGAGAGTAATCCTGCTCAGGATTTAGCAGGAGCCATTGCAACAGCAAAAAGGGTTCATCGTCCTGCTCTTCCTTTTGAACGCATTACAGAGCTTCTCAGCCGCGTTGAGAGCTACAGAGGAAGACCGCTTACCCGTCTTGCTGTTAAGCTAACTTTGCTAACTTTCGTTCGTTCCAGCGAACTACGTTTTGCCCGCTGGTCAGAAATTGATTTCAAAAATGCGTTGTGGACCATTCCTGCAGAGCGTGAGGAGCTTCTGGGAGTGAAACACTCCAGCCGTGGCTCCAAGATGAAAACGCCTCATCTCGTCCCATTGAGCCGACAAGCCGTCTCTATTCTGAAAGAGATCCAGAATCTCAGCAAAGATCCGAAAATTATTTTTACGGGCGATCACTATGCAGATAAGCCTATGAGTGAAAACACGATCAACAACGCTTTACGAAAAATGGGCTATGACACCAAAACAGAAGTTTGTGGTCACGGTTTCCGTTCTATGGCCTGTAGTGCCTTGATTGAGTCAGGCTTATGGTCAAAAGATGCTGTTGAACGCCAGATGAGCCATCAGGAGCGTAACAACGTTCGCGCTGCTTACATCCATCTTGCCGAACATCTGGATGAGAGAAGGCTGATGTTACAGTGGTGGTCTGATTATCTTGATGCCAACAAAGACGATATGGTTAGACCATTTGAGTTTGCCCATAAAATAAGTAGTCGGAAAAGCCACGGATGATCGGATACTGAATAAAATAAAAATAAGGAAATAAAATATGTCATTATCACAATTCCAAATTATTCAATCATTAGGAAAATCTTTAGAATGGCTGCAACAAGAATTATCATGGGGTGTTTCTGCCCAAGAACTTAGCCATTTAACGGGAAGAATTGGTGAATTGTATACAGCTATGTATACATATGGCCAAATGGCTTTAGAAAATAACCAGCATGGGTATGATGTAATTAGTTCAGAGGGGGAGAGAATATCAGTAAAAACGATAACTACAAGTAATCACGTATCATTTACAAAATCAACATTATCATATGTTGATAGGATAGTGATTTTAGAAATAAACACTACAGATTTAGAAATAAACATATTAGTAGACTCTAAAAAAGAAGAACTACTACCATTATTAAGAGATACAAATGGTAAAAAACTGCTTTACCCATTAGGCAATAAGATAAGAGACAAAAATGCAATAAAATCATCAAAAACAAGAGAAATCAAACCACTATCTGAAATGGAAATCAGAGAGGAAGTTTACTACAAAAATCATATAATACGACAATATGAAAATGGTACTATTGAAGTATTGACCGATGGAATATCCGAAAAAATAACAAAACCAACTTTAATAAAAATAGCAAAAGAATTGAGTGTAAGCCCTATCAATAGTGCTGGTTCTAAGATGAACACTCGACAATTAGGTGATAAGGTAATTAAAAATATTAAAGCGATAATATAATTTAAATTATACTTTAATATCTTATGGCTACCGCGCCCCTAAAACTTTAGGGGCTTGCTCAACGCGTCATAAACTCAAAACAAGTTTTAAGTTCATGACGCATTTACATAAAAATCATTTATCCTCCCCCTTCCATGAACTTAATATACTTTCGCCTTTTTTTAATGTTCTAGAATCATCAATATACTGTTTAGTAATTTCTAACAAACCAATAATCTTAGATAAATTATCGTCAATCTCTCGATAATCCATATTTAGGACTTTAGCTACTGAAGCACCTAATTTTATAAGTTTGTTAGCTCTTTCCTTCCTTTCTGATTTTTTATTTCTAGCAACAGCCTGCTTCTTTTTTTGCTTCAACAAAGCAAGTTGCTTTTGATGGTATAAAACTCTATCTTCTATTTTTTCCATATTCCCACTCATACTTTAAAGCCCTTCTTTCTGGCGTTAGAAATAGCCTGCTTTGTCATTTTATCGAAATGACGTCCAGCTACTTTTATATCATCGCTATGATTTTTATTTTCAATACATGAAGCACCAACCCAAAAAATAAATACCATAAAAAACACATCATCAATGCACCAAAAATAAACATCGTTAGTTCCTTTTTTTGTTTTGTTACTATTCATTAATATATTTTAGTGCATTTGTCAAAAGGCTTTCTTTGTGTTATTAAATAAACATAAGGAAAGCGACATTTCTTATTTTAAGCCAAGCGAAAGCGAGGCGAAAAATAAAAAAGCAATGCCCACTTACACAAACTTTGCTTCGCAAGTTTGTAGTGGTCTCTACGAGGTTAAGGGCAAAAATCAAAGGCAAAAAAAGGTTTACTCATATGGCAATATATAGTTTTCAATGTAAGGTTGTAGCAAGAACAAAACGTTTAAATAATGCTGTTGCTCATGCAGCATATATTAACCGTATTGATCTTGATAACAATCGAGACGGCACAAAGTGGCGTTATGGTCATAGCAATGAAGATGTATATAAATCTGGTGTTATCCTTCCAGAGAATGCCGATGAAAAATTTTCTGACCCGGATTATTTATGGAACCAAGTAGAGCAGAAAGAAAATAGGTCTAATAGTCGTTTAGCTCGCAGTTTTATTATTGCCTTACCAAATGAGCTAACACCAGAACAGAATAAAAATCTTATTGAAGATTACATTAAAAACCATATGGCATCTAAAGGTATGATTGTAAACTATGCCATTCACATAGATGATACTAATAACTTTCATGCCCATTTGATGAGCACCACAAGAGAACTTGATAAATCCGGCTTAGAGTTTGCCAAGAAGAACGTAATCGGCAGAACGTGGAATGATGATGATTTTCTTGAAGGGTTGAGGAAAGGCTGGGCTGATACTGCTAATACTCATTTAGCAAAGCTTGATCATCAGGTCAGGATTGACCACAGAACACTATCAGCGCAACGTGATGAAGCCCTTGATCAATTTGAAATAGCTACCACTGCGGAAGCAAAAGCAGAAGCTTTATCCCGTGCTGTAAGCCTTGATAGGCCAGCAATCCAAAGAATTTGGCGTAGTAAGTTAAATACAGAAGAGGGCAAGGTGATCCTACCCGCGAATAGTGGACACGCGACTAAGTGAGTAAACTCCCAGACAGA
>ERZ1106931.415-NODE-415-length-29266-cov-24.486221_pt1 | contig 29266 bp, 26 predicted proteins | sample MGYA00403664_ERZ1106931 | MGnify/ENA primary metagenome ERZ1106931 (study PRJEB35170, sample SAMEA104062435) | human gut metagenome | biome: human gut; feature: human-associated habitat; material: faeces | place: Denmark | collected 2012-06-29 ... | reverse complement strand
CATTCTGTCAGGTAGGATCTATCTGGACGAGACATATTTCTCGGTCATGCCAAAAAATCAGACGAAAAAGCCAGACGGAAAACATTACAGAGGGCTTTCCAGAAACAAGATCTGTGTTGTGACTGCAACGGACGGAATCAACGTCTTCCTCGCCGTCTGTGGAAGAGGAAAGCCTTCGCGTGCAAGAATTCTCAAGTCATTCGAAGGGCACATGAAAAGGGGCTCCGTGCTGATCCATGACGGAGAAAACAGCCATAAGATTCTTACTGAGACTTTAGGGTTGACCGAAGAAGTGCATACGACAAAGGAAACGCGAAACCTTTCAGACGATGACAACCCGATGGGGCCGATAAACGCAGTCCATCGAAGCCTGAAGAGATTCATGAGACAGCACCCTGCATATGAAAGGGAAAATCTTCAGGACTGGCTGAATCTGTTCTGGTTCATCTATACAAGCCGTGGCATTCCGATGGATGACAAGGTGAAAAAGTTCCTTCAGATGGCGATTTTGACACATAAAGTGATCAGATTTCGAGAGGTCTTTGCCAAAAAAGCCGATAAGTAAGGGATTTATCAGGTCACCTGTGCAAACCAAGGTTTTTATTTTATGCGGTTTGGCGAGACTTGATATAAAGGTCAATATCATTGACGATATATCTTACTCCCGTTGTATGCAATACCTCATAAAAGTCTTGGATATATTCGCATACTGAATACTTATTGAACAAGGTCATAACGTCCTTGCCCGTCATTCCTTTTTGATTTTTGTATTCTTCAACACAAAGCACCATAAACGGTAATTCTTTACTCATAACTCATTCCTCCGGAAATACAACTTCTCCCGTCTCTTTTTCGTGTTTCCACATTGAATAAACAGTCATAGGGCTGAAGTGCCACATCTTTGTTTCTTCTTTAGCAAGCATCTCATAGGTCTTAGAGTGATAAAATTCGTTCATAGCGGAAATATCGTCAAGTCCTTCATTCTTCACAATAAGGTCAACCGTTTGCGGTATAAGCGCGATACTCAATATAGAGTTAAACTTCTCGTCCATTTATCACACCTCCTCGGATTTGACAAATTTCAAGAGTGAAATTGCCTCGTTTGTCGCAAATACATATTGGTCAAACAATTTCTTGATCTTCAAGGCTTCGAGTGCCTGTTCTTTGGTCAAAAGTCCCGTAGAGTACACTTGGAGCGTTCTGTAAACATCATCATTTGCAACTGCACCAATTATAAGGTCGTATTGCTCTCCATCATACGTTCCGTTTCTGTGTGCGGAAACAAAGTCGAGCCATTCTTCATCGGGAGCATTGAACCGCTTGATTTTAAGTAGTTCGCTACCGATATCATCGTCTATCTCATATACGTTGACTGTCGGTGTGCCACCTCTGCGAACTAAAACCTTTTGGGCGAAGTTCTCGGCTTGCGCCTTATTGGTTGTCGTATAGAAACCATATCCGAAGTCGAGAAATCTGTTCTGTTCGATAAGTCTCGGCTTTTCCACTACCATATTACTACCGTGGTATAAAATCATAACATAGCCTCCAACTTTTTAATTTGTGCCTTTTCTTCTTTCAGCTTTTTTATAATTTCTTCTATCTGACTACGGCGAGCAAGTTGTTCACGAACCGCGATTAAACTTTCCTCGTCCTTGCCGATATATTTACTCACTACCTTTTTTCCGTCACGGTAATACAAATAATAATAAGTCTTTCCGTTTATGGTTTTTGGTGTTATTTTTCCTCTTGGTAGTGTTTCAAGCACTTTTGTATATTCGGTTAACATATTCTCATTTCGGGCTTCTTCACGAGAGATAACCATCATAAGCATACTCATTTTTCATCACCCACTATTATTATACCCAACTTTTATATTTTTTCACTTGTTTTTGTTGGATAAACAATAAAAAGCCTAGATATACCAGTAAATGAGGGATTTTCCCTCGTTCCGCAGACCATGTCGAACATGGCCTCGATTATTTTCCTTAGGCACGTTTTCCTCATTAAAGACCAGCGGAACATAAAGATTTCGGTATAAGCCTAGATTTTACTCGCCTTTATGCCTCTGTGGCTTTCAAAGAACTACCGCAGATATGAACAGCTGTTCGACAGCAACTTCATCTTTCTTTCTCTCTTCCATCTATCCGTTGACAAGAAGGGCCAAGGCATATCATTCTTTAAGCCCCTTTCGAATGGCTGAGAGCCCATCAGTTAAGGGAGCTATCGTCAAACAGCTAGATCCTGATGGCCTATCAGTCATTTCTAACTGTTTTGCAATAAGGATTTTATAGCACATGATCCTATCCCTCATTTGCTGGTATATCTAGAAAATAAAAGAATAACGGTTCGCAAGCAGGTGATAATCTGTATGCCAAAGAGTTATAATATTCAAGTCATCCGTCAATGATTAAAAGAGAGTCATTGGTGGGCAAATGAGGCTCTGAGACTTGGCGGTTTCTCCTCATTTGTCCACCAATGACAGAAACCGCCACACAAACACAAATAAGCTCACAGCAACTGGAGTTTTAACCTAATCCATGATAAAATTTAGCTAAAGAAAGAGCAGGTGATAAGTATGATTTTCAAAGAGGACCAACACAATGAGTTGAAAGAAAATCCGAAAAGCGGAACCATCATCAATGATGTAGTTTCTTTTTTGAACACTTGTGATTGAACAATCTATATCGGTGTAAAAGACAACGGAACAATTGTTGGAATCACTGACATCGATAAAGCTTCTATATCTGTTTCTGATATTATCGCCGATCAGATTGAACCTAGTCCTAGAGGCCTTATCGAAATTGACACACCCATTATTGAAAAGAAGCAGCTCATAAAAATTTCCGTCAAAAGAGGCAGCAAACTTTACTATGTCAAAAAATATGGTATGAGTTCTTCAGGATGCTTTGAAAGAATCGGCACCTCATCAAGAGGTATGACACCTTCCCAGATTTCAAAAAGAATGCTATCCTCATTGAAATCTGAAATAAAAATAACATCAATGCCATCCGAAAAGAAAAAACTCAGTTTCAGATACATCAAGTTTCTATACGTTCAGGAAGGAATGAATGTCATGAATCTTCATTTTGCAGAAACGAAGGCTTCTATAACGAGGATGGGGAATACAATATCCTTGCCGAACTTCTTTCCGATGAAAACAGGTTTTCCATCAAGGTTGTCAGATTTGACGGAAACGATAAGGGATGCAATATTCTATTAAGAAACGAATATGGCTATCAATGCCTGATCACTGCAATAAAAATGCCCAAAGCTTTTGTGCAGATGTACTTAATCAGACAAAGACAGTCTTCCATAAAGACGGGTACCGCGAAGATATTCCTTTGTTTGATCGAATTGAATTTAGAGAGGCATGGTATAACGCCTGCCTTCACAATGATTGGGTTGACGGAACACCCCCTGCCATCTACGTTTTCAACGATAGACTGGAAATCATCTCAACTGGCGGCTTGCCACACAACATGACAAAAGAGGATTTCTTTGGCGGAGTAAGCAAACCAGTCAATGTAGCCTTGGCCAAGATATTCATTAAGCTCGGATTGATTGAGCAAACCGAACATGGCGTCACCGCCATCACTGATAAGTACGGCCAAGAAGCTTTCACCTTCTTGGACAACTTTTTACGTGTCACGTTTCCATTCAATTACAAACTGAACGAGTACATCAAGTCAGATGAAAATTCCAATGGCACAGACATTGACACAGACAATGGCGCAAGCAAAGCACAGGAAAAAGATAGTCTCTCAGATGAAGAAAAAATCATTCTCGCAATAAAAAACAATCCAAACATTACAACCGCAGAAATGATGCAGGTGATTGGAAAATCAAGAAGAACAGTCACAAGAATAAACGTAAATAGTTCGAAAATAATAAGAAAAGGAACTTCTTTTGACGGCCATTGGGAAATCAAAGAATAACAAACTCGTTAACAAGAGTTCTCTCTATTTCACACTTATCAGATATATGCAGTGCTAAATATATCTTTACGTGTTCTTTTGTCATGTCTTTTCGATTATAATTCATCTAGACAAAACCATTCATCCTCATACCAAATAAAACAACCATAGAAAGGATACAAAGGCATGAAAATACTTGTTGTCGGAAGCATCAACATGGATTTAGTCACCTATATGCCTCATCTTCCTAAAAGAGGTGAGACTTCTTTTGGTACGGATTTCATAAAGAATCCAGGCGGAAAAGGAGCCAACCAAGCCTGTGCAGCCGCACTTCTCAATGCGGATGTCACAATGTTAGGAGCCGTTGGCTCTGATGTCTTTGGAAAAGAACTGATCTCCTGTCTTGAGAACAACAAAGTCAAGCCAAAGATCAAGTTATCATCGATGCCTACAGGCTGTGCAACCATTCTTTTAGAAGAAGAAGTTCATGACAATAGGATCATTGTCATACCAGGTGCAAATTACGACATCAAAAAAGAAGATATCGATAAGAATATCGATCTGATCAAGGAAACCGATATCATTCTCTCTCAGCTTGAGATTCCTCTTGATACTGTCGAATACCTCTCTTCCAAGGCTAAGGAATTCAATAAGATATTTATACTCAATCCTGCCCCAGGAAGAGAATTATCCGATCATCTATTGAACAACATAGACTATCTCACACCGAATGAAACAGAACTCTCTTTAATTTCAGAAATTGAAATCAAAGATGAAGACTCTTTCAGAAAAGCATGTTCTTTTCTTTTAGACAAAGGAGTCAAAACACTTCTTGTCACATTAGGCGAAAAAGGTGTCTATCTTTATAGCAAGGAAGAAGAGGAGCTTCTTCCTGCCTATAAAGTCAACGCCGTTGATACGACAGCAGCAGGAGACTGCTTCAATGGTGCTTTTGCTGCTTATTTGACAAAAGGTTATCCGTTAAAGAAAGCAATACGATATGCAGAGAAAGCCTCCTCCATCGCTGTAACAAGAAAAGGAGCCATCTCCTCTTTGCCAAGAGAAGAAGAGGTCGAATTAGACTGAAAAGGTGTCAAAAACGTATTTTCGTTTTCATTTTTATCATTCTTGACTATACTAATAACCATGAACAACTACTCAGGATTCCTCATCATCGACAAAGAAGCAGGGCTGACTTCCCAAAGCGTCGATATTCTCATCAAAAAGAAATTCAATATCAGAAAAGTGGGCCATTTGGGAACACTTGATCCTTTTGCGACCGGTCTTCTTATCATCGGCCTATTGGAAGGGACGAAATTCCTTCCTCTTTTCAAGGATAAAGAGAAGACTTATGTCGCTACGCTTTCCTTAGGAAAAGAAACCGATTCTTTAGATCTGACCGGAAACATCGTATCTGAAAAAGAAGTTCCTGCTCTGACAGAAGAAAAGATCAAAGATGTCCTCTATTCGTTTATCGGAAAGCAGAAACAGCAGGTCCCAACCTATAGCGCAAAGCATATCAACGGAGAAAGAAGCTATGTTCTTCTAAGAAAAGGAATCGACTTCATACCTCCGACTGTCGATATTGAAGTCAAAGAGATGAAACTTCTCTCTTTCACTTCCGATACGATCACTTTTGAAACGACCGTTTCAAAAGGAACCTATATCCGTTCATTAGGAAGAGATATCGCTTATCGATTGAACACTGTCGGTCATCTCACCTCTTTGAGAAGAACAAAAGTCGATGACATCGACTTAAGTCATGCAAAGCGGGTCGATAAAATCAGTGATAGTGATATCATCACAATACCATCTATGTTCAACGATATTCCCGTCATCGAAGGAAATGAGGCTATTGCCAAACGAGCAATCGCTGGAAATGATATTTATTATAAAAGCGAAAAAGAGCATCTTTTCTTTGCAAAAGACAATGAACTGATCGCTTTATACAAAAAAGACAGAGAAGGCCATTATATCTGTCAGAGAGGCATCAGACATGACTAAGATTCTATCCATCAAAGAGCAATATGATTTTCCGCCTCTCTCTTTGGCCATCGGCCTTTTTGATGGGCTTCATCTGGGCCATCAGATGCTATTCAAAGAGACGTTGACAGATGATGGCGAAAGCAGTGTACTCACTTTCACAAACGATCTGAAGAACAAAACGAAGAATGATCAAAACGGTCCATTATTGACAGAAAAAGAGAAAGAAGAGATGCTCTCTTCTTTCCATATCAAGAATGAATTCATCCTTCCTTTTGATGAAGAAACAAAGAACACCACAAAAGAAGAGTTCATCGCGTTCCTTCTCTCTTTGAACGTCAGAAAGATTGTAGTAGGTGAGGATTTCACCTTCGGAAAGTTCTCTCAAGGGAAAGCAAAGGATCTGCTAAGTCTAATGGACAAGGGCGTGAAAGTCGAAATTCTTCCCCTATTTGAAATCAACGGGGAGAAAGTCTCATCGACTAGAATCAGAGCTTTGCTCAATGACCATCAGATCAAAGAAGCAAACGAATTGTTAGGATATGATTTCTTCTACCAGGGAAGAGTCATCCACGGAAAAGAGAACGGAAGAAAAATCTCTTTCCCGACTGCCAACATCGATTTGGAAAACAAGAAGTTCAGATTGCCAAACGGTGTCTACAAGACAAGAACAATCCTGAACGGAACAAGTTATCCGTCAATGACCAATATCGGCAATCATCCAACCATCGATCCGCTGAAAAGCGCAATCATCGAAACGCATATCTTCTCGCTTGACGATGACCTTTATGGAAATGATATCATGGTTGAATTCCTCTCCTTCATCAGAGAGCAGAAAAAGTTTTCTTCCTTGCTTGAATTAAAGGAACAACTGAATAAAGACAAAGAAAAATGTTTAGAAAAACAGGACTGATTGCTCAGTCCTGTTTTTCGTTTTCGTCAATCGGTTTTCCGTTAAAATCATCTAACCAGACAATCTTGTTCTCTGCTCTTGTCTTCTTCACATCGATGACGCGCTGATTAGAAGAACCACGCCATTTGATCTTGTTAGGACCAGGATTAAGAGAGGCGATATATCTTCCATCGACAAGGACATCGATATACTGCATCATCTCAAGCTTTGAAATCTCTTCATAGAGATAGCCGGTATATACCCATATTGTTTTATTCGGAAAGAGATCCTTGATCCATTTCATCATCCTTGTGGCCTCTTCTCTGTTTAGAGGGAAGGTTGCTTCTCCGCCAGAAAAGGTAACACCGCTGATTTCATCTCTTGAAAGGTCTGCTTTAAGGATATCATAAGCCCAAGGGCCTGTTTCTTTTCCTAATTCCGGATTCTGGGCTTCAGGATTATGACAGCCCGGGCAGTTGTGATTGCAGCCCGAGCACCATATGACATCTCTTAAGCCTGTACCGTTGATCTGATTGTTTCTTTCGATTCGTATAATCTTCATTACATGGACTTCCTATCGTGAATCTCTGCCATCTTTGCATCATTCATCTTCGTCGTTCCGGAGACTTTGGAATAGCCCAAGTAACCACAGACACGATTGATCTCCGTGATGTTATGCCCATGGCAGACAGGGCAGGTATCGACGCCATCATCGATCTGAGCTCCACAGTCGTTGCAGTAGCTCTTATCAATATTGACACCGAAATAATAGCCTAACTTCATCGCACGTGTGACACACTGAGCGATGTACTCTTCATTCATGCCTGTTGTAAAACGGCAATACTGAATGTGTCCGCCGCTTGCAAGGTGGAAGTAACGGAACTCTGCATCCTGTTTTTCAAAAGGCGTGATGTTCTCGGAGACATGCATATGGAAGGAGTTGGTGAAATAGGCTCTATCGGAAACATGATGGATAATTCCGTACTTCTTCTTGAACTGTTCGACCTGTGTTCCACATAAGGACTCCGCCGGCGTTCCATAAATCGCAGCGATATAAGGAATATCTTTTCCGTAATGTCTCTTCTTCTCTTCGACGTAATCGTTGATGTATTTGAGAACTTCATAGCTGAAGGCATTGGGATTGTCTTTTTCCTGATAGAGCGACTTCTGGTTATAGAGTTCCTGAAGTTCGTTCAAGGCAGTGAAACCATAGGAGAAAGTGGCACGTTTGACAAGCGGCTCAATCGTATCGTTATTCTTCAGATAGCCAAATCCACCCTGACAATATGCGACAGGGATGGAGCTTGCCTTCACTTTGCATAAGAAATCAAAGGTCTTGATATGGATGCCATTGATAAGATCGAGATAGTAATCTAAGACCTTGTAGAAATCCTTGTTCTCAACCTGCGCTTTTCTTAAGATCATCGGAAGGTTGAGGGAGATGGCTCCTCCATTGAAACGTCCCGTAAACACCGGCTTGTCGTTTTCGTCAGCAGGATGCAATCCGCCTCTTTCATAGTAAGGGGAGAGATAGGCTCTGCATCCCATCGGAGAGATGATGCTATCAACCCACTCTGGATTCTCTTTGACATTGCCGTTTTCATCAAGCAGCCATCTGCTGACACCGAATTTATGATACTTGTGGAAGACTTTGGCAATGCTCGGTTCAAAGTGAACGGCGGTTGCCTCTTTCACTAAGTTCTCATCAGGCATATCAAGAGAGAGCCAGTCAGGATACATGGCCTTTGAAGAGCATTCGATGCCCTGTTTGAAAAGCCAGTAAAGCGGCTTTCCTTCTCCGTGAAGCTCTTTGGTATATAAGAATACAAGCTTCGGGAAGATGGCCGGTCTCTTATGGCCTTTATGACCTTGTCCTTCGCCTCTGACCTTCAGAGCCAAAGACCAGACAAGAGAAGCGAACTTGCTATCGTCACAGCCGCCTGTGAATGTCGTGAAAGGATAATCGCCACGGCTTGAAGCAACGGTGTTGAAGGTGTGTTCAAAACCTTGGAAGCCCTGCTCGATATCGCGGCTCGTCTTCTTCATGGCATACTCTTCTTCCTTTTCAGGATCAAGCGTGCCAGAGACAGATTTGACAAGTTCTTCATATTCTTTCTTGTATCTCAGATAGCTCTTCTCCGCATAAGGAGCGAGAATAGAGTCAATTTCGGGAACGGTGAATCCGCCATACTGCATGGATGCGCAGTTGAGCGTCAGATCTGAAATGAGGTTACAGGCCGTTCTCACGTCTTTAGGCTCATTGTAGCCGATATTCTCCCATTCAAAACCGCCACAAAGAACTCTGCCCATATCAAAGAGAGAGCAGTTATAGGTCAAAAGTCTTGAAGAAATATCATGGATATAGATATAGCCATCATCGATAGCCTGAAGTTCTTCTTTGTTCAAAAACGTCTTTCTATAAAGCTGCTTTGAAAAAGCGTTATAGGTCAAAGTGCGCTGTGTCGAGACCAAAGCAGAAGTGGTATTGGCATTGCTTCTGTCCGCAATGAAATTGAGCTGATCGACAGTTTTGATCGTCTCATCCATCATACGGACGAAATCCTGTTTATAGTTACGATAATCGCGATAGGATTTTGCAACCTTGGAATTGGTCTTATCCAGTGCAAGCTCGACAAAGACATGCATCTGGGAAACAGGAATCAGATCGCTATAGTAGGAAGCCATCTCTTTTTCGACATAGCCCTGGATGTTCTTCCAATCCTCATCGCTGAGTTTTACATTGACACGGTTGGCACTCTTCGTGACAGCATTTTTGATTTTCGTAAAATCATAATCGGCAAGACTTTCATCTTTTTTAATGATTTTCATAGATACCTCCCAAGTCCGTAGACTAATATCATAATATCGAAAAATAGAAATAGATAGGGGAAATTTGCTCAGGATTTTTTGCCGATTTTCAGAAACACTGAACACTAGGGCAAAATCATCAATAAGCAACTTAAAAGAAAGTGAGGTTGGCTCATTTGGGCAAAAAAGAACTCTAGGCGATGCTAGAGTTCTTATACGCTACTAGGCTTTCTTTGCTGTCTTTCTGGCAGCAGTCTTTTTTGTCGTTGTCTTCTTGACAGGCTTTTCTTCAACAATGACTTCTTCTTTGACTTCATCTTTTTCGCCATTCATCTTATAGTCATCGCCGAAGACATCTTTCAAGGTCACCGGCTTCTTATTGTTGGCCATCTCGATGACTTTGGCCATAGAGGAAGATTCCTCATAGGTCTTATCGGCAACGAAGATGAGATCAGGAGTCTTATAGATGGAAAGCTTCTTGCTGAGCATCGTTCTGATACGGCCTTTGTTGTTGTTCAAAAAGCGAACAACTTCATCAGTCTTATCAGGGTTGATATCTGAGACAAAGACTTTGCAATATGAATAATCGATTGTCATCTTCACTTCGTTAATTGAAACGAATTGAGTGACAGGATTCTTTAACTCATAGATGATGATCTCAGAGAGATCCTTCTGAATGACAGCCTGTACTCTACCTTTTTTATCAGCCATTTTTCACTTCCTCCTGACCGAAGGCCTCTAATAAGTCACCTTCCTGGAGATCGAATTTATCGGAGATGGTAAGACCGCATTCAAAGCCCAGATTGACTTCCTTGGCATCATCCTTGAAACGCTTCAAGGAGGTGAGATGTGTCTTTAAGACCAGCTCTTTGTTGCGGAAGACACGGATTTCAGAGGTATTGGTGATCTTGCCGTCAGTGACATAGCAGCCAGCGATCTGACCGACTTTGCTGGCCTTGAAGAGAGAACGGACTTCGCAGTGTCCATAGATGACTTCTTCAAAGACAGGAGCGAGTGTACCTCTCATAGCGGCTTCAATATCCTCTAAGAGCTTGTAAATGATATTGTATTCACGGATTTCGACATTATCGGCTTTGGCCATGTCCTTGATTGCTGCGCTGACTTTGACCGAGAAGGCCAAGACGATTGCATGAGATGCAGAAGCCAAGACCAAGTCGCCCTGCGAGACATCACCAGAGGAGCAGTGGAGAATAGAAAGTTTGGCACCAGGAACATCTATCTTTTCCAAAGATGCCTTCAAAGCCTCTGCAGAACCCTGCGTATCGGCTTTGACGATAAGGTTGATGTTCTGACTTTCGCCGTTTGCGGCAGACTGCGCCAAATCGGCTAAGGAGACACCGGTATTGTTCTGGCCGATGAGAGCCTGTGCTCTCTTTTCAGCAGCTTCTCTTGCCTCGTGTTCGTCAGCGAAGGCCATAAAGCGGTCACCAGCGACAGGGACACCGGATAAACCGGTGACGGAGACAGGAGTGGAAGGACCTGCGCTCTTTAACATCTTATTGAATTCATTGGTCATCTTTCTGACTTTGCAGTAGTAAGGACCGATGGCTAAGGTATCACCGACTTTAAGGGTACCGTTCTGGACAAGAAGAGTAGCCTTAGCGCCTTCCTTCTTATCGAGTTCTGCTTCGATGACAGAACCGATAGCAGGACGATCGTCTGTAGCCTTGAGTTCAAGCATTTCTGCAAGGTCAAGGATACCTTCAAGAAGGGTATCGACGCCCTGATTTCTCTTCGCAGAGACAGGGAACATCATGACATCACCGCCCCAGTCTTCGGCAAGAACACCTAAACCGGAGAGCTGCTGCTTGACTCTTTCGATCTGTGCAGCAGGCTTATCGATTTTATTGATTGCGACAATAATTGGAACATTTGCTGCTTTGGCGTGGTCAATCGCTTCGATAGTCTGTGGTTTGACACCATCATCAGCAGCGACAACAAGAACAACGATATCAGTCATGGAAGCACCGCGTGCACGCATGGCAGTGAAGGCTTCATGGCCAGGAGTATCGATAAAGGTAATCTTCTTTCCCTGAACGACTTTCTGATAGGCACCGATTTCCTGTGTGATGCCACCGTGTTCTCCGCCGGTGATATTGGAATGGCGGATGCAGTCGATCAATGTGGTCTTGCCATGGTCGACGTGTCCCATGATCGTAACGACAGGAGGACGGCTATCAGTATCGACATCTTTGTCGAAAATGGCAACTTTTGTGAAATCATCGACAGCACCTCCGGCCTCTTTCTTGAAATCGAGTCCGTTTTCGATGCAGACTTCGGCAATCAATTCATCGCTTAATACAGTATTAAGGGAAACCAATTTACCTTGCATCAAGAAACTCTTGATGGTATCAGTCGGTGAAATTCCAGTCTTTTTGCAAAGCTGGTCGAGTGTCAAGGTTCCGTTGTAGACAAAGACACCATTCTGAACCTGACCTTGGACTTTCTTTCCAAAAGAAGACTTATTGCCGCCTTTTTTTGACATTTTTGATTTACTCATTCGCTTACCCCCTTTATTGAATATCGTCTAATTCTTTCTTCATCGTCTCATATATGGCTTTCGCTAAGGATACATCTTTTACACCGAATGCTTTCAGCTTATCATAGCCTAAGCATGTCTTTAAATTAAAACTTCCTGTATAACGGATAGAATGAAAGACTTTGTCCTGAGGTGCAATGTGGAGAAGCTTCTCTTCGTTCTTTTCAGAACATTCGGGAAGAATGACAAGAAGAGCGATTTTGGACAAAGACAGCTTTTCTTCCAATTTCATTCCGACATAGATGCTTCTCTTTTTCTGAGCAAAACCCAAATAAGCAGAAAGCTTATTTTCAATTTCCTCGTTTGACATATTCGATCATCTCCTCCATCAAAGCCTTTTCCTGAGATTGTGGAACAATCTTGGATAATCTTTTCTTCTGAAACGTCTTTTTGATCTGCTCTTCGTCTTTTAAGACATAGACGCCTCTGCCTTCCATATTGTAATCAAGATCGAGAACAACATTTCCGTCAGAAGCTTTGACAAGGCGAAGGAGTCTCTCACGCGGATATTTCACGCGTGAGAGCAGATCCATTCTATAGACTACAAATTCTTTCACAATGATTATTTTCCGGAATCGTCGTCATAATACTTATCAGAATAATACTGATCAAGTTCGTCATCATCTTCATAATCCATATTGTCATCATCTTCAGCCTGTTCATCCATTGCCTCAAGTTCTTCCTGAGTGTAGATCGGCATAGCAGTTGCCTTAGAGGCTTCGCTGGTGACTTCCTTCTTCTCTTCCTCGTCCTCTCTCTTCTTTCTGCGATAAGAACGAGTTTCGCTAGGACCTTTCTTCTGTGTCAAAGCAGCTTCCAAAGCATCAAGAGAAATCTTCGGCTTGTTCATGATTTCAATGTGCTCGACTTCTTCTTCCTTCTTTTCAGCAGGTTTTTCTTCGACAGGTTTTTCTTCAGTCACCGGTTCGCTGACCTTGGCTTCTTCTTCCTTTTCAACCGGTTTGACTTCTTCGACAACTTTTTCTTCCGGTTTAGAAGCGGCAGCAGGAGTCTCTTCCGAATTCATGGATTTGACTTCTTCATTCTGGATATCTTCTTCTTCGACATCAGTATCTTCAGCTGCAGGTGTTGCCTCAACGGGTTTAACAGCCAATTCAGGATACATATTATCGACATTGCGCAGGATTTCAGGAACCATCATGAACTTGATGCCCTGCTTCATGGCATCATCGATCTGAAGGACAGTGAGCTTGCATTTAGACAAGTGAGAAGCAAGACGGACGTTGGAACCATTGGAACCGATAGCGACACCCTGACCGCCATTGTTGACAATGACAGTGATCTGAGGATGTTCATATTCTCTGTCGTTTTCGAATTCTTCGAAGTGAACATTCTTATCGAAGAAATCATCAGGGCATGTCATACCGATGACATCGGCAGGCTTCATGGCTTCCATGATTTGCATGGCCTTATTGGGATGCCACTTGCAGAAGTCGAGCTTTTCGCCTCTTAAGATTGTGGAGATGCTTCTCTGACGGCTTGCTTCAGGACCGATGCAGGTACCGACAGGATCGATAGCAGGATTGGTGGACTCGACAAAGACCTTGCATCTTCTTCCAGGTTCACGGGCGATGCCCTTGACTTTGACGATGCCTTCCCCGACTTCAGGAATCTCTCTTTCCATCAGCTTCTCAACGAACTTTGTGCTGGTTCTGTTGACATCAAGAGAGGTCGGGCTTCCGTTTTCAGAGACCTTTTCAAGATAGAAGAGGACATTGGTATCGGAAGTGGTGAAACGATCATTGGGCAAAAGTTTCTTGGAATCCTTCTTGATGAAGGTTGTTGCTTTGCCAAAGGAGAATTCATAATTCTGGTTTTCGTTGTCGGCCTTGATGACCTTGCCTTCGATAAGTCCGCCCATCTGATTCTTATAAGCGGTGAGAACAGCCTGTTTGCTGGCTTCTTTCAATTTGGAATTGAAAAGCTGCTTGACTCTTCTAGTCCACCACTTATCAAGCTTAGTGACATCGAAAGGAATCTCGACGATAGTTCCGTCTTCAGCATCCTTCTTAGTGAGGGTGTAGTAATCTTCAGGAGAGATCTGATAGGCATCATCAATGATTTCATCATCAGGAGTGATGACCTTGAGATCATAGATCTTGTAGTGCTTGAGATCTTCGGTGAAGACGACTTTGCACTGAATCTGAGTCTTGAGAAGTTCATTCTCTTCCTTGTTGTTCTTATCGCGAAGTTCAGGATAAGACCATTCAAGGTAGGCTGTCTTCATGCTATCGATAAGGATATCAGAGACAGTCTGCTGATCGATCATGTTTTCTTTTGTGACTTCAGCAATAGCAGTGGTAAAGCTATCAGCATCGACGTTGCCTAACTGTTCGGCATCCTTCTTCTTTGATTTCTTTCTTTTCGGTTTGATGACTTCTTCTTCGTTTAAAGCGTACTGTTCTTCAGACATTTTGATTTTTTCCTCCATTTATATCTTTATGCTTTATAACCCATATGAATTGAATCGACATCATCTTCAGTCAGGACTTCATTCTTTTTTCTTCCTTTGATGAAGTGATGCAGGAATGCTTTCCCATTCTCGACTTTGTCTAACTGCATGAGAATGACATCGCCATTCTTCTTCAGTTTGACATCGAGCCAACGGGAGAGAAATCTCTCTAAAGAGTCAAACGGAATCTCTCTTTGACTTCCGCCGGAAGAGATGTCAAGGACATACCCTTCTTCTGAGGTGTCGATCTCATCGAGAAGCGGATTGACCTTATCGGTGAACTTCTCAATCTCATCCATCGTGATTTCAAAATCACGATCGATAAGAACCTCCAGAACCGGCCCGTCCTCTTTTGAGACATAGTAGCGGGTAGAAACAAGGGTAAGACCTAATTCATCCGCAGCTTTCTGAAACATCTCTTTTGCTTTTTCTAATGTATTCTGATCCATTCTAACCTCCTTATAAGAGAAAGAGTGGACCCCCAAAAGGAAGTCCACTCTTAATTTTCGATTAAGAATGTGTGCCACAAAAATGGCCGTCAGTTTTCGCTGACAAGAGAATTATACCATTTTTTTAAATCAGAACAAGAACAAGTGATTGGTTTTCAGTATTATTATTCCATTTTGACAAGTCGCAACAAATAATATTGATGTTTGATAATTCTAGACAACTAAAGTAATCAATGCGTAAATTGACAAATTAAAGCAAATGTAAACCATCCTTTTTAGACAATAATTTAATGTCATTTGAATATTTTTATAAATAAATTGTTGATTTAGCATTATTCATTGATTTATACTGAAAGCACTAATAGCAATCCTTAAGGAAAACTGTCGCAACAGTCTAAGCATCCATCAGAAAACGAAAGGGAAAAAGTACTGCTGATGGATAAGTACGACATCTTTATGAAACTTAAGAAACTAGTGTCTGTGTTGTCTTTCTCTCTCTTCCTATCCATTAACAGCTTCTGCCCTGTAAAGGCTTCGACAAACGAACCGGTTGCCGCGGCAAAAAGAGAAAACGAAAAAGTATACCGCCAATCTACCTCAGCCGTAGAGCGTCTTTCATCTTTGGAGTCTCTCAGCAAGATTGGAATCATCGTAAAGGATGAGGACATCCTACCTGTTCATATCGAACTGAACTCCTATCTATATCTGGATACGCAGGGTAAGGCCTTGGTAGGCGACAGGATTTCAGAATATGCAATATACTGTCCGATGACGGACTTTGATATACAGGTCCTTTCGGTCATGATCATCACAAAGGATGATCAGTTCGAGCATCATAAATATGAACTGGAGCCTCACCTTTTTGAATATTCCCATAGCAGAATGACTTTGCCTAATCCTGAAAAGACGTCCGAATACTGTCACAATCTGAATCTTCAGTTTTATCATATGGACAGACATCCATATCAGGAGACAACTAATGGTCCGCTCCGCTCACCAACCTATAATGTTGATTATTACTATGAAGAAAATCTATCAAAAATGACTGGTTTGACCAACGAATTCAAAAAAGAAGCGGACTTCAATGACGTCAGCCCTCTTTATGTCGATGATAATTACATCAAGATTTCTTTTGATGATAATCCCATTGTGAATTTTATCCCCAAAAGATATTTCCAAAAGCCAACAACGAAGACATATCTTGGACAGGAATACGGTTTTTATATCAACACTGTTGCTGTGAACGCAAACAAAAACAGAAGCGAGTTCTTCTTGTTCAAGATGCAACACACGCGTGGAAGAGCAAAAGCAATGTTAAACGGCGAAATCAATCAAGACAATACGATTGATAGCGGCACATACAGTTTTGAACTGAGGCCAATGGTTCAAGGCAGAATCTTTTACTTTAAACAAAATGACACGGTTACAGGTATAATTCCAACTAATAATTTCTGCATTGAAAACCCAACATATGTTTTATCCACAAACAACATGAACGGAAGCTATAACGATTTGCCAGACATGTTGAGTATGGGGGATGAAAATAAGAGCTGTTTTGTTCAAGAATACCGTTCTAAAATCTGCGGTCAAACATTATCCTATAAATCATATTCTCCTATATTGGAATATACTAAAGAATTCACATCCTTCATGAATAGTATTCCATCACCTGATCCCATTTCCAAATTCATAACCGAAGCCGCCGATAGTATTGTCAATACGCTAAAGCTAACATATGATTGGTGGCAATCAAATATTACTGAAAATTACAAAAACACAATTAATTTCAGCAGAGACACAAACACAAACAAACTAACATCATCTTATAGAATCAATCTAGGAAATTCGCAAAATTTAGACCTCACAAACGCCACCAAAAAAACAGATGCAAGACGAGGCTATGCTGTATCACTTTCCAATCAAGATGGCGTGTATGATAGTGACAACTATCCGATTTTATATAAAGATTGTAAAGATGAATTCTTGGTTGATTTCAATATCAAAGCAAATAGAAACACACAATGTTTTGCTCAGAATGTCGTAACTAAACTATCCTTCAATTTAAAGAAAGACGAAACGATACTATTAGGAAAACATACCGCTGACCTTATCGAAAGCAGCGATCGAATGCAAAAGTATTGGCTGATGTCTTATGATCCTTGTGGAGAATACGAAGGAAACAGCAAAATTAAAATTGGTGAAACTTATTTTACTGATGTTCCTCATGAGGGCGGTCAGAAAACTTATCGTTTTACGCCTGAAGAAACTAAGACATATGAAATCAAAACCGTAAACGAAATGGGAGGACAAGCCTACTTTACCATCACGCAGAATGGACGTGCAGTAAATTCAAGTTATGGACAACAGAAAAATGGATATTATCGCTCTATTTATTATTTACAAGAAGGATTAGAATATAAAATTTCTTTTAAAACATTCAACCCTCAAAGTAACAGTACCATTTGCAACTTCCGAATCGACGAAGATATGGGAAGCATCAGTCCTCTTGCAATTAACAGTAAAAGTTCTTCTCAATTTGAAATGCACGGCTGCAATTCTAAATTATACGGTTTCAAAACACCAAATACCGGTTTAAATAAGGAGCCTTATTTATTACAGACTATGGGTGTTGATAAATTTGACGATCCCGATACATACCTTGAATTACTGGATGAAAACTTTAATCCAATTATGTATAGCAATATGCCTTTATCACCCTTCGGCGACAGATACAAACAGGCTTCCATTATCATGGCTTTGAGTCCAAACAAGCAGTATTACGTGTCGGTCCAATTAAGAGCCATTTACGATGATGACGATGAAGATGAAGTTGTTGAAAGCATCCGTTTCCGAGTGGTCAGAGAAAGAGAATTAGGCTGGTATGATTTTGAAAGGTCAATGAATTACGATTTCTCATTAAATAAAGATTGTCCTATGATTTGTTATCATATACTATCATTAGCGGAAGGAAGACGAAATTTCATTATTTCAGGTAATAACATTAATTTGATTGATTTTGACTTGCAGGATACGTTTGGCAATTCTATCGCTCCTGTCGAAAAGCGTTCTTCTACAAGTGGCGAGCTTATGATTTCATACGATTTCGTTAAGCCATACACCTATTTCTTATTCATCTATAGCAAGTCACCGACCAATGTCCCCACAAATAATTTCCGATTGCATCATTAGAGGTAAAACATGAACAGAACAACAAAAACATTGATATTCTCAGCTCTCCTATTTTCACTTTCTGTCCCTTTGACATCATGCCAAAAGAATTTCCAATTCGACTTACAGGACCCCAAATGGAAAAGAGACGAAAGACAATATGTCAATTTTGAAAAAATTTATCACATCAAAGAGGAAGGCGATAAGGATTATTATGACATCGACTTTACAAAAGATGTATTCCCTAATGGCATCCTTATCGATCAAGAAGGAAAACAATATAACTTAAAAGATGAATATGATACTGTCGATCTTTCATTATTCGGAAGCAAAAGCAGTTATATTGATTACAAATATTTGAGCCCATTTAAAGTCAGACTCTATACATGGGATATAATCAACTTTGTACTCATTAACCAAAAAACATCAACCATATCGTCTAGAATGTGCTTAGGAAGACTTTTAAATCCTCAAAAAGAAAATACGAAAGCCGTACACATCAAAGAAATCGAGGATTTCAAAAGCATTAAAAATAGCGATATTGTTTATCTAGATAACGACATCGATTTCAACGGGTACGTTTTCGATGAAGAATGCCCTTATATTTTTAGCGAGTATTTCTATGGGTTGTTTTTGAATCCGGATAAACACATTTTAAAAAACATCAAATACGAGAATCACACAGCCGGTTATCATACTTTTATCACAAAATATAGTATGGGAGCATGGTTTGATTCCTTAATAATAGATAATTTCGAATACATCAGTCATTATGATGAAAAAGGAAATGATAGAAATTATTTTGCGATTATAGCCACTTATGCAAAGAACACCTATTTCAATAATTGCAAGATTACCAACTATACAATTGATGCCAATGATTTATATGCAGCGCCTTTTATCAATACTAGCAATAATTGTGATTTTTACAATTGTATAAGTTCGGGCAAGATTAACAACAAATACGAACCAATCACACACACAACTTCTTACGGCAAAGAAGAATTAGGACTCTATGGAAGAACCGCCGGGTTCTGTAATGAATTTATATCCACATTTTCATCTGGTAACAGTTCATTCAAAAGTGCATTATGGGAATATCAAGATGCAGCAACAAACGAGAACTTCACGAAATTAGTCGATAAAACAAACACATTGCCAGTCGTATCCGAATTTCGTAACAATCGAATACATGCTAATGTGAGAAGCAACGGAAAAAGTGGCGGCATGTTCAATAGCATTTCCAGAATAGACCATTATTTCACTAACAATTTCTTTTTGGGAGATATCGAAGGAAATTTCACTGATAAAATCTATAATGACAATTTCTTCTATCAATCTGACAATCGTTATTTCGATTATTTCCTCTATTATTAGAACACTCTACGATAATTCGATACTACTGAGACATACATTAAGTTAAGAAGATTCAAACTTCAGACCGACTATATTTCTTTAATACTATTCGACAAAGGATACAAGAAGTCTTACATTATTAGACCATCGCAGCCAATCTTCTAATCTTTGCTAACAGTTGGTCCAAGATATTGGGTACACTCCACAGCCGATAGGACCAATCAGTTCTTTGCAAATAGTTATTTTGTCGGAAACGTAAAAGGCAAATACACTGGTGAAATTACTGCTGACAGCTATTTTTGTGAGATTGATAACCTTTATAAAGAAAACTGGTAAAGGATATTATCAAAGATTGATTTCATGTCGACGCCATCACATGGTGGCGTCTTTTTTCATTTTTCAGCGCACCATGGAATATTGACAAATCAAAAAAGTCTGCGGTACAGAAGCTCGTAACCGCTTTCAAACTTTTTTGTTGTATTTTTTTGATAACGTTTTAGCGGCTTTTCAGGAAAAATTCAAAAAATCACACATATTTTCCATTAATTAATGAATGCATTATATTATTAAATAATATAAACTATTTAAGGTTATTTTAAACTTCATAAGAGGTACTTATGCTAACTAAAACAAGCGATGCCTACAAAAAACACATTCCGGCACTGATATTAGGGCCGACACTGAAGATGATCGAAGCGATATTCGATCTTCTCATTCCGTTATTCATGAAGTCAATCATCGACTTATCCAAAAACGTTTCATCGAGTCTCGATCCGCTGACTGGAATGAACACCATCAACAGATCGATTTCCAAGTTCATACTTCTCTTTGGAACCTGGATCGATGGAAATGAATCTCTCAACTTTGCAATCATCGGCGGAACGATGATTCTCATCATGGGTGTCTTAGGCTTTCTGACGACAATGGTAACACAGTATGTCGCTGCTAAAACCGCAGTGGCTGTCGGAACAGATGTCAGAGATTCCCTCTATCAGAAGATTCTTTCTCTTTCCAAAAAAGACAGAGAGAAATTAGGAAACAATAGACTGCTTACGATTCTCAATGCTGATTCCTATCAGGTTCAGCAAGGCGTTCTGATCTTCATCCGTCTGATTGTCCGTGCGCCTTTCATCATCTTGGGCGCTCTTGTCATCTCCATCATCTTAGACTGGCAGATCGGTCTTGTCTTTGTTGCTATTATCCCTTTGATCTTGTTTGTCATCTTCTACATCATGGGAAAATCAAGCAAAGAATATCTGAAGATTCAGGAAAAGCTGGATGGCTTATCCAATAAATCATCCGATACTCTTGATGGTGCCAAAGTCATCAGAGCCTTCAATTCCGAAGGAATGGAAGACAAAGACTTCTCCGCTAAGGCAGAAGACTATCGACTCTCTGCCACACATGTTCAGAAGCTTAACGCTCTGATCAACCCTCTCACTTTCGCTATCATCGCCTTAGCGACATCCATGGTTGTTGTCTTAGGCGGTCTTCCGATCATTTCAAACAACGCGACAGATCCTATCCTCGCTTCCCAGACCTCTTCTACGATCATCACTGAAGTTGCCTATCTTGCTCAGATCTTCACAACCCTTGTCCAATTGACAAATGTTGTCATGATTCTCACAAAGGCAAAGGTCTCTTCCAAACGTATCAATTCCGTCTTAGGAATCGCACCATCCATTCATGACAGCGAACATCCTTTCACCAAAGAAATCAAAGAAGGTGATGAGATTCTCTCCTTTGATGATGTCAGTCTCGGATACAAAGACGAAGGCAACTTAGCGCTTCAGAACATCGATTTCTCCTTGAAGAAAGGTCAGTCCTTAGGCATCATCGGCGGTACCGGAAGCGGTAAATCGACGCTGATCAATCTGATGGAACGTTTCCTTGATGCCACAAAAGGCAAGGTCTCTTATAAAGGCGAAGATATCAAGAACTATTCACTTTCTGAACTGAGAGAAGAGATTGCTCTCGTCCCACAGAAATCCGTTCTCTTCAAAGGAACTATCCGTTCCAACATGAAGATGGCTAACGAAGACTGCACTGATGAAGAAATCACGGACAGTCTTAAAAATGCGATGGCCTATGAATTTGTAAGCAAATACAAAGAATACATCGATTATGAGGTCGAAGAAGGAGGAAAGAACTTCTCCGGCGGACAAAGACAGAGACTTTGCATCGCAAGAGCATTAGTCAAACATCCGGAAGTCATCATACTCGATGACTCCACATCCGCTTTGGACCTTCTCACCGATAAGACAGTCAGAGAAAACATCCATAACCACTATCAGGGCATCACCAAAGTCATCGTCTCTCAGCGTGTCTCTACCGTTTCCGACTGTGATCTGATCCTTGTGCTAGAAGGTGGAAAGCTCATCGGAAAAGGAACACATGATGAGCTGATGAACACTTGTGATATCTATCGTGAGACTTACGAAAGTCAGACGAGAAAGGAGAACGACTGATATGAATTTCAAAAAACGTTTCTTCTCTTATCTGATTCCCCAGAAAAAACTTATCGTCACTGTCTCCGTCTTCGTCCTTATCTTCCTTCTCTCTCAGCTATCTCAGCCGTTCTTGGTCGGTAAGGCGCTCAATGCGGCATTAGCAGGCAACAAGGATAGCTTCCTTGTCATCATCATTGTCTGCTTCGCATTATCGCTTCTTGGCGCCATCGCTGACTTCGTCTTCGAATACAGCGTCGGCATCATGACACAAAAAGTCATCTATGAAATCAGAAAAGATGTCTATCAGAAGTTCAATACAGTATCTATCGATACGATCTTCAAAGAAAAACATGGTGATTTGGTTCAGTTAGAAATCGGCGATGTCGAAAATGTCGCAAATGGTCTCTTCTCCGTCTTCAAATCTTTGATCGAAGGCGTCTTATCTGTCATCATCACCATCATCATGATGTTCACAGTCAACTGGATTTTGGCTCTTGGCGTCATCCTCCTCTCTCCTCTCTCTATCCTGATGTCCCGCTTTGTCGCACAGTTCTCCCATAAATATTTCAAAAAACAGGCTAAGCTTCAGTCCGATCTCAACAGTATCTCGCTTGAGGCTATCGACAATATCGACTGCCTTCAGTCCCTCAACTATCAATCCCGTTCCATTGAATCCTTCAAGAATCAGGATGAAGAGCTGAGAAAAGAGGGCAAAATCGCACAATTCTCTGCCTCTTGGACCAATCCGACCACAAGACTTGTCAACAATACCATCTATGCCATCATCGGCATTGCCGGTATCATCATGATTCCGTATTCTTCTGCACTCAGCGCATATCACGCTGTCATGAATATCGGTAATCTCTCCTCCTTCTTAAGCTATACGACACAGTATACAAAGCCGTTCAACGAGATCAGCAGTGTCTTAAGCGAATACGAAAGCGCCGTCTTCTCCTTCAAGAGAATCGATGCCTTCCTTGCTAAGGAGGATGATATCGATGTCGGAAGTGAGGATGTAACTGATATCAATGAGATTCAGTTCAAAGATATGTTCTTCAGTTACGAAAAGGATCAGAAGCTCATCGAAGACTTCAATGAGACGATTCATAAAGGCGAAAAAGTCGCAATCGTCGGTCCGACAGGTGCCGGAAAATCGACTCTTATCAATGTGTTGATGCGATTCTATGATCCAACCAAAGGCTCTGTTCTCTATAACGGCAAAGAAGGAACCTCCATCAAGAAGTCCTTGTTGAGAAAGAACTTCGGCATGGTTCTTCAGGAGACTTGGATCTTCACTGGAACCATCATGGACAACGTCCGTTACGCAAAGCCTAGCGCCAGCGATGAAGAGGTTATCTCTGCCTGTAAAAGAGCACATGCTGACACCTTCATCAACACCCTTCCTGAAGGTTACAACACCAAAGTCAGTGCGAAGCAGGGATTGAGCGAAGGTGAAAGACAGATGCTCACCATCGCCCGTGTCATGCTCCTTGAGCCTGACATTGTCATCCTTGATGAAGCAACCAGCAATGTCGATACCCGTACAGAGAAGCTGATCACTGATGCCTTTGACAGACTTCTTGAAAACAAGACATCGATTGTCATCGCACATCGTTTGTCGACAATCAGAAATTCGGATTTGATTCTTGTCCTCAAAGATGGTCACATCATTGAGCAGGGAAGCCATAACGCATTGATGGAAAAGCAGGGATTCTACTATTCCATGTATGCGTCTCAGTTCAGATAATAGGAGGTATGATATGAACAGAAAAAAAACATTGCCCCTTCTCATCCTTTCAATCTTATTGACAGGCTGTGAAACAGAAGTGCCCGAAACACCGGTTGAAAGTGTCAATCCGCCCGCAACAAGCGAAACCAACACGATTCCGGTTTTAAAGAATGTCATGTTCGATGAAGTCGGAAATGAAAGCATCACCTATGTCGAAAACATCAAGGGTGTAAATGCTTCCAAGGAATTCGACTACACCGTCATGACAGAATTTTCCAAAGACTGCTTCTTAGGAAAAATTGTCGATGATGTGGAAACCAGAAATGTCGTTTCAAAGCTTTCCTATTATTCCAAAAACGGAAAGGTCGCCTTTTCCTCTCATCCTGACAAGTACAACAAGGTGAAGGAAAACGTCACATCTGTCAATTGGGCTAAAAGCGTCTATGTCAATAATCTCGGCAACTTATCAAAAGATGTCTTTGATTATGTCAGCAAAGACGACTTCGGAACTGCAACCTATTCCATGTCTACAACTGCCATAACAAGCAAAGCGACAAAAGAGATCGTCGATAAAATCTATAACTCTGCCAGCAGCTATATTCATGGCGGAACCGACTCCAAATTCGGCGGAGACAATCTTGTCAAAATGGATCTCTATGTCACCAAGAAAGGCATTTCAGGTTTCTACTTGAAGTATTCCAAGGTCGAGAATGAGACAAGAGCCTATACAGAGCTCACGGTCAGCTTAGAGAATGTCGGTTCAACCACTTTGACCAAAGATGATGTCTGCCCAAGCCCTTACACGCACGCTAGTGAACTCAACAGCAGATATGCATCTCTCACCGCTGCGTTAAATGAGATGAAAGGATACAACTATCAGATCGATGTTGAGATCAAAAGAGAGGCAACACCGATTCAGCGTTCCAAAGGTGTCTTCTTCGCTGATGGTTATTCCGGTTATGATGAATCGATTTCAAATGGCAAATCCACCTTCTCCTATTATGGAATCCATAAGAGAACAGATGGAAAATATGAAAGATATGGCGGAAATACAGCAGATGAACTGAAAGGCGAAGTTTATCGTACCGCTCCTCACCAGGGACTGATGAATTTTGACTTCAGCGGCGATATCTTCGAATACGACAGAACTAAATCGACCGATACAAAAAGCGTCTTTTCTATCAATCCCGACTTCAAGCTCTATAACAGCATCAGCGATATCAGCGAAGATATGACCTATGATGAGTTTGCAACCTATGCCAATGGTCTCACCTTAGAGGTCGAAAACAATCATCTGACCTCCTTTTCTTTCGGATTCTCGGACAATTTGGAAAACAAATACACCTTCGTTGAAAAGGTCACGAACCATGGTGGAGTGACTTCTGTTCCTAATGAGATTGCTGACTTCAGCAATTACAAAGAGTATGTCTCTCCCTCTTCCCTCAAGGAAGTTTCCGTCGGTGTCTTCTCTATGAATACGATGACTATTGCATATACTAGCAATGCAGAAGCAATCATCCGCAACGAATTATATAACGCAAGCGCACTCCCGCTTCTTCCTTTCCCCTTAGTCGGTGATGCCGCTTACTATTACGATTCCGCAACATTCATCCCCGCCTCCATCATCCCTGCCGCCTTATACTTCTTCTTCGATGAAGGAACAGATGAAATCGCCACTGTCTACAAAAAGATCAAGGCGAGCATCAATTCCGCAGGATACAGCCTTGTCGACTCTGATGAGAAGAGTGCAACACAAACCATCAACAACACTTACGAAATCACCTTGGAATACTCTTCTGGTTCTATCTGTCTTAGTTACTCTACCCCGATCAGTTACGAAAATTAAATTAGAAAAGAGACTTTGTCAGACAATTTGTCCGATAGGGTCTCTTTTTTGATGAATCGTTACCAAAGCTTCAGTTTTTCAATGCGGTGATTGGAACAACATAAACACCATCCGGTCTTAAATAACTGGCTCTGGAAAGACCTGAAATCACACATAATAAAGAGGGTACCTTTCCATTCTCAGATGCAATCTTGTCCCGAATTTCAATAAGATTTTCAGCAGCTTTATCAATCTGATTCGCCCCCAATTTAATCTCAAAAGCACACCACCTTCCATCTTTCAGTTCAATGACAGAATCAATTTCACGTCCAGAGTAATCCTGATAATGAAACAACTGCGCACCAAATGATTCAGCATAAATACGAAGATCTCTTTCTACAAGAGACTCAAAAAGAAAACCGAAAGTCTCCAAATCATTAATCAGTTTATCTGGAGTTGCATTTAAGAGAGCACAAGCTAAAGAAGGATCACACAAGTGCCTTTTTTCAGCTTGTTTAACACGAATGGATGATCGAATATTCGAAGAAAAGGGCCTTTGATTATCAATGAGATAAAGGCGTTGGAAAACATCAAGATATGTTGATACAGTATCCTGATCAATATCCATATTATCTAATGTTCTGATATCGGACGTAAGTTTTTTCTTTGTCGCTGTCGTGCTTTCGTTTCTCGCCAAAGATCTCAAAAGCAATTCCATCTTATCAGCATCGTATTTTTTGCCATCGATTCTTTGTGCATCGTCATATAAGATTGTCTGAATATAAGATTCGGCAATCAATTGTGACTTCTCAGAAGACAAATCAATCGCACCTGGAAATCCGCCTCGAACAACGTAGAGAGCCAAGTCGCGAAGACTGACATCTCCTGTAAAGACAGAGGGGAAAATACCCTCGCATAACTCATGCAAAGATACTTGCCCTGAAGAATCGCCTGATTCATATAATGACATCGTTCTCATTCTTAGCCTTCCGATTCTTCCGACACCACTATGAATCCGCTGAACCACCTTGGGTGTCGAGGAGCCTGTCAGAATGAACTGGCCTTTTTTGCCGCTTTTGTCTACGCTATAGCGAACAGCATCCCAAATCGAATCGACTTCCTGCCATTCATCAATCAAGCGTGGAGTATCCCCTTGAAGAATTATAGTCGGAGATACTTCTGCCAAATGGCGGTTTTGGAAATTATTGGACGGATCTGCTAATAAGAATTCGCTTTTCGCATGGTAAGATGCAATCCATGTTTTTCCGCACCATTTTGGGCCTTCGATGCAAACAGCACCAAAGGTGGATAAATATTCTTCGACTTGTTCATCCATTATTCTCTTTTTATATAATTCACCTTTAGCAATCTTGTCCATAATCAATTGTCCCCACTTGTTTTTTTATAATAATTATAACACCATTCGGTGTAATTTCAAGTTTTCATTCGGCGTGATTTTGGCTTTTCATTCGGTGTAATTTTGGCTTTCCATTCGGTGTTATTTCAAATAATCATTCTCGCTATCAGATTTTTCTCCCTGATAACGTGAAGAATGACTACTGCAAAAGCCATTCTTTTAAACTGATGACTTCGATTCCTTCTTCAGTAAAATATCTCTTTATCGAATCCTTTGTGATGATGATCTTTCTGAAATTATCTTTGATATGAAGCAAAGAATTCATCTCCTGCTTTTGTTTTTCAATAGTTTCCATGCTGTAGGCAGACTGAATATATATTTTCTCAGTCATCCTGTTGCAGACAAAATCAGTTTCCAATTGTTTTCTCACATAGTTTCCTTTTTCTGTCTTGGAATTGATTTCAACAATACCGACATCTACACTGTATCCTTTTTGCAAAAGATCATTATAAATGATGTTTTCCATGATATGTGTCGGTTCATCCTGTCTGAAATTGATCAACGCATTTCTCAGACCTACGTCAGTAAAATAATATTTCGAATTGGAGCCGATATATTTCTTTCTTTTTATATCGTATCTTTTTGCTTCAGAAATCAAATAAGCATCCTTGATACAATCAATATGTTTCTTGATCGTATCATGATCATAAACGACCTTTTCGATGCTTTTGAATGTCTTTTCAAGCTTCCCTGGATTTGTATAGGAACCGATGGAGCTCGATAAAATATTCAGCAAAGTTTCAAAGGAGTCAATGTTTTTGATTCCATTTCTTTCAGTGATATCTTTGATGTATATCTCTGAAAACAAATCTTTCAAATATTCTTGTTTTCGTTTTTCGTCATCAATGCTCAAAAGATAAGGCATGCCTCCATAGTACTGGTATTCCAAATAGGCATCCTCAAAAGACAGATTAACAGAATCATAATATTCTTTGAACGACAATGGATAAATATGTATCTGGTCTCCTCTTCCTCTGAATTCAGTTATCACATCCTTAGAGAGCATTTTTGAGTTGCTGCCAGTTACATAGATATCATAATTGTCGTGACTCAATAAACCATTTAAGGCAAAAACAAAATCTCCCAGAAGCTGTATTTCATCCAATAAAAAATAGTAGACATCGTTTTCCTTTGTGAGATCATTGATATAAAGAATGAATTTCTTCGGATTCACTACATAGTTTTTCCTCGTATCATATATCAGTGTTTGTTCATCAGGAAGATACTTATCCAGAATCATAATGTTTTCAAGATTATCGAAAGCGAAACTGATTATCTGTGACGCTTTGATACCATGATTCAACAAATACGAGCGATATAGTTTATTGAGCAGATAGGATTTTCCGGATCTTCTCAATCCAGTGATAACCTTAATCAGTCCGTTGTTCTTTCTTTCGATAAGTTCGTTTAAGTATTGTTCTCTTTTGATTTCCATGATTGTCACCTACATTTTTTACAAGTTCTTGCACTTTTTGTGAATCGATTATAGTCTAAAACGACTTTATAGTCAAATCTCCATTCACATTTTTTGCATGTTCTTGCACTTTTTGTGAATACATTTGTCCTTTAGCATTCATATCTATCAAATAGTATCAGAATTTATTCACATACAAAAAGACAAACCTAAAAAGAAGGAATCTCTTTTCAGAAGGTTTGTCTTTTTATCAGCACTCAAATCAGAACGTATAATTGACAGCGGAAGGTACTTCAGCAGTTACTTTGGAAGTTTCTATTGTGACAGAAAGAGAAGTAAAGTGACCGGTCATGCTTTCAGAAGAGAAAGCAAAACCGCTTTTCAAGCCTAAATCTTTGCCGTACCACTCATCCATGAATTTCACATATGCTTTCGTTCCTGAAAGCAGGGCCGTGAAATCATAATCAGTATCCGCTTTAACAGGTTTCGCTCCGACATTGGTATTGAAGACGACAGCTCTTTCATTCCAAAGGAGGAACTGGAACGTGTTAGGTGTATCCCAAAGCCCAGTCTCAGGTCCGAAATACATCTCAAGGAAGTGATTTCCAGCAGGAGCATCTGTATATTTGACCTTGCCCTTGATCAAAAGGTCTCCTTTATACATGGCTTTCTAATTTGTCAAGAACTATTTTTTAAAAGACTCAAGGAAAACGATAGCGAGAATTATTATTCCAACATCAAAGAATGCATTCTTTGATGTTGGAATGCCGGGCTTGCGATGCTATAGTATTGTTGCAAGTCTATTTCTCTACCAGCGATCCTGTCTTT
>ERZ1106931.412-NODE-412-length-29385-cov-3.364678_pt1 | contig 29385 bp, 19 predicted proteins | sample MGYA00403664_ERZ1106931 | MGnify/ENA primary metagenome ERZ1106931 (study PRJEB35170, sample SAMEA104062435) | human gut metagenome | biome: human gut; feature: human-associated habitat; material: faeces | place: Denmark | collected 2012-06-29 ... | reverse complement strand
GGCGCACAGAGTGCGCCCCAACTCCTACTCGCGCTCGTTAAAAACGGCCCAATGCGGCGGCAGTTCGCCGAGGATGCGTTTGTCGTCGTCGGATTGCCGTTGTTGGTCGGTCTGCATGTCTCCGGGCTCGAGTTTGACACCGTCAGCGTCAAACTGCTCAGTGCCCTTCATCACCACGCGCTTGTGCTTGCGCGGTGTGCGCCGTGTAGCCGAGTATTCCGCCATGGTTATTCAACCTCGCGATAGATCTCACCGATACGGCTGACGATACGGTCGACTTCCTTATCGGGGTTCACGAAGGCGGCGACACTCCAGACGGTCATCACATTCCAGCCCAAGGAAATGAGATCCTGTGCCGACAAACGATGACGCCTACGCGTGGATTGCACGGACATAAAGTTCGCGTCATCGGTCTGCACGGCCAAGGCAAACGGCTTGTCCTTCAATCCCACCACGAGCGGAATCTTCACGCCCTTGTCGAATCCATAATCAACAGCAGCGTTCAGTCCTCGCGCGCGCAACCTGTCGGCGATATCGTCGAACAGCACGTTGCCGCCTGCCGCATCACGCAACGGAAGCACCGGACGGTCGTCAAGCTGTTCGGCCCACGTCAACATGGTCTTCAGGAACCGAGGACCGGATTGGTGCAGTCGTTCTTCATCCAAATCTTCGGAACCAAAGGCCGACACAATATCCAAGCTGTGGTCCGCCAATGCCAGGGCATCCAGCAACAGTCCGCGACCGCCTGTGCTTTCGAGCGGGCCGAACTGCTGAAGCAGACGTCCGTGCGTGGTTTTCGCATAGCACATCGACAGAATCACGTCAGTGGCACGACCTCCGGCCACGTCACGCAAGGAAACCAACCGCACATGGCGCAGGAATCGGCCCATCGCCTTGGATTTGCCTGCCAACGACTTCAATTCGGCACCCAAGCGTGTGCGGAATGCGTCGGTCAACATTACGACCACAAGTCGATAGCTGGAAGGAACCACGGCAAAACCGGCGGCACGTTGCGTAATCAGACGCACCACTTCATCAATCTCCGGCTGGCTGGATTCCACCAGACCAGAAGACATAACCGGCACACCGCTCGCTTCCACACGGTGGAATCGCACCTCACCGGCAGCCGGCTCGGTGGCCACATCATAGCGAACAGGACCATATCCCTCGGATTCAAGGAATGCGGACAGGCGCGGCGCACGGCGAGATGGGGCAGCATCCACCTCGATATGAGGCAACGTGTCGATCAGCTGCTTGACGCTTTCGCTGGTTACCGTCGCGCAGTGGGCGATCACCACCACCTGCTGCACGCGGCCGATGATGGACAGCAACTCGATAGCGGGAATGTGCGCGCACGCATCGAGAATCGCCACATCAGCCAGCACACCCGGCTCGGTGAGTGCGGCGAGCGTACCCGGCGCGGCCACCAGAATCGGCTTGGCCGCGGCCAGAATCTCCGGATGATCACGGCGAATCCTGCTCAGCGACACACTGGCGCGCCCTGCCAGCACGGTGTGCATCTGGTTGGCTTCCTGAGTGCGGGAGAACAGCATGTCGCACAGGCGGCGCATGGATTCCTGCGACACCATCGGTCCGATGGAGCGCACGTGCTCCACATCGACCTGCGCAAAGCGGTCGGATGCGGCCTGCAGCGCGGCACCATCCTGGTTGGAGATGATGGCGGACGAACGCACAATGTCCTCAAACACGGTGGTCCACCAGGCCAGCTGCACTTCGCCGCGCACCTGCTCCACGCTCACTCGGCGAGCGTTGAGATCGGCGACCAGTTCGTTCAGTCCGGCAGAGGCGAATTCCTGCTCCAGCAGGCAACGCTCCGGCAAGGTGTCCAGTGCCTTGCGATCATCCAGCAGTGCTTTCAGGCGTGCTTCCACCTTCTCGAAATCGGCGGTTTCCAGATTGCCACCAGCGGGTGTGGTGGAAAGCACGGTATCCAGCGCGGTCATATTGCTGACCAGCGCCTCTTGGGTGGAGATGATCTCGTCGAGCTTGCTGGGCAGCACCGGCCAACCGCCGTGAGGCACGAACTGATGCCACTGCTCCCCTTGCTTGGCGACTACCTTCAACGCTTCGTGCAAGTCCTCGACCTGCGCGCCGACGCGCAGCAGATCCTTGGCTTCCTTGATGTGGCGGCGGCGCTCCCAGAATCCCATCGACGTGCCCTCGGCCTTGCGCTGGCTCTTCGGCTTGGTGGCCTCGATCATGGAGCTGATGTCTCGCTCGAAAATCTCCGGCTGGAACACGTCAAGCACTCGTCGCAGATTCTTCAAAACCGTAACCTGACGCTCCCACTCGCGGGTGGTGGGAGGAACCGGGAATCCGCAGGTCTGCACGGTGCGTGCCACCTGCTCACGGGTGGCGGGCAGGAAGCGACGCAGCAAATCGTCCACGCGCTGGTAGGCGGTTACTGCCTGTTCTTCAGTGGTGATGGACGCCTTGTACCATGCGGTGTCTTCCGGGCCGATGGTGTATTCGCCGAGCTCGCCGGCGCGTTCCATCTTGCCGATCCATGTGTCAATATCGTTGGCGATGCTCAGGGCACTTGACTCGTCAAGTCGAACGTGGGTGGCAGGGTGCGTCGGGAGCACGGAGATACGGGCCAGATTCTGAATGGTCTCGTATGCGGACACATTCCACTTATCGTTGCCCCCGTGCAGGTCGCCCAGATAGCGGGTCAAGCGCGAGCGCACGCCCACGAGTTCGTCGGCCAGCTGGTCGAATCGCTGGGTGGCGACTCCGGGCTGGAATCCGACTGCGGCAATCAGCTGCTTATCAAGCGCGGCGTTGGCGTGTTCATCGGATACATCCAGTACCTGCGCCTTCATCTCATTGGCGGAAGCCGTCTGGATGAACAGACGCTTCTGCTCGGCCACGCCGGGCACGTACAGCACGGAACGACCATTCATCAGGCAGCGCGATGCGATGGCCACAGCCTGCTCCGCGGTGCCCTTCGGGAAGGTGCCGTCGACCACGATGCTATGGCCATTGGCAGCAAGTGACGCGGCATATCGCACCGTATTGTCCACATCGCCGACTTCGTACTCGGCATGCGGGTCTACGTCGAAAGGACTGTATTGCGGAATATTGGCATCTTTGAGCGCGGTGCGGGCGGATTCGTCGCCGGCAAGCGCGTCCAACAGCACATTGCCGGTGGGGCCGTTCTCCAGCTGGTCGATGAACTGTCGGCTTTCGCTGATCATCTGCGACGAGGGGTCCATGAAGCATCCGAGCACAATCTGGCGCTCGATGGCGAAGTCGGAGATACGCTCCGACGCTTCGGACGAAATACGGGCGAACATCGCGGAAGTTTCGGGAGTGCCACTGTCATAGCTGGCACCGTCAAACAGGGAATCCTCATCCAGGAACACCCCCTGCTCACGCAATGTATTGACGAACGCGACGTTCAGGGCCACGCGACCGGTGAATCGAATGGTGGTCGACAAGCCATCATCCTCGATCGTGACGCTCACCGGGTACAACAGCACCGGCAGCGCGTTGCCCTTCCATGTGGCCACGCCGACCACGAGCGACAACTCCGCCACGCCGGAAATCCTGCGTTTGGCGGCCTGGTCACCCAGCACGCGCCCAATATGGCGTTCGGCGGCCTTAAGCACACCCGTGTCGCGGAACAACGAATCCAACCGGACATGGCCGGAAGCGAACAGCTGGGCGATGCCGGAGGGATGGGCATGGGTCATCTCCAGCTTCGCGGCCAGTTGATTCACATCCTCGAGCGGCGATGGCGGCTGCATGCTGCGGTATTGGTCACGCCAGCGACGGATGCGATTCAGACCTTCCGTGAGATTCTGGTTCTGAGTCTGGCTCTGGGTCATCTCTCGACTCACTTTCCAACCGCTTCGCGGTATTCCTGATAGCCCTTGTTGTGAGACAGGGCTTCGTCAATATCGGCCTCGCCACGGGCGGCGAGCCAAGAATACATGTCGTCGTACAGGTACGGATTCATGGCGAGGAACGCCAGCAATTCGGGATGACGGGCGACTTCGAATTGAACATTGAAATCTTGCGTGGTTTTTGCCTCGTCAGAGGTCAGGCCATCGACTTCGACTGCCGGCTCCTGTGCTTTCAGCTCGCCCTTGGCCACACGCTCGAACACCGAGCCGGGCTCGAAGACCGGAGTGTGTACGCCCGTGGAGTCGATATCATATGCTTCGGATACCGACTGCTGGGCGGTTTCGGCAGCCGGCTGCTGGTCTGCTACGCCTGCTGCGGTGGCTTCTTGATATGCTTCGGCTGCGGTCCGCTGCTGATCGTCCGGTACGTCAGCTGCCGGCTGGTCGGTTTCAGACTGGGCGGTTGCCGGCTGAGCGGTCTCAGGCTGGGTGTTTTCAGATTGAGCGGCTTCGGCTTCCCGGGCGGCTTCAGGCTGGGCAACTTCAGCATGCTGTTCGACAGTGTCCGCCGGCTGAGAATCGCCGGCATTCCTGGTATTCGGAGCAGACTGAACGTTTTCGGCTGACTTGCTTGCGCCAGCCACCACATCGGATTCAACAACCTCCGCCGACGCCACTGCCGGCTCGCTTGTGCTGGGAGCGTGCTTAACAACGGCATGGGCGATGGCATCTACTGGAACAATACCGGAGATCCTGCTGTGCTTGGATGCAGGCGTTACAATCGTCGACTCAGGTTCGGTCTGCTGCTTCGGCAGTGCCACGGAGTTCATGGCCTGCTGGTTTTTGCGTTCGGTCTCCTGCTCGGCATGCTGGGCCAACGCATCCGCGAACAGATCACGGGGTATGGCCGGCTCATCGTTTTTCGTCACTGGCTGCGTGATATTCAGCGAGCCAAGTTCAAGCTCGTCGACCTTGCGTCGAACATTATCCGCGCTGAAGATGGCGGTCGGCTCGCCGGCCCGCAAATCAAGAATATCGTCGACGGACATATCCGCCGCATCCGGCTCCTGCGGTGCTTCGTGAACCGCATAGCCAAACAAATCAGGCACCTTGAGGTCGAGCGGCTTTGCCACTGGATCGTCGACACGAATGAAGTCCGCAGGCACATCGCCGAACTGCATGCGCATGGGAGACGTCGGCAACAGGAACTCGGCATTGGCCGGCAAGCGCAACAAATCGCCATTTTCCCGCACCACATACGATCCATTGGTCGATCCAAGATCACGGACCGAGGCCGTGCCATTGCTTTTTACCGTGAACATGGCGTGCCGTTTGGACATCGATTTGGTTTGATCGGCGACGTCAAGGCGGGTGTTGCCATCATCGGCAAGGGGGCGTAACGGCTTACGGCCGATTTCCACGCACTCCCCCGGCTTGACGCTGATCCGGTCGACACCGTTGATCTTCACCGTCCACTCGCTCACCGTGACCGCCTTCCTGGACACACTATTTGACCACACTACGTGCCATTGTGTCATCTTTTACCGGCTTTTGGCGGATTACTGGGCACAGAATTGACAACTTTCGCTCATTGCCAGCTTTGTGTTTCCACGCCGGATCGCGTTCTCCGCCTCGTCCTCGTCAACTAGTCTACTCAGTATGCGGAAACCCCGCAGCCTGAAACACAGGTGCGGGGTTCCTCGAAAAGCTGTGATTGCGGCTTATGCCGCACAAATCACTTGAGCTCGACGCTGGCGCCAGCCTCTTCCAGCTGAGCCTTGGCCTTCTCGGCATCTTCCTTCTTGGCCTTCTCGAGGACGGCCTTCGGAGCGCCGTCGACAAGAGCCTTGGCCTCGGCCAGGCCGAGGTTGGTGATGGCGCGGACAGCCTTGATGACCTGGATCTTCTTGTCGCCGACGGCGGAGAGGATGACGTCGAACTCATCCTTCTCTTCCTCAGCCGGAGCAGCAGCGCCAGCAACAGCGGCAACAGCGGCAACCGGAGCGGCAGCCTCGACGTCGAACTTCTCCTCGAAGGCCTTCACGAACTCGGAGAGCTCGACCAGGGTCATCTCGCCGAAGGCTTCCAGCAGCTCATCGTTGGTGTACTTAGCCATTATGGCTTCCTTTCAATCTTGGCGGCGGACGAAGTGGTAGATCCGCTGCCTAATAAACCTTATTGTTTAAATTATCGAAGCGACTGATTCATGCCGTGAGGGCGTAAATCAGGCAGCCTTCTCCTGCTTTTCGCGCAGGGCGTCGATCGTGCGCACAGCCTTGGTAGGCAGAGCGTTGAACAGGTACGCGGCCTTGGCCATCGATGCCTTGATGTCGCCGGCGAATTCGGCAAGCAGCTGCGGGCGGGACTTGAGGTCTGCCAGCTTCTTGGCGCCCTCGGCATCGTAGACAGTGCCGTCAGCGGCGGCACCCTTGATGACAAGAGCCTTGTTGTCCTTGGCGAAGTCACGGATGACCTTCGCAGCCTCGATGAAGTCGCCCTTCACGAAGGTGATGGCGGTCGGGCCGGAGAGAATCTCGTCGAGACCCTCAATGCCCGCTTCCTTGGCGGCGATGCGTGCCAGCGTGTTCTTTGCCACGGTGTAGGAAGTATCGCGGCCTAGCTTTTCACGCAGATCGGAAATCTGCGGAACGGTAAGCCCGCGGTACTCGGTCAGGTAGACGGCGTCAGCGTTACGGAATTCTTCCGTAAGCTGAGCGACTACCGCTTCCTTTTCGGGCCTCTTCATGGCGTTCCTTCCTAAGTCGGCCGTTGACTTGGAGTTCGGAACTTTCGGCCGGGCAACAAAAAAGCCCTGCGCACAGGCAGAGCAATATAATCTCGCGAAGCGACCTTCGCCGGCCCTTGACGGGCTTATATCTCTCAACCTGCGCTGGCTTGGCGAACCAAACTTCGGAAATGCACTCGCGCGCACTTCAACCAACGGTCTGTGGTTTACGGATGATTAGATTACGGATGGTCAGCGACATTGCAGAATTCGGGCGTGTCGCGGGGCATTACAGCGTGGCGGCGTACTGGGCTACGGACGCGGTGACTTCCTTCAGATAGTCGAGCGAGCGACGCCAGTGGCCGGGCACCTCGATCGAATGGTTGGCATCCGGGTATTCGTGCACGTGCGGGGTGAGCGCGTTGGCGCGGGCTTGATCGTAGAACGGGTCGGCGGTGCCGGCGCAGATCAGCGGTGCCGGGCCGGAGTATCGGGAGCTGGCGGCGTGCGACTGGCCGGCCTGTTCCGCGCGGATGATCGCCCTTGCTTCGGCCACGCTCGGGGCCTCGGATTCGGCGACGATATCATCGCCGACAGCCGGCACCGGAATCACCCGGGCGGATGGATCGAAGTCGGCGTGATGCAGCACCGGGGTCAGCAGCACGAACGGCAGACCGTAGTGTGAGGCCACATGTGGGTAGGTCATCGTCGTCAGCGACTTGCCGATCAGCAACAGGCGAGGGCCGGACGGGGTGTCGGAATCACGGTTCGGCGAGCCAGCTGCGCCATCGGCCAGCACGGTAGCAGAATCATCGGCGGCAACGCCATCCCCGGAATCACCGGCTTTACCCGCGCCGGACTCGCGCGCGGCGGCCACCCAGCCGTCAATCGCCTGATTGAGAACCGGAATCACCGTGGACAGGTCGTCGGAAGCGTTGCGTACGTTCATGCGGTCGATTCGCCAGCCGGCCTCGACCAGAGCCTGGGCCGACCAGTAGAGCAGCGGACGGTCGCAGTTGTAGCCGGTGCCGGGCATCAGCAGTACGCGGCCGTACTCCTGACCGGGCTTGACGACATTCTTCTTCCAAGAGGTGATGCTGACTTCGACGGCCGGTTTCATCGCGCGCCTTCCTTCCACGGGTGTGTCCTGCGTGTCCCCTGAGTTGTTCCGAATTATTCTGGCAGTCAGTCTACTCCCGGACCCGTTCACGTTGCCTCCACAAGCTATAATCGGCCACGGTTCTGATTGGGTGCGCAGCGCCTGACGCGCGTTGGGCAGGCCGATCAGGGCGAGTCGCAATTCTCGCCGGGGCCAGCCGCAGCATTATGCACGCGGTGCGCAGCCCCGCATAAACCCAAGGAAGTAGAGAGTAAATGGAGAAGTTCTTCCATTTGAAGGAAAACGGCACGACCGTCTCGACTGAGATTCTGGCCGGCCTGACCACGTTCTTCGCGATGGCTTACATCATCGTCGTCAACCCGCAGATCCTGTCGCAGACGGGTATGCCGTGGGGCGGCGTGTTCCTGGCCACCATCATCGCGGCCATCATCGGCACCTTGGTCATGGGCCTGTTCGCCAACGTGCCGTACGCCCAGGCCGCCGGCATGGGCCTCAACGCGTTCTTCACCTACACCGTGTGCTTCGGCCTCGGCTTCAGCTGGCAGCAGACCATGTGCATGGTGTTCCTGTGCGGCCTGATCAACATCCTCATCACCGTCACCAAGATCCGCAAGATGATCATCCTGGCCATCCCGGAGTCCCTGCAACACGCCATCGGCGGCGGCATCGGCCTGTTCGTGGCCTACGTGGGCATGCTGAACGTCGGCCTGATCAAGTTCACTCCCGGCGATCCGAAGGCCGCCGCCAAGGGCGGTGCCGTTGCGGCTACCCCGGGTCTGGCCAACTTTAACGACAAGGTGCTGTGGGTCTTCCTGATCGGCCTCGTACTGGCCATTGTGTTCACCGTGATGAAGGTTAAGGGCGGCATGCTGCTGGCCATCGCCATCACCACCGTAATCGGCATCCCGTTCGGCGTGACCACCTGGTCCAACTCGCAGTCCATCAGCGAGACCTTCTCCCAGCTGCCGCAGACCTTCGGCGCGATCTTCTCCGCCGAGGGTTTCCCGGCACTGTTCTCTGATCCGACCAAGCTGCCGCTGGTCATCGTGACCATCTTCGCCTTCTCCATGTCCGATACGTTCGACACCCTGGGCACTTTCATCGGCACCGGCCGCCGCACCGGCATCTTCTCCGCCGAGGATGAGAAGGCTCTGGAGAACGGCCACGGCTTCTCCTCCAAGATGGACAAGGCCCTGTTCGCCGACTCCATCGCCACCTCCATCGGCGCCATCTGCGGCACCTCGAACACCACCACCTACGTCGAGTCTTCCGCCGGCATCGCCGCAGGCGGCCGAACCGGCCTGACCTCCGTGGTTGTGGCGATCTGCTTCGCCTTGTCCGCGTTCCTGGCCCCGGTCGTCCCCGCCGTGCCGCCCGCCGCAACCGCCGGCGTGCTGGTGATCGTCGGCTGCATGATGGCCGCTTCCCTGAAGGAAGTCAAGTGGGACGACATCGCCGAAGCCATTCCGGCGTTCTTCGCCGCCGTGTTCATGGCCTTCTCCTACTCCATCTCCTACGGCATCGCCGGAGGCTTCATCATGTACTGCATCGTGAAGACCTGCAAGGGCAAGGCCAAGGAGGTTCACCCGATCATCTGGACTGTGGCCGCGCTGTTCATTCTGGACTTCGTGTGCATGGCGATTCTGTAACGCTGATTGACAACGGATTAGCCTTTAAGGATTAATCCGCCGCCATACGGCATAAAGGCCGGGCTCTCACAAGGGCCCGGCCTTTGTTGTTGCCACAGTGATCAACGCCCATGAGTACCTTCGATGATCATCCGCCATTCTTGATGCATGGGAATAGTTGTCAACCGACAACTAAACGTACATGGCGGCAGCACGAGTGCCTTATTCAACATCGAAATATGCAGCGCGAAGAAGCCGAAAAACCAAAAAGGCTTCTATACCGAATGAAACGGTATAGAAGCCTTTTGGTTTGCGATCAAGCCCTTCTCACCCGAGAGAAGCTAGAGAACGATCAGTCCTCGAATGCCGAACCGTTAAGCGGGAAGCCCTCCGGGCTTCCCGTAGGTGAGGGGAGCGGCTATGCCGCGACCGATCCGTGAGAGGGATTTAGTCCTCGAACGGATCAAAGTCGCGACGGACGCGGCGACGCGGGCGCTCAGTACGCTCTTCGCGGTCGGCGCGGTAGTCGTCGTAGTTGTCGTCGGTGGCGTAGCGCGGGTTACGGTCCGAGCCACGGCCACGGCCACGGGAACCGCCACGGCGGTCATCACGATCGCCACGGTCATCGCGATCGGAAGAGCGACGGCGACGCGGACGATCATCGTCACGGGAGTCGCGAGCATCACGGTCATCGCGATCGTCGAAGTCACGGTCGGCAGAACGACGGCGACGCGGACGATCATCATCGCGATCATCGCGATCGAAGTCACGGTCATCGGAGCGACGGCGACGCGGACGGTCGTCGTAATCATCCTCGAAGTCATCGGAGCGACGGCGACGCGGACGGTCGTCACGATCGTCGAAGTCACGGTCATCGCGCTCGGAGCGACGGCCACGGCCGCCACGGCGATCGTCACGGTCACCACGGCCACGGCCGCCACGGCGGTCATCGCGATCGCCACGGCTCGGGCGGGCGTTGTTCTCCTGATCCTCGAAACCAGGAATGGCCAGGGAGATCTTGCCGCGATCATCGACACCCTGAACGATCACCTCAACGGTGTCGCCTTCCTTGAGCACGTCTTCGACAGCGTCAATACGCTCGCCGTTGGCCAGGTTGCGGATCTGGGAGATGTGCAGCAGGCCGTCGGTGCCGGGGGTGAGGTTCACGAAAGCGCCGAACGACGTGGTCTTGACGACCTTGCCGTTGTAGGTTTCGCCGGCCTCGGGCACGTGCGGGTTGGCAATCTGGTCGATGATGGCCTTGGCCTTCTCAGCAGCCTCGCCACCCTCGGAGGAGATGAAGACGGTACCGTCATCCTCGATGGCAATTTCAGCGCCGGTGTCTTCCTGAATCTGGTTGATCATCTTGCCCTTCGGGCCGATGACTTCGCCGATCTTCTCAACCGGGACGGAGGTGGTGATGATGCGCGGAGCGAACTCGCTCATCTCGGCCGGGCCGTCGATGCACTCGTTGATGACCTCGAGAATCGTGGCGCGGGCTTCCTTGGCCTGCTGCAGAGCGGCGGCCAGGATGTCGGCGGGGATGCCGTCGAGCTTGGTGTCGAGCTGCAGGGCGGTGATGAACTCGGAAGTACCGGCCACCTTGAAGTCCATGTCGCCGAAGGCATCCTCGGCACCCAGAATATCGGTGAGGGTCTTGAAGATGTGCTTGCCATCAACGTCGCCGGACACGAGGCCCATGGCGATGCCGGCAACCGGAGCCTTCAGCGGCACGCCGGCAGCCAAAAGGCTCAGCGTGGAGGCGCACACGGAACCCATCGAAGTGGAACCGTTGGAACCGATGGCCTCGGAGACCTGTCGGATGGCGTAGGGGAACTCTTCGCGGCTCGGCAGCACCGGCACGAGAGCCTTCTCGGCGAGGGCGCCGTGGCCGATTTCGCGGCGCTTCGGGGAACCGACGCGGCCGGTCTCACCAGTGGAGTACGGCGGCATCTCGTAGTTGTGCATGTAACGCTTGGACTGCGGACCGGACAGCGCGTCGATCTGCTGCTCCATCTTGAGCATGTTCAGCGTGGTGACGCCCAGAATCTGGGTCTCGCCACGCTGGAACAGGGCGGAACCGTGCACGCGAGGCACAATGTCCACCTCGGCGGACAGGGTGCGGATGTCGCGCAGGCCACGGCCGTCGATGCGGTAGTCCTCGGTCAGGATGCGGCGACGCACGATCTGGCGCTGCAGTTCCTTGAAGGCGTTGCCGAGTTCCTTGTCCTTCTCGGCATCGTCCATATCGGTGAACTCGTCCGCGAGCACCTCGCGCACGTGCTCCTTGATCTCATGGATGCGGTCCTGACGCGGCAGCTTCTCGGCGATGGAGAGCGCCTCGTCCAGATCCTGATGGGCGATCTCGTCGATGCGGGCGTACAGCTCGTCGGTGTACTCCGGGAAGAGCTGGAATTCCTTGGTCTCCTTGGCGGCGATCTTCTTGAGCTCGTCCTGAGCCTCGCAAATCACCTTGATGAACGGCTTGGCGGCCTCAAGACCACCGGCAACGACTTCCTCATCGGGCTTGGTCTGACCCTCGTCGTAGATGAGGTGCCAGGCGTTCTTGCCGGCACCGGCCTCGATCATGGCGATGGCAACATCACCGTTCTCGATCACGCGGCCAGCGACCACAATCTCGAACACGGCGCGCTCACGCTCGCTCCAACGCGGGAAGGCAACCCACTGGCCATCAATCAGCGCCAGACGCACACCGGAGACCGGGCCTTCGAACGGCAGACCGGAGATCATGGTGGAGGCGGAAGCGGCGTTCAGGGCGATGACATCGTAAGCGTCATCAGGGTTCACGGCGAGCACGGTCTCGACGACCTGCACTTCGTTGCGCAGGGTGTGCGGGAACAGCGGGCGCAGCGGGCGGTCGATGATGCGGCAGGCGAGGATGGCCTCGGAGCTCGGGCGGCCTTCACGGCGGAAGAACGAGCCCGGAATCTTGCCGGCAGCGTACATCTTCTCTTCAACATCGACGGTCAGCGGGAAGAAGTCGTAGTTCTCCTTCGGGCTGGAACCGGCGGTGGTGGTGGACAGAATCATGGAATCGTCGTCGAGGTAGGCGGCCACGGCGCCATCGGCCTGCTGGGCGAGGCGGCCGGTCTCGAAGCGCAGCGTGCGCTTGCCAAACGATCCATTGTCGATTACGGCCTCAACGGCCTTGATTTCGGGACCCTCCATGGGGTTCCTCCTTCTTTAATTTTCTAATTATTCCTACATACTGTGCTGCGGTTTGGCGACTCGCTTGAACCGCAACTGTCCTCTTCAGCGGACGTCACATACCTTGTTTCGACTGGCCCCATGGCCGTCGTTCCTCGTGTCAACCCCTTCATTCGGGTTCTCCTGTCGGCCTCACCTGCTGGCCTATCCTCTAACCCTCTTGCCGTTGTTGCCGTTGGCTGGCGATATGTAAAACGCCCGAGCACCATCCTAGGTACTCGGGCGGAAGTCTTCAATTATCGACGCAGACCCAGACGCTCGATGAGGGAACGGTAACGCTCGATGTCAACGCGCTTGAGGTAGTCAAGCAGGCGACGACGGTCACCGATCATCAGCTGCATACCACGACGGGAGTGGTGGTCGTGCTTGTGCTCCTTGAGGTGCTCGGTCAGGTCGGCGATACGCTTGGACAGCAGAGCCACCTGGACCTCCGGAGAGCCGGTGTCACCTTCATGGGTCGCGTACTTAGCGATGATTTCCTGCTTTTCTTCAGCCGTCAGTGCCACGGCATCCTCCTTATATTGCTGCGCGGTGCTACCGGCCCGATGCCGGCGCGCTCTCTATCCGCGGGCGAAATACGCCAAGGGTCAATTATACAGGAGCACCAGACACCACGAATCAGACCAACGTCAGCAGGCCGCCAAACATCACAACAAGCAAAGCAATCGTCTCAATCACAAAAAATAAGATAAACGACGCCCAACTGCGCGTCAGCACATTCAACAGCGACTCTTTTTTAATCGTCACCAACAATCCCACCCACAGCACCGCGAAAACGGCAACGCCAATACCAACTGGAATAATGCCAAGATTCGCCGCATTCGCCAATGCCGACGACTCTCCGTACACCACATATGTCGCATACCAAAAATCAATTTTCAGAATGCACAGGCCGGCAATGAGTTGCTCCGCCGCCAAGCCAATCACAAAAACCGCGCCCCACAAGCGCCGATGGGCGTCAACAACCAGCAGACCAAGGCCGGAAACGGCAATCAGCGTCACCGTCCAGGCAACAAACGCGGCGCCGCGCGGCTCAAGCGCGCTCAAATTATCAAGCAGCCACTGCGTATCGTTCACCGCAATCGCACGCCCCCACCAATACGGCACCACAATGGCCGCAATCACCAGCAGCGCATAAGCCAGCCACAATGCAGGATGCGAGCGCTTACGCTCAATATCGGCCAGCGACAGCGTCGATTCGGGAATGGACGCCACCGGATGCTTGGAAACATCGTTATGTTTGGAAACATCGTTGGGCATGGGCGAAACACCATCGGACCGCGTATCGATTTCAGCCTGCACCTCACCGCTCGCCTGCTGGTCGACCGGCTGTTTCTCCACGCTGGAATTCACCGCCATCTACGTTTACCTCGCGTTCGTTGTTCGACGCCACACCTGTCTGCACAATGCGTCGTCTCATGCCGCGACGCCCATGCTAGGACGGTATTGTATCGTGAGTGCGCCATACGATAATGACATGGCGCCGGACATAACGCCGCAATACCTGATTTTCGCTAATCGCAACCATGCTTCGGCGGACGACATAAGCCATACATATGTTCATAAGGGCGAACCATATCCGAATTACTCACTCCGCTAACATCACCACATAACGGCAACATAGATACACAGCCATACTTGATATCAGGAGAACGCCGTCGATTCGAAATGAAAACTGCCAGCCGCCCACACACCAGCTCCTTTGTTTCCAAAATCGCACATTCTACGCCGATGTCATGCTCCACCATGTCTCACGCCGCGGTCTCAACATAACAGGATGGGTTGTACGAATCCACGTTGCCGAGCATTCGCACAACCCACCATTGCGACACATCACTGATTCCGCACATTCAATCGCTGCAACCAACAGGCTGCGGCGATATTTCAGCGCGAAGAGCGGCGTATCCGAATGACACTGATGCCAGCCAGCATCAGGGCAATTGCAGACAGCACCATCGGTGTTACGGACGAACCAGTTGATGACAGTTCAGATGAATTATCATCAGCAGTAGAAGACTGTTGCTGGCCGCCATCACCGGTCTGATCGCCGTTACCCGACTGGTTACCGTCACCGGTCTGATCACCACCACCAGGATTTCCGCCATCACCAGACTGACGGTCAACCGCCAATTGCGCGAGCTGCAAACTCAGTGCACGCTGCGGGGCATCCACCTCATTTTGCGTGGAAGGATCGGATGCCAACGCCTGCTTTGCCTTATCAAGTAGCGTGAGCATCTTATCCCACTCATCCATAGGATATTCCGCAGACTGCAGAGAGTCAGCCTGATCAATGGCCGAACGCAGCTTAGACGTATCCACAGCTTTGCCGTCAGAAGTCAACACGTCGCTCAAGTCATAGTAATCAAAATCGACATAACCACCCGTATTCTCCTTGGCGTAATTGAACAAGCCGATTCGATACCCCTTAAAGTGCGACAAGCTCCAATCGTAAGTCAGCGGCCCCTGCTCGTCGCCAAGCTTGGACCATTGCTTACCGTCCAGACTGTACCAATACTGAATCGTCAACTTACCACTCGCATTATCCAGTGTGTTGTCCGACTTGATCCACACATTGGTCGCATCATCTGGCAATGTCACTGTGCCGCCCGATACAAAGGCCTCTTCAACGTCACGATCAATCGTATCGTCAACGATATTACCGTCCGCGTCCTTCACGCCATTGTCGTAGACACGCTTGACCACACCCAACGTTCGCTGTCCATTTTCTTGACGCACAGCGGCATAGGCAAAACTACGGGTATATGTAGCGAGGCCTGCGGTGTCTCCATCCTTCATATGACTGACATCCATGTGGGTTTCCACAGACATGGATCCGCCAAAGGTACGCTGCGACAAAACGTTACGGGCGGTTTCAAAATATGTCAGGTCGCCATAAGTGCCTTTCATATATTTGGCCGTAGCGGAAACCTTGTGCCCATTGGTCAAACGCAACCAGCCTTCACGATCAGTGAGAGACCAATATCGGTTATCTGGATTATGTCCCCATTCCCATACCAAATCAAGATTCGAACCATTGGGTTGGTATTCTTCGGCGACCGGATATTCCTTCTCATCAGCAAGACCGATCAGGGAAATATCGTCGATGACGTAATCCATGCACGTGCCTTCCGCACCCCACGCGGTTTCGACAATGAGTTTGGAACCTTCCACATTAGCGTCGGATGGGATGGAGAACTCACCTGTGATAGTAGTCGTCTCCCCACGTTTCACTGTTCCTGTGGCCACACGATTAATTGTGCCGTCTGCATATTGAATCGCCACATAAAACAGGTGGGAAGTCACAGCCGATGAATCGACGCCGTCCATCTCATGGTCGTATCGAATCGTTGCACTGGCACGATATGTCACGCCCTGCTGCAATTTTCCATCCATAGATTGACCCGGGCCAGCGCCATTGTATTCGCCACGATTCGTCACAGCAAGACTCGTGGTTCCAGAAAGAGAACCATCCGTAATCGCGGTAAGCGTACCATTCCACTGAGGGGTCCACGATTCAGTCCCGTTTTCGAAATCGCCATTGTCCACCAGCTCGATTCCAATCAGAGAATCGTCAACCTGAGGAGGCTCCTCCAGAGTCCACCAATCCTGATCCTGATAAGACTGATGAGGCGCGTCATTATCAAAATCGTCCGAATTGACCAGGGAACGCTGGCGAACCAGATTCTCCAAATCAGCAGGCAAATCAATCAGTTTGTCGTAGGTGTCCGACGCGCTTACCTGATTATTGTCCCCAAACACAGGCCATCCGTCATCACCCCACGTTGCAGGAATCAAACCGGGAATACGTCCGGTCGGATATGTGTCTCGGAAGAAGAATCCATGCCAAGACGTCGTGCCATCACCGTTGTCGACTTCAACAAGGCTACCTTGTGCGAAAGCACCTAGATAATACTTTTTGGCTTCGTATTTGGAGCCATCAAGCAAATCAGTGGTGCGCAGCAGCATCACCGTACGACCGTCTTTGCCCCAGTAAATCGTTGGAGTATAGAAATAATCACCGATTTTGAAAGTCTGAGATCCTTCAAATCCGGTAGGAGTCTCACCAAGATCATCAGTGAACTGTTCGGCAGAGATGATATTCTCATGGCTCTCCACCACCGTGGTTAAATCATCGGACAGCCTATATTGGTTGACGCCGGAGATAATCCAAGGACTCCCTTGCTCATCAAAATACAATGACGGATCATGGAATCCCCGATTAAGGGCAATCTTCGTCCAAGGACCATTCTCAATATCATCGGTGTAGTAGATATAAGCGCCATTAAGGTTGTTCGTATTGAATAACACGTAGAAGCGGCCATTGTGATAGCGCAGCGACGGAGCCCACTCGCCTTCGCCATACGAGCTAGCTCCATTGCGCAAGGATGAAGCATCGCTCATAGAAATGCGATCATACACGTACGTGACTATCCACCAATTGACCAGATCATAGGATTTCATAATTGGAGATCCGGGACTGAGCTCCATAGTGGTACTCACCATGTAATACACATCACGACCGTCTTTGTTATTCGGATCGTCCTTCGACACACGAATAACACTGATATCCGGAACATCCGTGTTCAACATGGGAATGGAATACGTGCCATCACCGCTATCAGTCGTGGTGTAACTGCCATCCGATGGCGTTGAAGATGGCGTTGAATCATCCGCAAAGACCGGCATTGGCGCCAAAATCAACCCACAAGTCGACAACACCGCGATAGCACTAGCCGAAATTTTTTGTCGTAAATAATTCATAAGTCTTTTAACCTTTCATGATAAGCACTCAACATCGAGTGCGTATTCCAATAGCATGCCCGCACAAATCAGCAATGAATGACGATAAGACATTCCCGCATATGGATAAGTGATGGACATTACCACTGCCAAAACTTACGCTTGAACAAGTACCAGTTCTAGGTTTCATGTGCGGTCATCCCGAGGCTGCCGCTACGGGATGACCGCATTACCAAGAGGTAACTAGCGCATCTCGCGACGCACTCGCGCTACGATCACACCAGTGAGAGCCAAGCAAGCGACAATCACAGCACCAGGCAAGACAGAGGAACCGGTTTGTGCCAAATCCACGCCATCCGTGTCATTGGAGCCGTCGGCATTGCCATCAGTGGAATCATCAGCCAGCTTCAGACCGGCACGTGCACTATTCAATGCAGCAAGCGCATCTTGAACCTGCTGTTCAGTAGCGGATTCATCCTGCAATACCGCCTGAGCCTTCTGCAATGCGTCAGCAAACACCTTCCAGCTCTCTTCCGTGTAATCGGAAGCGTTCAGGCCGGAATTCTCATTCACTGCGCTCTGCAAATCAGACTTGTCCACCGGAGTCGAAGGAGTTTCATCCTGCGACTCCGTGAAAGTGTACGTAGTGATGTCGTACAGCTCATCCTGAGCATTCGCACCACCATCGGATTTGAAGGAGAACACCACATGATGCACCCCTGTCACACCCTCAAGGGTGGTCGTGTAATCGGCGTACTCGGATCCATCACCGGCAGGAATCGAAATAGAAGCCACAGGTTCGGAATCCGGATCATCAAGACGAATCTCAAGGATGCCTCCGGCTTTGCCAGCTGCAGTCACAGTCAGCGAAGAGGCGCCGTTATTCCCGAAATCGACATTCGCCAAAGACGTCCACTCACCATTATTAATATTGCTGAGCTTCTGACCTTCGGAATTGTCTGTAGTCATATCGACCACGCGCACACCAGAAGTCAGGTCATATGCGTTCTGAATGCCGGAATCCCATGCAATGGTGGAAGCTGGAATGCCTCCATCTTGATACGCGTCCAGATTCTTCACCGAAGAGAGACCCTCATATGTCATTGCAATATCGGCAATGGAACCATCCTCGTTAACCGTAATCGGATCGAGATGAGTATTTCGGTAGCCATGCGCCGCGTCAAGATTACCGCCGTTCATCAATTCCTTTGCCACCGTTTGCGCATGGTAGGTCATATACCACTGGTCGCCAAGTTGAACCATCGCGTGATGATTGTTGCCGCCAACACCGAAATACGTGCTCGGATTCTTCAGAATCTCACCCTGATAAGTGAACGGCCCCATCGGGTTGTCTGAAGTCATATACGCGATATTGCCGTAACCGACCGTGTTACCATCAATTACGTTGTCATGGCTGAAATTAGTGCAATACGAGTAGTAATAAGTACCACCTATCTTGGCAATCCCGGAGTCCTCAAACATGGCAGGTGCGTCTATGGCCTGAGCCTCACCTTCGGTATGCAGCATGTCATCGGACAGTTTAATAACGCGAGCCGTGTTCGGATGTTCTTCCTCGCCTGTCGGAACACCACCTCCGTAATACAGGTAGCCCTGCCCGTCATCATCCACGAACACCGCGGGATCAAACAGCCAGACCACACCAGCGGATTCAGGAGTACCGCCCTTAATCAACAGCTCACCGGTTTCGTCCTTCCACGGACCAACAGGAGAATCCGAGGTCAGCACACCGATACCGCTGCCGCCATTGGCGAAATACAGGAAGAACTTCTCTTTACCGTTGATGGTCTTATGAGCGACGGCAGGAGCCCAGGAATTGCTGGCCCAGGTGGCCACCCCCTGTTCTCCAGCCACACGAATGTAACCCTCATTACGCCAATTGACCATGTCATCACTGGACAGAACATTGATGGTCTTTACTTGAGCGAACGAATTGTCCTTGATCTGCCCAGTACTGTCATATTCATAGTCATAATTCAACGAGCCATCAGCATTCACAGAAGTGCCATCACCCGTAGTGTAGATATATACGCGTCCGTTGTATTCCATAGCCCACGGATCGGCGCCATACCAATAATCGATAATCGGGTTTGAATAGTCGCCGAAAGCCTTGGCTGCCGTTGCCGTACCCGTAGTCGGCGGCACGAATGAGGAACCAGAATCCGAACCGGTTACGGAAATGTCGTCGACAATGAAGTCGGCATTGCTCGTGCCATACTTGTTTTCAATCACCAGCGAGGGACTGGTGAAATCACCACTACCACCTAACGTTCCAGTACCTGAAATTTGTGTCCACTCACCCGCTTTCGCCGTTCCGGTCGCAATCTGGTCACATCCGGAACCATTACCCGAACAAACAGTGATATTGAATTCACCGTCTTCCGTGGCCTTGACCCACATACTTCCGGTATATGTCTGTCCTTTTTCCACCTTGCCATCAAGAGACTGGATTGCACCAGCATCAGAGGATGTACGATCAGTAACGCTCAAGGCGCCACTGCCACCATGCACATCATCCGCAGTGACGGCAATGGACGATGCGGAGCTATTCCACACCGTTCCAGACTTCCAACCATTAAGATCGTCTTCGAATCCGCCGTTGACGACCAATTCGACGGGTTCATCGGCCGACGCCGCAGTCACTCCGATAGTCGCTGGAAATACAGCCCCCATGCAACACAGCACGGATGCAGCCGCAGCAGCAACCACACGACCGGTTTTCCTTGTTTGCAATATGTGAATGTTATAAACCATTCAGTTCCCTTTCCTGAATGATGGAGGGCGACTCCCCCCCCCATCATTTTTTCTTCGCCGCACAATCGAATCCCACGTTGGTTACGACCACATCGCGGCTCATTGCAAAGCCATGCCAGAGGAACGTCCCTCAAGGGCAGCCATGCAACAGCCATTGTATAAATGAGCGCATTTCACTCGCGATCGTCCTTGATAACAAATTGATAACGATATGCACAATGAAAATAAGTTCACATAAACGCAACGCAACACATCAAATATGACAGTTTCATATGCCAATTACACACTTTGCATAACATATTTCAACAAAGAATGGAGACGTACAAGCGAACTCATCTGATGCCACCACTCATCGCCTATAAAGCTGGCGTGTCGCGCCACAATAACATCACAGCCGATAAAACGACACCCCGAAGTTGAGCCTCATTCAACAATGCGGCCAGCTTAGACACACAACCAACGCTTCGCTTCATAGCACCGAACATTGATTCCAGCACAGTCACGACCATCTTCTTTGAAGGCAATCGTGTTTACGCCCCGGGTTCTAAATAGAAGTGCAACACCTTGTCTAAGGTTGGAAGTGTTCGAAGTTTCTAACTTAAGAAGGTGTTGCACTCATGGGTCAACAGTATTCGCACCTGTCGTCCGAGGAGAGGATCCTGATCGAGAAGCTGCATTGCGAACAGCATCTGAGCATTCGGCGAACCGCGGAGAGGATCGGCCGGGACAAGTCCACGGTGTCACGCGAGCTGAGGCGCGGCCTGTGGTTCGCGTCCAACGAGAACGGGTCGTACCGTCCCTACCGGCCGAAACGGCTGAAGACCGGGCCGTGGACCTCGGGTCCGTTCTATTCGGCGCTGGCCGCGCAGAGGAAGGCGGACCTGCGCCGGCGCGGATCCCGCAAGCCGCGTCGCATGGACTCGGACCGGCTTCGCGCCTGGGTGCTGGACTCGCTGCGCAGGGGGTGGAGCCCGGAACTGATCGAGGGACGGTTGAAGGCCCGGTACGCCGGCGACCCGTCGATGCGGATCAGCCACGAGTGCCTTTACCAGTGGATCTACGCCAAGCCGCAGCGGGCGCTGGACCTGCGCCAGTACCTGGCGCGCGGCAGGAAACGCCGGACGAGGAAAAAGGGCAGGAAGGCGAAAGGGCCGCGCATCCCGATGCGCGTGCCCATCGCGGACCGGCCCGAGGCGGTCGGATCCAGGAAGGGGTTCGGCCATTTCGAGTCGGACACGGTGGTCGGCGCCGCGCCGTCGAGGCGCTGCATGAACACGCAGGTGGAGCGCAGGAGCCGCAGGCTGTTCGCCCGGCTCGTCGACGACAAGAGCGCGTCCGCCACGGCCAGGGCCGAATACGAGATCTTCAAGGACATCCCGCCGGCCGCGCGCGTCGACCGCACGTGGGACAACGGCACGGAGGCGAGCCTGCACATGCTGGTGGACGAGGCGCTGGGCATGCTCACGTACTTCGCCGACCCGTACAGTTCCTGGCAGCGTGGCAGCAACGAGAACAGGAACGGCAGGATCCGCCGCTATCTGCCCAAAGGAACCGGGTTCGAGGACTTGGCCCAGGAGGACCTCGACGCGATCGTCGGGGAGATCAACGACACCCCCATGAAGCTCCTCGGCTACAAAACGCCCAACGAGGTATGGGACGAGGAGATCGCCAAGCTACAATCGAAGGCAGCCAGCCCGAACACAAGCGTTGCGCTTACAAATTGAATCCGGGCAAAAGAACAAAAAACGTTCATTTGCGGGGGCCGGTTAGCGTACGTTTTCTAGGCAAAAAGAAAAGCCCCGCAGCTATGCAGGGCTTTTCCAACGAGGTCATAAGAGAGGAAGAGAATAACCTCGTTTAATGGTTGACGAAGCGATTAGACCTCGCCAAGTATCTATTAGTTCAGACGCAGCTCAGTCGACGGAGCGAACAGGTGCATCTTGGCCGGGTCGATCTTGATCTTGACGGTCGCGCCAACCTTCGGCAGCGCACGCGGATTCACACGAATCGTGGTGAGCTTGTTCTGGTCGGACATGACCTGGGAAGCCTCAGCGGCGGAGCCATCGGTGATGATGTTGCCGTAGATGTAGCCATCGGAGCCCAGATCCTCGACGTTCACAACCTTCAGGGAGAAGGCGTTCGGGTCGTCAGCCGGGGCCAGGCCAGCGTCCTCAGGACGGAAGCCGACCACGATCTGGCCGTTGTCTTCGGCGGTGAGCTTGTTGACGGCCTCAGCCGGCAGGTCCACGGTGTCCTCACCGATCTTCGCCTTGCCGTTGACCACCGGGTGGGTGTTCAGGTTCATCGACGGGGAGCCGATGAAGCCGGCGACGAAGACGTTGGCCGGACGATCGTACAGCTCAGTCGGAGCGCCGACCTGCTGCAGGATACCGAGCTTGATGACGGCGATGCGATCGCCCATCGTCAGGGCCTCGGTCTGATCGTGGGTCACGTACAGGGTGGTGACACCCAGCTGGCGCTGCAGAGCAGCGATCTGGGTACGGGTCTGGACACGGAGCTTGGCGTCGAGGTTGGACAGCGGCTCATCCATGAGGAAGACCTTCGGCTCACGGACGATTGCACGGCCCATGGCCACACGCTGACGCTGACCACCGGACAGAGCCTTCGGCTTGCGGTCGAGGTACTCGGTCAGGTCGAGGATCTCAGCGGCCTTCTCGACGCGCTTGCGGATCTCGTCCTTCGGAGTGCCGGCGATCTTCAGGGCGAAGCCCATGTTGTCGGCAACGGTCATGTGCGGGTACAGAGCGTAGTTCTGGAACACCATTGCGATGTCGCGGTCCTTCGGCTGCATCGTGGTGACATCCTTGCCACCGATGAGGATGCGGCCCTTGTTGACCTCTTCCAGGCCGGCGAGCATACGAAGGGTCGTAGACTTACCACAGCCAGAAGGGCCGACGAGGACGAGGAACTCGCCATCCTTGATATCAAGATTCAGATCATCCACGGAGGGCTTATCGTTGCCCGGGTAGATACGAGTGACGTGGTCGAAAACGACTTCTGCCATAATTACTAATCCTTTCAGAGGCAGGTACGTGCCTCACGATCCGTTGTAAAGGGATTTGTTCTTTACTGTGCTTCCGCCCTCGCCACCGACGTACAACTTTGCTTTCGGAAACTGCAAGCTTCAGCGTTTACTTTTTCCGGTTCAGTGAAGGTTCTCTTCGTTGAGCCGAGAACTACTATACACGGACCGTGGACCAAGGCAAGTGGCGTGTCTGAAATGTAGTTAACTTTATGGGCGTTTCTGGGGGTGTTGTGTGGTTCGGCCCATGACACGCCTGTTTCTCGAACGTGCGAACCGGCACGCCCGACGTAGAGCAGGTCTGCTCTTCCCGGACTGATGGATTCCATCAGTCGCCGACTAATGCGACACAGACTCGAAGGTGACGCCGTTGCGGGCGGCTTTGCGCTCGGCCTTGCGCTCCTCGGCGTCTTCGATGCGCTGGATGCGCAGCTGGCGCCAGTCCTCGCGCATGTCGCGGAAACGGTCGGCCAGCGTTACGTCATCGTTCTCGGCATCGCCATCAGTACTGCTGCCATCGGCCTTACCGAACGTGCCATCGGCCACCTTGGCGATGCCCAGCTTGAGCAGTCCGAGCAACTCACGCAACGTTTCCGGTACGGGCTCATCGCCCTCATCGGCGGACTTGGTCAGGCCCTCGATGCGGCGACGAAGCGCGTCGGCGTCCTCGGGATCGATCTTGAGCCCGGCGATCAGCGACTGGCGCATGGTCTCGTAATCGAGGTTGGCAAAAAAATTCAGCTGTTGCAGCGTCATGAAGCCCTTGAGCTCGGGGAATCGGTGGACGATGTATTCCTCGCGGTCGTCGGCGGCGCGGGTCCAGTCGCGGGTGAGCTGCGGATCCCAGCTGGCGGTAATCGACCCCTCGCGCATGCGGTAGTGGTACAGCGCCTTGGGCAGACGGACCACGCGCGTGGCCTCGCCGATCACGTTGCAGATACGGGAGAGATCCTCGATTTTGCGACCCACCGGGAAGGAGAATCCGGTGCCCTGATAGGTGGAGGCGGGTGCCAGGAAGGCCCAGAAATAGCCGTCAATCTCAGCCTTGACTTGCTTTTTGATGACCTCGACCGGGGTCAGGACCTGCACCTCGGTGAAGTCGTTGTGGCGATAGTTGGACAGCAGCGGCTTGTTGTTCTCGGAGATGGTGTCGAACTGGAACATCACGAGGTCGGCGTCATACTCGCGCATGGCGTTCAGGCAGTCCTCCACCAACGTGGGTGCCACGGTGTCGTCGGAATCGGCGAAGTATATGTACGCGCCGATAGCCTCAGCGATACCGGAGTTGCGGGCGTCGGACAGGCCGCCGTTGGGCTTGTGAATCACGCGTATGCGCGGGTCGCGGGCGGCCCAGGCGTCGCACATGGCCGGGCAATTGTCGGGCGAGCCGTCGTCGACCAGCAGAATCTCCAGATTGGCGTACGTCTGCGCAGCAACGGACGCCACGCATTCGTCGAGGAATTTCTCGACCTTATATACCGGGATGATGATGCTGACCAACGGCTCCTGTTCCATATCTCCAGCGTAGCGCCGCCGTGCGAACGCGGCGGCGCTGCGGGTTCGCGGACCGCGAAACCCTTAGAAGTCCCAGTCGTCGTCATCGGTTTCTTCGGCTTTGCCCATCACGTAGGAGGAGCCGGAGCCGGAGAAGAAGTCGTGGTTTTCGTCGGCGTTCGGGCTCAGGGCGGCCAGGATCGCGGGGTTCACATCGCAAATCTCAGCCGGGAACAAAGCCGGGTAACCGAGGTTCATCAGCGCCTTGTTGCCGTTGTAGCGCAGGAACTTCTCGACGTCATCGGTCAGGCCCACGCGATCGTACAGCGACTGGGTGTACTCCACCTCGTTGTCGTACAGCTCGTTGAGCAGGTCGTACGTGTAGTCCTGCAGATCCAGGCGCTCGGCATCGCTCAGCTGGGCGATGCCCTTCTGGTACTTGTAGCCGATGTAGTAGCCGTGGACGGCCTCATCGCGGATAATCAGACGAATCACGTCGGCGGTGTTCGTCAGCTTGGCGTGCGCGGAGAAGTACATCGGCAGATAGAAGCCGGAGTAGAAGAGGAACGATTCGAGCAGGGTGGAGGCCACCTTGCGCTTGTACGGGTTGTCGCCCTCGTAATAGTCGAGCACGATCTCCGCCTTCTTCTGCAGGAACTCATTGTTCTCGCTCCAGTCGAATGCGGCATCGATCTGCTCGGTGGAGCACAGGGTGGAGAAGATGGACGAGTAGCTTTTGGCGTGCACGGATTCCATGAAGGCGATGTTGGTGTACACGGCCTCCTCGTGCGGGGTGAGCGCGTCCGGAATCAGGGAGACGGCGCCGACCGTGCCCTGGATGGTGTCAAGCAGGGTCAGGCCGGTGAAGACGCGCATGGTGAGCGTGTGCTCGTCCTCGGTCATCTTCTGCCAGCTGGGGATGTCGTTGGAGACGGGAACTTTTTCGGGCAGCCAGAAGTTGCCGGTCAGGCGGTCCCAGACCTCAAGGTCTTTCTCGTCTTCGAGGCGGTTCCAGTTGATTGCGGAGACGCGGTCGATGAGTTTCAGCGGTTTGCGCGGAATGGAGATAGGTGCCATGAGTAGTGTTCCTTTTACTCGTTGTCGTTATCGTCGTTGGATTTGTTTTCGAACTCCTCCGGCGCGGTCAGCCGGAGCAGTGCTCTATAGACGGTTCGTGACATTGTTGGTTCCTTAGATGGTGGAGCCCCCCTCAGTCCGCTTCGCGGCCAGCTCCCCTCTCTGAGGGGAGCTGTCGGCGTTAGCCGAGTGAGGGGAGTAACAACGGCTCTCTGGTTGTTCAATGCGTGCGGAGACCGCCGTCTGAGGCCGAAGGCGTACGAAGGTACGTCGAGTGCCGAAGAAAGGCGGTATACGCTCCATCGAACGATCAGAGCATGCAGGAGACGCAGCCTTGGACCTCAGTGCCTTCCAGGGCTTGCTGGCGGATGCGGATGTAGTAGAGGGTTTTGATGCCCTTGCGCCAGGCGTAGATCTGAGCCTTGTTGAGGTCGCGGGTGGTGGCGGTGTCCGGGAAGAACAGCGTCAGCGACAGTCCCTGATCCACGTGCTGGGTGGCCTCGGCGTACGTGTCGACGATGGCCTTCCAGCCGATCTCGTAGGCGTCCTTGTAGTACCCGAGGTTGTCGTTGGTCATGTAGGCGGCCGGGTAGTACACGCGCCCGATCTTGCCTTCCTTGCGAATCTCGATCTTGGAGGCGATCGGGTGAATCGAGCTCGTGGAATGGTTGATGTACGAGATCGAGCCGGTGGGCGGCACGGCCTGCAGGTTCTGGTTGTAGATGCCGTCCTTCAGAATCGCGTCGCGCAGGGCCTCCCAGTCGGCCGCAGTCGGGATCGCGATGCCGTACTGTTCGAACAGCGCACGGACCCGTTCGGTGCGCGGAGTGAGCGAACGACGACCATCGGTGTACTTGTCGAAGTAGTTGCCCTGGCCGGCCGGCTTGGCGTAGTCGCTCGTAGCGAAGCTGGCGAACGTGCGGCCATGCTCCACGGCGAGCGCGTGCGAGGCACGGTAGGCGTGGTAGGCCACGGTCATGAAGTACATGTCGGTGAAGTCGAGGCCCTCTTCAGAACCGTACTGGATGCCTTCGCGGGCCAGGAAGCCGTGCAGGTTCATCTGGCCGAGACCGATGGCGTGGCCCTCCTCATTGGCGCGGCGAATCGAAGGCACCGCGTTGATGCTGGTGTGCTCGGCCACCGAGGTGAGTGCGCGGATCGCCGTCTCCACCGTGTGGCCCAAGCCGCCATCCATCGCCTTAGCGATGTTGAGCGAACCCAGATTGCAGGAGATGTCGCGGCCGACATGCGCATACGTGAGGTCCTCGTTGTATGCGCTCGGCTCCTGAACCTGCAGGATTTCCGAGCACAGGTTGGACATGGTCACGCGACCTTCGATCGGGTTCGCGCGGTTGACCGTGTCCTCGAACACGATGTACGGGTAGCCGGATTCGAACTGCAGTTCGGCGATGGTGGTGAAGAACTTACGGGCGTCGATGTAGGTCTTCTTGATGCGGTCGTCGGCCACCATCTCGTCATAATGCTCGGTAACGGAGATGTCGGCGAACGGCTTGCCGTACACGCGCTCCACGTCGTACGGGCTGAACAGGGCCATCTGGGCCTTCTGTTTGGCCAGTTCGAACGTGATGTCCGGAATCACCACGCCAAGAGCCAGCGACTTGATGCGGATCTTCTCGTCCGCGTTCTCTCGCTTGGTATCCAGGAAGCGCAGGATATCAGGGTGGTGGGCGTTGAGGTACACCGCGCCCGCGCCCTGACGTGCGCCGAGCTGGTTGGCATAGGAGAAGGAGTCCTCCAGCAGCTTCATGACCGGAATCACGCCGCTGGACTGGTTCTCGATGTGCTTGATCGGGGCGCCGAGCTCGCGCAGGTTGCTCAGCAGCAGGGCCACGCCACCGCCGCGCTTGGAGAGCTGGAGGGCCGCGTTGATGCCGCGCGAAATCGACTCCATGTTGTCTTCGATGCGCACCAGGAAGCAGCTGACCGGTTCGCCACGCTGGGCCTTGCCGAGGTTCAGGAAGGTCGGGGTGGCGGGCTGGAAGCGGCCGGCAAGCATTTCGTCGGCGTATTCGATGGCCTGCTGCTCATTGCCGGCGGCGAGCTCCAGGGCCACAGCGGCGCAACGCTGCGGGAAGTCCTCAAGATAGAGGCGACCATCGAACGTCTTGAGCGCGTAGGACGTGTAGAACTTGAACGCACCAAGGAAAGTGCCGAACTCAAAGCCGGCGGATTCCACGTGCTCGTAGATGCGGTCGAGGAATTCAGCGGAGTACTGGTTGAAGACCGCAGGGTTGTAGTACTGGTTGCTGATCAGGTATTCGAGACGCTCGGCGGTGGAGGCGAACCGCTTGCTGTTGGTGGCCACGTGCCCTGTCACGTATTCGCGTTCGGCGGCCTTGTCTTTGTCGAACTGGATCTTGCCGTCGGCGTCATAGAGGTTGAGCATCGCGTTGAGCGCGTGGTAATCGTGCGCCGGGTCGTACTGTTCCGCTGCGGTGTCGGCAGTATTGTCGAGCGGCAGGCCGGTGGCGGTGAGGTCAGTCATTGGAAATCCTTGGAATATGGCAGAAGTGTGTTTACTCAGACAGTTGCTCCCCTCAGTCAACTTCGTTGACAGCTCCCCTCGGAGAGGGGAGCCAATACCTCGAGGGGGTCAAGATTTACTGTTCGGTGAAGAAGCGGACGAGGCCGTTTCGCACGGCGGCAGTGTCTTCCGGGGTGCCCATGAGTTCGTAACGGTAGAGGTAGGGCACCTTGCATTTGGCGGCGATGATGTCTCCGGCGGCACAGTAGGCCTCACCGAAATTGGTGTTGCCTGAGGCGATGACGCCGCGAATCCACTCGCGGTTGGCTGGATCGTTGAGGAAGCGTTTGACCTGAATCGGCACTGCTTTCTTGACCACGCCGCCGCCATAGGTGGGCACCATGATGACGTACGGTTCGCGGACGTTTAGCGCCGGGTCGGCGGCCCGCAACGGGATGCGGTAGACGTTGATGCCTTCGTCCTGCAAACGGCATCCGGCCACGAACCGTGCGGTGTTTTCGGAGGCCGACGAGAAGTAGACCAATGCGCCGATCGTCTTGCCTTCGGCCGCGAATTCGGGCTGGCTCAGACTCACGCGGACACCGTGGCGGCGGCGCGGTTGTCGGCGGCCACCTGCTGGGCGACTTCGCGAATCAGGTCGGGGCGGTAGCCGGTCCAGGAGTTGTCCGGCGTGATGACCACCGGAGCCTGCTGGAAACCGGCGGCCTGCAGCTGCTCAAGGGTGGAGGGGTTCTGCGTCAGGTCCACGGTTTCAAACGGCACACCCAGCTTGGTGAGCTGGCGCTTGGTGGCATCGCACTGCGGGCAATGCGGCTTGGTGAACACGGTGACGGTCATGGCGACTCCCCTTGATGTGGTTCTGATGAACAGTGAAGCGAAGGCCATATTACAGCGGTGTGATTTGAAATCAAGGCACTATATGTAGTGGCGCGTGTCACATAACAAACCTAGATATAGGGTTTTTCATTGATATTCCGCCATTCCCATGCACCCCCGAAAATCGGCGTGCAGCGACCCGCCCAATCACATGTGGCATTCTTCACATTTGCGTTTGAACCGCTCTTCGACTGATCCTCAACCGCCCTGCAACCGCCATCTTGAGTTTCGAGGGGCTGTTTTGACCCTTTCCGGAGATCTATCTCCGTTTCGAGGGGCTGGTACTCAAGTAAGCGCATCCCCAAAA
>ERZ1106931.379-NODE-379-length-31216-cov-28.470717_pt1 | contig 31216 bp, 27 predicted proteins | sample MGYA00403664_ERZ1106931 | MGnify/ENA primary metagenome ERZ1106931 (study PRJEB35170, sample SAMEA104062435) | human gut metagenome | biome: human gut; feature: human-associated habitat; material: faeces | place: Denmark | collected 2012-06-29 ... | reverse complement strand
TCAACTCTTTGATAGGATATAGATAAAGTTGGTCCAAATAATTGGGTACACATCACTACCTCGATAAGAAGAAAGCAGAAAAAGAAGCCAAAGAATTAGGGAAGAAACTACAAAGAGAAGTCAAAGAAAGAGATGATGCCGATCCGAAGATTGCACCAGAAGGGGTGTATGTCTCCTTACAGAGAATCAACAAGATCTATGACAACGGATTTCATGCCGTACATGACTTTTCCATCGACATCAAGCAGCATGAATTCATCGTCTTTGTCGGTCCTTCCGGCTGTGGAAAATCCACAACATTGAGAATGATCGCCGGTCTTGAAGACATCTCTGGCGGAAATCTCTTCATCGACGGAGATTATATGAACGATATCGCACCGAAAGATCGTGGCATCGCCATGGTCTTCCAGTCCTATGCGCTCTATCCTCATATGACAGTCTATGAAAACATGGCCTATCCGCTGAAAATCATGCATCTGAGCAGAAAAGAAATCGACAGAAGAGTCACTCACGCTGCAAAGATTCTTCAGATTGAATCCTTACTCGACAGAAAACCGAAAGCACTCTCTGGCGGTCAAAGGCAGAGAGTCGCCTTAGGAAGAGCTATTGTCCGTCATGCCAAAGTCCTATTGATGGATGAGCCTCTTTCCAATCTCGATGCCAAGCTCCGTGTTCAGATGAGAAGTGAAATCGTCTCGCTGCATAACAAGCTCAACGCGACAACAATCTATGTCACACACGACCAGACTGAAGCAATGACAATGGCAACAAGAATCGTCATCATGAAGGATGGCTATGTTCAGCAGATTGGTACACCTCTTGAGGTTTTCAATCATCCTGTCAATAAATTCGTCGCCGGATTCATCGGCTCACCCAGCATGAACTTCTTCAAGGGAACCTACGAAAACGGTTCAGTCACTTTTGAGACCGGAGAAACAATACATCTTCCTAATTCACTTACAAACGGAAAAACAATACCGCATGATGTCATTATCGGTTTGAGGCCGGAAAACATTCACCCAGCTGGCGGAGAGCATGATTCCTTATATCCTGATGCCAACTTTGATATCAAAGTCGCACTTGCTGAATTGTTAGGAAACGAATACTATCTCCATACCAATTTCGGTGGAATCGATATGGTCTGCAAATTCAACAGCGAAAAAGCAATCAACAGTGGCGATAGTGTCAAAATCAATCTCAACCCTGGCAAAATTCACTTATTCAACCCCGAAAACGAAGAAGCTATCTTCTAGGAGGTCATCATGGATAACGAAAACAATACAGTGTTTGAAAACGATGACTTCGTCAGCAACGATGATAGCCTCAACTGGTACGGAAGACTGAAAAAGAAAATCGCTTCATCCATCAAAAAGACTCCACAGGGGCAGAGAAAAATGCACCATATGGTCTCTTATGGAAAATACGGGTATTTCTTCCTCGTTCCGTTCTTCCTTATATTCATCACCTTCAACCTTCTCCCCTTGTTATCTACAATCTATTATTCTTTTTTCGAATACTATAAAAGCGGCCTGAAAATCATCGGTCCTACTTTCATCGGTTTTCAGAACTATGCAACGCTTTTAAAAGATGCGACATTCTGGAAGTATTTCGGAAACACAATGCTGATCTGGATTATCGGATTCATCCCGCAGATCATCATCTCTCTCCTTCTTGCCATCTGGTTCACCGATTCCAGACTGAAACTGAAGATGTCCGGCTTCTTCAAGGCCATCATGTATATGCCAAACCTTGTTATGGCTAGTGCATTCGGTATGCTCTTCCTGATGTTCTTCTCCAACAACGGACCAGTCAATCAGATTCTAGCTTCCACGTTTGGAAAAGATACGATCTATTTCTTAGAATCCAAGGCCTGGGTCAGAGCTATCATTTCCTTTATCAACTGGCTGATGTGGTTTGGTAACACTTCCATTCTTCTTATGTCAGGAATTATGGGAATTGATGAAAGCATCTTCGAATCAGCAAGATTGGATGGAAGTTCATCAATGCGCACATTCTGGAAGATCACTATGCCACTTCTTTTGCCCATTTTTGTTTACGTTCTGATCACTTCTCTCATCGGTGGCATCCAGTTATTCGATGCCGCCCAGATTTTCACAAACAGCAAGGGTGGTCCAGATATGTGCGCAACAACGTTGATGATGTATCTTTACAAGCTGATTACAGTATCTAGAAACTATGGCTTAGGCGGTGCTGTCTCTGTCATCATCTTCATCTTCACCGGCATTCTCTCTATCATCATCTTCAAGACATTAGTCCCTAACTACAATGCCATCAAACAGGAAAAGAAGGCCTATCAGAAACGTATGAGATGGTTGGCAAAAGAAGATAACAAAGTCGTTTCGGAGGTGAAAAGCCATGACTGATACAAGATCATTGAATTCTGAAAAAATGGCCAATCAGAAGGTTGGTCTTACCATTTATCGCATCGTCGTCTACATCGTTTTGTTTTTCTTGACTCTTCTTTGTCTATTTCCCTTCTACGTCCTTCTTGTCAATTGTTCTCGTTCTAATGCTGAAATTATGAAGGGATTCAGCTGGTGGTTCGGAAATAGCTTCTTCACCAACTTAAAGAATCTCTTCACTGATTCCAATCTTCCTCTGACTCATGCCGTCATCAACTCTATCATATTGGCCTTGGTCAACGCGATACTGACTGTCTACTTCTCCGCACTTACCGCTTATGCAACACATATCTATCGCTTCCACGGAAGAAAATTCATCGAGACATTCATCATCTCCATTATGATGATTCCGACTCAGATTTCCGCTATGGGCCTTGTCATGTTCTGCATTCAGAACAGTCTTACAAATAACTATGCAATACTCATTCTCCCTGCTATCGCCTCTCCTGTCACTTACTTCTTCATGAAACAATACCTTGAATCCATCCTTCCTTATGAAGTTGTCGAGGCTGCCAGAGTCGACGGAACAAGCGAAATCGGAATCTTCCATAAGATTGTTCTTCCTATCATCAAACCAGCCCTTGCCATTCAATTCATCTTCGCCTATGTCGCCAACTGGAACAACTATTTCGCACCGAGTATGTTGATCGATAAGGACGAACTGAAGACGCTCCCTTTATTGATTGCTCAGCTCAGTGCAGACAACCCTGAAACCTTTGATAAAGGCAAAATCTATATGTTGATGACTTTAGCAGTCCTGCCTGTTGTTGTTGTCTATCTCATCTTCTCCAAGGCGATTCTCAAGAACCTCACCTCTGGTGCTGTGAAAGGATAAATATGAATCAATTTCGTTTCGGAACAGGAATCTCATCTTATCAGGTTGAAGGAGACAGATCAGGAAGAGATTCCTGTATCTGGGACGATTTTTGTTTGGTCAAAGGCAATATCAAAGATAAGACAGACGGAAATGTCGCAATCGACTTCTATCATCGTTACAAAGAAGATCTTCAATGTGCAAAAGAACTCGGGATTCAGGATTTTCGCTTTTCCATCTCTTGGCCGAGAGTCATCAAAGACGATGGTTCGGTCAATGAAGAAGGGCTTGACTTCTACTCTGACTTGGTCGATGAAATCATCAAAGACGGAATGAATCCTGTCATCACGATATTCCACTGGGATCTTCCTTCGGTTCTAATGAAAAAGGGAGGTTTCACAAACCGCTCTATCATCACCGACTTCATCCATTACGTCGAAGTCCTATCAAAGAAACTGTCCCCAAGAGTAAAAGACTGGATTACTTTCAATGAACCGCAATGCTTTATCGGAATAGGATACCAGAAAAGGGGGCAGGCACCGAAGATCGACTGTGACTATATCACAATGGCAAAAGCCGCACATAATGTCTTGCTTTGTCATAGTCACGCCTATCAGATACTGAAAAAAGACAATCCCAATTGTACCGTTTCCTTTGTCAACACCTTCAATGTTCCGCTTCCTTACGGAAGAAAAAAGGAGAATATGGAAAAAGAGTTATCCGATATTCTTTTTACTGTTCCGAACACCAAAGAAGAATTCTATACTCTTTCCATCTATTCAGATCCCTTATACCTCGGTTCTTATCCAGAAAAATACCTAAAGAAAACAGGAATATCCGAAATCATAGAGGATGGAGATATGGACCTCATCAGAAAATCCAAGCCTGATTATCTCTGTCTGAACATTTACACTGGAACCTATTACAGAAATAATAAAGAAGGAAAGACTGTCATTTACGAAAAGAAGACAGAATCAGAAAAAACAGATCTTCCTTGGTTGTTGAGAAGAGAAAAATCAATCTATTACGGATGCAAATACCTTTATAATCGTTACAAAGCTCCGATTATCATCACTGAAAACGGAGGCTGCTATCATGATAGGCTTTTGAAAGATAAGGCAGTACACGATAAAGAAAGATGCCAGTATCTAAGAAAATATCTTCACGAAGTAAAACAGTGCATCAAAGAGGAAATCGATATCAGAGGATACTATTATTGGTCCTTGTTCGATAACTTCGAATGGGAATGGGGAGAGAGCAAAAGATTCGGTCTAGTCTATATAGACTACAAAGACCATCTGAAAAGATACAAAAAGGATTCTTTCTTTGCTTATCAGCGAATCATCAAAAAAAGTAGGAGTTAAGTCCTACTTTTTTGCTTCTGCCAAAGTCATTCCTTTTTGGATCTCTCCTTGAACTGATATCTGCTGTGGAATAAAGAGTTTAGGCTCTTCAATACGTTCAATCAACAGTTGTGCTGCTTTTGTGCCAAGTGTCTTGGAATCCTGAATATATGTAGTCATCATCGGTCGGAACATTCTAGAGATTTCAACGCCATCATATCCGACGATGGAAATGTCCTCTGGTACTCTCAATCCTGCTTCCTGAATGGCAGTATATCCGCCAAGCAACGAAACATCATCAGGATAGAATATGCAGGTCGGCTTATCATTCAGTTCAAGCAGTTCTTTTGTTGCCCGTCCTGCTGATTTAGGATCATGATACTTTGCCTGTATCATATATTCCGGTCTTTCTTCTATTCCGTTTTCCTTCAGACCGCGGTAGAAAGATGCGATTCTCTTCTTTGTGACCGGTGTCTGTTCACCGAAAATGTAGGCAATTTTTCTATGATTCAGACTTGCAGCATAATTCACAAGTTTTGCCATTCCTTCGTCATTGTCTGACATAACAGAAGAACACGCCGAGAAAAGATAATCGATTGTGACAACCGGCATTCCAGAGTTGACAAGTTCGACAATCTCAGGATCCGAATAATCCTCGGCAACAACGATGACTCCATCCATATTTCTGAACTTTGCATTCTGATAATATGACATATTGTTTTGTGAAGACTGTGAGAGGAAAGTGATTGCATAACCCTTGCTCTCCGCCTGTACTTTCAAAGCATCCAAAATCGTAGAAAAGTATTCATGCTTCAATCCGCATTCCAATGTGTAAATGTGATAAATGACACCGATGGAATAGGAGTGCTTTATCTTCAAAGCCTGAGCATACGCATTGGGAACGTAGCCCATTTCCTTGGCCGCTTTCTGAATTCGCTCGATTGTCTCTTTCGATAATTCAGGCGAATTGTGAAGTGCCTTGCTTACTGTCGCTGTCGATGTCTGGCATTTAATTGCAATATCTTTTATTTTTACCATATCTTAAACGTTTTCGTTAATAATTATACCACAAAAATTGTAATTTGTAACATCTTTGCTCAATTATATCCATACAAACAAAAACACTTGTCAAAGCAGAAGAAAAATAACTATTAGGCAAGCGTAGATTTTCAATAGCACTTCAAAACCCTTATGGAAAATGAGATAATATTATTACGTGGCCCTGTAGCTCAGCTGGATAGAGTACCTGACTTCGAATCAGAGGGTCAAGAGTTCGAATCTCTTCAGGGTCACCACTTAGTTTCAAAAGGAGAACGCTATAGTAATGAAGTTAAGAACAAAAGATTTTTTCTGTTTTAATTACTACCTTATATTTCTGATTCTGAGCTGTGTATTTATCCTCATTTCCGGTTCTTCCCTAGGATTTGCTCTCTCTGAACAGCTTACAGGAAGCAATGCTTACATGCACCTGATTATTACAGATGCAGTCGTTATCGGCATTTCTCTTTTTGTATTGCTCTTCTCTATCTTCTCCATTGTGCGTCTGAACATGATGACTAAAAAAGATTACTATGTCCATCCATGCAGACTGATTGGTGTCTCATACAGATTATTCACTGAAACAATTACGATTGAGGTTTACGGAAAGGAATATCAGGTAAAACCTCGCATGATGTATGCGGCGTATCGTAACTTTGCTCTTAATAGCAAAAAGAGAATCAAATACTGTGTTGAAATCAACGATAAGTACTATCTTCTGAACTATAAATTCGGAAACGATGATTATAGCGATTGATCAAAAGAGGCTGTTAAAGAATACGACCATTTCTAAATAGAATAGAGATGCTATCGAAAACTTTGCAGCCTTTTTTGTTTATTTTTTCATCTCTTCACTTGCTTTGATCAGCCGAAGGACATTCAAGGCAGTGAGATAATAATTTTCTTTTGCTTTCTTGCCGATCTCTCTTTTACTGATCAACTCACGATTGATTGGAATGACAGAAGACAAGCCCTCTTTCATCATTGCTTCACTATCCTTGGAGGCTCCTCCGACAAGAGCGATAACCGGAATATGATGTTTTCTGGCAAGAGAGCAGATCCCATCGATGACTTTCCCTTCTTTTGTCTGAGAATCGATATGGCCTTCTCCTGTAAAGATCATATCAACATCTTTTAGATATTCTTCAAAATGTATCATCTCAAGATAGGCGTTTATTCCGCTTTTCATTTCAGCGGATAAGAAGGTCATCATACCGCATCCAATGCCTCCTGCAGCACCTGCACCTTCTGCGGAAGAATAATCTGGATAACCAGATTCAACAGTCAGATCATGAAAGCTTTTCATTCCGCTTTCTAATTTTTCCAGATCAGATTCCCCAGCACCTTTTTGTCTTGCAAAGACATAAGTACATCCATTCTCACCCAAGAGTGGATTCTTCACATCGCTTAAAAGCGTGAACTTGATTCCTTTCGTGAATGAGTCGAGTTTTCTTGTATCGATTCGTTTTACAAAGCCAAGAGATTCACCGATTGGTATAGACCAATCATCTCCTTCTTCTTCATACGAGAATCTCATTCCTAACACAGATAGAAGTCCGGTTCCGCAATCATTGGTCGATGTTCCGCCTAAGGAAAGGTAGATGTGTTTTACTCCTCTTTTTATAGCATCCTCTATCAAGAAACCAACTCCATATGATGAGGTTATACCAGGATTCTTATATCGTGTTTTAGGAAGGGAAAGACAGGATGCACATTCGATATAGGCCTGATTTTCTTCATCGATGAAATAAGCTGCAGTAATAGGAAAGCCATTTGAATCTGTAGTATTTGTCTCCACTTTCTTTCCTTTTAAGATTGTCGATATGGAATCGACAAAGCCTTCTCCCCCATCCGAAACCGGAAAAGTGAGAAGTTCGCTTTCAGGAAAGACTTCATCGTATGCTTTCTTAAACAATTCAATAATATCGAATGTGGTAAGCGTCCCTTTGAAGGAATCAGATATCAGTATCGCTTTGCGCATCTTGTTCAACCTTCTTTACAAAATCAGTAAGGATTTTACGATATTCTACTCTATCGGTCTTCAAAGAGGCTGCGTGTTCTGCATTTGGAATAAAATGAATTTCTTTATAACCTTCAAATGCCTTATAGATATCTTCAGCATGTTCTTTTGGAATGAAGGTATCACATTCACCATGGATGACAAGAAGGGGAATCTTCGATCCCTTTATATAAGTCAAAGGGGAAGCTTCTTTCATATGATAGCCGTGGAGCAGCTTCATATAGAAGTCACACATCGGAACAAAGAAAGGAGATAGATGCATCATATGCCTAATCAGATAATTGAACAGTTTACTGACATCGCCATATCCGCAGTCTTCACAGATAAAGTCGATTTTATCATGATACTGAACAACCTGAAGGACTGTGGCAGCACCCATGCTTTCACCCTGTAAGCCTAAGAAGATATCTTCTCCGTATTCCCTCTTCAGCCAGCAGATGACTTCATGTAAATCTTTTGCTTCTTTATATCCCATCGTCACATCTTTACGGACATTGTCACCATGGCTTCTATGATCATAAAGAACGATTGAATATCCTAAAGAATAGAACATCAGTGCATATTTCAACTCGCATTCTCTGTTGGCGGAATAGCCATGACAAAGGATGACGAACTTCTTTTTATCTCCTTGAAGAGAGATATCTCCATGAAGGAGATATCCATCAGACATCTTCAGCTCTAATGGTTTTCTTTCCAACTGTTCTTCTCCATAAAGCAGTCCGTCATCAAGATCATTCTTATGGGTTTCATCTCTGTTCCACCTTTTTGGATAAGACATATACTGAACAAGATACAGCGGAATCGCAACATAAAAGATAAGAAGGACCAACAGCAATAAAGAAGCAAGAACAATCAATAGAATATAATACCAAGCCATAAAAGTATTCTCCGTTTGAAATAGTTTATAACCAATGAAACACAAAATCTAGAACGAAGTTCATCAACCTGATCCATTTTCATCAGTTATGCAAGTCAAGCATTTGAATATGACACATATGAGAAAATGTCTTGTTTTTTTCTCTGAATATGATAATATGAAAATACCTCTAGGCCATCAATGATTGCCTACACCTCATCAACAAGAAGAAAAAGAAAGGAGCGTTCTATGAACAAAAAGTTTTTCAGTCTATTTCTTCTATTGACCTTGTGCAGTTGTCAAAAGCCAGCAAAATCAGAACCCCCTATTACTGATCCGATTGTAGAATCTGAAAAGAGGCCTCTTACCATCAAAATGGATGTCAAGGAAGTAGAGCGCAATCCAAGTGAAGCAATCGTTCTTTCCTATGTCAATGATCCTAGCAATGTAACCATGCCAACAAAAATCGTATTTAACCTTCTTGATATCAGAGTCTCCATGATGGATAAATTCAAATCCGCATTGAAATCCAAGGGCTTTGATACAAACGCATTTGAAGAAAGGAAAGATGAAATTCTACAGTATCAAAGTGCAGATTTCAGATCTGATCTGAACTACGTTATAGGTAACGGAGGCGGTTCTATCACTATCGATGTTGATGGAACAACCAGAAAATTCGGCATATACCAATTAGCAGCTAAAACAACAGCTGCCGTAAAATATCAGATTGATTATCAAGATGGAAAGAAGACAGATTCTTTCTTCATCTGGCTTCCTGAAACGAAATCCATTCCTGCTTTTGGTGTCTACTATTTCGAAACGATGGAGGAGTATTCAGCAAGCAAAGACAGATATTATCTCTGCTGATAACATCTGAAAAACGTGTCAAAAAAACCGTAGGTGATTTTTCTCGCCTACAGTTTTCAATTCGATGATTACTTCTTAGAAGAACCTTCGACAGCCTTGGTCTTCTCTTTCAGATCTTCGGTAAGATCCCAATTGGAGAAGCCTTCAGTGTGAGGAAGATAGACGTTCCAGCCATTGAGCTGATTGATCTTGAACTTGATGTTGTTTCCATCAACCTTAAGGATGTGTCCACCCTTAGAAAAATCCTTGCTAAGGAAGTGAATATGCCATCCTGGCAAATTCATTCCTTCGACATAGTTTGGGCAATAGACACCGATGACATAACCATCGACATCTTCATACTGGAACTCTCTCTGATCGCAAGCGACCTTGTAAAGAGGCTCATAAGGTTCTTTCTGCTTGAAGCAAGAACGGACACGGACATTGAAAGTTCCTTCCATCTTTATCATATAGAAGAAATTGTGAGAAGGAAGATATCCTTCCATCTTCTGCTTGAATTCTTCGATAGAAGAGAAAGAAATATTGTTTTCTTCAACATTTTCATCAAAGTGAGAAACAGTGGAGAAAGGAAGAGTATCATTGTCATTCATCTCATAGACTTTGCCATCTGCTCTTCCATCATAGGCCTTGCCATTGACGATGATTGCTTCACCATCAAGTCCATCATAGGTTCCGATGCCGACATTTCCTTCCTTGAGAAGGTCCTTGACACTGACAGAACCATGATAATCGCCCATCATTAAGCTGTTTAATGTACCAACTTGGAACAATTTGTTTTCTTTCATAATGTAATACCTCTATTATTTATTTTCTTTCGAATCACTAGTCGAACTGACATCTTCTTTATGTGATTTGGCTTGGAAAACTTTCTTATAGATTTCATGATTGTGATGATGTGTTCTATAGTTGCCGTTCTCATCATAGACAGCAGCAAGAAGCTCAGGATGAGATTCAGCAAACACACGATCAGCATCACTCTTCTTTTCCTGCTGATGGCTCTTGAAATAATAATTCATTGTCCACTTCGTGAAGAACGGATCAAGGATATTTGTAACAAGAAGAACAATAGCAAGGATAAGGGTAGCATTGGAAATCATATCGGAAGAATAAGCGACGCCACCAAAAGTATAGGAAGCGAACATAGGAGGAATAGAAAGGGAAACGCCGGCAACGGATGCAGAAGCAACAGCAGCATAGCCAGGTCTTCTCAAAGCAAAACGATCGACAACATAAGGAATAATCAAAGTGACAGCCCAGTAGATGATGATAAGGACAATAGCAGCAATCCAGAGTTTGCCTTCCTTGAATGCACTGGCAAGATTGATAGTAGAACCGAACTGGAAGCCTAAGAAAGGAAGAATGATTGTATTTCCGCCCTTGAAGACTTCTCTGATCTTCGGATCGAGATTGCCAAGCAAGAAACCAAGAAGGAAAGGTAAGAGCAAAGCGATAATCTGCATGATTTTGCCAAGCATGCCGGCATCACCAGAAGAAGTTCCTAAACTGGAGATGACAATGAAAGGAAGAAGCGGCATAGACAAGATCAGCATGATCGGGAAGGTAGCACGGTCGGAGTTATCGGCATAAGGAGGAATGATACCCATATAGAGAGCAGCATTAGCACTTGTCACACAGACACAGAAGGTGACAGGATCGATGCCTAAGAATCCATTCGGGCAGAAGATGAAGACAAGTACGGAGATGACATAAGCAGGAATCAGTCTAGCGAGAATGATCCAGATGCCTCTCTTGAAGACATCAACGAAATCATGCGGCCTGATCATCGTTCCAGTGCAGAAGAGCATCAGACCAATGACAAGCATCTGACCGGTTTTGCCGAAAAGATCCTTCATCGGATTACCTAAATAATCCCATAATGTAAGACCTGCTCCGGGCTTTCCGGTTCCAAGACCGCAAGCGATACAAATAGAACAGATAACGGCAGAGATGATAAGAGGAACGAACATCGTACCAGCAGGAATCTTGTTCAGGAATTTCCAGATACCGATTCCTTTGAATTGTTTCTTTTCTTTTTCCATAGATTTACACTTTCATGTTTCTTTTAGGCCGGCCAAAAAGAACGGGAAAGATTGTAAAACCATGCTCTGTTGAATTGAATATTCTTTTGAGATAAAATTTTATACGATTTTTGTGCTAGGAGACCAATATGGACATTTATCAAAAATTACTGAGCATCGAAGAAAACGCTGAAAGCATTCATGATCTTTTAAAAGGATATTACGACCTCATCCCTTCTCCGATGGCTGTCATCGACAACAATTACGAGCTCGTTTCCTATTTTGTTCTGAACGATACTATCGGAGATGACTTATACAATTCGACGATGAGAACCGGTCATTGGAACATTGAAATCATCAGCGATGTCACCAGACCTTTTCTTGAAAGCGACAGCGATCACATGATTTTCGAATACAAAGGAAGAAAAAGACTGTTTCAAAAAATAACAAATGATAATAAAATCATTGGCTTTCTTGTCATTTTAGAAAATGATAGGCCTTTGGAACAGATAAATCAGGAAGTATTGTTCCATTTAGTGAAATCCATTTCCAGAAAGCTTTCTTCTTCCCATACAAATCTTTCTCGCTCTTCGACTATCGCTCTCCTTTCCTCACTTCTTAACAATGACATCCATGACGAGGATGTCATGGAAGAGAAGGTCAAAGAAGAGGAAATAGACATTTCCCGTTTAAAACAATATATTCTCATATCATTGTCTGGTCTGAAGAAGAGCAGGTATCACTTTTTTGAGAAAGATGTCAATAACATTTTCGATGACGCTCTTTTGTTATATGAAGACAAATACCTTCTTGTATTTCCACACGATGAAATCCATGTAAAGAAAGTTATCGACTTCCTTTGTAAAAATCAACTCTCCGCCATTCTTTCCACTCCATTATTGTCCTTATTCGACCTATCCTTTTCCTATCGAATCAATGCAAAACTATTAGATTATCTGATAAAAAAAGAAAAGCAGTGTCTCTTATATAAAGAAGAAGAACACTATTCTCTTCTTCCTATCATCGGCATCGAAGACAAAAAGAATCTGCTTTCCATGATTCATCCTGACATGATGAAACTCTGGAACTATGACAAAGAGAACCATTCCGATTACTGTTATACCTTATTGATATATCTCTCTAGCGGAAAGAGTCTGATGGAGACAGGAAATCGTCTCAGTTTTCACAAAAACACCATCGGATACCGCATCAATCAGATCAAAGATATCATAGAGAATGATCTCGAAGATTCTAGAATCTGCATCAATTACATCTCCTCTTTGGCTACCATCGATTATTTAAACTATTCTGAGTGATGATTTTGACCAAAAGAAGACCTCTACCGACTATAATATAGATATGAAATACATTCAGCTATGTACAACAACCACCTATGAAATCGGTCATTCCATCATCAAAGCAGAGGACTATGCCAAAAGAGCAAAAGATCTAGGCTATGATAGCATTGCCGTTTCAGACAATAACATCCGGGCATACCCCTCTTTTGAATATGCCTGCAAGAAGTACGGCCTCTTGCCTCTTTTCGGTTACAGAATACAGCTTGCCAGTTCTATAAAAACACCGTTCCACGCATTTCTCTATATCAAAAACGAAACCGGATACAAAAATCTCTGCAAGCTGATCTCATTGAAGGAAGATATCATCGGAACAGCATTGTTAAAGCAATACCACGAAGGTCTTATCCTTGTCATTCAGGCCGATACTGAATTCTATTATCAGGACTATTTTCTGACAAAGATATCACCTGATATTTTTGCTTATCACAAAATATTCCAGGATGATTTCGCTTTGGGAATCACACTGAGAAACAAAGAGGACAGAGAAGACAGTCCGGTATTATACAAATACTGCCGAGACAATTCTTATCCTATCATTCCGCTTCCTGAAGTTCATTATCTGACAAAGCAGGATTATTCATCCTATTGCCTTTTCCAATCAGGTCTGAAAAAAGAAGTCTATCATGAAAACGAAAATGAATCCTCTGATTTTCTCCTTTCTCCGAATGCCCTGAAAACGATCTACAGAGAAGAAGATATCAATACGCTCTCTTCTCTTTTCGGAAACATCGACTTCACTTTCATTAAAAAAAGAGGAAAGATGATTCATATCGATAACGATGATGAATCCTTGAAACAGACTGCATATGAAGGATTGAAAAACAAAGGTCTCGATGAAAATGAAACCTATACAAAAAGACTGGATTATGAGCTCTCTGTCATTAAGGACATGGACTTTTCATCCTACTTTATCATTGTCGAGGACTATGTTTCTTTCGCAAAAGAATGCAAGATCAAGGTAGGACCTGGAAGAGGATCGGCAGGCGGTTCTCTTGTCTCCTATTCTTTAGGAATCACCGATGTCGATCCGATAAAATACGATCTTTCATTCGAGCGTTTCCTCAACCCGAAAAGAAAGACGATGCCGGATATCGATATCGACTTTGAAGACACAAGAAGAAACGAAATCGTCCATTATCTTGAAAACAAGTACGGAGAAGAAAAAGTAGGAACGATCAGAACATTTGTCTGCCTCAAACCGAAGAGCGCTCTCAATCTCATCGGTCCTGCTTTATCTGTTCCAGACAATCGAATCAAAAAGATATCATCACTGATACCAGATACTGCATCTACATTCGAAGAAGTGAGAAAAGATACTACATGGAAAGGAAACAAGTTCAGAGAACTGATGAAAGATGACTACTTCCGTTCCATTGTCGACAAAGCGGAATCTCTTTTAGGATTAGTCGTCAACACCTCTTTCCATGCACCTGGTGTCATCATCAGCGAAGACAATATCTCCACCTATTGTCCAAGGGAGAACGGAGATTACGGAACAATCGAATTCGAATATCCCTATATGGAGCAGATGGGATATCTGAAAGTCGATATTCTTCCTTTAAGCACGCTCTCTTTCATCAAGAGCATTGAAGAAAGAATCATGAAGAGCGGAAGCAGTCTCATCGACATTCAGAACAACCTGAACGATAAGGAAACTTTCCTTCTGCTCAACAAGCTTCATCTCGGCGCTATCTTCCAGCTCGATGCGACACTTGGTATGAAGGAAGTTGTCAAGCTGATAAAGCCTCAGTCTTTTTCCGACATTCCTGCTATTCTGGCCCTATATCGTCCAGGACCGAAAGACTATATCCCTTTATATGCAAAAAGAAAGAATGGTCTTATCAAAACCGAATATCCGGATGAGAGACTGAAAGACGTTCTTTCTGAAACCTATGGCATCATGGTTTATCAGGAACAGGTCATCAAAGCCGTTCAGGTCGTTGCTTCCTTCTCAGCAAGCGATGCCGACCTTTTCAGAAGAGCCATTTCCAAAAAAGACATCACCAAGATGGAGATGTATAAAGAGCAGTTCGTCAAGGGATGTCTGAACAATGGCATCGATGAAAGCAAAGCGGAAAAGCTCTATTTGGACATTGAGAAATTCGCAAATTACGGCTTCAACAAATCCCACGCCTACTCCTACGCCTTCATCACCTATCAGCTGCTCTACTACAAAGCGCATTACCCGAAAGAATTCTACGCCTCTGCTTTCAAACTTCATTCTCTCTCTTCCACTACCGGATTAGGTTTAGTCAAAGAGCTAAAAGATGATGGCTATCATCTTCATGTGCCTGATATCAACCTCTCTTTGCAAGATGACATTCTCTTCCATGATGACTTCATCTATCTTCCTTTAGGATTCATTGCAGGAGTCGATAGCAAAACCATTCAGTTCCTGATGGAAGAAAGAGAAAAGAGACCATTCACCTCTTTCTACGATATCATTCAAAGGCTGATTGAAAAAGACAGCAATATCGATAAGAGAACATTGTTCTCGCTGATCGATAGTGGCGCTCTTGATTCCTTAGAGAAGAACAGGGCAGGAATGGAAAAACATTTGGAACAGTACATTGATTTTGCAAAGATGGCATTCGATGAATCTCTTCTCCCAAGCGTGGATGACATCAAAGAGAAACAAGGGCAGAAACTGCTGGGTGAAAAATCAAAACTTGGTCTTATCATCAGCAAAAAGATTTCATCCATTGCAAAAAAGCAAGGATATTCTTCATTCCTCATCAGCGATGTCTCTCGCTACGAACTTGATAGCACGCTCACAATCGATAATGAGAGCAAAAGCTATCAGATTGCCGTCAATAAGAAAGAAAACTACAAAAAAGGCGATTTCTTATTGGTACAGGCTGAAGACTACTATAAGAGCAAAAAGAGAATCTATCCGATTGATACGATACTTTACAAGGAGAACTAACGATGTCTAAAACCTATATTGTCGACGGAAATTCATTATTGTTCCGTGCCTATTATTCAACCGCCTACACCGGTAATATCATGACGACAAAAAGCGGATTGCCAATCAATGCGATCTTCGCTTTTCATAATCTGATCAAAAAAATCAAAGCCATGGTCAATGATGGAGACCACCTCTATGTCACCTTCGATACCGGGAAACCGACTTTCAGAAAGAAAGAGTTCGAAAACTACAAGGCACAGCGTTCTCCTGCTCCGCAGGAACTGGTCTGCCAGATGCCGATAGCAAGAGAAATGCTCGATGCGATGGATATCTGCTGGAATGAAATGGAAGGATATGAAGGAGATGACCTCGCCGGTTCTATGGCAAAATATGCCAGCGACAAAGGCGATGATGTAAGACTATTCACCTCCGACAAAGACTTCCTTCAGCTGTTGGATTTCTCCGATCATGTCACAGTCGAAATGCTCAAAAAAGGACTCAGTGAGACCATCTGCTATACAAAGAACAATCTCAAAGAGCTCTTCGGTCTCAACCCTGATCAGATTGTCGACTTCAAGGGCATCGCAGGCGATAGTTCTGATAACTACAAAGGAATCAAAGGAATCGGCGAAAAGACAGCGATGAAACTTCTTTCCGAATACGGCCATCTCGAACAGATTCTCGAATACTGCAAAGCTAATCCGAACAACAAGACCAATCAGAAAATCATCGCTGGAGAAGAGGATGCTCTCTTCTTCAAGAGCCTTGCCAATATCTATACAGACCTTGATATGAAAGAGGACTATGACAAGTCTCTCTATCATCATTATCAGAAGAGCAAGCTTTCCGCTTTCTATCTGAAGTATTCTCTTTCCCAGTTCTTAAAAGGAATCGATAAGCTTCCTGGACTCAATGATGATACCAATCATCAGATTTCCTTGTTTGGTGACATGATGCATACAGATGAAGAAAAAAACAAACAAGATGAAAACCAGTTTGAAAACAGAACAACAATCAAGATTTCCTCTTTTTCGGAAATCAAAGACAAAGTCCTCTCCTTCTATTTCGATGCATTAGGAGAGAACGAGAATACATCTACGTTATATGAATTCATCTTTGGAACAAAAGAACATCTTTATACGCTCTCTTTGGAAGATGCCAAGAAGGATGAATCCTTCACTGCATTCTTAAAGGATGAGAATAAGGATATCGCCGTCTATGACCAAAAAGGCATCCTTGTCCTTCTCAATCGTTATGGATTCGTTCCTCTTTCCGGTGTCGGATTCGATTTATTGATTGCAACCTATCTCATCAATCCAGATTCAGGACAGAAGAAAGAAGAACTTTTCCTCTCCTATGGAGTATCTTTCGAATCTGACAGAACAATAGCAGAGCAGATCTGTTCTTATATCATCGACTTAAGAAAGACAGTCGAAGATGAGCTGAAAAAGAACGATGAAGTAAAGCTGTTCAAAGAAGTGGAGATGCCTCTTAGCCGCATCCTTGCCAATATGGAGATAGAAGGTTTCCCAATCGATCTTCCGACTTTGAAGGAAATCGATGTCGAATATCAGGGAATCCTGAAATCCTTGCAGGACAAAATCTATTCTCTGGCTGGAAAAGAATTCAATATCAATTCCCCCAAGCAACTGGATCAGATTCTTTTCACAGATTTAGGCATACAAAGAAACAAGGGCGAAAAAGGAACTGGAATTGAAGTTCTGACAGCCCACCAGGATGACCATCCGATCATTCCTCTTATCATCTCTTACCGTCTATATAACAAACTCGTTTCTGGTTATACACAGGCGCTTCCAAACCATGTTGGAAAAGATGGGAAGATCCATGCAATCTATAACCAGGCTCTGACAGCAACCGGAAGGCTTTCAATGAGTGAACCGAACCTTCAGAATATCTCTATCAGAAATGAAGAAGGGAAGAATATCAGAAAAGCATTCTTCTATCCAAATAAAGAGTTTTATATTCTTTCCCTTGACTATTCTCAAGTGGAATTAAGAATGCTGGCACATGTCGCAGACATCAAGGCTTTAAAAGAAATCTTCAAAGAAGGAAAAGACATTCACCGCGCTACCGCCAGCAAAGTCTTCAATGTTCCTTTTGATGAGGTCAGCGACGAAATGAGAAGAAGAGCAAAAGCGGTCAACTTCGGCATCGTTTACGGAATCTCCGCTTTCGGTCTTTCCAATCAGCTCGATATTCCAACAAGTGAAGCATCCATGCTGATCAATCAGTTCAAAACAGCATTCGACGGCATCGACAAATTCCAGAAAGAATGTGTAGAGAACGCAAGAGAACATGGTTATGTTTCAACTATTCTCAACAGAAGAAGATACCTGAAAGATATCAATTCCTCTAACCGCGCCTTAAGAGCATTCTCCGAACGCGCAGCGACAAACACAGTCATTCAAGGCTCGGCAGCTGACTTGATCAAGGTTGCCATGATTGCATGCGACAAAGCTTTGAAAGGCTACAAAAGTAAGATTATCCTTCAGATACACGATGAACTGTTATTCAAAGTTCCGAAAGATGAAATCGACAAAGTACTTCCTCTTCTGACAGAAGCGATGGATCACGCTCTTGAGTTATCTGTTCCGCTTCTTGTCGATGGCAATGCAGCAGATACATGGTATGAGGCTCATTGATATGCCAGAACTTCCTGAAGTAGAAACCGTAAAAAGAGAACTCTCTCAATCGATTCTAGGAAAGACTTTTTCTTCTCCTGTTCTCTACTATAAACCGCTCATCAAAACAGATTGTTCCCTTTTCCTTGAAGGCATCAAAGGAAAAGAGATCATTTCTATTGAAAGAAAGGGAAAATTTCTGATCTTTCATTTAAGCGAAAACAAAAAGCTGATTTTCCATCTGAGAATGGAAGGAAAAATATTCATCGAGAACACCGAAAGTCATTCGCTTTCTCATCTTTCTATGTTCATTCCTTTTGAAGATGACGAGAATGGACTGGCATTCTATGATGTCAGAAAATTCGGATGCCTCTATTATCTCAATGAAGAAGAGGAAGGTCCTCTTTTTCATGTCGGAAAAGAACCATTCAATATCACTGTCGATGAATTATACCAGTTGTATAATACAAAAGACGAATGTATCAAAGTCCTTTTGATGAACCAGTCTCTGATGTCTGGCATTGGAAACATCTATGCGGATGAAATTCTATTCGCAAGCCATATTTCTCCGTTCAAGAAAGGAAGCGTGCTGACAAAAGAAGAAATAAGCGCCCTTCTTGAAAACGCAAAAATGATTCTCTTGCAGGCGATTGAATCCAAAGGCTCTACAGTCAGAAGCTATAAAGCCAGCGAACACGTAAAAGGAAGCTTCCAGCAGTTCTTGAAAGTCTATTCAAGAGAAGGAAAAGAATGCCTTTGCTGTCATAAAGCTAAAATTGAAAAAAGAAAACTGGGCGGAAGAGGTACCTCGTATTGTCCTATCTGCCAGCACACCGGAATCAATGTTGCGATAACCGGAAAAATAGCAAGCGGAAAAAGCCTGGCTTCCCATTATTTTGAAGTGGAAGGCTTCAGAAGACTATCCTCAGATGAAGAAGTGCATAAGCTTTATGCTGATAGTAGATTCATCAAAGAACTGGAAGAAAAGTTCCCAAAGATCTTCATACGACATAAGCTCTCCAAAGCAAAAATCACAGCCTTGCTTTCAGAAGACAAATCCTTCAAAAGAAAATATGAAGCCTATATCTTCAAAGCGGTAAAAGAAAGAATCAATCGCTTCATCATTGAAAATGACGGAGAGAACAAAATCATTGAAGTACCGCTTCTCTTCGACGCACATATGGAGCATGACTTCACCTATATCATCGGAATTAAAACGACAAGGCAGGAAGAACATCTTCAGGAAAGAGGAGAAGACGTCACAAGAAAGAACTTCAACGCCTTAAACTCTTACGATCTACATCACGATGAACTCGATTTCATCCTTCACTCTGACGGAACAAAAGAAGAACTTCACGATCAGGTCAAAAAACTGATCAAAAAGATCAACGACTAAAAAAGCTGTTGCAGCTTTTCTGCAAAGCGCAGAGAACTGTAACAGCTGTTTTCATTTCAGATGATGATTAGTCGAGATGCGGACCGGCCTTGACTAATTCCTTACCAGCCTCATTGGTTTCATACTTAGTAAAGTTCTTGATGAAACGAGCGGCAAGGTCCTGAGCCTTCTTATCCCATTCAGCAGGATCAGCATAGGTATCTCTAGGATCGAGAATGTTAGTTGCAACGCCTTCAAGAGAAGTCGGAACTTCGAAATCGAAGTAAGGAATCTTCTTGGTAGGAGCCTTCAAAATGGCACCGTCTAAGATAGCATCGATGATACCACGGGTATCCTTGATGGAAATACGCTTTCCAGTACCATTCCAGCCAGTGTTGACCAAATAGGCCTTGGCACCGGACTTCTTCATATGCTTGACCAATTCTTCAGCATACTTGGTCGGATGGAGTTCAAGGAAGGCCTGTCCGAAGCAAGCGGAGAAGGTAGGAGTAGGTTCAGTGATTCCTCTTTCAGTACCGGCAAGCTTTGCAGTGAAGCCGCTTAAGAAGTAATACTGAGTCTGCTCAGGAGTGAGGATAGAGACAGGAGGCAAGACCCCGAAAGCATCAGCAGAGAGGAAGATGACATTCTTTGCTGCAGGAGCATGGCTGATCGGCTTGACGATGTTCTTGATGTGATAGATCGGATAAGAGACACGGGTGTTCTCGGTAACGCTCTTATCATGGAAATCGACCTTGCCATTTTCATCGACAGTGACATTTTCAAGCAAAGCGTTTCTCTTGATGGCACCATAGATATCCGGTTCAGCTTCCTTGTCGAGGTCGATGACCTTAGCATAGCAGCCGCCTTCGAGGTTGAAGACACCATTATCATCCCAGCCGTGTTCATCATCACCGATGAGAAGTCTCTTAGGATCAGTGGATAATGTGGTCTTTCCTGTTCCGGAAAGTCCGAAGAAGACAGCAGTGTTTTCACCATTGAGGTCGGTATTGGCAGAAGAGTGCATGCTGGCGATGCCCTTAAGAGGCAAGTAGTAGTTCATCATGGAGAACATACCCTTCTTCATTTCACCGCCGTACCAGGTGTTAAGGATGACCTGTTCATGAGAAGTGATGTTGAACATGACGCAGGTTTCGGAGTGAAGTCCTAATTCCTTCCAGTTCTCGACCTTGGCCTTGGAAGCGTTGTAAACAACGAAATCAGGCTTGAAGTTTTCCTGTTCTTCTTCGGTAGGACGGATGAACATGTTGCGGACAAAGTGAGCCTGCCATGCGACTTCCATAATGAAACGGACAGCCATTCTTGTGTCCTTGTTTGCGCCACAGAAACCATCGACGACATAAAGCTTTTTGCCGGATAATTCCTTCTTGGCAAGATCCTTGACAGCAGCCCAGGCTTCTTCGCTGGCCGGATGGTTATCGTTAGGATATTCCTTGGAAGTCCACCAGACGGTGTTCTTGGAGTTTTCATCGACAACGATGAATTTATCCTTAGGAGAACGGCCGGTGTAGACACCAGTCATGACATTGACAGCACCGAGTTCAGTTTCCTGACCCTTTTCATAGCCTGTCAAGGACGGATCCATTTCAGCCTTAAAAAGATCTTCATAAGAGGGATTATAGACAACTTCTTTGACGTCATTAATACCATACTGACTTAAATCGATTTTTTTCATAAGTACCCTTTCTATTCACACACTTTCGTGGAATAACCTAATGATAATTTTTTTCTAAGGTGACTTCTCCACTGTTGAGCGAGACGGTTTTTCCATCTTCATCGACAAGCAGATTTCCATCGTTGTCGATGCCTTTTACTGTCGCGTGTCTATCTTCGCCGTAATAGTTGAGATAGACCTGTTTTCCAGTCAGGTAAGAGCGTTCTCTTACAGCATCAAGGAAGGAGTCATCTTCTTTTAAGAACTTATCGTAATAAATATCGAAGTAATGAAGAAAACATTCAAGGAACGGAAGCTTCTCATATCTTTTTCCTGTCTGCAGATAAAGCGATGTAGCTTTGTCTTTCAGAGAGGAAGAAAACGAATCCTGATTCAGATTGATGCCGATACCGATGATCAGGGCCTGAAGTTTTCCTTCAACGACAGACTCCGATAGGATACCGACAGCTTTCTTTTCATGGATGAGGACATCATTGGGCCATTTGATCTGGTTTTGAATTCCTAAATCATCAAGCGCCAAGGATACACACAATCCTGATAAGAGTGATAAGAGGGAGACTCTTTCCGGCTCAAGATTATCTTTCAAGAGAAGGGAGAATACAAGCGATTTGCTATCATCGACCCATTCTCTTCCCGACCGGCCCTTCCCAGCAGTCTGATGTTCTGCCGTAATGACAGTTCCATCAGCATAATTCTTATACTCTCTTTTCAGATATGTGTTTGTTGAATCTATCTCAGGAAAAGAAACAATAGGATGTTTCATGATTAGCCAAGAAGCTGAATCAGCAAACCGGCAGCGACTGCACTACCGATGACACCGGCAACGTTCGGTCCCATAGCGTGCATAAGGAGGAAGTTAGAAGGATCTTCTCTCTGTCCTTCCTTCTGGACAACTCTGGCTGCCATCGGAACGGCAGAGACACCGGCAGCACCGATCATCGGATTGATCTTGCCATGTGTGAGCCAGCACATCAGTTTGCCGATAAGAACACCGCAGGCAGTAGCAGTGATGAAGGCTATGATACCTAAGACGAAGATAAGGATGGTCTTAGGATTGAGGAAGTACTCTGCACTTGCTGTTGCGCCGACAGAGAGACCAAGAAGGATGGTGACGGCATAAAGAAGTGTATTGGAGCAGGCTTCGACAAGTTTAGGAACAACACCGGATTCCTTGACGAGGTTACCCATCATAAGGCAGCCGATCAAAGGAGCGGAAGAAGGAACAATAAGAATAACGATGACCATGACAGCGATAGGGAAGATGATCTTCTTTGTCTTGCTGACAGGTTTGAGCTCTTCCATATGGATTTTTCTTTCCTTCTGAGTGGTGAGAAGACGGATGACAGGAGGCTGAATGAAAGGAACAAGAGCCATATAGGAATACGCAGCAATAGCGATGGATGAAAGCAATTCAGGAGCTAACGTCTTTGTCGTAAGAATGGCAGTCGGACCATCGGCACCGCCGATGATACCGATACTGGCAGCCTGCTGAGCATCGAAGCCGCAAGCGACAGCGAGCATAAGAGTAAGGAAGATACCGATCTGAGCAGCTGCGCCAAGAATCAACGTCTTAGGATTGGAGATGAGAGGACCGAAGTCGGTCGTCGCACCGATACCTAAGAAGATAAGGCAAGGATAGATATCGTACTGAACACCTTTGTAGAGAACGCCGAGCAATCCAGAATATCCAGTGATTGTCTTGACGTCTTCTCCATTAGGATAGATAAGTCCTAACAGACCTTTGTATGTCGTATGTGTTGTCATAATATCTCCGGCAGCATCAGTCTTATAGATCGGAGTCATGACATTGACACCAGGAAGGTTTGCAAGAAGCATACCGACACCCATAGGGATCAAAAGATAAGGTTCGGCTTTTTTGAAGATGGCAAGGTAGAGAAGAAGAATAGCAATCGCAACCATAATGAGGTTTCTCCAACCTCCGGCTTGGAAGAATCCTGCAATTCCTGTATTCAGGAAGAAGTCTTTGAAGAATTCTCCAACATCATTAGCAAGGATGAACTGCATATTCTACCCCAAAACGACTAATGTGTCTTTGCTGTTGACCTGCTGTCCCTTCGTGACATTGACGCTGACGACAGTGCCATCGCTAGGGGCTTTGATTTCGTTTTCAAGCTTCATAGCTTCAAGGATGCAAAGGACCTGGCCTGCTTTGACAGCATCGCCTGCCTTGACTTTGACATCAAGGATGGTTCCCTGCATCGGAGAAGGAACAGGAGTTCCGTTTCCGTTAGCAACAGGGGCGGCAGAGGGCTTTTCAGCAGCAGGAGCAGCCTGGGCGGCAGGAGCGCTGACAGCGCCTTTGACGGTCTTGACTTCGACAGGTTCTACTTCGGTGATTCCCATGACTTTGACTTCATAGGTCTTACCATTGACTTTGATTTTATAGATTCTCATAAATTTACCTCGTTGTCATTACTTACTTTTTTTCTTCTTTTTGTCATCTTCTTCAATCAGCTTGCAGCTGATGACTTTGACATCTTCTTTTCTTTCTTTGCGATAATCGAGTGTCGCAACAAGAACCGCGGCCATAGCATCTTCATCAAGCTCAGTTCCATCTTTCATCTTCACGACCTCTTTGACATCAAGTGCACGGATCTTGTTCAATAAGGATAAGATCAGTGTGATGACGATAAGAACGGCGAAGACGACGATGATGCAGAGAAGAGAATAGAGGGCAGCAGTTCCAAATCCCCAATCGGTACGTTGTTCAGCTAAGAAACTCATAATTCAACATTGAACTCCTCAGCTTCAAGACCGTATTTCTTCTTGAGGAACTTGATGGCGACCTGATCGAAGAGGGCGATGGAAAGGACATCTTCATCGCATCTTGCAATCTTCTTGTACTCTTTCTTGAGCTTCTCGAATTCAGGCTCAAGCTTATCAGCAGGACGATAGGTGATGACTTCATCATCGCCGATGATCTTATGCTGGACTTCCGGATTGACCGGTGCAGGAGCCTTGCCATATAAACCGTGGAGATAATCCTTGATCTCTTTCGGGACCATCTTATATCTTTCACCGGTAAGGACATTCATGACAGCCTGTGTTCCGACCATCTGAGAAAGAGGAGTGACAAGCGGAGGATAGCCTAAATCTTTTCTGACGAGAGGAACTTCCTTAAGAACTTCTTCGTATTTGTCCATAGCGCCCTGCTTATCCAACTGATTCATCAAGTTGGAGAGCATTCCGCCAGGAACCTGATACTTAAGAATGTTAGGATTGACACATAAGGCCTTGACCCTCAATGTTCCGTTCTTGAGGTATTTCTGTTTGATCTTATCCAATTTGGCAGCAGCTTCATTGAGCTTGTCAGCATCGAGATGCGGATCATATTCAGTGCCCTGAAGAGCATAGTTGAATGCTTCAGTGCAAGGCTGAGAAGTACCACCGGACAAAGGAGAAAGCGCAGTATCGATGATATCGACACCGGCCTCGATGGCCTTTAAGTATGTCATCTGGCAGATGCCGCCAGTGCAATGAGAATGAAGCTCGATAGGAAGCTTTGTCTCAGCTTTCAGTCTGGAGATGAGTTCGAAGGCATCTTTTGGAAGAAGAACACCGGCCATATCCTTAATACATAAGGAATCAGCACCCATGTTCTCGACTTCCTTTGCCAAGGAAACATAATAATCGACTGTATGAACAGGAGAGGTCGTATAGCTTAATGCAATCTGGCAATGAGCGTTCGGGAATCTGTCCTTGAACTTGTTGCAGGCATTGACGGCGCTCTTAAGATTTCTGACATCGTTCAGTGCATCGAAGACACGGATGATATCAATACCGTTTTCCAAGGATTTCTCAACAAACTTCTCAACGACATCATCAGGATAGTGATGATAGCCTAAAATGTTCTGTCCTCTGAAAAGCATCTGAAGCTTAGTATGAGGACAAGCCTTTCTGATGGCGCGAAGTCTTTCCCAAGGATCTTCATCCAAGAAACGAAGGCAGGAATCGAAGGTGGCTCCTCCCCAGACTTCCAACGCATAGAATCCCGCTTGATCGAGAAGCGGAGCGACAGACAGAATCTCGTCAGTAGTGAGACGAGTTGCGATTAAGGACTGTGATCCATCACGCAAGGCAGTATCAACAATTTTTACTCCCATAAAGTGGCCCTTTCTATAAAAAAGCTAAATTTCCGACATATACATTTTACTCCCTCTTGACAATGATTTAAAGGGGGCAAACGCGCAAAACCTTCATTTTCTTTATACATAATGCTCAAGATAATCAATTGTTGTCCAAATATGCAAAAAGTGTTGTCAAATGATTTTTTTGCGCTTATAATTCCTATTTGTATGAAAGTCAGAGACATTGCATTTATCGCCATCGCGACCGCACTTATGTGCATTTTGGCGCCGATTTCCGTTCCGATTGGAATCGTTCCAATCACCTTAGGGACACTGGCCCTCTATTTGATTGGAGCCATATTAGGACCTGTCAAAGCGACAATTGCTATTATCCTATATATATTGTTAGGACTTGCCGGCCTTCCTGTTTTCTCCGGTTTCAAATCAGGAGCAGCAGTACTGACCGGTCCGACTGGAGGATTCATTGTCGGATATATCCCAGCTGTCTTCGCCCAATCATTGTTCACAAGCAAATTCAGCACTAGAAAATCAGCTTACGTCTTCGGAATCCTCTTCGGAACTGTCATCATCTACGGATTCGGAGTTGCGTGGTTCTTATTGATGGTCAAAGGAAAATACACCTTTGAACAGGCAATGGCTGCATGTGTCTACCCCTTCCTGATCGGAGACAGTGTCAAACTCATCCTTGCCGTATCGATCGGATACAAATTAAGACCGCTGTTTGAAAGAATCACAGACACTAGCAAATACAGAAAAGTCGGAAGATAGTCAAGGCAAAGCAAGGGGCTGTTAAAGAATTCGATCATTTCTAAATAGAATAGAAATGCAATCGAGGGCTTCATAGCCCCTTTTGCTATGCATTTTCGAAAACGAGAGATTTTGCATTTTTATTTGACTTTTTGACAAAAAACACATCAAAATACGCTAAAATATAAAAACACCGGCTGGACCCGGTGTCGAAGCTTCGTAAAAAACCTTTCTTCAAAAGGAGCTTTTTACTATGTCAAATTTTAGCATAAAACATCCGCTTTTTATAGTCCCATTCGAAAACGATGCCGAAGGACGCGCGGAAATCGAATTTTTCATGAGTCTTCTTGCGGATTCCGGCATTGACTGTTACTTCTCAGACTGGAAGAAGAAAACCGAGAAGGCCGGAAGGCCGGAATGCGATCCGTATATGATGTTCGCCGCTGCCCTTCTTTCCTTTTCGCTTGACGGCGGAAGACTGAGAGAGATAGAGTCGAAGTGCAGGTATGACATCCGCTTTCTCTACTTCATGACCAAGGATAAGCCAAGCTATGCCACCTTCTGCAATCTGCTGAACAAATGTGTTCTTCCCAATGCGGATGCGATATTCTCGCGGATAACCGCCACAATATGCAGACGCATGGGAATAGATCCGAACTCAGAGGTTTTCGTCGACGGGACAAAGGTGGAGGCGAATGCGAACAAGTACAAGTTCGTATGGAAGCCGGACCGAAAAATGGACAGGCTTCTCGAAAAGGCAGAGAGCGAGTGTGCCGCCCTGGGCATCCATGCCGATGGCGGCATCGTCGGCCATGTCGGAAGAATGACTGCGCTTGTCGGTCTTCTGGAGGAAAAGCTTGCGTCCCAGAAAATCGACATATCGTCGATACAAAGCGGAAAAGGAATAAGGAATCCGGCCGAGGTGAAGACATACCTGAGATGCCTGGGCCATCTCAGGAAGATGGCCGTATATCAGGAACAGGTGGAAATCTGCGGCAAGAACAGGAATTCATACTACAAGACCGACCACGATGCCACGGCAATGTGCCTAAAAGAAGACTACTATTCGGGGCTCGGAAGCAACATGCATGCAGGATACAACATACAGGCGGCAGTGTCGAAAGGAATCATTGTCTCATATTATGTTTCACAGCAGCGTTCGGATTACAAGACGTTTCCAACTCTGATGGAAAGGCACAAGTTGATGAATGGCGCTTACCCAGTATCAGTCTGTGCTGATGCGGGATACGGCGGAGTATCGAACTATGCCTTCCTCAAAGAAAAGAACATACAGAACTATATGAAGACCTCCACATGGGAAGGCGAGATTTCCGGAAAGCGTCCGGCTTTGTACAGACTCGAGGATGACGGAAGCGTTGTCTGTCTTTTCGGAAAGAAGGCAAAGGAAATTGATCCGCCCCGCCGTTCCAGGATTGCCGGATCCAGATTCTTCGAGATAAAGTCCTGTGCAGGATGCCCCTACCGCAAGTACTGCAAGAAGGCCTTCAAGAAGAAAGGGCGCGGAAGGATATTCGAAATCAACATGGAATTCCTTGCGGAAAAGAAGAAGGCATACGCAAATCTTCTTTCGCCTAAGGGGATTGAAATGAGAGTGAACAGAAGCATTCAGGTCGAGGGGACTTTCGGCATTCTGAAACAGGACCTGGGATACGACCGGTTCAGAAGAAGAGGCCTTGAGAAGGCATCGATGGAAATCATGATGACGTTTCTCGGACTTAACATAAGGAAGTATCTCAGCTATGTGCGAACAGGGAAGAACCCGGATTTCTGGAAGGCTCCCGAGGGACTGGAATCCGAAAAGCCAAGAAAGCTCTCATGTACGGTAAAAAAAGGAGGCGCAAAGAAGAAAAAGCTCGAGCCGAATCAAAGGGCCAAAAAGTCATATCGAAGGAAGAGAAAATGACAGCATAATAAAAGGGGCTGTGAAGCCCTCAATTGCATTTCTATTCTATTTAGAAATGATCGAATTCTTTAACAGCCCCTTTCATTTCATCTTCTTTCTCTCTTCTTCGTTATTGTATTCATCTGTCTGATGATAGATGTCTTTTTTGACGATATACGGATTTTCTAATCCAATCTTTTTTGCGACTCTCTTAAGGTGACGTCTTTCTCTCATTGTCGAATAGTAGGTCCTGCCCTCTTTATGATCTTCTTTGTCTCTTTCGATTTCAAGCTTCATCATCTCTTCAAGCGCTTTTGCCTTCGAGGCGATTTCAAACTCCTTGCTGTATTCAATATACTTTGAAGAAAGTTCTTTCACCTCTTCAGGATGTTCGATGAAGTACTCGATCTTTTCGCATAACGAATCAGGATTACCCGCTTTGAAAAGGCACTTCTTATCAAGAGCAAAATGATTGGTCGCACTATATTTCGAATCGGAGATGATCGGAACTCTGCCACAGGCGAACGCCTCAATACAGGCGATGGCTTCGCTTTCGATATCGGAGGCATGTATGTACAAATCAGAATAGTTAATGACTCTCTTCAATTCTCTCTGTGTGCAGAATTTAAAGATAGGCTGATTCTTTAACACCTTTTCAGATAATTTAATAAGATGTTTCTTGTTCGGACCCTGTCCGCAGAAGATAAGCTGAATCTTGTCATTGTACTTGCTCTTGCCGACAGCGTTGATGATGATGTCCTGTCTCTTTTCGCCGGAGAGTCTTCCGACCATGAGGATAACATATTTGTCTTTCAGCTCTTCAGGCTTTTCAGCAGGCTCTGGTTCAAAGTAAGAGGAAACACCATTGCTGATTGCATGAATATCACCGTGATAATGATGATAAATCATCAGGCTTCTCATCGTTTCACTGGGTGTATGGATTGTTCTCGTGTAACGATAAAGCCATTTATAGAGAAGACGATAAATGAGAGCGTTGACAGGCTGGAAATGTCCCATATGGATGTTATAGGAGATGGAATCAGGCTGGAGATGATAGGCGCTTGTCACAGGGATAGACATGACTTTTGCAACCTTTCTCGCCTTGGCTTCCAATAAGAAAGGAAGCATGACATGAACAACATCGCTGCCTTTGATGAATTCTGCAATCTTCTTTTCGTCGCAATCGGCAAAAGTGAATCCGTTTGCTGTGACAATCCAGTCAAAAAGCGGAATGGAGACTTTCTCGCATCTGAGGACTTTGAAATCCTTTAAGTCGTCATCATCCGCACTGTCGGGAACGAAGGCGATGATTCTCACCTCATTTCCAAACTCCTTCAAAAGACGTGCGGTTCTCATCGCCGTAATCGTCGTACCGTTGTTTTTATCTCCGAAGAGATCAATTACTAATGTGATAACCATATTTTTTCTCAATTCTACAAGGAAAGAATACCCTTGTCAATTATTACAGCGCCAAACTATTTGAGCCAAAAAGTTTTTATCTTAAAATGATGTTCTCTCATTTTTAGATATTCAGGAAAATCAAGCTGATATGCATTCAGCATCATTCTGTCATTTTCATCGCCAGCATACTTTTTATCGCCGATCAAGGTCAGACCTAATGAATGCAGTGCAATTCTGATTTGATTTTGTCTTCCTGTTTTGATATCGATATCCAAAGCGGTGCCCATTTTGACTTCATTCTTCGCCTGGACATAAGTGATGGCTTCTTCTCCGATTTTCGGATTCTTTGTCACGAAGACTTTTCCGCTTCGATGATCGTAGGCTAGATACTGAACCACTTTCTTCTGATAGGTAAAAGGAAGCGGTTCTTTTACGACAGCCTCATATTTTCTGATGACTGTTCTTTCTTCAAAGCAAGACTGAAGCATCTTCTTCACTTCCATGTTCTTTGCGAAGATCATGATACCGGATGTGGATTTATCAAGACGATGGACAATGAAAATTTTCTGCTTCTTTCTATTGACGTATTCTCTTACATAATGATAGAGATTATGCATATCTCCGTCATCTGTCGCAATCGAAAGAAGACCGCTTTTCTTATACACAACGATGATGTCTCTGTCTTCATAGACAATATCAAAAGGTAATGTTCTTTTCATATTTGGTTCGTGTATAGATTACAATACTCGAAAAAAAAAGGCAAATAGTATAGAAAAAAACACCATCCTATATCTGTAGAATCCACAAGTGATACGAGCCCATAATTTTTAGAAAAATTATACTAGGAATTCTAACAGTTTCTTTATATAATAAACTTTTGAGAAATGGAGGTTCAATCTATGGACTTAAAAAAATATCCGAACGTTACTCTTCTCAATCACCCTCTTCTTAAACATAAGATTTCTATCTTACGTGATGAAAAGACTCCTACCAGCGAATTCCGTACTATCGTCAAGGAAATCGCAATGATGGAAGGCTATGAAGCCTTAAAAGATGTCGAAACCAAAGATGTTCTCATCAAGACTCCGATTGAAGAAACCATGCAGCCCATGGTCGAAGGAAAGAATTTATGCTTCGTTCCGATTCTTCGTGCCGGTATGGGTATGGTCGATGGTTTCACCGAACTTGTCCCTACAGCAAGAGTCGGTCATATCGGCCTTTATCGTGATGAAGTCACACATGAACCTCATGAATACTATTGCAAGCTTCCTAACAACCTCGGTGACAAGAAGATTTATGTTCTTGATCCGATGCTTGCAACCGGCGGCAGCGCAATCGATGCCATCAAATTATTGAAGCAGCACGGTGCAAAGAATCTGCATTTCATCTGCATCATTGCCGCTCCGGAAGGTGTCGAAGCCTTCTGCAAGGAAAATCCGGATATTCCGCTTTTCATCGGTGCCATGGATAGACAGCTCAACGAAAACGCTTATATCTGTCCTGGTTTAGGCGATGCTGGAGATCGTATCTTCGGCACTGTCAAAGAATAAAAGACATGAAGGGACCTAAAAATCCCCTTTTTCTTTGAATTTTTGATTTTTCCGGACTATATTTGTCCTTCTTTTGATGACCTTTGAATTTATGAGAGCGTAATTTCACCCCCCTGTATCAAATGAGGTCCTTCCGATAAAATGAAGC
>ERZ1106931.371-NODE-371-length-31514-cov-23.246352_pt1 | contig 31514 bp, 43 predicted proteins | sample MGYA00403664_ERZ1106931 | MGnify/ENA primary metagenome ERZ1106931 (study PRJEB35170, sample SAMEA104062435) | human gut metagenome | biome: human gut; feature: human-associated habitat; material: faeces | place: Denmark | collected 2012-06-29 ... | reverse complement strand
TCAAAAAATCCCGAATAAAAAGCGCAGGATAATATATGTGCCAATTCAGGTGTAAGCCTCCCTGAAGTAAAGGCATCATTGCCGGTCTGTTCAATAAATCGGGTGGTACAAGCAATGTCAAGGTCGATGATTCTATGTAAAAATTCCTGGTAAATGTGAGTTTCCCCACTAGTCAGAAGAATTTTGAACAAGTCAAAGTTCTCATAGATATAATCAATTATTTTAGCGACACCATCATCAGCATAGGATTTTTTCTGCGCTTGTTGCTCTTCTCCCGGCAAAGCACTAAAGCCATCTAAAGCTTTTTGCAGAAAATCACATACGCCATCTGCAACAGGCTGAACCAAAGAGCGGTATAGGCTTTCTTTGTCTGGATAGCGAATATAGATTACACCTTTTGTATAGCCTGCTTTTTCTGCAATCACACGCAAAGATGCATTTTCATATCCATTTACTAAAAATTCTTCTTTGGCACATTCTAGCAATTTTTCAGTCACACCCTCAATACGTTTAGCCATTTTCTCGCCTCCTTCCCATTACCTATAATAATTCCAACGGTATTAAATCCATCGGTATCAATATAGCATAGATAATTCCACAAGTCAATATAGGAATATTGTAAATCGTAAAATTATACCTTTCCATAAAAAATGTTCATATTCCGAAACGGCTTTGATACAGTCACAACACATTTCTAAAAGTTAGAATACCATCGCAACAAATTCTCTCGTCCTTATTCCTGCAATCTTTAAACTGCATACCGTAGCCATTCATCTGGTGTTGGAATTTTCCCGCAACAAGATATCTTTCTCCATTGCGCCTTTTCTCCGGGTCTGGATCACATTTCATCCTTTCTCACTCCGGACTAGCGTAGCATTATCTTAGCCCTGTTAGAAAGTATTCATTGAACTTTCCCAATCTTTGCGTAATCTTTTCTTTTTCTTAGGACAAGCCACGCCCTCTGGGAGTGGCAAAAGAGATACTTAGCAAGCACTGCCTGTGTCATGACACAGGCGAAATCCCCCACACTTTCCTATCGTCTGTGTGGTCGAATTTCCATAGGGAAGTATCCCTAACCCTCTCTCGATTTTTCTTCGGTTATTCTTCATTTTACCGTCGAAATGCATTGACCTTTCCTGCCGTTTTTGCTATAATTTGCTATGGGTAATTACACCCAAAATTGAATAAAACATGAAACAGACTGTTGTAAAAATCGAACATTTTACAGCAGTTTTTTTGTACCCAAATTTAGAAAGGACGTGGCACAATGGCAAACCGAAACCGCACCCATCCGGTGCAATTTTATCTCAGCGATGATGAGCAGTACATCCTCAACACCAAATTCAAAGCATCCGGCATGAAGAGTATGTCTGCGTTCCTGCGCAAGCTGATCTTATATGGATATGTGTATGATGTTGATTACAGTTACCTGCGAAATTATAATACGGAGTTGGGACGTATCAGCTCCAATTTAAACCAGATCGCAAAGAGGGTAAACAGCACCGGAAACATTTATCAAGAGGATATAAACGAAGTAAAGGAGTTGATGAATAAAGTATGGCGTACACAAAAATCCATGCTATCAAAGCAACCGTTGATAAAGCGATAGACTACATCTGCAACCCCGAAAAGACCGATGAAAAAATGTTCGTTTCCTCTTATGCCTGTTCTCCGGAAACCGCAGCTTATGACTTCAAATATACCCTCGACCACTGCCGGGAAAACAGTCCAAACAAAGCCTATCATCTGATACAGGCTTTTGCTCCGGGAGAGGTCGGTTTTGAAGAAGCGCACCACATTGGAAAGGAGCTTGCAGATAAACTTTTAGAGGGAAAATATTCGTATGTTGTTACCACCCATATTGACAAAGAACACGTTCATAATCACATCATTTTTTGTGCCGCTGACAACATCGAACACAACAAATATCACGACTGCAAACAGTCCTATTACCACATCCGTAAACTGAGTGATGAACTGTGCAGGGAACACAATCTTTCCGTCATCATTCCGGGTGCCCAGCGTGGCAGAAAATACGAAGAATGGCAGTCCGACCAGAATGGTTCTGCGTGGAAAACGCAGATCAGAAAGGACATCAATTTCTGCTTCAAGTCGGCTTCCACTTACGAAGAATTTCTGCTTCTGATGAGAGCCAAAGGGTATGAAATCAAAGGGGAAACTTTTGAAGAAGGAGCTGCCAAATACATCTCATTCCGCCCTCTGGATAAAGAGCGTTTTGTGCGTGGCAGTACAAGGTCTTTGGGTAAGGAATACACAAAAGAACGTATCAAGGAACGCATCGAAAGGAAACGGGAGCGAAAGGCAGTAATCCCCAAAAGGGACTACTCTGCCCGCAGGCTCATTGACACCTCGGACGAGAAATTTAGAAGCAGTCCGGGACTGCAAAGGTGGGCTGCCATTGAGAATTTAAAAATCGCCGCACAGAGCTATAATGAAGTCGGCTCCCTTGCAGAACTGGAACACAAAATTGCGGTGAAAACCGAAGCCGGAAAGTCTGCAAAGCAGAGCGTGGTGGAACTGGAACACCGCATCAAAGACCTTGCAGAAATCATCAAATATGCACAGCAGTACAAAGACAACCGCTCCTATCATATCGGCTACAAAAAAGCCAAGAACCCGGACGCATATTTCCGCAGATACGAAAGCCAAATTATCCTTTATGGTGGCGCAAGACGCATGCTTGAACAAGCGGGCATAAACTTAAAGGGCTTGAATGTCGATAAGCTAAAAGCAGAGTATCAGGAACTGATGAAGCAGAAAAGCGAGCTGACTTCCACCTACAAGAAATGTGAAAAAGAGGTTCAATCATTAAACCGAAAACTGGAAAATCTGAATCAATACCTCGGTCAGACGCAGCCCGATCCGGTGCAGGCACAACAGACAAAAAACAGAAATCACAGCTTATAAAAATGGGGGAGAATCCTATCCCATAGATAGCACTCTCCCCTCTGAATCAATTTTGTTCTTCATCTAACCATTCTTTTAATTTTTTCTGTAACAGTTTCTTATCCGGCAAATATAATTTATACTCTTTTGCATAAATATTAGCATTTTCCGGAAGTGTCAAATCTACCAGAGCCTCATCACTTTGCTTGCAGAGTAAAATACCTATTGTTGGATTTTCTCCCTCAATTTTTTCATAGCGATCATAATAATTTACATACATCTGCATCTGTCCTAAATCCTGATGTGCAAGCTCATCAATCTTAAAATCAATCAAAACATAACACCTTACCCCATGATTTTTCTCAATCAATTTTATATGTCAAAAATTTGCCAAATTAAAAAAGCAGGTAGCCAGCCATTGCAACTGACTACCCACTCGATACCGCTATTCTTCTACCGCTTCTAATGAATTTTCCGCAAATTCCTTATCTGTCATGCCATCCAACTTTCTCAACACCTGCCTAGAAAGATCTTCCATATCGCTGTCCTTTATGTACGGCATTATCCGTCTGATTTTTTCCATCATCTTCATTCTGTTCTGTGTCTCAAAAACACACATGAAATTGATTTCTTCTACTGTGAATTTATTCATCATCCTACATCTCCCTATGTGAATTTTTTGATTTTTCCAGTTCCTTCGTATCCTTATTGTTTCCCTGTGTTGCTTCCTTCTGTTTGGCTGCAAGTCGCTCTTTTAGGGAAGAACGTGCCTGCGGTTTTTCCCGCTGTTCTTTCTTTTCTTCCTCACGATTGAATTTCTCCACCCCATTATTAAGCCTGTCATCAATCATGTTATAATTCTGTTCCTCCAGTTCCTCGATCTTAGCAAGCGGCTTGTATTCTGCCAATTTCACAAGCAGTTCCTTTGCCTGTCTCTCACTGTCCTCGTCTATCCCCTCGTCAATAGATGCCTGTAAGAAAATACTTAGAGGTTTCACATTTCCAGTTCTTATATCATCAGCAATCATTTGTATCTGTGATTCTCTGTCTGATACCGAATCTCTATATCCATATGTATCAATCTCATAAGATAACTGGTCAAGTTCTGCCGCAAGTGTCTGTATCTTCTGCTCTTTTGTCTCCATATCAATCACATCTTTCTCCGGATATGCCGCAATCAGCTTTTTAATTGCGTCCTGCACCTTTGGTGTATCACGAAGCTCCGGTGTATAATTCAGGAAATCCACATCAATTCTCTTGCCGCTTACAATGTCTGCCTGCTCATCTTCCCATTCTTCAGTCCCCTCGATGTGCATATTTACACCAATAGAAGGAATCCCATGCATACGGGAAGGATCAATGGCATTGTAAAGTTTCATAGCTTCCTCTATCGTTTCAATGCCCTCATGGTATTCACCCATATTATGAAATTCCCCACACTCCGCAACGGTAAATGTGATATGGACTGTCTCTGGTTCAATTACAGGCTCTTTTTCCAGTTCAGAAAGCACTTTTTCTTCTGATACAAGTGCGTTTTGTTCCTGCACCAATTCTCTCCCCTGCGTGACAAGCTGATTGTTGATCTGCTCCTGCTGTGCCTTCTCCTGCAGGTAAGTTTCCACCTCCGGAAGATAAGTCTCCAATGTTCCGGTTCTGCTCTCTGTAATCGGGTTAATATCCACCTGAATACCAGCGATATAAATGCTGTCCTCATGTAGCATATTGAAAAGGTCATCTTCTCTGGTTGAGCCTGTGTATTCCACAACTACATCCAAATCCGAATTTTCCTGCTCAATACCTCTGCATCGGCTTCCGGATACCACCACATCAACAATCTGTGCATCCAGTCCATACTCGTCTATCTGCGACTGTACATAGGCATATACCGTTTTTTCTATATCGTCCGCACTCTGTCCGTCCAGACTATGAAACAGTTCTTCCGTCTTTGCCCGGAAATCTGCAACCACATCCGGATTGTTCTCTCTAAATTCTGCCTGCTTTGCTTCTAAATCTGCCTGTTCCACTTCCTCGGCTTTCTCCGAAAGTTCCACAAAATCAACAATCTCTGCTTCGGAACCTGCATACACTTCACCCTGCAAATATTCGTCACGATAATACTGCTCTGTGACTGATGAAAAGCGTGGTTCTTTCAGATCTGCAATTACCATATCCATTGCTCTTTGAATCGTAATATCCGGATTGTCATAAACACCGCCATCTAGCAAGTGATACTGTTCATTCAGAATGGAGTAATCGTATCCTTCATCACATTCATGCATAAGGATATAACGGTCTGCGATATGTACCGCAAGCTCTGTCTGTATTTCGTTCTCCTTGCCTTCCAATGTCAGCATAAATTTCGGCAGTTCCGTAAATCCAAAAGAATCAACAAAGTGTGCGCTGTTCTCGCCGTCCTCATGCAATACTACAATGTCGCTGACGGAAAGCGAATGAGCCTTATAATCTTCTGGGTGGTCAATATTGAGCTTTGTATAGATTGCTTCCAATGTTTCCGACTGCGTCCGTCCCTGCAATTCTGACAGTTCGCCCAGATACACCAGTTTGTAATTTTCCGGCAATACCGCATCAAAATTGTCTTTGGTTATTCCCATACGCTTCAGGCTTCCCGTTCCTTCAAAGCGAAACTTATCCAGTTCAGGATCATCCTTCAACTGATAAATGCCATATTTATCGGTATTTCCATACAAAAGCTGTGCTTCCCTGTTGGAATCACTCTCTGAAAGTTCTTCCTGCATCATCTGGAGCTTTCGTTCATTCAGCCAGTCCCCTTTTTCAATACCACACATCCCGTCATGTTCTGTAATCTGTTTTCTGTCGGACACAGTAGTCTCTGAACCATCCGTATGCAGAAGATACACAGGCAAATCATCGTCGAACAGCTCCAATGCTCTCTCCTGCGTCAACGGAAGCATTTCATTCCATGTATAACCATATTCCTGCATTTCAGATACACCTACCATGCTATCCGGGAGTGCGTCGATTTCTGCCTGTGCATCAATCATTGCTAATGCGACATCCTGATTTCCATCCACTTCCTGTGCATAGATATGTTCTGCAAGCTCCCTTGTTTTTTCAATGTTCCCCAGCTTGTAGGCATAATTTACAATCAGATTTCTTTCATCATCAGAAAAGGCAGGCTGTCCATGCTCCAACCGGTTAATGATATACTCTGCCTGTTGCATGGCAGACAATTCCTCCACATCCGTAAGCCCTTCATCAAAATCGTATTCATAATCCCAAAAGTCCGGCAGATTTCCATTTAATCCCTTACTACTGGACGCAAGTAACGTGATTTCCGCTCCCCGTTTTTCCATATATTCAAGGTAATTGCCATCCCATTCTTTTTCATCCAGAGCAGCCATATCTTTGAGCGTTTTTCCAACATTATCCCTCGACATATTTGTGATTTTTAACACTTCCCATTCGCTTTCAAAAGCGGAAGCAAACTTGATAACCACATCATCGGCATTGATTGGCTCCATTGCCTTATCATAGATCGCCTTTCTCTCCTTCATATCAATCAGCTCACCTGTATCCGTGTTATAACGCACATCCAGATGATACTCTCCGTACTCTCTGGAATCCTGATTGCCGATTTCCGTTGTCCATGCGCCCCTGCTTTCCAAATACGCCTGTATGCTCAGCTTGTCATCGTCTGTCATTTCTGACAATGCCTGCATCAGTTCTACTCTGCCCATACCATATACATCAAGCAGGCTGAACTCTGAAAGATCGGTATTCTGTATCAGAAGAATACTTTCCTTTGTCTGTTCCTGTGATACTTCCCTGTCCCTTTGCAATTCCTGTAATTGTTCCTCTATCCCGGTAATCAGTTCCGATGCTGTTTTCCGTATCGTATCCATGGAAGATCTAAGTTCTTTGGTGTCTCTTCCGCTGCTCCAACCTGCAATATACCCAAAAGAATAATCAGAGGTATCTATACCAAAATGCTGACAAACGGTGTACGCCACACTCTCCGCTTCCACCTCTTTAGTATTGCGGTCTTTTCGCATCTGCTCATCCTGCTCCACTTCCTTGCTGTGCAGCTTAGAATGAGCCACCTCATGGATCATAGTCTTTAAGGTCTGGCTCTCGCTCATATTTTCCTGCACCGCAATCCGCTTTGCTTCCCTGTCATAGTAGCCTTTGGAATCTCCGGCTATCTCCTCAAGTTCAATCGGTACTGGCGAAATGGCTTCTACCGCACGAATCATATCCTGATAGCCTTCCACATCTGAAAGAAGCTCCTTTGCTGTAAGTTCCGGTATCGGCTTTCCGTCCGTCTGAGATAGGTCAAAAACGGATACTGCCCGGAATGCCGGAATTGTTATCTCGACTTCCTCTTTCTGCGGATTTCCGTCTTTATCAAGTAAAAGTTCTTGTGTGACCGGATCAATCTTGTCCCTCTCCTCTTTGATTTTATAAGGTGCAGGTGCAAGGATACGAATACCCTTTTCCCCCTTCTTAACGTGCCTGTCAAAATTCTTCTGCCAAGCCTTGAATCCGGCCACTAACGTAGCGTCTGGCTTTTGCATCGCAATTAACATAGTATTGTTAAAGCTGTAATTATGGAATTTTGACATGGTATTCAGATAAGTCTTGTACTTCTCGCTTTCAAAAAGCTCCTTGATACCCTGCTCTAGCTTCTCCGTTATTTCCTGTACTTTCTGTTTTTCTGTTTTAGATTCTGCCATAGTATTTCCTCCATCTGCTTTTTTTTGCATGACAAAAGGCAGCCATTATTGACTGCCTTTGCATAATTACGATATTCACTTATATCTTTATTATTACTGCCCTGATTCGTTTTGATTTCTGCAATGTACTCCTGTCTCCTTTCTGCTCCTGTCGCTGTAAATGTATTTTACAAATAAAAAAGACAACCAAGATTTTGTTTCTTAATTGCCTGTTTCTATGCTATTAAATTTTTATTGAAACGATAGCCGACTCCCCAAACAGTCTGTATGTAGATTGGCTTGCTTGGATTATCCTCTATCTTCTCCCGAATATTCCGGATATGGCTCATGACGATGTTGTAATCACCGGAATAGGATTCTTTCCAGACTATATCATAAATCTGTTCCTTGCTGAACACTATTCCCGGATGCTTTGCAAGAAGCTTCAAGATTTCAAACTCGGTATATGTAAGCTCTATCTCCTGATTCTCCCGAATGATCACCCGTTGAACTTCATCAATCATAAGACCTTTGAAATTCAACAGATGCTCATTCATACCTGACATCTGAATGACTTCTTCTTTGGTATTTATCAACGATAATATGTGGCTCATCATATCATCCTCATTATCTTCAAATGTCAGAACTAACATTTTCCCATACACATCACCTGCCTTATTACTTTTATATACTGCCTAAGTTCTGGAAAATTCAAAAGAATGATTCCCATATCCAGCCAAGCAGTATGTTATCTGCTGTTTGTTTTTTCTTATTCATTTTCCCTATATCCTATAACGGAAATTACTTTTTCGTTGCATACGATATATGCTACTTGCTTTCCCTCACTCTTTAATTCTGTGGCACATTCTTTTATGTTTTCAGTAAACCAAGATTGAGAACTACAAGTAACAACAATTTCTTCATTACCCAATTTTGTATTATTAGATATTTCTGATAAGCTATCTAAAAACATTTTTTCTAATTGTTCTAAACTTATCACATTAGCAGGTAAAAAAGAAAAAATATCTAATACTTTATATTTACCCATGTAAGCCACCTATCCCTCAGCTCCGCAAGCATTATTTAATGCTACAGTTTTTAAATACTGACATCTATTGATTTCTTCACAAAACCGCTTCCGCTATTTGCAAGTGTACTTTCAACAGACTCTCTTGTAATGCCATCCAATACCCCAAACGGAACTGGCTTTCCAATCTCCCACTTTGGATCAGCTTTTCTTGCGGCATCCAAGAACGCCTGCCGATATGCACGCTCATACTGCTGCATAGTATATCCTGCCGCCAATCGGTCATTTTTCTGTACCTTGTGATACATATTCGTATACACGTCTGAGCGTTTTGTCGTGTCTCCATTCAGTACGCCGTTTTCACGCAGAAATTCTTTCTTTGTTTGTTCAAACATCTCATCCTTGCTACTCTCAGGAATGGTAATGATACGTTTCCGGCTACCTTCATTTTCTTCTGTCACCAGAAGTCCCGCCAGTCCTGTCGTCGGGTCAATATAATCTCCGTCCTTGTCGTAACTTTTCATCAGATTTTTAATACCTTGAATGTTTCCATACATTGCCCCATTTGCATTTGACATCATCTGTTTTATTGCCGCCTTATATTGCTTGCTGTTCGTATCAATGCCCGCCGCCCTTAACTGTGCCTGTACAGAACTGCTGTTTAACTGCGACAACTGAAAGCTGCCTATAGCACTTGCACCTTTTGTGCTTTTTGTTCCAAACATACTGTGAAATAAAAAACTGTAATCTGTTATTTTCGACATAACCTCATCCTCCTTGAAAAATTTAATATGAAATCCGTTTCACTCTGTTTCTCCTATATCTTATTTCTTCCATAAGTTTCAGGTTAACATCCACAACATTTACTTTACCGTCATTGTTTGCGTTAAATCTATGCCCACACCAATCTTATTTCAATATACCAACTATATATGTCCTTCCCGCCTTGATGAGATTTTCGGCAAACCGCTCTGGTACTTTCTCTGGCTCATACACTTTACCATCACCAATACCTAAACGTTGTTTCGTTTTTTGAATATCATTTATCGCATTGATTTGCTTGATGTTCCATTCTTGATATTTTTTTCCAAATCTACTTTCAACAAACTCATCAAATTCTTCTTGCAGAATAGCTAACTCATCTTCCATTGTTAATCTTCTATAACCATCTTCACCAGAGCTATCTTCTACAAATCTTACTCTACACGACAGATGGTTCCTTTTGCGAACATCCACACAGACAAAACATAGTGCAGACTGTTATCATAATTGACAATACTATCTTTCTCTTTTTCACATACCACTCCTCCAAGCGAAATGTGTTCTTATTTCTCATATCGACCAGATTTCTTCTCTTGCAAATCCACCTTGCACTTATCGACTATTTGTTGCACTAACTGACTATAAAATTACCACTACCCTAAACTCTTTCTCATCACAGTCAAATGCAATTCTGCCATCGTATTTTTCTAACACCGCTTCCGCATTCTTCAAACCAATGCCATGTTACATCAGCACATCCGGCAGACAGCTCTATTTCATTGTTGCAGGAACTGCCCTGCCCGTCCTCTGTGGCTTATTAGGGATAATTTTCTGCTATGCCTTGGCATCAAAGCTACTCTGCATATTATCCACATTTACCGTCTCTTCACTTGCCAGCGGAATCCCTCTCTTTGCATTCCCCCATGCTTCATTGTAGATCATGCACATTTCCGTCTGTCTGGATGCCTCCGCATTGGTTGTATACATCGTCCACCCATTATTGGAATAAGTCGCGACCATCTCCCCATTCTTATCGTAAAACTCTATGTAATCGCTGTTGCCTGACGGCAATTTCTGATATTTCACTTTCCCTTCAAGCAGTGTTGCCACAAAATCTATTGGCTTCAGCACATTCTGTCTGTTCCTTGAAATAGCTTTCAGCCCGGAAGTAATAATCCCTTTTCTGTCTGGGGATACTTCTGATGTGTAGCTTTTCATCAGCCTATTAAATCCTTCGGATTTGTTTTGGAACTGCCCTTTTTCAAAATCCTCATAAGCTTGTTCCCTGATCTGCTTCCGGTATTCTTTATCACTGACACCGCTTTTCTTTTTAGAGAAAATATATTTGTCATTGAAGTCCGGCAGATGGATGCCGCCTATACTGCCTGTTCCAGAAAAGAACCTTTGTTGTAATGAACCATTGGACGAATTAACTTGCATTATACCACCCTCTCCTGTAAATTTCCTAGTCTATTCAATATTTGATACATCTGGCTATTGCCAAACATATAACTTTGCAAAACAAGCGGTTTCTCTGCCCGTCTGTTTTCTCGGTACAGCTTCATATAGGCATCCTTAGCCTGATAAAAGCTGTCCTCCAATTCTTCCATCTCCTCTGTTGGCATTTCAGGAATATTCCCCTGAATGACCTGCCCCTGGGCTGTTATTCTGGCACAGGATTTCTGCCATGCCACTTCCTGCTCAAATTGTATATCCAGCCACTCTATCTCATCTTCTTTTGTCAGCGGCGTCCCATCTACCTTATAATACTGTTCATTTTCATAGCGCTGTTCAATTTCAGAATACAGCCTTGCATAACTCAGCCCACAAGCATTCACAACATCCGAATAGCCATACTGCCCTTTTTCTTCCCTGATTTCCTTTAATATTCCAGCTCTCATATCGCTGAGTGATGCCGCCGACTGCACCACTGTATGCTTAATTTTATCCATTAAGATTTCCCTGTTTTTCGATAATTGGGAAACTTCTAAGGAATCCCTATGAAATACTTTCTGGTATTCACTTTGACTTCCCTGAGATTTCAAACATTCTCTATTAGGTTTAAAGCCATCCTGCAAATGTACAGGATAATTGGAAATACTAATTGACATACATTTTTCTCCTCGTATGATTGACCATTTACTAATCCTGCCATTTTAGACAGTCCACTGCAAAGTTGTTTTTATGTAACTGCCTGCTCGAGCAGGTAAGCGTACCGCCCCTTGCCAGGGTAAACTTCTTTTCAGTAAGATTGCTGTTTCTCCCCTCCGTTGCTCCCCTGCAGATATCCGTCCGGCTTGTTGATAAGCGAAGTCAGGTCAATCGTCCTCCCAAAGCAGTCCACGCCTTCAGCTTTATTACTCTTTCAGTAATAATTATTGAAAACTTTTTCATTTTCCTTGATAACTTTATTGAAATTCTGCTTCACGGCAAATTTCTTCGGATTCCAATGGATTACTTGGTTTGATAATGATACACCATTCATTACACTATACCTCACTGCCTGTCGCGGTTTCCGTCATAACATTTGCGTCATAAGCATTGGAAGCCATCGCCATCTGCCTCTTACTGCTCCTTGCCTTTGTCAGCCTGCTCCTCTCCAATTCCTGCTTTGCAATCTTTTCTTCCAACGCCTCCTGCTGAAATTCCTTCATCTGCGCCCGCTTTTCCAAATATTCTTCCAGCAGTTCCTTCTGCCTTGCCTTTTTCTGCCGTCCGGCATCAGTTCCCTTTGCGGAGGAACTCCCGGAATAACCGTCATTCTCCTTCATGCCCTGCGTATAGCCGTAACATTTCTCATATGTGTCATCTATATGAGTATACGCAACCACCGGGATATTTCCCCCGAAATCAACAGCCTTGTTCTTCGCCAACGCATCCAGAATCTTCTTCTCATATTCCGGGTCTGACTGCATCCTCTTATAAGCCGCATCCGTTATGTCAATCACCCAATTCATGCCTCTCTGCGAAGGGTGGGTATACAAGCCACTCATCTTTTCATTAAAATACTCCTTGTATTCCTCCAAGGTCATATCTTCCGAGGAAACCTGACTTTTGTCTGTGACCTTTTCCGCAAATCCCGCTTGTTTTTCCTCCTTCCTCAAACCCATGTAACTCTTTGCTGTTTCATAATAACTGCCATAAACTGAACCTACATCCATTACTACATTCTCCTTCCTTTTTCATATTTTTTTATTTTATTTCCTTCTGCTGCAGCATTACTGTGACTTTAAACACATCGTTTTTTATTTTGATATCCATATCTCCAAGATAATGGTCTGCCACATTCTTTACATTTTTTAACCCTATTCCATGCTCCATCAAAATATCCGGCAGATCGCTCTGTTTCGTTGTCATCGGGACGATACCTCCATCTTCCCATATCACTTTCCCATCAAAGCTGTTTTCCACTTCAATCAGTAGGAAATGATTCTTTTTCTTTAAAGTCAGATTGATATATCGCTGTTCCTTGTTTGTAATTTATACTTTTAAAGGCTACCAAAAACTTCTCTTTAGCCTGCTCCATTATTGATACTGCGGTTTTCTGATATTTTGTATCAAACATTTGAGCCTTATCTTGTGTTTTTACTTCATTTTGAGGGCTATTTCTACGGAAATACCATGAACTGTCCGCGTTTTCAAATGCTTTATTGGTTTGTTGACAGGTAATATATCCTTCTAAATTTGCCAGACGCATTTTAAAGGCTTCGTCCAATCCGGCTAAATCTTCGTCAAGTGTCAATGACCTTTTCCCCGTAAGTTCGTAGGAAACTTCACGATCTCCATTTTCATGTTCTTTTACGATTTCATTATAACGGGTTTCATATCATTTCCCGCAGCATATTTCTTCCTGCATCAGAAATAGAAAGATTTGCCGACTGCTTCACCATCTTTGAGATTGCTTCCCTAACAGTTGCTTTTCCCCGTATATAATTTGTAGTCGTTCCGAAATAATCATAATTATGTCCGACTCCATTAATAGCCATTTCCTAATCCTCCATTGTCATCAATTTTTTATATTGCCGCCCCTGCCCCCTTGCAATAAGTCCGGGCAGTCCGCAAAAGCAAAGGTTTATGCGCCTTGCGGAATATGAACAATTTCTCCTTATGCCTTTATATCAAAACTTGCCCCTGTCGGCGCAGATGTACCAGAAACCGCAGCTAAGAGGTTCTGCGTAACACTTTTTACATCAGTGCCAGTAGCCGATATTGTAAACGTTTCATCTTCTGTCAGCTTCTCCAACTGCGCTTTTTTCTCTGCCCGTCTCTTAGCTGCCTTTTCTTCTGAGATTTTTCTTTCCTCACGCTTTTTCAATAATCTTTCTTTTTGTTTCTTTTCCGCATTCAATATAGTTGAATTTTGTTTTGAACCACTGGTTCTTGTCATACCTCCGCAAGTAACAGAAGCATTCCCATCGGCATCTATTACAGTTGTAACACCATGTATCACTGCATTATCAGCTTTGGCTTGTGCAAACATTCTATTCTGTCCCGGTACTGCACCAGTTAAATTAAACTCTACTTTCTTGGCAAATTCCGGATCATTTGCCATTTTCTTTAGACATTCGCTAGAAAGATTTATTACCACTTTATTTTCATTTCCACTCATAAGACTGCTACCCGTATTAAAAGTAATCTCCGGGAACTTTTTACACAGTTTCTCATAATATTCCTGCACTTTGTCCTTGCTGTTTGTCTTTACCTCCGTTGCTACATTAGTGTTTCACACTCTTATACTTCGAGAATTAATTGCTTTTTCATATCCTGTCATAAAACTCGCTATATTAAACAATTCCACCGTGCTTATATTGCTGTTCCCGAAGCTTATCCAACGATTTTGCTCCATCTGGGCTATACAAATCCAATAATTCCAAAAAATTACCAGACTCCTTACACCCATTCAATATCATACGCATACTATCCGCATCTTTACCGAATAACATACCCAACAGACTCATATCATACTGATTTTGACTATCACTTAATACTCCCTGCTGATGTAAATCCTCCATAAAACCATAAGAACGAACCTCGGAACCTATTCGCATCGCCACATTATATAAATCCGGATCAACAGTATGAAGATAATTTAGGTAGCGTGTCTCAATATTTCTATTGGGCGTGCCGCTCATCATCCAATTTGCTATATCTTCCAAAGATGCACCTATAGCAGCATCATCAATCAAATGCATCTGCCATCTTCCGCTTTCAGTCTTTGTAAAGGTATATTTTCCATCTTCCGAATACAATGTATTTGACCATGAGTTTTTTGGAGCCGCCTGGTCTCTGACAAGCACTTCAAATGCATCCATTGCAACTCTGTCTAGGATACACTTTTTCTCATCTGTTGGTAATTCCATTTTCCCCAATGCTACTGCAGTTTGCACTAGTTCATAATCCGATATGTTTTCTCCATGATAAAAATAAGAATTTTGTTCTTTCAATTTATCAAATGATGCCGGTAGTTTTACTTCTGCCAACTGTTCTTTGGAAACCTCAGTCCAATCTTCTTTTTTCTTACTACCTGCGGTCTGCATCTGCACTCTCGGACCGTTTGTAATCTTTGTACCATATTTTGCATTTACCATATGTTCTGTTATTGTCACATGTGCAAACTGAAATAAACTCCTTTGGTTTCTTGTATTTCCGTAACCTTCAACTTTCACAGCATATGGAAATGATGACTTCGTATTCAAAACAGAGTAAGTACCTATATAAAATGTATTTGCCGCTTGTATTCTCATAATATAACCTCCAATCCAAACAGAAACAGCGTCTATTTTCACATTCAATCCCTTGAAAACAGACGCCATCCTTAGCTCATAATATTTATCGACATTTATTCATTTTTCTTTACAGAATGGAACGAAACCTGAAATTTGGGCGTGCCTCTTACTATATCTGTAACCCTATAAGTTTTCGATACTCCTTTGCATTTTCACAATCTGATACAATTTCTGATTGCGCATCCAAGCAAAACGGTAACATCTGCCAATCCTCATTGCCACATGCTCCTACCAATAACAATTGTTCTAAATAAGTATTAAAATCTTTACCCAGTATATATCCATGTCCTTCACCATCGTCATGGCTAAGATATACCACAGACGGATTTATTTCACTCTCTTTCATATCAAATGCTATTACATCACCATTAGGGACATTCATAAAACCCAATTTTGTGTTTCCCATTTGACTCATAAATATTTGCTTGCTTCTCTGATACTCAATTTATCCATCTTGTCTTTATGAGTTTCAACAAAATTTCTTACCCAATCCTGATTTGTCTTAGAATAATCTCTCAGACTCCAACCGATGGCTTTGTTGATAAAGAACTCTGAACTGCCAAAGTTATTCACTAATATTTTTTCAAGCAATTCCGTATTTGTTCGCTCTTTCCTACAAAGCTGGTGGTCAATAGCAATTCGGCGCATCCAAAAATCTTCATCTGTTGACCACTCCAACATTAGGTCATTTATTCGTTCATCTGTAAAAGCTATAATCTATGCCGAGATACCCCATCACATCGGATACACCTTCTGTCCATCTGGCATACTCCTCCTGAGAATATGCTACTGTGTGCATATTCCCACAAGCATTCCGCAACAGCGTAGACAGCGAACCCGCCATCTTCTGCGCTTTCATATATGCCTCTGTATCATAAGGATCATTACCGCCGGAAACCTCCACACCCTGTTGTTTTACCTCCAATATGTAACCGTTGTTTACAGCGATGCGCATGTCGGATGCAATATTGACGGAATTGCTCAGCCTGTTTAGAGAAGAACTATCTGCCAGCTTAATCGGCGTTTTGAGCACCTATACCAAATCCTCTATGGGATTTAACAGATTCTGCATCGAACCATTGAAGACCTCCCTGTCCTTTATTGCTGTATTTTTCACATTTGATGTGAATTGTCTGGTATTCGGATTGATATAATAAGATTGATTATTTGAAATTTCCATTGTTTTGGTTATGTTCTTCACAAGCTCTGCTTCCATCATAATATTTGCATCATAAGCATTGGAAGCCTTTGCCATCTGCCTCTCACTGTTCCATGACTGAGTCTGTCTACTTCTTTCCAGTTCCATCTTTGCAATTTTTTTATTTAACATTTCCAGCTGCTGTTTCTTAGCCTGCGCCCGATTTTCCAGATATTCTTCCAGCAGTTCCTTTTGCCTGTCTTTCTTTTCACTCGTCCTTTTATAGAAACTGTTCTGTGAACGCATATCAAATTCAGAGTCATAACCCACAGGCCATGAATCCGCCCTATACTCATTCAAAGTCGCACCGACTGTTATCAGCACAGAACAGTTCCTCGGTGCATAGGAATCGCCCCAATCCCTCTGGATCAGTGAAAGAACTTTCTCCCTGTATTGTGGGTCATCCTTCATTGCCTTAAATGCCTCCTCCGATATATTCACCGCCGCATTGCTCACTGTCCTGTGGTTTGTAATTTTAGAAAGGTCTTCATAGAATTCCTTTTTGAATAATTCCATTTCTTCCGCTTCCGACAATTCCTGCGTTCCGCTTGTTTTTTTCTAATGCGAATTCTTCTGTGCTGTTTACATTTTTGGTGCTTTTCATTGTTGTCACATTGTTCTGATAATAACTCTGTCCTACTCCACTAATAGCCATTTTTAATCCTCCTTTATCAGCACTTTTTCATAATATCCGATAGTATGCTTGTTGCTGTTCCTTGTTTGTAATTTATACTTTTAAAGGCTACCAAAAACTTCTCTTTAGCCTGCTCCATTATTGATACTGCGGTTTTCTGATATTTTGTATCAAACATTTGAGCCTTATCTTGTGTTTTTACTTCATTTTGAGGGCTATTTCTACGGAAATACCATGAACTGTCCGCGTTTTCAAATGCTTTATTGGTTTGTTGACAGGTAATATATCCTTCTAAATTTGCCAGACGCATTTTAAAGGCTTCGTCCAATCCGGCTAAATCTTCGTCAAGTGTCAATGACCTTTTCCCCGTAAGTTCGTAGGAAACTTCACGATCTCCTTTTTCATGTTCTTTTACGATTTCATTATAACGGGTTTCATATGTATACGCTCCCCGTCTTTATTGTATATATCAAAACATTCAGCTTCATTATCGGGTACGATTCTATAATTTTCGGATTCGTACTCTGAATATTCCTGTTTCAAAGTATTTATCGTTTTTCCTGACAGTGCCAGATAAGAATCCATCACTGTACTTTTCTTAGCACGATTGATATCCGCTCTACTGCTAATATCCTCCTTATCCACCGTCTGAGCCAAAGTGTCAGCCCACTTATTCTGGTTTCGATTTGGTTTTAGGTTGTTATAACCTGTTGAATAACGGCTCTCCGCTCCTATACTTCCAATCATTTTTTAAATTCCTCCCGGCATTTTATTCTCTTATTTTAGATGCCAGTACGGTATAAAATTCTTTTTCCTGTTGCAGATATGCTGCCCTTTCATCTGTAACTGCTGCCAGCGGATTTTCTATTCTCTCCAATATTTTGTTGATAGCTGCCAAACAGCTTTCTTTCGTTTCTCCAAAAATATTATCATTACCACCTGTCTGAAAATCCTGCTCCACAGATAGCTGCGTTAATGTACTGGATAAATCAGTCTGAAATGGATTAACCCCCGTTTCTTCTAATGTTTCCTGCCACGCCGCCTTTACACTCTCTGGTACTGTTTGAAGGTAATAATCACTAATATAAGCAATCTGTTTTTTGGTTTTTTCGTCTGCAAACTGATAGGTTCTGTTATTCGCTTTTAACTGTTCATATGCCGCCTGCGCATCACTGTTCGCTTCTGACTCATACCAGCCATCTTTATTTTTGCTATATTTCATACCATTGACCGTAAAATCTTTGGAAGTGTCTATACCCAGATAAGACATAACATCCGTAATTCCTTCTGTATACCGGGCATATTCCTCCTTTGAATGTGCTACAGTAGTCATTGTCCCACCTGCATTTCGCAGCATGGATGCCAATGCCTCTGCCATTCTCTGTGCTTTTACATATGATTGTGTATCATACGGATTATCTCCACCAGAAACCTCTACTCCATGCGCCGTAGCCGTAAGCACATGACCTCCATTAACACGGATTCTTTGCCCTTCCGCAATATTAACAGAATTATTCTGTCTGCTAAGTGACGAACTCTTCGCCAATTTTATAGGTGTTTTTAACACTTGAACCAAATCTTCTACCGGATTTAGTAAGTGCTGCGACATCGCCTCATTATAGGTTTCCTTATCTTTAATAGCTGTATTTTTGTAATTAGATGTAAGTCCTCTTGTATTAGGATTAATATAACTTGATATTGACTGCATTGTCTCAATCTCCTTCGTTTTTTCTAAATTCTCTTTCCTTCTATGTCCAAATAGCTAAGCCTTATTTGTACTTACTATTTGCACTTGTCAAATCAAGATAAGCATCCATACTTTTCGTCCAAAGCAACGATAAATCAAACCTTCCTAATTTGTTTAAATCTTCTATGCTTTTTTTGAACATTGCAATAAAATCTCTTCTGTCGTTAAGTCCCATATTACCAGCTTCAAGCGGCAGAGACGTGAAACCTCCCTGCTTTTCCACTTTGTAATGTGCCTCCAATGCACGCATTTCGACTACTGTAGCATTTGATGGATTAACATCATTGATATAAATTCTTTGCTCAAACTCTTTCCCGTTTTCATCCACACCTTTCGCTAACACCACAGGATTTTCATCCGTCGAATCATCCGCATATTTAAGACAATAAGAAAGACCTGTACCATTACCTCCTGTCCACAACATATTATCTGTTGTGAATATCTGATATACCTTCGGTGTTTCTGCCGTATAAAATGTCTTTTCCCCAGATGCAGGAGTTTTCATTTGATTACCTTTTTGTTGACCGTACAATGAAGATACGGTATTCAGACCAGAACCAATGTGCATACTTCTATTCCTCCAATCAGTTTATCTGAATTGTAAATGTACTGCTTGTATTCCACCATCGTCATATCTTTAGCAGACACAGAACCTATTTTTGAATTGCCCACTATACTTCCACTAGCTTCGCTCTTTTCTCTTACACTATCCGCAAACCTTGTATCTTCCTTCTCCTGATCTTTAGCCGCATTTTTCTGCTGGTACTGATTGAAAGCCCGTGTCATATAGTTCACATTAATTGTATTACTCATAGTAACCTCCTTTGCTTTCTTTATCGGATAAAATCACTTGTTTTCCCAGTTCCATGTCATCAAACGACCATATTACGCACGCAAAGACCATATTTTCACAAGATGGCCACTGCCTTAGTAGAAGCTCTGTATCTCAAACTCTTTGAAATACAATGCTTCCCTGCATTTTCTATATCGTCATATTGATATTATTGCTTTACTATCCAGCACCTCTTTGGAGTGACTGTCTCTATCAAAAAAGAAGCCAGCAGTTTATTTACTCACTACTGACTTCCTATACTACTCATTTTTTTTATTTACTTCGCTGCGTCTCAGACAAGTTTTCATTTTAAACATAACCTCTGTTTTCCCGCCAGCCTTTTACATACCACCTAATTCCAACATATACCAGTTGCACGAATAATAAGAGAAATAGCATATTGATCGGCAAGACTGTCTTTATCCAAACTCCAAAGTAGATTGCTATTTCCATGCTTATAAGTGTTGCCAGTATGGTAATCATATCCCAACAGCACTTCTTATATAACCCTGAAATGTTCTGTATGAAAGTTACGATTGGCAGGCAATGACTAAATAAAACTTTCCCTTATTTCCCTTACGATTATCTCATAAGGGTAAAAATAAGGAAAAATACATATCATTTCACTAATGAATTGGCTGAAAAGCCTGTAAAATAGGGAAAGTTAGAAAGATATTTCGGCAAACTGGAAGTTGTTTGTACAATGTTCAAGATATAACTGTTATTATGTCTTGATTAGAGTACAAACTCATATAAGAGGAACTCCCTCGGTACTCCAATATCAACATATGTGATTTCAACTTTATCCACATACTTAAATCCAAACGACATATACATTTTCTGTGGAATATCATTTCCCTCTATGCAATCAAGACGAATTGATTTAAAGTTTCTTTCCCTTGCTGTGTCTATTGCGTGTTGAACTAACTGCTTCGAGTATCCACGACCTCCATATTCCGGAAGGACACGCAAGGCATGAAGAACTACTGTCTCGTTATCATTTGCATCAATAAGCCATTTAACTGTGTGATACGCCTCATCACGATCATGATTCATAATATACGCCGCAACAATTCGACCATCTTCAATACCGATAAACTGATTTCTCTCTTTGATTGCATCTTTGATCATTTCATCTGGAGGGAAACCACCTTTATCTCCCTCCGGCAGAAAATCTTTTCCGCTCAAAACTTTACACATACCGTCATAAAACTGTCGCAATTCTATAAAATTTTTCTCTTCTGCATATCTGATAATCATAGAAATCTATCCCTCCAGGAAGTTTGGTAATTTTTACAGACAGAGTACTCTTGCAATCTGTCTATTTTTCTCATTTAATATTCATGTATAATATATGTATCTCCTTTTTCATGCAACTCCATATACGTTTTAGGTGATTTACTACCATAATTACTCTATCATTAATTGATTTCATTGTCTATATACAGACAACTAACATGCACAAAAACGGTACCAAGATGCATAATTATGAAAACTACTTATCAAATTCTTCCGCGTCCTGCTCATCTACGAGATAGCCTTCCGGTGTTGCATACTCTCCAGTAATCTCATCAAGATAACCAGGTACAAGCTCTTTACACAGAAAGAATGATGCATCTTCCCCCTCTGGCAATCCATGATAACGGATACCATACTCGCTTGCCTGCCTGAATCCACTCTTTCCATAAAAATCAATATTTTCTTCAAAGCATAATGCTCCAGACATCCAGGGCGGTATACATTCCAAAAACTATCCCTTACCAGATTTTCCACTTTGCGATATTCACTTTTTTCTTCTAAACGGATTACTATATTATTTTTCATAATCTGATTCTCTTTCACTTCAACTCTTGTACCAAGCTTTTTATAGCTGATACAAATCCATCTTTTACATTTTCCGTATCTTCTGCTCCATCATAAAGGCTGTAATAAAAATGCATAACAGCATAGAATCTGACAGCTTTATTCTTAGCGTTTGTAAATCCCATGCTATCAAATAAATCTTTCACGTATGAAGCAGGGCCAGCCACAAGATACTGCTGATATAATTTCTGCATCTCTTCACTGCGAAACTGCTCTATTGTCAGCATCTTCCGAAACGCTGATGCAAAATCATCTTCTGTCCAGTATTCAAACATAGACTTGCTGTATTCCACAAAATCATCCAATGATACTGCCCCATACTTTTCAGGCATTTTCTCTTTATCCTCTTGTGGCATATCATATTCTGATGCCTGTTCGCCATCCTGCTGCTCCATATGTTCCACAATACAGTCAAAAATATCTCTTTTACTTTTGTAATGACGGTACAATGCCCCTTTTGTCATATCAAGTTCTCCTGCTATCTGGCTGACTGAGACAGCCTCGTAACCATCTCTGGCGAACAAATGCAGTGCCACAATTAATATTTCCTCTTTCCTATTACCCATACTGATAACCTCTAAGTCTAAAAATAAACGACCGTTTATATCTCAATAATAGTAAACGGTCGTTTATTTATCAACATTTTTCTTTTTGCTTATATTATCTCTTTTTATAAATCAAAAGCTCCGGATTTTTCCCATCCTTCTCATATGTACACACCAGAATAAAATCCATACCTGCCAGAATACCGAAGCACCTGTCTTCTCCAAATTCAGACTCCAATTGATTCCCCAGATATTTTTTCTGATCATCAAGGAATTTCACTTTTTGACCATTAGGCAGAGTATATTCCAGATTCACATATTTCCCCACAAGTGCATTTAGTTTATCTACCCGTGGAAGTCCATCTATATGCAGATCATTAATTTCATTTATCAATTGCTTTTTAAACTCTTCAAACTGCCCATTGTCACTAAGTTCATCATACCTTTTCCAGTAATCTAACTTTGGAAGCATTTCTTCCAGATAAGAGCGTGCCTGTTCTTCGGTAAAGCTTTCATTTACCATATTCTTTACACATACATCAATCAATTCATCCATATCGTTATATGTGTATGTTCCGTCTGCATAGCACCATTTACAATACTCATCATTTAATGTGCCATCCTTATCACGTCCCAATATGGAATCATCATCAATTGGCATCCCACAGCACTGACAAATCAGCTTTCTGGGTTCTCCCAAAAGCGTATTGATTGAAACATCAAATTCTTTAGATAGGAGCTTAAGTGTATCAGTACTGGGAACGGTATCACCTGCTCGTGTCAACCCTAGACCAAAAAAAATTGTTTTTTTTTACCCTCAAATATCACTTTCCATTTTTTACTTCAACTGCATGGAAAAAGTTTTTGCTTCCTTTTCTCTTCTTATATGCGGATGGTGTATCAATACCGTGAGCATTTAAGTAATTTGCCACTTCCGTTTTACTTTTGCCCTGTGCGGTCAGTGAAAATATCAGCTTAACCACTTCTGCTGCTTCCGGATCTACAATAATCTTATGCTTATCATTTGGGGCTTTGACATATCCATACCTTAACTGACCACTAGCGAAGTTTCCGCTTTTAACAGCTGCCCTCCGCTAAAGGCTTTCATCACGGAAATCCCTACACCCTCTGCTTCATCAATGCAATGAAGAAATCCAAAATCAATATAATCTGTTTGCAGCGCCTTCAACTGCCAGTCAACGGAGCGTTTCATGGTATCCAGGTCTGTTGTCCATCCGTACACCCCTGTTTCATAATTTGCTCCAAAATGAATCTGAAAATATGCCTTGTCCCGCATTCCTTTTATGGCACGCCCATAGGCTGCAAAAGGCTTTGACTCCGATAAAGCCATAAAAATTGTTAATTCCGTTTTCTATAGCGGCAGTTATAATTTTTTCGATTTTTTTCACTTGATGCCTGAATGGAACTGGTACCGATTCCAAGAATGCTGACCTGTTCCGTTCCCTTCGGCAGTTTTCGGTATTGCATAAATAGTTTCCCCCCTTTTAATAGTCGATTTCATCCAACCAGTTTTGTATTGTTTTCTGCGACTGCGATATATCATCACGGTACACACCCAGCACATTACTTTCGATCTGACTGTTTAAAAGTACGGCCGAAATATCTTTCACGCTTGACGCAAGCCCTCCCGTTCCATGGGAACAAAACAGCACAACCTTTTTCCCAGAAAGGTCATTCTCTTCCAAAAACGAAAACACCGGCATTGGTGCACTGTACCACCAGTTTGGGTAGCCTAAAAACACCGTATCATACTCTGAAATGTCAGAAACCTTTTCCGTCAGCTTTGGTCTTGCATTTTCCGCTTTTTCATCCGCCGCCCGTTCAAGACAAGCATCATAATCTGCCGGATATGGTTCTTCCACCTTGATTGAAAACAGTTCTCCTCCAACTTCCTGCTGAATCCATGCTGCCATCTGCGCAACATTTCCCGGAGACTGTACACTGGCTGATGCAGTGGCATCAACTCCTGAAGTGTCTGCAACATTTTCTGACCATGTAAAATAAGCAATCAGTATTCTGTTTTCTTCCGAAATCTGCTGCCCATCTTCGCTGCCATCAGATTTTGATTCTGTCACATTTTCTGTAGAGTTTGTTTCCGACATTGAAAGATCGCCGGATTTTTGCGAACCACAAGCGGCAAGGAAACACATCATGAGAAGCAGTAAAAATCCGACATTCCACCTTCTCACAGGCTTGTTACCCATGCTTTCAATTCTTCCTGAGACAACGAGCCACTCAACATTTTTCCTTTCATCAGGATAGCGCCAGGACAGCTCGGTGCAAGTTTTTCATTTGTGTTTCCCATGCTGCTGCCGCCAGAAGTAGCAAAAGGAACGATGGTTTTGCCTGAGAAATCATAACTCTCCAAAAAAGTGTTAATAATCGTCGGTGCAACATACCACCAGATAGGAAATCCGACAAACACCAGATCATACTGATCCATACCTTCCAGTTTCCCGGCAATTTCAGGACGGAATATCGGATCGTTCATCTCCACACTGCTGCGGCTTTTTTTATTTGTCCAGTCCAGATCAGCACTGCTGTATGGCACCTTTGGCTTAATTTCATACAGATCAGCTCCTGCCGCTTCTGAAAGTTTCCACGCTGCCTTTGCAGTCACGCCGCTTGCTGAAAAATAGGCTACCAAAATTTTCTTACTCATAGTATTTTCCTCCGTAAATTATGATATTGAACTTATTATAAATGAATCTATATTACCCGAAATGTTTTCCATTTCCCTGACTTCTGCCTAAAGAAGAAAATGCCCGCCCGAATGCTCCAGTCACAAACCATTGCAATAGCAATCCCGATCACGCCCATTTTCAAAACAATTCCCAAGAGCCATGATAAAAGCAGACGCACCGCTATTGTAGATATAACCGAAACATACATGGTAAATTTCACATCACCCGCTGCACGCAGCCCATTACTAAGCGCACCGGAAAAGGGATATGCTGCTGCATTAAACACGTTATGGATTAAAATCAGCCAGATCACAAGCCGTTTGGTCTCCGGCTGCAAAGCATAAAATTTCATAAAGAATGGAGTCAGAAGAAAAATCAAAAGATTCCATGCCGATGAAATCAGCAATGTGATTCTTGTCAATCTCTTAAAATAATGCTCCGCAGCATCTGCATCCCCATTTCCCATACACTGTCCAATGACCGTTATAAATACGGGACCCATAGCGACTCCCGCCAGCGCAGCCAACGACCAGATACTTTGTGCAACACCATTTGCAGCAATCTGATATGTTCCAAAAAGTGCAACGATACCGCTTAATGCTACTTTGACTAACTGGAACACGCCGTTTTCCATCCCATTTGGAATAGCTATTTTTAGAATTTGTTTCATGAAATCCACATTCCACCGAAAAATCCACTTGCAACGATAGAACACTTCATTTTTTCTCTGAAAACAAAGTACTGTAATCATCACGGCTGAAAATGTCCGAACGATCAGTGAAGGGTATGCAACACCTGCAACACCTGCACGCAAAACAAATACACCAATGAGATTTCCAATAATATTGATGATATTGGAAATTACCGACAAATACATGGTCACACTGGTTTTTCCAATACTGCGAAAAAGGGCAGCGCCAGCATTGTAAACTGCCAATGCCGGATAGGAATATGCAGAAATCCTAAGGTATGTAATACAAGAGTGCATCACAGAATCTTCCACTTTACCGAACATCAGACGAAGCATCCCTTCATTTCCAATCAGAACTATCACTGCGACCAGTATGGAAAAAATCGCAGAGAATGATAGAAGCTGACTGGCGGATTCTCCAGCGTCATCATTTTTCTTTCTACCAATATACTGGCTGATCACAACCGCCCCTCCGGATGCCAATGCTGTAAACAGATAAATAAAAATAGTATTGAACTGGTTTACCAGTGAAACACCGGATACCGCTGCTTCTCCAGCGTAGCTGACCACTAGTGTATCCGCCATCCCTACAAGCATTATCAGCAGCTGCTCTAAAAACAGGGGAATAATCATAGACATCAACTTCTCGTTTGAAAACAGAGTTGTTTGCTGATTCATGCCTTTCCTCCACTAAGATTTTACAATTTATTCTTTTCTTCTGCTCTGTGAGGTTATCTTTCTGAGTCCTTTCACTGTGTAAAAGCTGATAAAGACCCATAGTCCCATCATGGTGATATACTCTGCAAATACAGAAACTGCACTCTGTTGAAAATCAAAAAACACAAACTTCTGTTTAAGGAACATATAGGAGACAATTTTTTGCTTATGGAAACAGTACGCTCCATACCCCGCAATAAAAATTGCTATAAAACGCATCAGCCATACAAATGCAGCAGGGGTTTTCTTTCTGCTCCAAAGTCTGCTGAACATTCCAAGAACCATGCTCCAATGAACCCCCAAATGAATACTCATCAGCACAAATCCCCAATAGGATGCCGCCAGGTGCAAGGTTCTCGCTGTTGCCATCGGTCCATGAATGGGAAGTCCCGCAAAAGCATGACGGGACAACACAATTCCACTGAACCCTAAACACAGCATAGAGATAAGGACACTGATATTGATGAGTGTCTGCATTGTCCGCAGCAGGGTATATTTCCCTTTGAACAGGCTACCATACCACCGGATGTTCAGAATGTTATGTAGCAAAAACAGTACAAGCATCCCTGTTCCAAACCACTCATGAAGCTTCTGTCCGGTGACTTGATAAGCCATCAGACAAAGTAACAGCGCTGTCATCAGTAAATCAATTTCCATCTTTATTTTTAGTTTCATGAGTCATTTGTCCTTTCGTATCATTTAGATAAACCGAGTCCCTGCACCCATTCGCTCACTCTTCTTTCCGCATCGGTTACACTGGAACTGCCAATATGAAGTCCGTCAAGAATGGTTGCATCCGGCTCCATATTTTTAATTTCATCAATTGCATCCGAGAATGCACTGCCACCGGAAGTGCAGAAGGGGATCACTGTTTTCCCACTGAAGTCATACTCGTCAAAAAAGCTGTACATTACCATAGGCATACCATACCACCAATTGGGGAAGCCAACAAAAATCGTATCGTACTGATCCAGATTTTCAATATGCGTAGCCAATACCGGATGAATGCCATTGTTCTTTTCAGTCTGTCCAACATCAACGGTATCATTGTAGTTATTGGGATAAGGTTCTACTGTTCGGATAGAAAACAACTCTCCGCCGGAAGCTTCTGCAATCATACGGGCCATCACACCCGTATTGCCTGTGACTTCACCGTTAAAGATTTGAATACTGGCTGATGCAGAAGCGTCCACGTCATCGGGGAGCTCCGCATTTTCGCCGTAGGTAAAATAAGCAATCAGAATGTTGCTACCTTCCGTTTCTGTGCCTTCTGCAGGAGTGGATTCTGCCACCAGAGAGTGTGCTTCGCTGGACACAGGATCAGAAGCATCGTTCTGCTGTGTATTAGAGCAGGCTGCCAGAGAAAACACCAGTACAAAAGAAAGTATAAGTGCGGTTATTTTTTTCATGTAATCATCTCCTTGAAATCTTCTTTATCGGGTTATTCTGCCAGGTTCAGATCAAGGCTGTTTACCCATTCCATAACGGTATCCTGAGAATCGCTGCCATTTAGCCGCCGTCCATCAAGCCAAGTGGCTCCGCTGGTAAGACGCTCCAGATTGGACGCACTGGAACCAATGCCGCTGCCACCGGAAGTGCAGAAAGGAACAATGGTCTTGCCGGAAAAGTCATAACTTTCCATGAAAGTGCTGACAATTCTCGGTGCCTCTCCCCACCAGATGGGGTATCCGATGAATACAGTGTCATATTGTTCCATATTCTCCACACTGCCGGAGATAACAGGACGGGCATTCGGGTCATTCATCTCAATGGTAGTGCGGCTGTTATTATCATTGTAGTCAAGATCTGCATCGGTGTAAGGTTCTTCAGGAACAATCTCATAAATATCTGCATTCAGACCGTTTGCGATATGCACTGCCACGCCCTTTGTGGTACCTGTCGCAGAGAAGTAGGCAACCAAAACCTTATGATCCTGTACATCTTGATTGTCCGTATTCTCCATATCTGTACTGCTTTCCGCAGATTTGGTATCAGCTTTACTTTCCACGGAAGTATCTTCTGTAGATGGTTGCTCTGTCTGGCTTGCAGAATTTCCGCAAGCTGCAAGTACCAAAATCATAGTCAAAGAAAGTAAGATAGCGATTGCTTTTTTCATTATAAATACCTCCATCATTTTTTATTCTGCCAGAGAAAAGATAATTTCTTCCTCATTGTCAAGATTGTTAAATACCGAAAGATCAGAAGTGACTCTGCCAATAGGGATAACATCTACCGAAAGAATCGGGTCGTCTGTCTGTGCATAGAAAATGGCCATATTATGGTGTGCCTCGCAATAGGTAATATCACCATTCTCAAAATTCTTCTGACCGCCTTCCAAATGTTCTGGATAGAACTCAACCCCTCCATAGTATTCTCTGTCACCGTAACCCACCATGGAAATTGTCAACGGAAAATATGTTTTGATTTCTTCTGCCAGTTCTGTATCGTATAGAATTCCATCTAAACTAACTTCACCAACCGTAATCTTGATAGGAGTTCCTGTCTGTACTTCAGATTCAGATATTCCTATATCTGCAAGCCATGATGAAACGGTATCCTGTGCGTTTGGAACATCTTTTGCTTCAATCGCAATACCCTCTAACGAAACTGCTGCATGGCTTGCTTCTGCAATAGTCTGATAACTGTTACCTGCACCATAGCCATCATGGGTACAAAATGGGATAACTGTTTTCCCACTTAAATCATACTCCTTCAAAAAAGATAGAACTGCCTGCGGAACATCTGTTGCCCATACGGGATAGCCAATAAATACCGTATCGTAAGCGGAAATATCCAGATTGCTTTCTTTAAGCTCCGGCAAATAATTACTACTCATTTCATCATGGTTTACATCCCGCAATTCATCAAAATCTGCCGTATAAGGAGTAATCGTTTCAATCCGGTGCAGATCTCCGCCCACATTCTCCGCTATCATATTAGCGACATACTCTGTTGTACCATAACGGAAATTATTATCCACTACAATACTTGCCGAAGTTGTGGCATCCACATCAGAGGGATATTCTGTATTGCCCCAGCGTGAAAAATAGACGATTAAAGTGTTATTGGCCGATTGTTCGCTTTCTGTGCTTTCAGATTCTAAAACTGCATTAGACACTGAAACGCTATCTTGCTGAGAAGATGGACTTGTGGTTTGTCCACTGCTCTCCTGTGATGGATCTGCGCTACTGCTGCAAGCAGTCAGCATAAAAAGCAGAGAAAAAACAAACAGAATAGATAAAAAATTTTTCATATGTAGCCTCCTCATTAAATCACAGCCTCTTTATCTTTGTAACAAAAAACCTTGCTGTGCCAGCATTTCCTTCTCTATTGGTCTGTTCTGATACTTTCGGATAGACCGATGCGATAATAAGGTTTTCATTATTACTCCCATTTAATTTTTCACTTCCTTTTATTGTTATTTTTTTATTTTACAGATCATATAATCGATTGTATCAAGTGACTGCTGCTTTTCATGTACCTCATAAAGCAATTTGTACCGATATTTTCGTAACATCCTTATCTACATTTCTTGATCTTCACATCCTGAAATTTTTGCGATTTCTTCTTTGCTTAATCCGGCGTTTATAAGGGAATCATAATCCGGTTTCATGAAATAGCTCGCCCTCCTAAATAAAAAATGTAGGTATCGAAATTGAAACTACCTGCTTCATCTCTACACCTACATTATAATTTTTTGCTTATATTATATCAAATACCTAGTTTTTATGGCTTATCAATGCCTAAAAAGCATTGAATATGTTTGATGAATTTTGTGGTTGCTAAGCTAAACGGCTGACCACGTTTCCATGCTAATACACTTGTTGCTGTAAGTGGCGGATCAAGCGGTCTATATGTAACCTTTGATTGATCCCAGAAGGGTACAGCCCCTTCAATCACCAATGAATATGCCAAGCCTCCATTCACCATAATCGCGCTGTTCGTACTTAAATTGCTGGTAAAAACAATATTCAGTTTCTCATAGTAGTTGCCAAACCAACTTGCCAACTCACTCTGCACATTCATACGCCTTGGAAGAATCAAAGGCAGTACAGACAAATCTTTTGCGGTTACCGTTTCTTTCTTGGAAAGTGGATCATCCGATTTCATCAGAACCACCCATTTTTCCCTTATATTCAAGCGAATAAATTCATATTTTTCCATATCAATCGGCTCAAGAAGCAAACCAATATCCAGTAGTCCCTTATCCATTTGTTCCTTTACCAAATCTGCTGTGGCTGTAAAAATGTCAAAAGTAACACGGGGATATTTCTGACGAAAGGACTCAATTATTTTAGGAAGAAGTTGTACAGCCGCAATTTCTCCACACCCAATGGAAATTTTACCTTCCACCTGTTCCTCTTGCTCCACCAGTTCCTTTTCTGTCTTATCTACAAGCTGCAAAATTTCTTCCGCACGACGGCGAAGAAGTATTCCTTCATTTGTCAATTTGATTTTCCGTGTCCCTCTATCAAACAGCTTTACACCTATATCTTCCTCCATCTGTGCAAGCTGACGTGAAAGTGTCGGCTGCGTGATATGTAAAACTTCTGAGGCTTTTGTGATACTTTCTTCCCTTACTACAGTCAGAAAATATCGAAGGACTCTAATTTCCATCAGTAATACCTCCTATATCTGCCATGCTTAATAAGTATATTTTAACGTATCTATACTTGAAAGGCAATAAAAAACATATGCTCATCGTATGCTTACCGGTATTGTAACTTTATGTAAAACTTGATAAACCCCTATCTCTCATTGATAGAGAGATAGGGGTTTTCTAATTATGCTGTCATTTCTGGAATTTCTCCGACAAAGTTATAAGCAATTCGGACTTCCTGTACTTTCTGTCCGTCAATCTTCTTGACTTCGCCCACCAAAATTTTGCTGATGAGCTGGTTCAGTAGCTTCATCCAGTTCTTCAATGGCTGCGTAGCAGCACTACGGATTGATTAATAAAAAAGTTACATTTATCTCATCGCCAGAATTACTCTCATTTCCTGCTCCGTAAGTACCATTGTGCGAACTCCATAAGCAAGATAATCTACAGAACTACCTAGTACCTCCGCCATAACACCAAATAAATCTACAGATACACCATTCTTTCCACGCTCTATGCTGCTCATGCCATCTGGTGTTATTCCTAATTTCTCTGCTAATTCAGCCTGTGTATAACCAGCTTTCTTTCTCATTTCTTTAATTTTTCTTCCACTCTCTGTTATATCGTAATACATTTATCCTCTTTTCCAGCCTGATAACCAGAAAAGAATTCATGCCTACCCACACAAAAAAGACGCAAAGAGAAAGCCCAGTATTATACTGGTTATCTTTCCCCTGCGTCTCTGGTGCTACCATCTTTCGATGTGCCCTTATCAGGTGGGCTGTAATTTAATTTTCAATCGTTAT